>Ga0315276_10004069_pt1 | contig 13418 bp, 9 predicted proteins | sample YL17G05_0_MG_FD_204542 | JGI IMG/M metagenome (GOLD analysis project Ga0315276, IMG submission 204542) | Sediment microbial communities from Yellowstone Lake, YNP, Wyoming, USA - YL17G05_0 | ecosystem: Environmental > Aquatic > Freshwater > Lake > Sediment | place: USA: Wyoming | collected...
TGGGGTTGTACACAATTAGGCTGGGATACTAAAGCCGGAATAAAGTTAAAACTCCGTGGTTATGCTTTATTTTACAAGGTTAATATTAAGAAATTACTGGTCACAAATTCTGGTGATTTAAATAATAAATTCAATAAATATGCTGAAGATTTATATTACTATGGTCTAATGAATTTTACCGTCCAGGCATTCTTTGGCAAAATTTCATTTACCGAATATGAGCCTGTATGTTATTCTCTGATCGATTTCTATAAAAATAATCTCCTGAGCCAGATAAATAAAATTAAAAACGGGGAAGAGCTGACAGGGCTCATCCGTATCTGTAAATCTTTACAAATCGGTAAATATTTCACTTTTAAGAAGTGGGAAATTAATGTCCTCGAAGAAGCAATATTGGGTTCCTTTCTGCCCTTTGAAGAATTCCTGACATTGAAAACTTTCAGTGAACTCCGTGAGTTTGAAGATTCCGTAAAAATTGCTAAAGCTCATGACATTTCATGAAGAAAATATTAATAAGTCATTAAATATTCACTAACAGATCTGATATTATGAACTCATTTGAAAAAGCCGCAGAAAATCCGGATGAAAAAAGCACCCGGATAATGGAAAAAGCAAAAGAGCTGGTTCTCCCCGGAGAATTTGATGCAATTTCATTCGATACTAAAGTGTCACTAACTCCCGCAGGTAAACCCGACGAACTGCAAATGACCGGAAGCATTCCTTTTGAAAAGCTTTCAGAAAAAGGAGTTAAGCGCGCAAAACAGCAGGGTTATTCACAGGGAGATATTGTAACTTTTGCTTTCAGCAGCAAATCTGCCAATGAAAACCTTGACATTATCAGGAAAAATGGAGGGAAGTGTGATGTTTGCGGCCATATATTATTTGAAGAAGACGGTATGCTTGTTTCTTTCAGTTTTGGAGTCGATTCTTCGAATAATCCTTTTCACACTATCAATAAAGTTGCCCGCCAGGGTAACCTGGCAGGTGTTGAACCGAAAATCGGGAAAGGAACAAATTATTCCTATCTCGTATGCAACACGGATTCCTGCAGAAAAAGTATAGATGAAAAAATTGAAGATAGAATTAAAAATGGGAACATCTCTGAGCAAAAACCTTCATCAGATGGCTGCTATATAGCCACTGCAACATTTGGGAGCCCCATGGCCCGGGAAGTTAAAACTCTTTATGAATTTCGTGACCTGATCCTTTATCAGTCAAAAACAGGACAGCGGTTTGTTAATTTCTACTACACCATTTCTCCTTTACTAAGCAGGGTCATAAGGCGAAATAATCTGTTAAAAAGGATTTCCCGGATTATACTGGGACCCGTCATATTTTTTGCAGAAACACAATTAAAGTCAAGAAAGGAGAAGAAATGAATATTCTTTCGACCGGAGAGATTGTTTCGGTACTTGCCCGCCAGGCTGTTAAAGAGCCGCAAGATGCCCTAAAAATAATCGTTACTGATGATGGATCAATGGCCGGAATGGTTTATCATTTGCTGATAAAAGTTCATGGCATACCAAAAAATAAAATTCTTCAAATCGGCTATACATTAAGCGATAATGACATCAATCAGCTTCTGAAGCAAAAAAAACCGTTTGTTATAATCCCTAAAGACATTATCAATAACCGGTATTGTGTATTTACTGCTCCTGATTCAAAAGATATCCGTTCAATTTCATTTTTTGATAATGAAGTTGACAGTATGCCCATTCTTTGCGAAGGTGATACTTTGCAGTTCAAACCAGGCTGGTTTGTCTGAGAAAGAATTTATAAAACCTGTTTTGCAAATTAATAAGAGTGTGGATGTCTGGATTTCTGAAAATATATTATTAAAATAATAACTCTAATTATCATCGTCATGGACAAAGAACAACTTTATGAGATCATAACCCGTGGCAATTCACTCGAACTTGAATCCCTCCTCAAGAGCGGAAGAATCAATGCGGATACTCCTCTTCCCAGTGGAGACTCTATGATTACTGTAGCAGCTGGTATGGGAGACGCCCGACTGGAGATTACCAAAATCCTGATAAGGTACGGAGCAAATATGGATACACCAGTTGGAGGAATGACTCTTCTTAAATGGATTAAACAACCCACTTATTGTGATAATGAAGCAACCATTACTTACCTGACATCAATAGGAGCCTCAGAAAAAGATATATCAGCTAATGAATCTCCTTGCAATAAGATGCCCGATTTAAATATAAAACCTGAGCTCATGCTGAAAGAAGGCAACTTGTTTCTGGATTTTCCGGCCGGATATGAAAACAATTACCGGAACCATAAGAAACTGATCAAAGAATTGATTGAGGAAAAAGTATATCCTGATGTCAAGGTTGAGTACTTAAAATCAGAAATTTCAGACAAAGAGTTTAAAGCAATTATCTTCATTTCAGGGAGCATGGATGAAGCAAAAAAGATTGATAAAGTATTTTATCACCCTAAGGCTGAAGAATTATTTGCCAGATTATTCCCCGGAAAGGACTGGAATGTTATCAGCCCTCCTACCAGTGTCGGGAACATACCAGTCCCCGGCTGGTCTATATCCCCCAAGGTTTATGAAACAATGAATAATTATATTAAGCAGTTTAAGGATGGCATTTACAAAATTGATGATGATAAGATTGAGAGAGAACCCGAGGAATCTCATATTTCACCTGAACCTTTAACTGAAAGTGTTTTCAGAGAATCATTTGCTATTGTCATTGCTGAGGGATATACTTCAAATGCCAAAAAACCTGCAGAGCTCTTTGAACTTATTCAAAGAGGCTCAGAAAACATATCTCCGCCCTTTGAAACTGAAATGATCGTTGCCAATGGTCCGGGGATTGCCGGTGATGTACTGATCTGCTATTTTGAGAATTCTTTTGACCGGGTTCCGGGGAATATGGGTAGTTTCGATTTCCATACGGAATTCGAACAGAAATGGCTGAATAAAATTGTTCCGGTTAAATCTCCTGATTATATAATTGAATATTATGGACCAAGAAATTACCAGTTGCAAAAATACTGGCCCGGAATTAATATTTTGTTGAATAAAAGATTACTGGCCGGCAGCAAAGAGCTGATTAATAATAATATGGAAGACAAGCAGGCTATTCAGCAGACTGACCCGATATCAGTAGAAACACCTCCTGAAAAAGAGAATGAAAGCTCCCGGAAGGAATTATCAACTGATACTATTCAGGAAATTTCAGGATACCCCCTTGCTTTCAGATTGAATTCTCTTGAGTTAAAGCAGTCGCACAAGTATGGATCAGATACCAGTGAAAGTGAATTAAAAGTAACTCCTTCCTACCGGATAGTTGTGGCCAGTATCACAATACAAAACAAAACTGAGTTTTTCATGAGGTTTTCATCTGAACAGTTTGCCCTTACGGATAAATCGGGTAAAAAGATAAATGCATACCTCTATGGTGCAGGTAATTCTATTGCTGAAACCGGAAAGATTATGTCGACAGAAACAAAGGTGACCGGACCCGATGAGAAACCTATAGTCATTTCTAAAGGCAGGTTACACGAAGATGTATCATTTCTGGAATGGATTCTGGCACCTGAAAAGGAATATAATGATACCCTGGTTTATGTGATACCTGTTGGAGAATCCGATCTGAATCTTCAGTTTTCGTACAATAATGAACCGGTCAGATATACTGGGGAATCTCCTCTTAAAATTGCCTTTACATCTCTGGCAATTCAGCAAAGTTACCAGTACAAATCAGGTTCCTCGCAAATGGAGACCACTGCCTCAGATGATTACCGGTTCCTCCTGGCCAAAGTCAATATGACAAATAATGCGGAATTTGCAATCAGGTTCTCCTCCGAAAATTTCTCATTAATGGATAATTCAAACAAGAAGGTTGATGCTTCATTTTATGGAGCTGGCAACCATATAGCCCAGAGCGGTAAAATCACTTCATTTGAAACGAATATTGACAATCCGGATAAAAAGGAGAAAGCTATAATTACCGGAAGACTGAATCCTTCAGTATCAGTCATCGAATGGGAACTTGGCCCGTATTACAGCCGGGAAGAAACGCTTGTGTTCCTGATTCCAGCAAAGGCAGGAAATGTAAAACTTAATTTTGATTATTGTCTTGGGGACGGCACCCATTATAAAAATACCTCATCAGGAAGTCCCGGATGTTTCATTGCAACCGCAGCCTTTTCTGAAACTTCTCCTGAAGTTGATCAGTTACGGGCTTACCGTGATAATATCCTGAATCAGAATTTTACAGGTAGAATACTTATTTCCGCTTATTACATGATCTCGCCATCATTCGCACGCTGGATAAGAAAATCGTTATATAGAAAACAAGTAGTACGATCACTTCTGCAACCAATTCTGAAAATATCTGGGTATGCCCTTAAGAGAAGAAAACGTGAAAAATCTATTGCTAATTAAAAAATATAAAGCCTCATAAATTAAATTTATATATTCGTTCTCCACGATGCTAAGCAAAAAAATCTGTCAAATTTTCTATAGTTTGATTCTTTTATCAGTAAACCACGTAAGCCATGGTCAAATATCTGAATCTTTTTCTTTTTGCCGGGATGATAGTCATGAACTATCTGGCTAACGCCCTTCCTCTTAATAATCATACTACCGGGCAGCTTTCCGATTCATACCCCAATCTCTTCGTACCTGCAGGTGTGACCTTCTCAATATGGGGAGTAATATATCTGCTCCTTGCAGCTTTTTGTGTGATACAGTTTACGGGCCCCAACCAGAGTGTTACAGGAAATATGGGGTGGCTCTTCGGAATAACCTGTGTCCTGAATGCTCTGTGGATAGTATGCTGGCACTATGAGAAACTGCCCATGTCACTGATTGTTATGCTCGCTCTCCTTGTCATACTTATCTATATTAACATAATTATTCGTGATATCCCTCTCGGTATAATTAAAGCATCTTTTGGTATATATCTCGGCTGGATATGTATTGCAACAATTGCAAACGTCACAACACTTCTTGTTCATTATAGCTGGAAAGGATCCGGCATCTCCGAAGAGGTCTGGACAATAATAATGATCTCTGCAGGAGCATTAATAGCTGCGGTTTCCCTGTACAGGCTTAATAATCCGTTCATCGGACTTTCGGTCATCTGGGCGTTTACAGGAATTATTATTAAGCGTATGGCCGATTACCGGTCAATTGTCATTACAGCATCAATAGCCCTGGCCATTGTCGGAATAGTGACAATATGGGGATTTTTACGAAAGAGCACCGGAAGCATTGATTAAATCACCGACCGGCAAGACGAAAAATGTTTATGCCTTACAGGCCCAGGGAGATATAACAAGGATCTTTTAGTCCTTATCCTTTGGCTTAAAAAACAGGCCGAAAATAATGAACCCTGCCCCTGCTATAATACCGATTATTCCCAATAAAAATTCCAGGTATCTGAAATGCCAGTAGTCATCGAAGGAATATCCGCGGGCCAGACAAAGCAAATCTATTACTGCGCCGCATCCGATCAGTATAAAACCTGTTTTTACAGGATTAAAAGATCTCCTGACTCTGATTTCTTTAATGATCTCTTTTTTATCGGGATGCACAATTGTCTCAGGGATCTCTGCCTGGCAGTTCCAGCAGACTCCAAGTTCCATTGATACCATCTGACTGCAAGAAGGGCATTTCCAGTACTTCTCAGCTTCCGCGTCCACTTCGGCTTCGCTTACAGGTTCATTATCAATGAAGTTCTTTTCAATAAATTCGTCGATCACCTCATTTCTGATTTCAGTACGGGTTTTGGGTACCCTTTTGGCTTCAGCATAATATTCTGCAAAATTCTCATCGGTGATCAGCTCTCTTTGTCTTGCTGTCAGCAGGACCGCATGATAAACATCAATTACAATGTCCCCGGGATCCTCAAGGATATTGAATATCTCATCATCCGTATATCGCGATACATAACCAATAAAAGCATTGTTGCTTTCCCATTTATATTGTTTAAAACGTTTTCTGTGATCAGCAAAATTTGACTCAATCTGCCTTAAAAGAATCTCTTTTAAATCATATGAAATTATCCCTTTTTCCACAGAAACATATAGTGCCGCTTCAACTGTCTCAGGCTGATAATCGATATATCTTGTAATGATAGCCGCAAGTTCATCACCTGTCTTCTCAATCAGCTTTTTCACGAAGGATTTCACTGTTTCCTCTCTCCTGCGTCTGTCCTCACTGAAAAGAACAGCTTCGGCATTTTCCACCTCTCTGTCAGCATCTGTATTGTGATAACGTTCAGCCTCCATCGCCTCTGAAGAGGTGATGACATTACGTTCAGATAAAATGTCTTTTATCACTTCAATTACTTCAGGATAATATTCATTACTTTTATTTAATATTTCAAGCAGGCTTTCGGTGGTATATGCATTATAGTCATTGTAAATCTTTCTTTGCCTTGAATCATAATCTTTTATCATATTTATCAGGTATGTTTTTCAGGTTAATAACAACGCAACGAGTTCCTTAAAAATATAAAATAATTCCGGAAACTTAAAATTCTTTCACGGCATCTCCAAAAAACGGCAGACCATTGAACAGGAAATTATCAGCTGCATCAATCTAACTTTTTTTGAAAGAGCCGTAAACAAGTAATAAGATATAAATCAACTTTTGCATCATTTATTTGTTGATCATAGTAAAATTGACAAATCTTTTATCAAAATATGAAAGATTACATATTATTAACTTCTTATGAAATTGGGCAGGTGACATTGAAAAACCGTGTCGTTATGTCTCCGATGACAAGGTCGAGGGCAATCGGGAATGTTCCTAATGATCTTATGGTTAAGTACTACGGGCAGCGCTCTGGTGCAGGATTGATTGTAACTGAAGGCACCTCTCCATCGCCCAACGGATTAGGCTATTGCCGTATACCGGGAATTTTCAGCAAACGGCAGGCAGAGGGATGGAAGAAGATAACATCCGCTGTGCATAAAGAAGGAGGTAAAATATTTGTTCAGCTTATGCACACCGGAAGGATTGGACATGCGCTCAATCTTCCGGAAGGGGCAAGAGTTATTGCACCGTCTGCTGTAAAAGCAAAGGGACAGATCTGGACTGATATAAAACAAATGGTGGATTTCCAGATACCTGAAGAGATGACAGCAAAAGATATTCTCCTTACAATAGAGGAATATGCGGAAGCAGCAAGGAATAGTGAGGAGGCAGGATTTGATGGTGTTGAGCTGCACGGGGCTAACGGCTACCTTCCTGAACAATTCATTTCACCTGTAAGCAACACCCGTACTGATTATTATGGCGGTAGCTCAGAGAAACGCTGCCGTTTTGTTCTTGAAGTTGCAGAAGCAGTAGCAAAGGTAATCGGGAAGGCAAGAACAGGTATTCGTTTATCGCCATATGGTGTTGCAAATGATATGCCTCATTATCCTGAGATCGATGTAACATATAAATACCTGGCAGAAAATCTAAATGATATCGGAATAGCATATATTCACCTTATCGACAATTCTCCCATGGGCGCTACTGCAGTACCGCCGGATCTCAGGAAGATGATCCGTAAAAGCTTTAAAAATACTGTTATCCTGGCAGGTGGTTATGATCTTGATAAAGCAGAGTCTGATCTTAAAAACAAGCTGGGTGATCTTATTGCTTTCGGCCGTCCTTTTATTAATAATCCCGACCTGGTAGAAAGGTTCAGGAATGGCTGGCCTTTATCAAAAGATCCGGATTCCGGATTATTTTATACTCCGGGAGAAAAAGGTTATACCGATTATCCGGATTATAAGAAACCAAAAACGACCCCTTCTGCCTGATTTTCTTACTATTAATATTTTAATAACTGAAAGGCCGTCGGTTTAATTTCATTCCAAATGATATTGTCATTTATCGGGGTGATGTGATGCTTTCAATGATTTTACAAGCATTACCCATTATGAACAGGATTGAAAATTTGTCCGAAGTCAGCTTCTGAATCCCGATTCTCATATAAATCATTACATTTGGAGATTCAAAGTATCACCTGAAAGGATTCAATGCATTTTTGTTTCCTTTATTGTCAGAAAAAGAAAAATTTAATTCAGGATGACGCAGCAAAGTCAGTATGACCTGATCAAAAAACTTAGGCCGGCGAAAATAATTATTCCAATAATAATCGGACTTGCTGTTGTCGCATGGCTTATTCTTAAAGAGATCAATACTGATACGTTAGCTCTGTTAAAGTTTTCATGGAGTTCAGGATTCTGGCTGCTTATTGCCTTTTTATTCCTTGTTTTCAGGACATGGTTCTATATGGCCAGGATAAGAGTGCTAACCGATAATGATCTTTCGTGGAGACAATCTTTCAGGGTGATTATTTTGTGGGAATTCACATCAGCGATTACTCCGTCGACAGTTGGTGGAACAGCCTTTGCAGTAATCTTTCTAAACAAAGAAGGAATATCTGTGGGAAGAAGCACTTCAGTTGTTCTGGCAACATCTTTTCTCGATGAGCTTTATTTTGTCATAATGTTTCCCCTTCTTTTGCTTTTTATAGGTGGGAAAGCAATATTTATCACTGCGATCCATAATACAGGGACATCCATAATGAATAACCTTGTTACTGTAGCCATTATCGGATATGTTATAATATTTGCCTGGGTGGTCCTTGTCGGTTATGGATTGTTTGTCAATCCTGTAGCAATAAAAAACCTGATAATTAATTTCTTCAGGCTTCCATTTTTCAGAAGGTGGAAAGAATCTGCCATAAAAGCCGGGAATGATATAGTAGAAAGCTCCAACGATCTGAAAAACAAGTCAGCCGGTTTCTGGTTTAAAGCTCTGGCTACGACATTTATTTCCTGGACATCGCGGTACTGGGTAGTCAATGCCATCCTGCTTGCCTTCTTCACTATTAATGATCATCTTCTGATTTTTGCACGGCAGCTCGTTCTCTGGATTATGATGATAATTAGTCCGACACCGGGAGGAAGCGGCTTTGCAGAATTAATTCTGGGTAAATATATATCAGATCTGATACCTGTTGATCCGGCTGTTGCCGGTAGTCTGGCACTGGCAATGGCGCTTATATGGAGGATTATCAGCTATTATCCGTTCCTTATTATCGGGGCCATTATTATTCCGTCATGGATTGAAAGAAAATTTATACCAACTATAGCAAAAAAGAAATAGTTTTTTTCTACCTTGGTTTTTCATAATAAGTCGTTATGCTGCCTTTATCATGAGTGAAGAGATTCTTAAGGCCCTTATGGAACTGTTTGCACTTGTTGTTAAACAGGATGCAGGCATTCTTCTGAATGAAAGGGAATATGTATCCGGCTTTCTGACAAAGCAGCTAAGCAAAGAAGCAGTTAACGAATACCTGGCTCTTTTTGATCAGCATGCCGGACCTGTGTTGAGAACGCCGGTAAAAACAGAAATCAGCGCACCTTCCGTTAAAGACTCAGTAAAGATTCTCGGGATCTGCAAAAAGATAAATCGTACTCTGAATCAGCAACAGAAAGTAGTTGTACTGATGCGGCTTTATGAACTTGTAAATGCCGACCGTCAGTTTACTCCCCAGAGAATGAATATTATAAATACTGTAGCTGAAGTTTTTAAAATATCTCAGGAAGAGTTCGCTGTAACCGAGCAGTATGTGAAAAATGATGATCCCAAGAAACTTAAAAACCCTGCTATCCTTATTCTCAGACCCGGTGAAGAGGAATGTGAGATTTGCAGGAGAATGCATACAGGGTACCAAGGGACAACAATAATAATACTCAGAATTCAAAGTGTCGAATTATACTTTATAAAATATATCTCTGATGATCAGCTCTACCTGAACGGACTTCCGATTGCAGCCTGTCAGGTTTATACTTTTGCAAAGGGAAGTTCTGTCAAAACCCAGCAGGGTCATCCGATTTACTACAGTGATATAAGCTCAAGCTTCCTTGCAGAAATCAATATTCATAAGTTATCTTTTATAGTTGAGAATCTTTCTTTCAGATTCATGGAAGGGCATACTGCAGTAAATAATGTAAGCTTCTCGGTGGAAGAAGGTAAACTTATTGGCATTCTCGGTGCCAGCGGTTCGGGAAAGACTACCCTGCTTAACCTGATGAGCGGTATTCAGAAGCCAACTTCCGGAACTATTAAAATAAACGGAATTGATATCTTCACAAACAATAACGCGGTAGAAGGAGTCTTAGGCTATGTTCCGCAGGATGATCTTCTTATTGAAGATCTCACCGTATTCGAAAATCTTTATTATGCTGCCTGCCAGTGTTTTGGCAACAAGTCTAAAACTGAAATAATAAAACTGACCGACCAGACACTTATCAATCTTGGTCTGTACGAAAAAAGGGACCTCAAGGTTGGTTCACCGTTGAATAAAGTCATAAGCGGCGGGCAACGGAAAAGACTCAACATTGCCCTTGAACTGATCAGGGAACCATCGGTACTTTTCCTTGATGAGCCCACTTCGGGTCTTTCTTCAAGGGATTCCGAAAATCTTATGGACCTGCTCCGGGATCTTTCCCTTAAAGGGAAGCTAATCATAACAGTGATCCATCAGCCCTCGTCGGAGATCTTCAAGATGTTCGACAAGATCATAATACTTGATCAGGGTGGATACATGGCTTATTTTGGTAATCCGGTCGAATCAGTTATCCATTTCAAAACGCTTGACACACAAATTAATTCATCTATAGGAGAGTGTCCGTCATGTGGAAATGTTAATCCCGAGACTATCTTTAACATAATTGAAACTCAGGTTGTTGATGAGTTCGGACGATATACTGAAAAACGGAAGGTCAAACCTGCCGAATGGGCAACATCCTTTGCAAATAAACAGCCCTTTGCCCCGGTCCCTGAGATTAACGATCCTCCTCACAGGAACCTGGAGCGTCCCTCTCTTCTTAGGCAGTTTATCATCTATATTTCGAGGGACTATAAGAGCAAGATTGCCAACAGGCAGTATATGCTGCTCACACTTCTGGAGGCTCCAGTTCTTGGTTTTATACTTTCGTTCATTATCAGGTATATCCCCGATCCTAACTCGGATAAATATATTTTCTTTGAGAATGAAAATATACCAATATATATTTTCATGAGCCTCATTGTAGCTCTGTTCCTGGGATTGACTATAAGCGCCGAAGAGATATTCCGTGACAGAAAGATCCTGAAGAGAGAACATTTTCTCAGTCTTAGCCGCAGCAGCTATCTTCTTTCAAAAGTCGCAATACTCATTGGTATTTCAGCCATACAGGTTTTTCTTTTCCTGGTAATTGCCAATCCGATACTTGAACTTAAAGGCCTCTTTCTGAAATATTTTCTTGCTCTCTTCACAACAGCTTTTTGTGCTAATATGATCGGCTTAAATATCTCAGCAAGCTTCAATTCAGCTATAACGATTTATATTGTTATCCCCCTCATAATAATTCCCATGATGGTACTGAGCGGTGCGATGTTCCCCTTTGATAAACTGAACAGGAAGATTGGAAGTATCGATAAGGTTCCGCTGATTGCTGAGATGATGCCTACAAGGTGGACCTATGAGGCTTTGATGGTGAGCCAGTTTAAAGACAATAAGTACAATCGTTTCAGCAACAGCCAGTACGGGAAAAGCGTATATGATATTAAGAAGAATCTGAGCGCTGCAAATTATTATTCCGTTAAACTGATACCGGGCTTAATATCGGCGCTGGAAAAAACAGATTCTGTGTACCAGAGCACAAAACAGGCAAGGGAAAATCCGGGGAAAGCACCAAGGCTCGATAGCCTGAGGATCTTTGGAAAATTACCACTGATAAAGAATGAGCTTGCGAGGCTGACCCTGAAATACCATATCCAGCCATTTAAATATTACAATGAACTTACCCCTGAAAAATATAACCAGTTTGTTTATGACAATTTGTTAAGATATCTCAATTACCTCGGTAACAATTTCAACCAGATCGGGAACACCATCAACGAGGAATGGGATAGTTTTTATCTTTCAAATAAAGCTGAAATCAGAAAGCTTGAAAACTCGCACAGCAATCTTAAGCTGCAGGAGATAGTTACAAAGTTTTATGAAAGGGATAAAAATAAAATGCTCGAATACAAAGATTCTTTTGTTCAAAACTACGACCCGATATATCTTGATCCTGAAAAGAGAGGATTCCTGGGTTTCAGAACTCATTTTTTTGCGCCATTCAAATATATCTTTGGAAATCTGACTGACACTTTTATTTTCAATATTTCACTTGTACTGTTCAGCACAGTCATACTTTTTATCATTCTGTATTTTGAACTTCTTGGCCGGGTTGTACAGTTTTTTGAAACTTTAAGGTTCAGAAAATGAAGATTTAATATATTGGTTACCTGATTTTTTATATTTTTGTAATAACGTAATACATCATCCTGAATGATAGGAAGGCTATTAGTTACACAGCTGGTTGTTGTTCTTCTCCTTTTCTCATGCAAGAGTTCAACAAGAAAATCGGGGGAGTTTGTATTCCCTGAAAACGATTCTATCCCTTTATCCGAAGCCGAAAAACTGAGTGATGAAGCCCTGGATGATATTTCGAGGAATATTTCATCTCCTGTTGAAATTTCTGATGTACTTCGAAAAATGTCTGTGCCTTTCTCTACTGGTTATCTTGCATCATCAATTGATGCCAGCAGGCTTAGCACCAGTTTTGATAAAGCCCTCAAGCTGGGTATCCTGGGCGCCGATCTGGGCTACCTGAACATGTATGAGAAAACAGGATCATCAATTGATGTGCTTTCCTCGATAAAAAAACTTGCTGACGGAATAAACGTCGGTCAGTTTTTTGATTTTGAATCTATAAAAAGATTATCTCTTAACAGATCAAACCTCGACTCTCTTCTCTATCTGTCTCTGAGCTCTTATCATCAGATCGATAATTTTCTCAGAGAAAAAGGAAGGGGTCAGCTTTCTGCCCTGATGGTGACCGGTGTCTGGATTGAAGGCCAGTACCTGGCCACGCAGGTTCTGAAGCAATTCCCTGATACTATCCTGCGTAACAGGGTGGGAGAACAAAAAGTTATTCTTAATGATCTGATTATGTTATTGGCTCCTTACTGCAAATCGGGCCAGGAATTCAAAGACCTGTGTCAGAATATGCAGGAAATGAAAGAAAAATACAGGGACATCCGGATTACATATACCATTGGTGAACCTGTGATGGTGGAAAAAGATGGTGCGCTTGTTGTTGTTCAGACTGATCAGAGTAAAGTTGAAATGAGCGATGAACAACTTGCCGCAATCATTGAAATTACACGGAATGTAAGAAACAAGCTAATTTCGAGTAATTAGTATGAAAAAGTATTATATCATTTTAGCAGTTTTGCTCCTGATTCCGGTTTTGTCCTCGGGGCAATCAACTGATCCGCTGGTGAGCAAATGTGCAATGAACACCGGATCAAACTCAACATATCTGAAGGACTTTAGGGTGCA
>Ga0315276_10004070_pt1 | contig 13416 bp, 8 predicted proteins | sample YL17G05_0_MG_FD_204542 | JGI IMG/M metagenome (GOLD analysis project Ga0315276, IMG submission 204542) | Sediment microbial communities from Yellowstone Lake, YNP, Wyoming, USA - YL17G05_0 | ecosystem: Environmental > Aquatic > Freshwater > Lake > Sediment | place: USA: Wyoming | collected...
CGACCACGGCCGCTTGCCTTGCCTGGCCGCTCTTCCGGGGGCACTCTGACACCATGATCTACTTCGACCACAACGCCTCCACCCCGGTCCGACCCGAAGTGGTCGAGGCCATGCGCGCGGCACTCGCCGACGTGCCCGCCAACCCCTCGAGCCTGCACCGCGAGGGCCAGCGCGCCCGCGCCGCGGTCGAGCGCGCCCGCGAGCAGGTGGCCGTGCTGCTCCATGCCTGCCCCGAGGACGTCGTCTTCACCAGCGGCGGCACGGAGGGCGATCACGCCGGGCTGATCGGCGCCGCCTGGGCGCTCGAGCCGCGGGGCCGGCGCATTGCCTTCGCGGCGATCGAGCACCACGCCGTGCACGGCGCGGCCGAGGTGCTCGCGCGTTCGGGCTTCGAGATCGAGCGCCTGCCGGTGCTCGCGGACGGCTGGGTGCCGCCGGCGGCGATGGACGCGCTGCCCGCCGGCACCACGGTCGTCGCGGTGATGCTCGCCAACAACGAGACCGGCGTGCTCCAGCCGGTGGCGGAGATCGCGCGACGCGCCCGCGGCCGCGGCCTGCGCGTCCTGTGCGACGCGGTGCAGGCGGCGGGCAAGATCCCGGTGGACTTCGAGGTCCTGGGCGCGGACTACCTGGTCGTCTCGGGGCACAAGCTCGGCGGGCCGAAGGGCGCGGGCGCCCTGATCCTGCGCCCGGGCGCCCCCTTCGAGCCGCTGTTCCGCGGCAGCGGCCACGAACGCGGCCGCCGGGGCGGCACCGAGAACGTGCCCGGCATCGTGGGATTCGGGCTGGCCGCCGAGCTGGCGGGGCGCGAGCAGCGGGCCGAAGCCGTGCGCCTGCTCGCGCTGCGCGAGCGCTTCGAGCGTGGCCTGCGCATGGTCGTGCCCGACGTCGTGGTGAACGGCGCGCGCGCGCCGCGGCTGCCGAACACCGTGAACGCCTCGTTCCCGGGGGCGCGCAGCGACCATCTGCTGATGGCGCTGGATGCGCGCGGCATCGAGGTCTCGGCCGGAGCGGCGTGCGCCAGCGGCGCGGTGGAGCCTTCGCCGGTGCTCGCGGCCATGGGCGTGCCGCCGGAGCTGGCCGTCTGCGCCCTGCGCTTCTCGATGGGACGCACCACCATGGAGGCGGAGGCGGACGAGGTCGTCGCCGCGGTCGGTGAGGCCGTGCGCGCGGTGCGGGCGGCGAGCGCCGGAGGCGGTGCGTGAGCGAGCGGCTCCGCGTACTGGTCGCGATGAGCGGCGGGGTGGATTCGGGCGTTGCCGCCGCGCTCCTGGCCGAGCAGGGGCACGACGTGACCGGCGTGACCCTCAAGCTCTGGTGCCACGGCCAGGCGCCGGACCCGGACCCGCGCTTCGCGCGGGTGCCCCCCGCGCGCGCCTGCTGCACGCTCGAGGCCATCGAGCAGGCGCGCGCGGTCGCGCGGCGCCTGGGGTTCCCGCACTTCGTGGTGGACGCCGAGGAGGCGTTCCGCGCGCGCGTGCTGCAGCCGTTCCTCGACGACTACGCTGCCGGGCGCACGCCCTATCCGTGCGCGCTGTGCAACCAGCACCTCAAGTTCGGCGACCTGCTCGGGCGCCTGGACTCACTCCGCGCCGACCGGCTGGCGACCGGCCACTACGCGCGCCTCGAGCCGCTTGGCGACGGCACGCCCGCCCTGCGGCGCGCCGCCGACGCCGCGAAGGACCAGTCCTACGCGCTGGCGCTCACGCCCCGCGCCGCATTGCCGCGCCTGCTCTTCCCGCTGGGCGGGCTCACCAAGGTCGAGGTGCGCGAGCACGGCCGCCGGCTGGGGCTCGCGCTCTGGGACCGGCCCGAGAGCCAGGACCTGTGCTTCGTCGCGGACGGCGACTACGCCGGATTCATCGCGCGCAGCCCGGGCGGGCAGCGCGGCGCCACGCCCGGACCGTTCGAGGACTCCGAGGGACGCCGGCTCGGCACGCACCGCGGCCTCATCCACTACACCGTGGGCCAGCGCCGGGGACTCGGACTCGCCGCGGCCGAGCCGCTCTACGTGCTCGCGCTGGACGCCACTCGCAACGCCGTGGTGGTGGGTCCGCGCGCGGCACTGCTGGCGCCTGGGCTCGTCACCGCGCGCGTCCACTGGCTCACGAGCGCGCCGCCGGTGGACGGCACGCGCGCGGTGGTCAAGATCCGCTACAACCATGGCGGTGTGGACGCGACGCTCCGTCCGCGTGCGGACGGAGCCTGCGAGGCGCGCTTCGAGCAGCCCCAGGCCGCCGTGACGCCCGGGCAGCTGGCCGTGTTCTACGACGGCGACCGCGTGTTGGGCGGCGCGGCGATCGAGCGCGCGCTGCCCGCACGGGCAGCGGATGCCGCTGGCCCCGTGGACGGTGCGGCCCGCGCCGCGGGCGCCGCGCCCACGCCGGTGACGCGATGAACGACCAGGCCCCGCTCTCCGTGCGCGCGCTGGACTCGTGCGTCGCCTGTGGCAGCGCGCGCCTGAAGCCGCTGCCGCTGGTCTACGAGTTCCGCGGCTCGTTCCCGCTGGTCGAGTGCGACGACTGCGGGCTGCGCTTCCTGCGCGTGCAGCCCGCGGGCGAGGGGCTCGCCGCGCTCTACTCGGCCGCGTACTTCGAGAGCGACTTCCGCTGCGGGCGCAGTGAAGTGGCCTATGCCTCCGAGGACGCCTTCCGCGCCGAGAACGCGGGCCTGCTCGACGCCTTCGAGCGGCTCGGGCCGGACCCGCGCGACGCGCGGGTGCCCCGCCGGCTGCTCGAGCTGGGCAGCGCCGGCGGCTGGCTGCTCAAGCACGCGCGCGAGCGCGGCTGGGAGGCGCAGGGCGTCGAGTTCTCCGCCGCTGCCGCGGAGCGCTCGCTCGCCATGGGCCTCGAGGTGTTCCAGGGCGATCTGCTCGCGGCCGCGCTGCCGGCTGAGTCGTTCGACCTGGTCTACATGGGCGACGTGCTCGAGCACGTGCCCGACTGCCGCGCGGTGCTGGTCGAGGCGGCGCGCCTGCTCAGGACCGGCGGCCATCTCTACCTGCGCGGCCCCATCACCACGAACTCGCTCGCGCGCCGCCTCGCGCTCGCGTTCTACGGGGCCCTGGGCCGCACGATCGTGCTGCGCGAGCCGCCCTACCACCTCTGGGAGTTCACGCCGGGGCCGCTGGAGCATTTCTTCGCTTCCGCCGGACTCGAGGTGATCACCTCGCGGCAGAGCAAGATCCCGCCGGGGCGGGCGCACGGCGAGAAGTCGGGGCTCCAGCGGCTGGCGATGGGCGCGGTGGACGCGCTCAATCTACCGCTCACCCGTCTGCTCAACATGGCCGGCGACCGCATCGTGATGGTGGGCAGGAAGCAGGCGTAGTCGGCCGCGCCGCTCGGGCGGGTCCCGCCCGGTGGGCTGGATTCCCCACTCCGGGCAGCGCCCACTGCGGCCGGCGGCAGTGCCCCGCCCCGGCGGAGACGTCCGCAAGTTGGCATTGACACCGCCCCCCGCTCGAGAGGAACATTGACCCGTTCGACCTATGACCGGGTCGCCCTCAGCGGGCGCCGTCGCGGTCCACCTTTGGTCCGGCGGCGCCGAACCGACAGGTGAGCCATGAGACACGCTCTCCGCATCCTCCTCCTCACGCTGGTCCTGGTCGTCGTCGGCCTGGCGCTGACACCCAGGGCCACTCCGGCGCAGGGCGCCGCTCCCTGCACCCCGGACCGCCCCATTCCCTACTGGTGGCATCTGCGCCCCGAGCGGCCGTGCGCAGGTGACAGCGTCACCGTCGTCTTCGGTTCGTGCCGGGACTGCGTCGAGATCCTCGGTTACACATGGCCGGCCTCGGGGCCTCTGCGGCTCGACCTGCGCGTGCGCGACGTGTGCCCGCTGACGCTGGTGTGCCGGCCCGACACGCTCGAGATCCCGCTGGGCGCGTTCGCCGCCGGCCGGCACCAACTGAGCTACGAGGTGCGCGCGGGCGTGGTATACGGCGACGTGGGTCTCTGCTACGTGACGCGCCGCGACTCGCTGGGCTTCGCAGTCGGCTGCCCGGAGCCGCCCGGGCCGCTGCCCTTCGTCTCCACCGTCCGCATCGGGCCGCCGCCGCCCTGCGCGGACTGTCGGCCGCAGATCTGCCCCGGCGAGCCCATCCCGCTGCTCGTCGCGGGGACGCTGCCCTCGACCTGCTACCAGTTCCGCGGGCTCCAGTTGCTGCCCTCGCCGCTCATGGGGCCATGGCCCGCGCCGCCGGTGGTGCGCATGGTGGTGGCGGAGAACGATTGCATGGGCTGGCCCTGCCTCGATGTGGTGACCCCGTGGGAGGCCAAGACTCTGCTGCCGGCTCTGCCGCCGGGATCCTACGGACTGATGATGCAGCTCGACGTCGTGAGCATGTGTGACTCGAACAAGGTGAGCGCGACGTACCATGCCACGCAGTCGTTCGCGGTGCGCGACTCCTGCCCGGGAACGCCGGTCGAGCCCTGTGTCATGGCGGACTGGATGCACCCGAACGGCAGGTGCGACGACTTCATCGCGCCGGGGGGCGTGGCGAAGAGCGTCATGACGGTGATGTCGCCGGTCCGACTCGCCGGTCTGCAGGGGCGGCTCGTGCTCTACCCGCCCGGCCTTCGCATCAGCCACCTCGAGCCGGTGAGGGCCGCCCAGGGCATGCACGTCGCCTGGACGCCGACGGAGGACGGCGCCGAGTTCGTGATGTTCGCCGAAGCGGGAGCGCCCATCGGGGGCCTGCGCTGCGAGACCGGTCTGCGCTGCCAGCAGCCGGTCCTGGCGGTTTCCATGGTGCCCGGCACCGACGGCGTGCTGCCCCCGGTCACGCACCTCTCCGTGCGCGGCCTGCTCGGCTCCGACTCGCTCGGCCGCGCGGTGCCCGAGTGCCGGGTCATGACGCTGATGATCGTCGAGTCGCGGATCTGCGCCGGGCCGTCGTGCGACTTCAACCAGGACGGGGCTCTCGATGTCCGTGACCTGGTCTCGATGGTCCACTGCGTGCTCGGCAACGGACCGTGCCCCGACACTTCGCTCGCGCGGCTCGACTGCAACGCCGACGGGCGCCTGGGCGTGGACGACGTGCTCTGTTGCGCGCGCGCCATCCTGCAGGGCGGCGAACGCGACACCATGCCCGGACGCCCGGAGCCCGACGTGGCGGTGCACATCGGCGAACCCGAGTGGGAGTCGGATGGACTCCGGGTACCCATCCGGGTGCTCGCCGCGGACCGCGTCGGTGCGGCGCGCCTGGCGTTGGCGCTGCCCCTCGACCGCTACGAGGTCACCGGCGTGGAGACCGGCGTGGGCGCCGGGCAGTGGCTCGAACTCCACGAGGTGGCGGACGGGCGGCTGGTGCTCGGGCTCATCGGCCTGGACCCCGGTCTCCCGGCCGAAGAGCCCATGACGCTCGACCTCACGCTGCGCCTGGCCCTGAAGCCCGGGCAGAGCGCGGGCGGCGACGTCGGGCTCGCCGACCTGCAACTCTCCGGGCGCGACGGGGTCACGCTCGAGGTCACGACGCTGCCGGTCGCGGTGCCCCTGCCCGCGCCGGGCGCGCTCCTGCTCTCGGCGGCTCGACCCAATCCGTTCACCCACGAGACGAGCTTCGCCTTGAACCTCGATCGTGGCGCCGAGGTGGACCTGGCCGTGCACGACCTGGGCGGGCGGCGTGTCGCCACGCTCTACCGCGGCGCGCTCGGCGCGGGACCGCACCAGTTCTCCTGGCGCGGCGTGCGCAGCGACGGCTCGACCGCGGCGAACGGCATCTACTTCCTGGAGGCGCGCGTGGGCGCCGAGCGACTCTCGCGCAAACTGATCTTCCTGCGCGGGAACTGAGTCGAGGGCGTCCGTGACGCGGGCGGGGCGGCTGCGCGGCCGTCCCGCCCGCGGCGCGTTTGACACCCCCCCCGAACGCTGCCTAGCTTCGGCGGGCTCATGACCCCTGACGATCCGCAGAACCCGCCCGCGGTGGACGTGCGCGGGCTCACCCGCAACTTCCGCGCGGCACGGGGCGGCGGCGAGGTCTGCGCGCTTGGCGGCGTGGACGTGCGCATCGAGCGCGGCGAGATCTTCGGACTGCTGGGCCCCAACGGCGCCGGCAAGACCACGCTCATCAAGATCCTCACGACCCTGCTCTTCCCGACCGCGGGCGAGGCGCGCGTGGCGGGCTTCGACGTGATCCGCGACGCCGGCGAGGTGCGCAGGCGCATCGGCCTGGTCTCGGGCGGCGAGTCGAGCGGCTACGGCATCCTGACCGTGCGCGAGTGCCTGTGGATGTTCTCGCAGTTCTACGGCGTGCCCGGGAAGGTGGCCGGGCCGCGCATCGCCGGCCTGATCGAGACCGCGGGGCTCGCCGAGCAGGCCCGCACCCGCATCAACCGGCTCTCGACCGGGCAGCGCCAGCGCATGAACTTCGCGCGCGGCTTCGTCAGCGACCCCGAGGTCGTGTTCCTCGACGAACCCACGCTGGGGATGGACGTCAACGCCGCCCGGGCGATGCGCGAGTACGTGGCCCGGTGGGTGCGCGAGCGGCCCGGCCGCACCGTGCTGCTCACCACCCACACCATGCACGAGGCCGAGGAGCTGTGCGACCGCATCGCCATCATCGATCACGGCCGCCTGCTGGCCTGCGACTCTTTCGCCGGGCTCAGGCGCCTGGTCGAGGGCGGGCAGCACGTCGAGCTGGAGGTGCGCGCCTCGGACGGCGGCACGCGCGCGCTGCCGTCGCTCGCCGGCGTGCCGATCGTCTGGGGCGCGCCGCATCCCGAGCGCGGCACGCGCGCGCTGAAGTTCCGGCTGCCATCCGGCGGCTCGCTCGCCGACGTGCTGCGTGAACTGGAGGCGCGCGGCGCGCGCATCGAGGCCATCGCCACGCGCGAGACCTCGCTCGAGGACGTGTTCGTCGCCCTCGTGGGCCGCGGTCTCGAGGAGTCGGACGAGCGCGAGGACGACGGGGCCGGGCCCACCGGGGCGCCGTGAGCACGCTCGCGCTCAACCTGCGCGCGACCTGGGGGCGCACCTACGGACGCCTGGTCGGGGCGTTCCGCGAGCCGACCTGGCTCATCACCGACGCCATCCTGCCGAACCTCGGCATGCTCGCCTTCGTCATGCTCTACCGCGCACTCGGTGCGCCGCGCTCGTTCGAGGCCCTGGCCGTGGTGGGCGGGCTGCTGGCCACCTACTGGATCAACGTGCTGTGGGGGATGGGGGCGCAGTTCTACTGGGAGAAGCAGAGCGGGCAGCTGCAGCTCTACTTCGTCGCACCCTGCTCGCGCATGGCCATCCTCTCGGGCATGGCGCTCGGCGGCTTCCTGCTGACCACGGCGCGCTCGGCGTTCGGACTGTTCCTCGGCTTCGTCGTGATGGGCGTGCGGGTCGAGCCCTTCAGCCTGCCCGCGCTGCTCAGCGTGTTCGCGCTCACCATGGTGGCGCTCTACGCGCTCGGCATGGTGATGGCCTCGCTGTTCCTGCTCTGGGGGCGCGAGGCCTATCACCTGAGCAACGCGCTCTACCAGCCCGTGCAGTTCCTCTCGGGGCTCTACTTCCCGCTCAGGACACTCGGGCCGCTGGGCATCGTCGCTGCCGGCATCGTGCCGCTCGGGCTCGGCGTGGACGCGCTGCGCCAGGTGCTGCTCGGCGCGGGCGCGCACGCGCTCATGCCGCTGCGTTTCGAGAACGCGCTGCTGGTCGTGCTGTGCGCGGTCTTCCTGTGGCTCGCGCGCGTCGCGCTCGCCCACCTCGAGTCGCTCGCCAAGCGCGAGGGACGGCTGACGCAGAGGTGGCAGTGAGAGCGCGGCGGGGACGCGCGGGCCGGGCGGCGATGGGAGCGATGCGGGCGCCGGCCGGTGTGGTGCGGGGCTGGTGCGCAGGTGAGGGCCGGGCGGCGAGAGGGGAGGCGCGGCGATGAGAGCGCTGGTCGCGCGCCTGCGCGCCTCGGCCTGGCTGGGACTGCAGATCGAGTCCAACTGGACCGACCCGTTCCTGTTCACCGCCTACGCCATCACTCACCCGCTCGCCACCGCGCTGATCCTGGCCGGCATGTACTGGGCGGTGGGAGGCACCGCGCACGGCGCCGACACCTTCCGCGGCCTCTACCTGGGCAGCGCGTTCCACAACTACGTCGTCATGGTGCTGGCCGGCATGGGCTGGATGATCGTCGAGGAGCGCGAGGAGTTCGAGACTCTCAAGTACGTCTACACCTCGCCCATCGGCATGTTCAACTACCTCGCGGGCCGCTCGCTGGTGAAGCTCGCACTCGCCACCCTCAGCACGGTGCTCACGCTCGCGGTGGGCTGGTTCCTGGTCGGGCTGCGCTGGGACTGGGCCGCGGTCCACTGGCTGCCGCTCGTCGCGGCACTCGGGCTCGGCGTGTTCGCCACCGTCTCGCTCGGCTTCTTCGTCGCCGGTTTCGCCATGGTCATGCCACGCGCGGCCTTCACGCTGAACGACGGCATCGCCGTGGCGCTCTACCTGCTCTGCGGCGTCATCTTCCCCGTGGACCTGCTGCCGCGCGCGCTGCAGTGGGTCGCGCTCGCGCTGCCCTTCACCTGGTGGTACGAGGCGCTGCGCCGCTCTCTGCTCGGCCACGGCTCGAGCGCGCTGCTGAACGCGTGGTCCGACGGGGCGCTGATGGCGTGGCTGTTCGCGACCACGCTCGTCTTCGGCGTGGCCGCGCACCTGGCGTACCTGGCGCTCGAGCACCGCGCGCGGCAGCTGGGGCGGCTGGACCAGACGACGCTGTTTTGAGGCGGGGGCGTCCCAGGACAGCGACGGCGCGCGATTAGTCATTGACGCTTCGCGAATCGAGAGTAGACTGCGGCTCATCTCAGACCCAGGCGGAGGCCGCAGCCTTGGATCCCTCGGTACCACACCCCACGTCCCCCCTGGCTAACTGGTCGGCGCTATGTGCCGACCCGCGCGGGGCGTCATCCCGCCAGACATCCGGTCTCCAGCGTTCGCGGCGTTCCGCCAGTACCGCCTGGAGTGATTTCTGCTCCAGAGCCCCTCGCGCGGAGTCCCAGCACGGATTCCGCCCATTCCCCTCGGCCACGGCCGCGATGCAGCACAAGCGGCCGCGCTTCATGGGTTCTCCACGTTTCCGCCCTTCGTGGATGATCTCCGCATGGATCAGCCACGGCAGATCCCTGCATCTTTGCATTGGTGATGCACTCAGGAGGAACGCAATGCCCCCCTCTGGCCGCAAGTACTCATGCCTCGTTTCACGCCCAGTCCTGCGGTTCGCCCTGGTGCTGGGCCTCCAGTTTCTTTTCGTCGGCCAGGCTACGGCCGGTGCGCAGGCATGGACCTATGACTGCAATTGGACGGGATGGACGCTCGTCAATGGCACACCCACGCAGTTACAGTCATGCGGCACCTGCGGCTCGATCCCGCACATCCCCTGCAATCCGGGTTCAATCCGCGCGCACTCGAGCAACACTGACATGCAGTTGATCAGCCCGACCACGCCGTGGCCGAACGCCGGTGACTTCAAGGGCTCCAACAGCAGCGACCATCGTAATTACCTGCGCATGGGATACCGCAACTGGTCATCGGACGGGGGCGGGCGGATCTACGCGGACTACGGCAGTGGTTTCACCAGTGGCAACAGCATCGCCATCACCACCGGTGCGAACTCGACGGGCTCGTGGCGTTACAAGACCGTCAACATGTCGGCGATCCCGAACTGGCCTGCCAACGGCAGCGTCAAGCGCATCCGGATCGATCCATTCGACATCACGGGAGCCGACTTTGACGTGGACTTCATTGTGATACGCGTTGACGACCGGGTCCCGACGATGACAAGCATGACCGCGTCGCCGGCGACGAGCGCCGGCAGTTGGACCAATCAATCGACTTTCACGATCCAAGTCAGCGCAAGCGATCCGGCTCCTCAGTATGAATCGGACGTGCAACTTGGCGTCAATCCGGACAAGTATGCCTCCGGAGTCGACTACTTCCAGCGGCAGCCCGATTGGGGGAGTCTCACGGACCTGGACACGGACGCCGACTGGATCGAGGGCACCGCGAGCGAGACGTTCACTCTGGCTGTCCCCAAGGGGCAACACCGGTTGAGTGCCCGGCCGGTCGATGTCGTCGGGTTTGCACCGGGGGACTGGAGCTATGTGGACATGTTCTCGGACCCGGATCGCCCGGCAGCCCCGCCGGGGCTCTACGCCAGCCCCGGAGGGTGGACGCGTGCCAACAGCTTCAGCTTCTGCTGGGGAGCGGTGACCACCGACTTCAATGGGACGCCGAACTACTCCGGGGTGAGCCGTTACGAGTACCAGGTGGACGGGGGCGGCGTGGTCCCAGTCGGGGCGTTGTGCACGTCATCGATCGCCGCATCGTCGGTTGGGATCCATACCTTCTCGGTCCGAGCCGTGGATGGAGCCGGGAATCCAGGAGACTGGAGCAGCGTGCCCTTCTACTACGATCCGGTGGTGCCGGGCATCTCCTTCTCCCAGCCCGCTCCAGCCAACTACAGGACGGACCAGGGCATCAGCTTCTCCATTTCGGACGCCCACAGTGGCGTGAGCGGCTTTTGCGCCCAGTGGGACAACCCGACACCGCCGGGCTCTGCGTGCGTCGGGCAATCGAGCGGATCTACAGCCATCAGCTCGGCAGGTGGCTACTATTCTTGGCACACTCTCTATGTCCACGCGTATGACCGTGCGGGCAACGTCACGACCGCTTCGTCTGGTCCCTGGATGCTCAGTCCCAACCGTGCGCCTCTCGCCTACTGCCCAGGGGCTCAGGGCGTGAACGAGGCATCGCAGCTTGCCTTCTCAGTGACGGGCTCAGACCCCGACGGTGATCCGGTGACCATCAGCCCGAGCTCCATGCCGGCGGGAGCGTCGTTCGATGGGGCCACGTTCCGTTGGACGCCTTCATACTCGCAGGCCGGTGACTACCAGCCGTGCTTCACCGCCTCGGACCCGTGGGTGACTGGGAGTGGCTGCTGCGTGGCGATTCACGTAGCGAACCTGGATCGACCGCCTGTCATCAGCTGCCCGGGGAGCCAGACGACGAGCGAGGGCGTCCTGCTCACCATCACGGTCACCGCTTCCGACCCGGATGGTGACTCGATTACGTTCACCGGCCAGAACCTGCCACAGGGTGCAACCTTTGAGGGCGGCGTCTTCCGCTGGATACCCTCGCGCAGCCAGAGCGGTGACTATCTGCCACGTTTCACGGCGTCCAGCAATCAACTGAGCGCCTCCTGCGACGTGCCCGTCCATGTGGACGACGTGCCGGCACCCGTCGTTCGAGTCGTCTATCCGAACGGGAGCGAGACGCTGATGGCCGGCGCGACTGAGACTCTACGCTGGACCGCCACTGGCTCGGCGGGCGTGACCGGCGTGGACCTCTACCTCTCGCGCAACGGGCCCGCGGGGACCTTCACCTCGCTGGCCACCGGGATCCCGAACAGCGGTGCCCACCCGTGGATGGTCACGGGCCCGGCGAGCAGCGACTGCTATCTGAAGGTGGTCGCGCACGACGGCAACGGGAACACGGGCGAGGACCGGAGCGACATGGCCTTCGCGATCGCGGCGGTCCGCGACGAGATGATCTGGTGCGCCGAGCAGCGGATCACCCACGACACCCCGCACTCCGAGGCCCCCGATCTGGCGGTGACTCCCTCCGGGGTCCATGTGGTATGGCAGGAAGGACCCGAGAGCGCAGCGAGTTGGGATGTGGACTACAGCCGCGGGACGAGGCAGTGGCCGGCTGACACCATGGCCTGGCAGCCGGCGACCGCGCTCTCCGGGTCTCCCTCGAGCCACAGCCCGAGTATTGCGGTCGATTTGCAGGGCAGGCTTCACGTGGCCTGGGCGCACAACGAAGAGCCGGCGACCGGGCAGATCTTCTACCGCAGGTGCGACGGGTCCTGGGGTGCGCCCGAGTGCTTGCGGACCGGGCAGAACACCGCGCAGGATCCTTCGATCGTGGTCGACGGCGCCGATGACGTGCACGTGATCTGGTCTGAGTTCGGCGCGGGCCAGGGCACGATCTACCAGAAGCGCTGGAACTCCGCATGGGAGCCGGACGAAATCGTCTCCCAGGGGGCCAGCCGACTCCATCCGGATCTTGCGGCGGATTCGCAGAACCGGCTCCATGCCGTCTGGCTGGGTGGTGAGGGGGGCGCCCTCGGCGTCTACTACAAGGCCTGGGAGTACGCCTGGGGGTCCGAGGTCCAGGTGAACGCCCTGTCGGCCGATGCCACGTCACCCGCGGTCGCGGTCGATGTCTTGGGCCGGGTCCATGTCGTGTGGTCGGACACGCGTTCCGGCCATCCGGAGGTCTACTACCGCTCGGGCGACGGGACCACGTGGGATCCCGAGTTCGTCGTGAGTCCGCTCGACGAAGGCAGCTCCGTGACACCGGACGTGAGCGTGGATGGAGCCGGCCGCGTGCACGTCGTCTGGTGCGACACGTGTGACGGCAACGCCGAGATCTACCACCGCATCTGGGATGGCGCCTGGCTGCCCGCCGAGCGTGTCACGGACGCGGCCGGGATTTCGTCGACTCCGCGAATCGTGTGCACGGGCGACTACATCTACCTGGCCTGGAGCGACGATCGCGACGGCAATCCGGAGATCTACTGGCGGAAGGGCACGGTCTGCCCGAACGGTGACTGCCAGGAGTTGCCCACGCCGGCACTGGCCTCGCTCGCGGACTGGCGCATCGAGGGCGGCCGCGTGCTGCTGCGCTGGTACGTCAGTGGCTCCGATCTCGGAAGCACGGCCGTCTACCGGCAGACCCCCGGCACGGATTGGACGAGGCTCGGCGAACGGAGCCCGGATGGTGCCGGCTACCTGGCCTTCGAGGACGTTGGGGTCACCGCGGGCAGTCGCTACGGCTATCGCCTGGGGCTGCGCACGGCCCAGGGCGAGGTGAGCGCGGGGGAGACCTGGGTGGAAGTGCCGGCGCTCAGCTTCGCGCTACAGGGGGTGCGGCCGAACCCGGCCGAGGGCGGCGTCTTGTCCGTGCACTTCACCTTGCCCAGTGCGGTTCCCGCATCACTGGCGCTGTACGACGTGTCCGGGCGGCAGGTGCAGAAGCTCGACGTGGGCGCCCTCGGTGCGGGCGTCCACATGGTGGAGTTGAGGCCGCAAGCCACGCTGGCCGCAGGCGTGTACCTCCTGCGGCTGGCGCAAGGTCCGCGCGTGATGACCCAGAGGGTCGCGGTGGTCAAGTAGCGGACCGGCCGAAGATGGTCCAGTTCCCCGGTTGAACGACCGGGGAGCTGGACCGTGGGCTCGACGCGTATCCCCCCCACGCGATCCGCGCAGGGGGCCGGAGGCCGGTTCGAATCGTCCCCGGCGAGTGGCAACCCCGCGACGGGTGTGAGCCATCCGGCAGCCACGGGCACCAGCGTTCGGCCTCCAGCGGGGCGCGAGGGCGTGCATGAGCAGCCCGCGACCGGTCTGGGGAAGCGGGCTATACTGACGGCACGGCTCA
>Ga0315276_10004071_pt1 | contig 13414 bp, 10 predicted proteins | sample YL17G05_0_MG_FD_204542 | JGI IMG/M metagenome (GOLD analysis project Ga0315276, IMG submission 204542) | Sediment microbial communities from Yellowstone Lake, YNP, Wyoming, USA - YL17G05_0 | ecosystem: Environmental > Aquatic > Freshwater > Lake > Sediment | place: USA: Wyoming | collected...
AAATCCACTACCTCTATTTTCGTTTACAAAATCACCTCCTTCATAATCATTACACTTCATCCTCTACTAATTGCTTATCTCGTATTTTTACATTTTTGTAAATTATTGTGCAAGTATGTACATTTTAACAATTTGATATTTATATTAATTTTAATGATTTTATCCTATGTACCTAAATGTTCAAAAATAAAATTTAAACTAAGAGTATTTTTAATTGGCTAAAAATTAATATATCGAATATTCAAATAGTTATAATACTATAAAACAGTTGATAATTTATTTTAATTGGTACTTAAATTGCTATGATAAATATATAAAAATGTAAAAATGTAAAACCAAAAAGATAGTATTAATAATTATTAAAGAAGGTGTTTTAAGTTTGAAGAATCTCCAGAGTGATAATTTAGCAAGAGCTATAAAAGCACGACAAGACTTCATAAATGCTCTTGATGGGAAAAGAAAAGAGCAAGCACTAGAGCTCCAGAAGGTGATAGCAAATAAACTGAAGTCAGCGGGTTATGTTCATAATCGCTTAGTTCTCATACAGCAGATGATGTTTGATAAGTTAATGGAGCTTGAACCTGAACTGAAAAACCTAAAAGAGAAATTAATTGAAGGAAAGATAAAAGAAATAAAATATCTTAAAGAACAATCCTGCAGAAGCTAATCTCGCGTCTCACAGGTAGGAAATCATTCTAAAAAAAACACACTCAATATTTTAGGAAAATGAAAAAGAAGATATTAGTAGCAGATGATGATTTTAGCTTTAGAAGCTTGCTGGCAGAAGTACTGGGAGACGAGGGTTATAATGTATCCATAGCAGAAGACGGAATAGCCGCCCTAAAAATATTACAAGGTGAGGAATTCGATATTCTCATTACCGATATTGGAATGCCCAAGATGAATGGAATAGAACTTTTTAACAACGTTAAAGAATTATACCCTCAAATGCCCATTATATTTATTACCGGTTATAGCTTTACCAACGCAGCAACACAGGGTTTAAGAGAAGATCATTTCTATTATTTTGAGAAACCTGTAGATTTAAACTTTTTACAGTGTACCATTAAACATATTTTGAAAATCAAAGAATTCGAAACAAAAATCAATAGTGTGCAAAGATGGTTAAAGAAAAATATTCATAACATGTCGTAGCCTCCATCATCCGTACACAACTGATTAATTCTCGTTACTACTTCCCGTAAAAGTGAGCGATAATCTTTTCCCTATCATTTCGAAATCATTCAAGGAGTATTATGTCGATATCAAAGAAAGACATGTTTGAATTACAAAATCAGCATACTAAGGCAACAAAAGACGAGGAATCATTCATTAATAAGAAATGGTGTAAAACCTTACCTTTAGATGGCACTTCTTCCACTCAGAGTGGCGGTTTGAGAACCATCCTTAAAAGAATAGATAAAAAAGTCAAAAGTAGACTGCCAAAGTTAGCTCTTACTAATGCTAATTTTTTAGCAATTCCTGAACAGGTGGATTATGAGAAAGCAGAATCAGAACAAGATTCCACGAAAAAAATTGACCTTCCATTGAGTATCTATACCAAAGAAATGAATTGCGTTTCGCTGCTCGATCGGCATGAAGAGGCTGCAATTGCGAAACGCATAGAAGAAGGCGAACGAGAAATTACTACCATCGTGCTACACACCCCTTTCATGATAAAAGAACTCCTCACCTTAGGGGAATTGCTCACGTTAAACAAGCTCTCCCTCAAGGAGGTAATAAGGGGTATTGATTGTGATGACAAAGAAGTTGCTCAAGAGGTTCTTAAAAAAATACTCTCATCAATAGAGAAGATTAAAAAATGTGATCAGAGGAAACGTGCACTACAGGAGAAATTGAATCAGCAAAACCTGAGTGAGGTTCAAAGAAGAACGTTAGAAAAAAAGATAGAACACAACTCAACAAAGATATACGGTCTCATCAAGCAAATCCCACTTAACAAAACTCACATTGAAAGAGTAGCTCGCAAATTAAAGTTTTTACTTAAACAGCTAGAGAAAGCCGGGGCAGAAATTGCACAATGCACCACAACAATACCTATTCCTTTCAAAGAATTTAAAAAAGTAGATTATCTGGACTCTCATGATCACCAAGACACGATTGAGGCAGAAAAGAAGTGGGGACCTTCCAAAAAAGAATTGTTAGAATATGCAAAAACCTTAAAAAAAGCTCATAAAAACATCAAATGGATTGAAGCTAAATCAAACCTTGATGCTACGACACTGAGGAATATTGTAAAACGCATTGAGGAAGCACAAATTAAAATCAAGCTCGCTAGGGATGAATTAATAAAAGCCAATTTGCGACTTGTAATATGTCTGGCAAAAAAGTACACTAAGCGTGGCCTTCCCTTTCTGGATCTTATTCAAGAAGGAAATATAGGTCTCATTAAAGCTGTTGACAAATTTGAGTATCGGAGTGGCTACAAATTTAGTACCTATGCCACCTGGTGGGTACGGCAAAGCATCGGTAGAGCCATCACTGATCAAGTAAAAATCATCAGAATCCCAGTCCATATGACCGATGCAATCAATAAGGTAGTTAGAACTTCTCGCCGACTGATGAAAGAAATAGGGGGAGAACCTACCCAGGAGGAAATTGCACAAAAGATCGAATTCTCCTTAGATAAAGTAAGCACTATCCTTAGTACTATCAAAGAACCCTTTTCTCTTGAAACTCCCATCGGTGAGAACGAAGATAACCACCTCGGTGATCTCATTGAAGACAAGCATACTAAGTCTCCAGAAGAGGCTGTTGCTACTCGCACTTTATTGGAACAAATTAAAAAGATACTATCTACCTTGACACCGAGGGAAGAAAAAATTTTAAGGATGAGGTTTGGTATAGGAGAAAGGGCAGAATATACTTTGGAGGAGGTTGGTAAAATATTTAACTTAACGAGAGAACGGATTAGACAAATTGAAGCCAACGCCTTATTGAAATTGAGACATCCTAGTAAAAGTAAGGAATTAAAAACTTTTTTAAATTTTACTACTTCCCAAGAATAATTCCTACTACCATCTCTCTCTCCCGTGCTGTCTAAAAACCACTAGGTAACATGCTTCTTCTCCCAATGGAGTAAGCCTAAACATGCACTGAGGCATCATCCCATCAGCCATAAGTTCCATCATGAGATTCTTCACTTTAAATTCCCCTTTTTTTCACCACGCGGTAACAAGCCTCTTCATATCTTCAATCTTTAGATTTGACGAGGTCCCATCGTTACTAGGACACATTTCAATAAAAAAAATTCCTTAAAATCATCTTCAAAAAATTCTTCTGGTACGGTTAAGTCCTCTCCCTCTCCACGCGCCATAGCCCTCAGCTAATGCCTTACATCCTTCCCCAGTACCACATCATAGCGCTGGTCTGCCTCCGCTACAATTGTGGGGGAAACCGTCTTGAAATCCATTTTTCTCGCCAATCGTTCACATGCAAGTCGTTCTACTATTGAAAATTATCTATCTTTATGATTTAATCTAAAATACTCAAGTCCCTAGCAGGTGATAAAATTATATTTCATGACGAGCAGAAGAGTGGCAAAATTTTCCCCCCAAAAAACAAAAAAGAAGAGAAGAGTACGGTGGTTTCTTGCCTGCCTTCTCTTCTTCCTCATACTAATACCCTGTAGTTGTGTGGTGGGAATCTACCTCTACTTCAGCCACGACCTTCCCCATCTGGCCTCGGTCGAAGACTACCAGCCTAAGATAGTTACCAAGGTTTTTTCTGACGAGGGGGAAATAATCGCAGAATTTTTTGTAGAAAGACGTTATCTCATCCCCCTTGAAAAGATGCCCACCCACCTCATTCAGGCCTTCATTTCAGCAGAAGATGCTCGATTTTTCGAGCACCAGGGAATCGATATCCTGAGTATCATTCGTGCGCGCATTAAAAACATTGAATCGATGGATATCGTTCAGGGTGGGAGCACCATCACTCAACAGATTACCAAATCACTGCTTCTCTCCCCTGAAAAAAATTACTCCAGAAAAATCAAAGAGGCTATCTTGGCCCGAAGAATCGAGCAAGCTCTGAGCAAAAATGATATTCTCGCTATCTATCTCAATCAAATCTACCTCGGCCAACGATCCTACGGGGTGGAAGCGGCAGCCTTGACCTACTTTGGTAAACACGCATCCGAGCTTAATCTAGCTGAATCGGCTCTGCTCGCTGGCCTTCCTAAGGCACCGAGCACTTACTCCCCCCTCCACCAACCTCTCAAGGCAAAGCAAAGACAACGCTATGTGCTGCAGAGAATGGTCGAACGAGGATATATTAATGAAGCGCAGGCCTACGAAGCTGAAAATTTACCCCTCCATATTGCTCCCCCCGAAAATAAGAATATCACACTTGCTCCCTACCTCACTGAATATATACGGCAATACTTGGAAAGTACTTACGGAACTGAGGTACTCTATGGGGAAGGTTTAAAGGTCTATACTCCTCTTAACTTATTTATGCAAAAAGCCGCACAGAAGGCAATTGAAACAGGTCTAAAAGATTTTGAAGCGCGTCAAAAATACCAAGAGGGAAGATCAGATGTTCAAGGGGCCTTAATAGCCATGGAACCAAAAACCGGCTACATCAAGTCACTGGTGGGGGGAGTTAATTTTCTTGAGAATCAATTTAACCGTACTATGCAAGCTCGCCGTCAGCCCGGGTCAGCCTTTAAACCTATTATCTATGCAGCAGCACTGGATAAGGGATATAGCACTACCACCAAAATTATCGACTCACCTCTGGTCTTTAAAATAAAAACAGAGCAAGGAGAATTTTGGGAGCCCCAAAATTACGATTTAGAGTTTAAAGGTCCTACCACCTTAAGGAGCGCACTCAGCTATTCACGAAATGTCATAACTGTTAAGATTTTACAGGACATCGGGATTGACTGCGTAATTGAGTACGCACGGCGGTTAGGCATTAGTGCCCCATTTAATCGTAATTTCTCGCTTGCCTTAGGTTCATCCGGGGTATCCCTGTTGGAAATTACCCGGGCCTACTCGGTATTTGCCAATCAAGGAATACTAGTAGAACCTATTTTCATTACCAAGATTATAGATCGTAACGGCACTACCCTAGAAACTCATAAACCCAGGTTAACCCAAGCCATAAGCCCGCAGACCGCGTATCTGATGGTGAGCCTCCTTACCAGCGTGGTGGAGGAAGGCACTGGAAAGAAAGTAAAAGCCCTCCAACGACCCTGCGCAGGTAAAACGGGAACCACCAATGAGGTAAGAGATGCGTGGTTTATTGGCTTTACTCCGGATCTCATTGCAGGAACCTGGGTTGGGTTTGATGATGAGAAACCACTCGGGAAGCACGAAACTGGCGCGGTGGCAGCAAGCCCTATCTGGCTTAACTTCATGAAGGACATACTTGAGGGAACCCCTTTAAAAACCTTTTCAATCCCTGAGGGTATTGTATTTGTAAAAATTGACCCAGAAACCGGTAAACCACCCACTACTCACTCTCATGAAGTCATATTTGAGTGTTTCAAAGAAGAACCCCCTTCAGGAACTGGAGAAGTTCTCTAATAAGAACTGAGTAAAAGGAAGATTTTACCTCTCGCACCGAATCACTCGATCTTCGGTAATAATTATATCAACCGGCTGATCATAAGCACTATCACAGGGAACCTCATCAACCACCTGTAGTTCAAAGGCTAACCCCACAAAAATAGTTTTTTTCTCCGAAGCCCTTATCAACTTATCATAGAAACCACCCCCATAACCAATTCTATAACCTCGGTGATCAAACACCACTCCGGGAGTAACGATGAGATCCATCGTTTCTAAGGCTATGGGTCTTAAACGATCCGGTATCGGCTCTAAAATCTCCCATGTTCCCGGGGCAAGATCGGCTGGATAATCAGTGATACTGGAGAGGAGTAATGTGTTGCTACGAAGATCAGTGAAAGGGACTGCTACCACTTTACCCAGCCTCAAGGCCTCTCGTATCATGGAATCGGTGAGCACCTCACTTTTGAAAGAAACAAAAAGTGCAACCGTTGTGGCAGCTATACATGCTGGAAGGGAAAAGAGGCGGGAATGAATGGACTCACTTTTCTTCCTTCTCTCTTCTAACGACAAGGTGTCCCTTTGGGTAAGGATTATGCTTCGCAGTTCCTTCTTTTGACTCCTGATATCCTCCCTCATATCCTACGTGATACCACTTTTAAAGGTAGCTTAACCACCTCTCGTATTGTCCTTCTCTTCCTTTGACCACATTAAAGAAGGTAGTCTGGATGCGCTCAGTGAGAGGCCCGCGCTTGCCTTCCCCAATTCTCCTCCCATCTACCTCCCTAATAGGGGTAATCTCTGCTGCGGTACCGGTAAAAAATGCCTCATCAGCAACATAGAGCTCATCGCGAGTAAATCGTTGTTCTACCACCTCCAAGCCTTGGTCACGGGCAATGGTAATAACGGCATCCCTGGTGATACCTTTAAGAATAGAGGTGGGAGGGGTTGTGGTAATCACTTTATTTTTAACCATAAAGATATTCTCTCCACTTGCCTCAGAAACATAACCTTCCGTATCCAAGAGAATTGACTCATCGTAGCCTGCAGCAGTTGCTTCCTTTTTTGCCAAAATGGAGTTAACATAGTTGCCACAGATCTTAGCTTTAGTCATGCATACATTTACATGGAGACGGGTGAAGGAAGAAATTTTAGCTCGAATACCCTTGCGTAAGCCTTCCTCCCCCAGATAGGCCCCCCAGGGCCAGCAAGCGATAGCAACCCTCACGGGGTATTCCTTGATATAAAGTCCCATCTCTCCATCACCAATAAATACAAGGGGTCTGATGTACCCCTCACGCAACTTGTTAATCCTCAAAACCTCTTTCACTGCCTCACAGAGTTCATCGCGACTGTAAGGTATTTCAATCTGGGCAATCAGTGCAGAATCAAAGAGACGTTCAATATGCTCTTTCAATCTAAAGACTGCCGATCTTCCATCATAGCAGAGATAGCAGCGGATACCCTCAAACACACCCAGGCCATAGTGAAGGGTGTGGGTGAGTACATGTATGAGAGCTTCCTCCCACGCTACCACTTTTCCATCCATCCAAATCTTATCAACCTTCTTAATCATGGCATATACCCTTTCTGTTAATTAATGAAAGCACCCCTCTCGTTAATTTTTCCCATATAAAAGTTCACCCAATCTTCTTAAGATTCTTTCTATAGGGCTTTTGTATAATTCCCTTTTCCGTAATGATCGCACGAATGTAGTGTGAAGGAGTAATATCAAAGGCAGGGTTCCATACTGGAATTCCTTCTTGAACAATCCTCCTTCCCTCAATGTGAGTAACCTCTCTTCCATCCCGTTCCTCAATAGAAACTGAGACACCTGTCTCATAGTTAATGTTTATGCTAGAAAGAGGAGCAGCGATATAAAAAGGTATCCTATGCTCCTTAGCGAGTACCGCGAGGGAATAGGTTCCTATCTTATTGGCCACATCGCCATTAGCACAGATACAGTCAGCACCAGTGATCACCGCGGTAATCTGTTTCTTCTGCATGGCATACCCTGCCATACCATCAGTTATCACCGTCACAGGAATTCCGCTTTTCGCAAGCTCCCATGCGGTAAGTCGAGCCCCCTGTAAGAAAGGACGTGTTTCACATGCCACCACCTTCACCTTTTTACCTTCCTCACAGGCTGCACGAATAACCCCCAGTGCGGTTCCATAACCAGCGGTAGCGAGTGCCCCCGCATTGCAATGGGTCAATATAGTATCACCATCCTTTATAAGCCCTTTTCCCACCTGACCTATCGTATAGTTAATCTGTATATCCTCTTTGCCAATCTTAAGTGCTTCTTCCCTTAAAAGAGCCTTGAGCCCACTAGTACCCTCACCACCATGAGTCCTCACCAGATTCTTCATGCGTTCAATTGCCCAGAAGAGGTTAATAGCAGTCGGTCTGGTGTGAGCAAACTCTCGGCATACCCCTTCAAATTGCTGTGTGAACTCCTCACCGGCAGGTGCATCAATAGCAAGGGCTCCCAAGGCTATTCCCATTGCCGCGGCTACCCCGATAGCAGGTGCTCCTCGTACTACCATTTTCCTAATTGCCTCGGCAACCGCACGGTAGTTATCACATACCACGTAGGACTCTTCCAGAGGCAGCCTCGTCTGGTCTAAAAGGACTACTTTGTCATCTTCCCACGCAATGGTTCTAAACATATTTACCTGCCTAGTTTCTTCTTGAGCAACTCATTCACCACGTGGGGATTAGCCTTCCCCTTGGTTGTCTTCATTACCTCTCCCACAAAAAACCCAAACAGTTTCTCCTTCCCCTGACGGTACTCTTCCACTTGCGACGGGTAAGTTGCAATGATATGGTCAATCATGGTATGAAGTTCACCCTCACCTGATATCTGTGTGAGCCCCCTCTCTTCCACAATCTCAGTCGGTTTTTTCCTACTCTGGTACATTTCTTCAAATACCGTCTTTGCAAGTTTCCCGCTTATAATACCTTCATCCACCATCTTCAGCATCTCCACGAGAGAGGAAGGTGCAATAGGACAATCCTTGATCTCTTTTTTGCTCTCATTGAGCGCCCTCAGTAACTCTCCCATTACCCAGTTGCTCACCGTCTTAGGTGTGGGATAGAGTTTCACACACTCCTCAAAATAACACGCGAGTGATTTTGAACTGGTTAATACCTTTGCATCATAGAGGGGAAGCTGATAGTCCCTTACAAAACGCTCCCGGAGCTCTATAGGAAGCTCGGGTAGCGTTTTCCTGATCTCATTAATCCACTCAGGGTCAATTGCCAGTGGTACGAGATCTGGATCAGGAAAGTAACGATAGTCATGCGCCTCCTCTTTACTTCTCATAGAAGAGGTCACACCCTGATCGGCATCCCACAGCCTCGTCTGCTGGATAATAGACGCTCCTTCCTCAAGCAGCCCTCGCTGTCTCTCTGTCTCATACTCTAGGGCATTCTGGACATGACGGAAGGAGTTCATATTTTTTAATTCAACCTTAGTCCCGAGCTTTTTCTCCCCCACCGGACGAAGGGAAATATTTGCATCACAGCGTAAGCTCCCTTCTTCCATATTTCCATCACATACCTCCAAGTACTGTAAGATCTCACGTAGTGCCCGCAGGTACTCACTGGCTTCTTCAGGGATATTCATACCAGGTTCGCTCACAATCTCAATGAGAGGAACGCCCGTACGATTAAAGTCAACGTAACTGTACTCAGTAGCTGCTCCTCCTATCTCATGGAGGAGCTTTCCCGCATCTTCTTCCATATGAATTCGCATAATACCTATCTTCTTCTTCTGCCTCTCTTCACCTAGTTCAATCTCAACGTATCCATCTGAAGCAAGCGGTCTTTCATATTGAGAGATTTGGTAGCCCTTGGGGAGGTCCGGATAGAAATAATTTTTTCGAGCAAACTGACTGAAAGAGGCAATCTCACAATGGGTTGCTAAGGCAGTTTTGATAGCAAGTTCCACTGCCTTTTTGTTTACCACCGGCAGTACACCCGGCATGCCTAAACATATGGGGCAAGTGTGGGTGTTAGGTTCTCCACCAAATACTGTAGAACAGCTACAAAAAATTTTACTTTTGGTGAGAAGTTGGGCATGCACCTCTAACCCTATCACTGCCTCATACTTCATTTGCGCCTCTCTCTACCATAGAGTATCAATCAGAGTAACGTAACCTTATATCATAAACTATAAAAAAAACCAAATGCTTAAATACGAGGGGGTTCCCACAATTACTCACTGCATAAATTCATTTGGCAGCTTAAATCTTCTCTAATGGTAAACACCTTTTCCCCCTTCCCGGGAAGCAAAGTACTCCCAAAGGAATTACAAATACTAAGGACAATCCCTACGCTTTGAAAACGTGAGTGCGCTTGACAAATATCTTAAAATTATTTATTTATTAATGAAATTATATCAATAGGGAGAAGTGCGATGTCAAAAGAGATCATACCTGAGTTGGTACCTAAGGAACCATGGATGACTCAAGCATTACAAAAAGATTTAGCCCAGTGCGCTCAAGGAGGAAAAATCACTTGCATTCAAGCGCACCGCTTTGCTCATGATCACGGCCTTGAACTTAGCAAGATGAAACTACTTATGGATTCCTGTGGTATTAAGTTGAAAGAATGTCAATTAGGATGCTTCTGAACCTCACAAAAGGAGAATACCTTGAATCTACGAGAAGAACTAAGAAAATCAATTTTAGGGAAGCTAAAGAAGGGAGAAGATCCCCTGGTAGGTTTTTTCTGCGCTGAAGAAACTCACGGAGCTATTCTTGCGGTCTTAGTTTCTGGAAGGCACCTCTTGCTTGAAGGTCCTCCAGGAATAGGCAAAACGACGGTAGCTAAAATCATCGCTAAGCTCCTCCCCCCCATGAAGGCAGTCAAGGGGTGCCGTTATATATGTTCCCCTGATGAACCCACCTGCCCCGAGTGTCTTGCAAAATCTAAACTCAAATCACACACCATCCCCGGGGAGAAACGATTTATCCGCATCCAGGGTTCTCCGGAGATGATGCCTGAAGATTTAGTGGGAGATATCGATCCTGTGCTGGCGATGCGATTAGGAATCCAGGACCCCCGTGCCTTCAACCCTGGTAAAATTCAGAAGGCTCATCGTAAAATCATGTTCATTGATGAATTAAACCGTGTTCCCCAGCGGACGCAAAACACCCTGCTTCAGGTTCTAGAAGAGGGAACGGTTACCATTGCTGGCTTCGATATCGAAGCACAGGTGGACACCCTGGTGGTAGCAACCGAAAACCCTGAGGAATACGCCGGTGCAGAACGAATCTCAGAAAACTTAGGTGACCGCTTTGAAAGGTTAACCATCGATTATCCCACTGCCGAACAGGAGATAGAAATTCTGAAGCTCTACGGAAAAAAGATCGAACTCGTTGCGGTACCCGATAAAGTTACCCGTAAAATAGTCAACATCTCTCACTATTCCCGCTCTCTCAAAGAACTAGATCGCCCCCCGAGTGTGAGGAGCTCCCTCTCAATCTATGAACAGGCCCAGGCACTCGCCAAGATTAAGGGAAGAACCAGTGTAAACCCTAAAGATGTCAATGAAGTGGCGAGAACCATTCTTAAGGGGAGGATTTCTGTATCCGGGGAGAGCAAATATTTTGACGAACCCGAGCAACTGATTGAAAAAATTATTGAGGAATCAGAAGGTGGATAGGTATGAGCTTAACCCTTGAGGATATTCGACAGGCATTGCTCAATCATGGCGATGTCACTTTCCTCTCTAAAGTCGTAAAGAAAGCCTTTAATAATCCCCCCCTCGCAGAGATTAAGGCTACCCCTCTCGCACTCCTTAAGCCCCTCAGTTCCGAACTGGCTGAACTGGTGGAGAGCTGGATGAAAGGTAAAGTACTTCCTACAAGAGGCACACAGGGAACCACCATAGAAATAAGGCCTGTCATTCCCTACGGTCACAATATTAATAAATTCATTGAAAATTCAATTGCCGAGTTTAAACCTCATCTGGTTGCACTCGACACGCCACCGCTCACCGGGCTTGGGGCAGGAAATTTTTATGCTTTCAGCTTTCACAATATGGTAGGGCTACCCCTCATTGTGCAAACCATCTCATCTGAACAGGTAGTTCTAGATAAAAGTGCGTTCTTCTCAGGAAGTCTCATTGAAACCACCATCATCAAATGTTATCTCGAAGGTATCCCCCTCATTCCCCTCGGCATACCATCACCCAAAGAACCTTCCCGCACTGGACAGATCTTTCAGCAGTCTGCAGAGAACGTCTATGAAAAGTTTGATCACTCCCTGAATACACTTAATCCCCTCCACGATATCAAAAAGAGTGCCTATAACCTCATCACTTATCTCTGGCAAAGCTCTCCCTTTATAAGAGAGCAGAGAGAGTATTTGATTGATGACTGTTGCTATCTCGCCAGCAGAATTGCAGAACTGTGCGCGAGGGTAAAAAAAGGAAGCCGTATTCTGCTTTTCATCGAGCTCAAACACTTTGGTGATATTGAACCACTGCTTAAAACCCTACGTAAGGGTACTCACTTCTGGGAAGAATTTTACCAGCCTCCTCAGGGGATAAGAGGACCAGTTTCCTTCATCGCTGCTGAAGAAAGGTTAGATACGCTCTTAGAACATGCACGAAAAAAAGGACCCCAGAGCACTCTCTGCCAAAGCACATTCCAGAAATCATTCCAGAGGTGGGTAACCCACTTCTCACAGGAGACACTACCACCAAAGTCTATTGACCAGCTTATCACTCACATCCTGGGCACTACCCGGAGTCACCCCGAGATTGAACGCGGTGGGAGTGTGAGGGGATCACTCGCGCTCAAGGAAGTGGCCCAGGGGTATGCTCAATTAGGAAGTGGACTTAATCGCAACGCACTCTACCGGTCATCGCTGGTAACACTGCCCCATCGAATACAGCTCAAGCCTGGAAGTGAAAAGGAGCCTACGAGTATAGTAAAAGAAATCGCCCAAGAAGCCCTCTATGGGATATCCTACTCTTCTCACCCACCGTCGGCGAAACCAGCGAAACCCATGCCCTTAACCAGAGAAAATTTGCAACAAGCACTGGAGGGATTAACGGACGTCACACTTACGCATGCTCCTCTCCAAAAGTCCTTTACCAGTCAAGACTGGGCTCTCGCCCAGGAAATAATGAAACATCCCCTGGTGCAAGATGCACTCCATAATGCCCGCTCGCCCGCGGAAGGCCAAGAGGCCTTGAGACAACTGCTTGAAGAACTTGAGAAGAGAGGTTTGCTCCAGCACCTCAACCATGACCACTATAGCCTCACTGAGAAGGGAAAGGGGGCATTACTTGAACGATTACAAGAGAAACTCGCACGAGGGGAGATAAGCCCTGAACAACTAGAAGGAATGGTGCGCCAGCTTAAAAATCTCTCCACCCTCCGCTCTGGTATGCGCATGGAGTTTCCCGAAGAGAAGATGTCCCACTTTCTCGCTGAATTGATGGATGCCCAACACCAGGGCAGGTCCTTGAGTACCTCACTGGAAGACATCTATGTTCACTATACACTACGGGAAAAGAAGGGACTTAAAACTGATCCAGAAAAGCTTGATTACCAGAAGCTTCAAATCTTGATTCACCAACTAGAGGAGAGGGGGTTACTCAAAATAAGCGGTACCCGCATGAAGCACTACACTCTTACCCCCCGAGCGCTCTCCTGGCTATTGGAAGAGCTAATTCCCAAAAGCTCAAGCACCGTTCTTAGCAGCCATGCGTTCAAAAAGGAACATGAGATTGAGAGGGCAGAGGTGAGGCGCTACCAGTGGGGAGATGTCTACCGGGATATCTCTCTCCGTCACACTTTGAGAGAAATGGTCAAGCAGGGGAAAACATTAGAGGATATAAGTCGTAGGGAATTCAG
>Ga0315276_10004073_pt1 | contig 13412 bp, 18 predicted proteins | sample YL17G05_0_MG_FD_204542 | JGI IMG/M metagenome (GOLD analysis project Ga0315276, IMG submission 204542) | Sediment microbial communities from Yellowstone Lake, YNP, Wyoming, USA - YL17G05_0 | ecosystem: Environmental > Aquatic > Freshwater > Lake > Sediment | place: USA: Wyoming | collected...
CGATAATCTCCTGGCAACCTCCTTTTCAACCATTTCGATGCTCCACTCAGGGTGGGTCTTCTTCAGATAGGCCAGTAACATATCACGCGCCGACGTCCATAGACCGAACCCTATCTTAATTCTCTCTGCCGGCGTCTTGCGGCGTAACACTTCCGCTAAGGTGTCATCTATCACTTCAATTTGTCCTGGATCTAATCTCAAGGTCCCCATTTCACTATTTCCTGGTTTTCACTTTACTTTTCATTTTTCACTTCGCTTTTTTCACCATTCACTCTTTGACCACCACGTCCACCATCGCTTTCCGTGCCGAGCTCGTGGGTTGGGGGACGCCCTTAAAAAAGTCAATATCTCATTGGATAAGCCGAAAGCCATTGTCACGAGCAATGGCCTTCCCCTTTGTGCGGCATAAGCGACCCCAGCCGGTCTTATTCCTAGACGCTTGGCTAGAGCAGCCAGGGAATTCCCCAATTTCCTGGAGCGTTACTGATCTCCGCATAGTCCCTTCCTTATCGTGCGATCTCCTTTCATGCCAACTGAATTATTTAAGGGCGTCCCCCCTGCCCCCACGGTCTCAAACATCAGAAACCTCCGTTCTGACGAAACGAACCTCCCGTTCCTAAACCATCCCAATTCCTCCCTTCGCCGGTTCATCCCCACGTGTATCGGGAACACATAAAATTCCGGACGAATCCACCGCAAGCCGCAGTCTTATGTTCCAATCCCTTCCAGGGTTCGTAGGGGAAAGGGATAGGAATAGCGATCTGGATTTATTCCCAACCTTGAAGTATGATCATAGCCCGATAATTCTTCGGAAAAATAAATCTCCGGTAACCCTTGGGGGCATGGAGCCAAAAATATGAATCCCTGGATATGTGCTTTGCTCCTCGGCCAATTCAAGGACGAGAGTTTGATATGGGCTTATGCGAATAATCCTTGTCTCTTGCCGGGCAGAATATCTTTCCCAATCGTACCACCTGAGTTGCCTGTTCGTGACTTTTACCTCCAGGGCCCTGTTGATCAATCCCTTGAAGTCCCATACGGAGGGGTCGATGCCGCAATGCATTTGGGACCCCATCTTCGAATGTCAATTTCAATATCCGTTTACCAATGGTCCGATGAAGCCTGAGGCTATGACCTTCTTTAACCCACCCTTCCGGGTTTTCTCCTTTTTAACTACCGCCCCATGCTTTTTATTGCCAAACTTGGTTAAGCGATGATCACATAGTAGGGAGGGGTTCATCTTCCGGCCCCCCCAATTCCCTTTGTTTGGCTCCGGGGACTTATGAATTTCCTTGACTTAAACTTTTCAAATCCTTAATATAAAAGTAGTTTTCAAGAGGAGGCTTTTCATGGTTACCGTCACAAATATTAAGCAAATCAAAAAAAGCATCCAGACCCATTTGCAGGCTGGCAACCTGGAGCTGGTTGTCCTTCCCAGGATCGAATACCAATCCCTGCTTGAAAAGCTCGATGATTTAAAAGATCTTCGCGACTCCATAGAGGCCCTCAAGGAATATCAATCAGGGAAGTACATTTCTTTTGATCGATACGATGCGCGCAGGAAGGTTAAGCGTGTATAATATTGACCTGCCCAAGCGAGTTGTAAGGCAACTCGATAAAGTTCTCTCAAAAGATTACCCTTCAGTTTCAAAAGCGATACAAAACCTCAGAGAAACACCTCGCCCCACAGGCTGCAAGAAATTACTCGAATCCTTTTATCGAATTCGCATCGGTGATTATCGAGTCATCTATTGGATCGATGATGCCAACAAAAACATCGTAATCACCAAAGTGGAGAGGAGAAAAGAAAGGACTTATAGACATTTTTAATACTCCAGTTTATTCCCAAAATAATCTTCCTTATCTTCACCCTCACCCCGGCCCTCTCTCATCAAGGGAGAGGGTGGTTCAGGATTTTGTATTTCCCCAGGCCGAAGCTTGACGCTTTGCCTACGTGCACGTATTCGCCCAGAAGCAGATAGGGCCAGAAAGGGGTCAGGACGCCGGAGAAGGTGATTTTCCCCACGAAGCCTCCCATCTTAATCTTTGTCTCTTGCCTCCTCGAATATCTTTCCCAGTCGTACCACCTGAGTTGCCTGTCCGTGACTTTTACCTCCAGAGCTTTATTGATCAATCCCTTGAAGTCCCACACGGAGGCGTCGATGCCGCAGTGAAAATAGGAGAGAAGGGAGAGTCGGCGCAGGAGCTGGTCCATTTGTTACTGGTCAAGGCGCTGATGGTATTGGCCGGACAGGGTAAATTCTATTTAGGACGCCGCTCCTTTTTTCCATATCCGCCGCCGCCTTCTCTAATCTGGTGGCTTTCTCTCATTGAATTCCTGACAGGAATCGAATATTTTTCTTCTACGGCCAATCGAGTATCCGGGGGAATATTGGCTAATTCCTCAACCACTTTTCCGCAATCCTCTTTTATCCTCCTAAGGATATATTCTTTGCTCTTTCCTTTTGTTTCCCGATAAAAGGCTTCCCGAATTTTATGAATTTCCCTCATGATATTTGATTCTTCAATCATTTTCGATCACCTCCATAGGCGTACAGATCTCTATCTCATGAAACCCCTCTAAGATATTGACGGGAAAAGCGTTGGTTCAAAGACAACTTATTAATGCTGACAATTCAGTTTTGATTATTTTCTGAATTACCATACATTTCTTTTTCGGCCGCTCCAATTCCCCCTCCCCTTCAAGTTAAGCCCCCTCACCCTTCCCCTCTCCCCCGCAAACGGGGGAGAGGGCGGGGGGGGAAGGATAAAAAAGGAAATTCCTATACTATCCAGTTAACCACAGGAAAAGTTGCTTTTGAACCAACGTCCTTTTTTTCCCACGCTGGTCTTGAAAATTCTTTGACACAGAAGAAGTAATTATTTATACTCAATCAAGACAAGAGCAAGTCATGGGCAATCAATTCAGGAGGAAGGAAAATGCTAAAAACCAAACTTACCACACTGCTGGGGATTAAACATCCGATCATTCAGGCCGGCATGGGTCCGTTCAGCAACAATAACCTCTGCGTGGCCACGACCAATGCGGGAATACTCGGACTGCTTTCCACCAGCGGACTTTTCAGTAAAACCGAGCAGCCTTGGATCTACAATGCGTTTGTAGAGAGTGGGGAAGCATCGCCGGACGATGATATGGCCGGGGTATTGACATCGGTGTTGAAACGAACGTATCGCTTGACCAAGGACAAGGGCGGTGTATTCGGCATTAACGTGATGGTGTCGGCGGAATTGGTTGATTTATCAGCCATCCTCATCGATACGGCCATTAAGATCGTAGAAGAAAACCCCGCAATGAAAAAGCATTTCAAAGTGATCTTTACGTCTGCGGGCGACCCGGTTCCCTGGCGCGATAAGATCAAAAAAGCCGGATTTACCTGGCTGCATGTCGTACCATCGGTAAAGGGCGCCCTGAGATGTCAAAAGGCGGGGGTGGACTGCATCGTTGCCTCCGGACATGAAGGCGGCTTTCATACTGCCTGGGAACCGGTTCATTCCATGACTTTATTACCCGCCGTAGTCGATGCCTTGGCCGGTTCGAATATTCCCGTGGTGGGTGCAGGTGGGTTCTGCGATGGCAAGACTCTCGCAGCCGCGATCGCTCTGGGGGCGGCCGGCGCTCAAATGGGGACAAGATTTTTGGCGACCCAGGAAAGCGACTTTCATCCGCTCTGGAAGGAACAGGTCATAAAAACCCCGGATCGGGGAACCCTGGTGGCTCGCGGTATGGTGGGACCCGCCAGGTGGTTGAAGACCCCCTCAAGTTTAGAGCATCAAAAAAATACGTTGCGTAAGTCTCCGTCGATATATTTAGACACGCCTGATGATTATAGCACCGCCGGTGCGCAGGAATTGGTCACGTATGAAAGGAAAGGCATCAAAGCCGTGGTTACCGGTGATCGAGAAAACGCGCTAATGGCGGGAGGCGAATGTGCCCAGAGGGTGAATGACCTGCCCAAGGTTCAGGATCTGGTGGACAGGATCATGAGGGAAGCGACAGATGTTTTAAAAAATGCGCCCAATTGCGTAATTGATGAATAGAGGATGTGGCACTCCATCCCTTAGACATCGAAGGGACATTCTTTATAACCAGCATTTAACCCGCAGGTTCATAGGCAAAGGGATAGGAGAATCTCTGATCCCTTTTTGCTGCACCCGCCAGAGCGCACGCCTTAGCATAAAGAGGTGTAAAGAGGAGTCTTCCCCGATCCTGATCCCTAGAGAAGATACGTCCCCGTTCATTGCCCCGCGAGGTAATATGATAAAAGGCACCTGAACATTGGATCCGCAAAGGCCGCGCCATCCAAACTATTCCTTTCCTTTACGGAAAACATGTCGAGGATATGAAAAACCTATATTCTTGTCCGGTATGTAGGCTTGCCCCCTTTTCGATTTCTATTCTTCTGTTGATGAGCTTCGGATGGGGACTCGGCAGCATCACATTCCTCAAATGTGGTCCGCCTTGGCGGGCCGATTCATGACTGAGCTTGGGATACCTTTGGCGGAGGCCGCCCGCCAATTGGGAGTTTCCACCTCTTCCATTTCCAAGACTATGCTGCGGAGGAAGAAAAGGGTCATGTCAACCTAGTCAACCACGTCCCCTAAATCCACAAAATATACGCCTGGTCTTTGATACCCAACTACGTCCGTCTCCTTCGCGGAGGTCGCCCGGCAATTGGGAGGTTCCACTTCCTCCATTTTTAAAACTCCACTGCGGAGGAAGAAAAATATTATGTCAACATAGTCAACAACGTCCCCGAAACCCTATTCCTTTCCCTCTTTTGGCTCTCCCTTTGTCATTTCGTCTATCATCTCATGTCTTTTACCAACCTGTTCCTTAGTGCCCAAAACACCCTTTTTGAGCTCAGTGTAGGCGTTATTGATGAAATCAAGATAGGAATACAGGAAATAGACAAGAACCGCAAGGGTTAAAACAAGAAGAAGAAGAGAACCTATTTGCCGGTGGCCCATGGCCCTGCTGATCTTTCCGATTGCTAGGAAAAGAACTATAAAGGCCACTCCGATTATAATCGGCTTTACCCAGGCATACCCCGAAATCCGGTTGGATGCCCATGCATCGCTGAAGACCTTTCTCAGCCTCTCCATAATTCCGACCGGTTTTTTCTCCTGCTCCACGGTCCTGTCCTCTCTCTCCGGACGGACTTCCTGAGTAAGCGGGCTTTTCTCCTTAAGCTGTTTATCTCTCTGCACCGCCTTCCTGCGGAACTCCTCCGGGACAGACCCCGGATCATCCGTATACGCTACGTGACCATTTTTATCAACATACTTGTATATCTCCGCAGAGGCGACCCGGGGAAATATAGACCAAACGAGAATGCTCAGTAGCACAAGATAATTTTTCAAAATTTAACTCCAGGTATAGCTAAATTCAACGAAGAGAAATGGTATTTGGCCTTGCCAATTGACAAAATCGCAATCCTTCATAATTTTCTTTTCATGGGAAGACCGCTGCATTTTCACTGATTTCCTTCTCTAACCTTTTTACCGGGACTTTCCTGGGCCATGGCATCGAGGGAAATGGGGTCAGACTTCGTTATTTCTTTATTTTGCTTTTGCGGCCCTCGACCATATTCTTTTCCAACCAATTATATGATAAAGTGCCCCCGGAAGTGAACTCTTGGCTTCCTCGCCATAAGGGCAGATTACCCAGAAAGGGGCGGCCAGTCAATACCTAAATACCTAAGCCCCATTCCATGATTGAACTTTCCCGATTTGAGGTCGGACCTCCAGGCAGAAGGGGAAAAACAAAATCCTTTGAGATCCTTTTATTGACATACGGGGGGGTTCAAGTATAAAGGGGGAAATATTTCAACGCTGCGGAGGTTTATGATGAAACGTTTGTTCTGGTCGGGACTCATCCTTCTGGTTGTTTTTTCTGCTTCCTCAGCCTGGGCGCAGAAAACAGTGAAATTGTCCATTGCCACGGGGGGAACCGGAGGATCCTACTTTCCCATCGGCGGAGGAATGGCCAATATCATTTCCAAGTATATACCCTACGCAGAGGCGACCGCCGAGGTGACCAACGCCTCTATCGACAATTGCCTTCTCGTCGGCAAGGGAAAGGCAGAATTAGCCCTTACGATGGGAGATACCGTCTGGGAAGCATATCAGGGCACAGGAAAATTTAAAGAAAAATTACCTCTGCGGGCCGTCGCGGTCATTTATCCCAATAGCATGCATCTTGTGACCCTGGAGGGGAAGGGCATAGAGAAAGTCCCGGATCTCAGGGGAAAAAGGGTTTCGACTTGCTCCCCCGGGAGCGGAACCGAGGTCATGGCGCTGAGGCTTTTGGAAGCCTATGGAATAAATGTGGATAAGGACATGAAGAGGGATCGATTGGGCGCGTCTGAGTCAGCCGGGGCCATCAAGGACAGGAAAATCGATGCCTACTTCTGGGTTAGCGCCCTTCCGACCCCTTCCGTGGCGGAACTGGGAGGTACACCGGGGATAAAAATGAAATTGATCGCCCATGCGGACGCCGTTCCCAAGATGAAAGCCAAATATGGGCCCCTTTACTTTGCGGGAGTCATTCCCGCAAGAACCTACCCTGGGCAAGAGGCGGATGTTCCCATTGCCTTAGTGGTGAACATGCTGGTCTGTCATGAGAATATGAAGGAAAGCATTGTTTATGATATCCTGAAGGCTATCTTTGAGCATAAACCAGAGCTAGAGGCAGTCCACCGCGCTACGGTAGACTTGAAACTGGAAGCCCAGAAAGCAGACGGCTCTCCGATCCCCTATCACCCGGGCGCGATTCGATATTTCACCCAGAAAGGGGTTAAGATGAAATAGGGTGAAGACCTCGCCTTTCCTAAGGGGTGAAAATCGAATGCTGATTTCGGGGACATCCCTATCATTTTTCTTTCCTAAAGACATAAAATTCCGAAATGATCCGGACCGGGCATTGAAAACGCCGGGGTTCTCACCCGGACGGCCGTCAGGGCCCTACTCCTCAAGCGCATCGGCCGTTTTATCGTCAAGGTCACGCTGCCACGATCAGTCCTTCTGATTCGCCACGGCGTCCATCAGCTTGGCAACGTTGTCCAGTTCCTCGAAACCCAGGGTCATTCGGATCGACTCCTGGATCTTATTCTCCGCCAGCAAATCCTCAGTGCACAGCCGATACTTCTGGATCACCTGCTCCGCCGGCAGAAGATCTGGCGGCTGCCCGTTGACCTTTATGCAGTCTTTGTTGAGCCGCGTACCGTCCTTCAGGATCACGGTGAGCGGGTAGGGCCCGGTTAGGGCTCCGTACTGCCACTCCTCGTGCACGATCATCTTCACCCTCTGGCGCAGTTCGCGGGCGTCCGGGTCCTTCACCCTCTCGTCGGAGAAGCTACTGAGGGTGATCCTGTCATCCAGGATTGCCACCGCCAGACTGTGGGGCATGCTGAACCTGGCCTCGGCCATGTTCCTCGGCTCGGGATAGCGGATGAACTGGGGCACCATAGGATTCACCTCTACTTCAACCTTCTCCACCTCGCCAGCCCCGAAACCATGGGCCTGCTTCAGCTCCATCAAACCCTGGATGTACCGCTGCATGTGGTAGCAGCAGGGGTAACTCTTGATCCCCACGGCCATGACCCGGTAGGGTTTCCCCCAGTTGTTCACCACGTCCGTCGGCTTCGTCACCTCTCCCGCCGTCTTCAGGTCCAAGAACCCCTTTGGGCCTTCGAAGATCGTGGTGCTCCCGGTTAGCCCTTCCGCGGCCCAAAGTGCCGCCGCCAGGCCGTCTCTCCCCGCGATCCCCATTTCGATGAAGTGGGCATCCGTTCCCGTCTGCCGGGTTAGGCCACACCCCTGGGAAGCGGCCAGGCTGAGCGCCCATGCCGTCCGCTGCACATCGAGATCTAGCAGCTTCGCCGCCCCCGCCGCGATCCCCAGAACCCCCGCCATGCTGAGGTTCAGATATCCGCGCTTACGGGCGTTGTTGCAGTCGATCCCCAGCCTGGACTGAACCTCGTAGCCCGCCGCGAAGGCCTCGAGGACGCGGCTGCCGGGGGAACCCAGCTTCTCGGCCAGGGCGAAGAGGGGAGGGTACAGGGTGTAGGCGGAGACGCCTTCGGGCACGCTGTCATCCTCGTACTCCGTGGTGTGGGCAAAGTGGCCGTTGGCCAAGGCAGCGTTCTCGACGGAGGTCTTGAAACCGGAGGCGGCGACGGTGGCCTCCGGGTTCCCACCCATCCGCCGGACGTATCGGGTGACGACCTTGCAGTTGGGAATCGGTGCGCCAGATACCATGCCGCCCAGGGCGCTGAGGGCCAGACTCTTGCTGTAGTTGACCACTTCGCGGGGGATTTGATCCAGCTTCGTCTCACAGACCAGTTCGGCAACCTTGACTGTGGTTTGCGCGGCTGAGTCGCCCATGATTGTAGTACCCCTTCTTTTGATAAAGTATTGCTTATGTCTGGGAAAAGTATAGGAGGGGTGTTATTGCTTGTCAATTGACTTTTTCATAGGATCTTCAGCTTGTATTCCACCCCTTCCTTTCAAGCAACACCCTTAGGATTCAATGGATCGCCGGGTATTCTCGCGCACCCTCGTTCTTATTTTTTTGAGAATAGCTAGCTCCCATCCGGAAACCCCCGTCTTTCTCCTCCCTCTTGATGGGGGAAGGAAGGGTGGGGGTGATAATTTCCCGGGATTTCAAGACGTTCCATTTTGCTCCCCCTCACCCCCGCCCTCTCCTGCGAGGGGAGAGGGAGTTTCCGGATGAAAACTAGCTAGCGGACACCTTTGAGGATATAAGGCATCGGTTTTATTGAGATCGGTTCGGGATTTTTAAAATAGATGGGGGAGAAAGCGGTAAGGATGCTTTGACCTTAGACGGGGTCAGCATTTCAAGCGAGACCCGATGACCATAAGCCGGGGAGTAAAGAAGGCAGAAAGCTCCTTCTGGGGGATAAGGATTTGGCTAGAAGGGTTGAAATCACGGAAATGAGCCTGAGAGAAAGAGGTAAGAAAAAATACTTTATTCCAATTGCCTGACCCCGCCCCCAAACCTTTGACCTCCCAAAACTTCCCCTACCACCGGCGTCCGATTCACCATCAACGAGGTCTTTTTCTCATTTTTCTCGGCCATAGATTTCTTTCCTTCAGTAACCGGAAGTCATGTTCGAAAACCCACACAAATTTTCCGGTCTTTTCGGGATAACAGATAAGTTTGCTTCGCACCGGCGTCCCGGTTTATGCGATTTTTCCTCTGTTAATTGAATATTTAAGAGGGTCCCTTTCCCCATAATAAGTTGCATTTGAACCAACGTCCCGGTATCTATTACATTTGGTGAAATCTGAGGCTGCAATTCTGCGGTTCATTTCTCCAGCTCCTCCAGAATCCCCGTATCCAGCAGCCGCGCGCCATGGAGCACGCGCAAAATGATCACCCTGGAGCCGACGATCTTGAAGATGGTCCGATAATTACCGTGCAGCAGATGCCGATAGGCGGTGCCGAGCAACTCGTTTTCCGGCACCAGCGGAGCGCGTTCGGGAAAGCGCTCCAGTGTTCTGATCTGCTCTTCCAGGCGCAGGACAAAAGCGGTTGCCGCATCGGGTTTGTCCTGGGCAATGTACTCCCAGATTTCGGCCACATCCGCCTCAGCGGCCTTGGTTATGTCAACCCTGAATTTTCTTGGCACGCTTGAACTCTTTCAGAAAGTCTCGGGCAGGACGGGTCTGGCCGCTTTCCACCTCCCGTTCAGCCAGGGCGAGGAGTTTTGCCAGATTCCCTGCTTGTAGGTATTTTTCGTAGACGCGCACATCCAGCAGCACGGAATCGGCCCTGCCGTTGACCGTTAGAATGACCGGCCGCCCCGTGGCATGGAGATGGTCAAGAATGTCGCGAGTGTTCCGCTTCAGGTCAGTAACAGAGCGGATATCTTCCGAAGGGCTTATATGAGACATAACGTACCTCCTGATACATACTATTTAACATTAAATATAGCATCACTTTAGATGTCTGACAAGTGCAACTCGTGGCAAAATCCGGGGCAGACTTGATCCCTCTTTGACTGGCTGCCCCTCTTTACCGCACTTCACATTTTTAATTTTATTTCCAAATCCTGAACCAGCCTTCCGATCTCCTCTCGTTCCTCTGGGTCCAGCTTATTCTCAGATACACGTTTCTTGAGAGCAGGCAATTGCTGCTGGTTACGATATTCCTCAAAGGATAAAACCATCTATTGGGTCCCCACCGATTTCTGTAGATATTAGACTGGCTTCCATCCGGAAACTCCCTCTCCCCTCGCGGGAGAGGGGCGGGGTGAGGGGGAGCAAAACGGAACACTTTGAAATTCTGAACCATTATCACCCCCACCCTTCCCTCCCCCCTCAAGGGGGAGGAGAAAAATGGAGTTTCCGGATGGAAACTAGACTGGCCATTTCCGTGCCAAAAATGCCCTTCTAAGGCTTCTATTGATGGGCAATTTTGCCCAAGTCCCCTGTCATTTCAAATTGTTTCATTAGTCCGACCCCACCACTGGCCCCCATTTTCTCCTTCAAACTTACCCGCACTCTGCTTATTGCACCATATTGAATTCATCCCAACATTTCCCCAATCCCGGGATCATGTCAAATATCAAGCCCTGGCACCATAATCCCCTTAATAACCTTCATAACCAACCAACGTCCCCGACTCCACAGCGCGTTTTTCTTTCAATGCTTGTTTTTATGGAACCTGCTTTCCAACCGGGGGATGGGCCGGCGACGGATGGCCGTCGTGCTTCCCAGTTTGGAGTGCCAGACCCTTCCGAAGGGATCCCCAAAATTATCCAGAAAGATCACGTCGATGTTGCTATCCATGGCCAATTTTATGGCATCAGTGGAGAGATAAGCGCTGGTGGTGATCATTACAGACTGGACTTTCTTAACCGAGACCTCAAAGACCTTGTCTTCGTTTTTAACAAGAAAGTTCCCTTCTTTAACCCTAAGGTAGGAGCCAGGAGTGTTAATCACCAACTGCATAATATGAACTCCTCAGGACTTTTCGCCGAGTCTCCTTTGTATGGCGTCCCAAATCTCAGTTAGCCCCAACCGACGCGACCATTCAGCTATATAGTCTTTATCGACCGTCTCCCCGCTGATTTTCAAGATACCGGCAATATCACGAAGATGTTTTTCCGATCCTCCCCCTTTGTAGTATTCCATCTTCTTTATGATCACATCCTCCGGAGAAGCGAAATTTGCCTGATAAGACTCCGCCGGATAAATCCTACGCAACCGCCCGAACCTGCTGCTATCAAATGGAGTATTTTGTTTTATGATAATATCGACCTTGAGGCCAGACGCGGGGTGGATAATATTGAATTGTCCGCCATCCCGGATAGCTTTTCTCATCGTTTCCTCGTCCACATAAAACTCATTAGAAGGAAAAGCTTTGAGCAAATCCCCGATGTGTCTTTCTTCTACGGCTGCAACGATATCAATATCATTCGTCAATCGCGGCTCTCCATATGCCATGGCCGCGACTGCTCCCGTAATAAGGTACGGGATTTGAAAGCCTTCGAATACAACGACGATCTTTTGCAGCAGCTCAAACAATCCCATGCGATAATCTCCTCGCAATTTCCTTTTCAACCATTTCGATGCTCCACTCAGGGTGGGTCTTCTTCAGATATGTCATTAACATATCACGTGCCGACGTCCATAGATCGAACCCTATCTTAATTCTCTCTGGCGGCGTCTTGCGGCGTAACACCTCCGCTAAGGTGTCATCGATCACTTCAATTTGTCCTGGATCTAATCTCAAGGTCCCCATTTCACTATTTCCTGGTTTTCGCTTTACTTTTCACTTTTCACTTCGCTTTTTTCACCATTCACTCTTTGACCAACACGTCCACCATCGCTTTCCGTGCCGACCTCGGGAAACACCATACCGAATTATTCTTTCTTTTTGCCTTTGGAGCCTGATTTCTGATACCGTAGCGTCCGGCCCAGCGCTTTCTCCAAACCCATTACAAAGCCATCCCTCCCAAGAGGCCTTCCCGTGCGCTCATGACGCCGAATCTCTTTGATTTCCTTTTCCTCATCTCCATTTGCTAAAAATTCTTTCCAGTCACCCACCATCTGTAGAAGAGGAGAAACCTAACCAGCAAATCATTCTTTTCTGCCAAATGGGCGGAAGCACTACTCCATGGATACTCCCAGGCCTTCTCAACGATCCCTGCCCGAACCGGATTCCTTTCAATATACCGGGCTACCGCCAATAAATAATTCTCATCCAATGGAAACGAAGAAAATCTCCCCTGCCACAGATGGCCCCTCCATCCCTCCCGGAAATTGACTCGACGGGTATATCGCCGATGGGCCTCCCCAACCCCCCTACGCAACCCATTTTCGGATTCAGGAACGACAACCAGGTGGACGTGGCTCGTCATCAAACAATATGCCCAAACCTCGATTGCATATTGATCGCACCACTCCGCCATCAACGAAATATATTCACGATAGTCATCTTCGCAGAAAAAGGTCTGCTGCCGCCGGTTACCGCGATGAATAATATGGTGTGGAATTCCTCCAGCTACGACTCGAGCAATGCGCGCCATGGCCTAAGGGTATTCTCATCTCTTCGATCTGTCAATAATTATGTATGGTCCCCCGAATTCCACATGTGGCGAACACACGGTCTGCGCATGCCCTTTCCCCGCATTAAACGGTTCATCCCCACGCATGTGGGGAACACGTAGGGGCGATTCGCGAATCGCCCGCTTGCGCCGGTTCATCCCCACGCATGTGGGGAACACGAACTGGGCGTGATACCAGTCCACGAGATATACGGTTCATCCCCACGCATGTGGGGAACACACATAAAGCGCGCCATATGGCAGAACGGCTGGCGGTTCATCCCCACGCATGTGGGGAACACAGCCTCGGCCGTGTTTTCCCCCGCCTTGGTTTCGGTTCATCCCCACGCATGTGGGGAACACAGTGGATTCGGGAAACCAGGAGATCTGGCCGTCGGTTCATCCCCACGCATGTGGGGAACACGCCTTCCACCGATTCGTCGCAGTCACCTCTTTCGGTTCATCCCCACGCATGTGGGGAACACAACGCCATAGAGGAGGGAAAGTGAACTGGGAGCGGTTCATCCCCACGCATGTGGGGAACACGAAGGTCATTGATGCGAGGTATCTTTTAGAAGCGGTTCATCTGTTACCACCGATTTAATTCTACCTCTTTATTACCGATGTAAGATGTCCCCCCTATAATTCCTCTTATTCCAGGCAGCAATATAATCCTTTTCTTTTTTTCATCTTGGTCTTCTAATTTCTGTGATTGGTTTGATTCCTTTAATTCCAATCCGGAAAGAGGACCGGGATGAAAAAGCGAAAATGCCCCTACTGCAAACGTACCTTCCGCCCCCACCCCCGCGTGGGCAG
>Ga0315276_10004074_pt1 | contig 13411 bp, 12 predicted proteins | sample YL17G05_0_MG_FD_204542 | JGI IMG/M metagenome (GOLD analysis project Ga0315276, IMG submission 204542) | Sediment microbial communities from Yellowstone Lake, YNP, Wyoming, USA - YL17G05_0 | ecosystem: Environmental > Aquatic > Freshwater > Lake > Sediment | place: USA: Wyoming | collected...
CCTATGATGCTCCTCTTTTAGGTCGGGGTCTCGCGCTACGAGGGCAAAGGCCTCTCTTCTCGCCAGCTCCATTATGCTGAAATCCTTCAGTATATTGCCGAACCGTATCTCGGGCAGGCCGTGCTGTCTCGTCCCGAAGAATTCTCCGGGACCGCGGATATTCAGGTCTGCCTCGGCGATCTGGAACCCGTCGAGGGTGTCCTCTATCGCCTTGAGCCGCAGGGACGCCTCTTCGGTCTTCGGGTCTGCCAGCAAAATGCAATATGATTCATGCTCGCCGCGGCCGACCCTTCCCCGCAGCTGGTGGAGTTGCGAGAGGCCGAACCTGTCGGCGTTCTCTACGAGCATCACCGTCGCGTTAGGGACGTCTATGCCTACTTCTATCACCACCGTCGAGACGAGCACATTTATCTTGCCCTTTTTGAACTCCTTCATCACCTTCTCTTTTTCCTTCGAACTCATCCTGCCGTGCAGGAGCCCGACCTCGTAGTCAGGGAAGACCTCGTTCTTCAACCTTTCGAACGTCTCCGTCGCATTCTGCGTCTTACGCTTCCCGCTCTGCGCCGGCTGGTCGATCAAAGGGCAGATTATATAGGCCTGCCTCTCTTTCCCGATCTCCTCACGGATGAAGCCGTACGCCTTCTCGCGTTTCTCCTCCTCGACCCAGTATGTTACGATAGGCTTCCTCCCCTTCGGGAGCTCGCGTATCACGGAGACGTCGAGGTCGCCGTAGACTGTAAGCGCCAGCGTCCTCGGTATCGGCGTAGCCGTCATGACGAGGATATGCGGACTGTACCCCTTATCTTTGAGGATAGAGCGCTGCGTAACGCCGAACTTGTGCTGCTCGTCTATCACTGCAAGGCCGAGTTTCTTGAACTCGACCGACTCCTGTATTATAGCGTGCGTCCCGACGACGATATTTACCCTGCCCTCCCTGATGTCGTCGTATATCGCCTTGCGCGCCTTCTGATCCATGCCGCCGATGAGGAGCGTGATATTGATGCCGAGCGGCATGAGGAGCTCGCTTAGCGTGATGAAGTGCTGGCGCGCCAGCACCTCGGTCGGCGCCATGATTACACCCTGAAAACCGTTCTGCACCGTGATGACGAGCGCGTATGCTGCGACCGCGGTCTTGCCGCTGCCGACATCGCCTTCCAGGAGCCTGTTCATAGGTTTCGTGGAAGAGATGTCGCGTTCTATATCGGCGATCGCCTTCTTCTGGCCTGCGGTCAATTCGAACGGGAGCGCCTTCCTGAACGCATCGGCGAGCCCGCCATCCACCACGTGCCCCAGGCCGTTCTCATCCGCCTTCAGGGCCTTTTTCCTGATCGCGAGCGCGAGCTGCAGCATGAGGAACTCTTCAAAGACTATCCGCTTGTATGCCTTCTCGAGATGGTCAAACCCCGTCGGGAAGTGTATGTTGTTGATCGCGAACTTTATATCGACGAGCTTCTCGCGCGCGAGTATGTACGTCGGGAGCCTTTCTGTGAGGAACCTGGAATATTTTGACGCGGCGAGGAACGTCAGGTTGCGCAGATACTTCTGCGTCAACTGAGCAGTCGCCGGATAGACCGGGACGATCCTGCCCATGTGGACAGAATCGGATTCGCCCTCCTTCAATATCTCATACTCGGGGTTCACTATCTGGACCTTGTCGTAAAGCTCCACCCTGCCGTAGAGGATTATCTTCTGGGCCTTGCGGATATAATCCTTAAGATAAGGCTGCCTGAACCATACGGCGTGGACGAACCCGGTGCGGTCGGTGATCGCTATCTGGAACATCGGGATGCCGCTCTTGGCGAGGCGGGAGCTCGTGGATATGACCTCACCCTGCACCGTCTGGTATTCGCCTACTTTGAGGTCGCGCACCTTCGTGAAGCTGGAACGGTCCTCGTATCGCGAAGGAAGATAGTAGAGGGCGTCTTCCACTGTCCGCAGGCCGAGCCTTGCGAGCTCTTCGCTACGCTTGGGGCCCACCCCCTTGAAGTAACGTACCGGAGTTTCCAGCATATTTTTTTCTTGCATCTCTATTCGGCCTATGTTACTATAACCGTCCAAAAACGGAGTAACTGAAAATGTCCAAAATATGCGAAATATGCGGCAAGAGACCTGTTGCCGGCCGGACCATAGTACGGCGCGGTTTGGCCAAGAAAAAAGGCGGCGTCGGATTGAAGATAACCGGCATCAACCCGCGCCGTTTTCTCCCAAACCTTAAGAACGTCCGCGCCATCGTAAATGGCGTTCCGCAAAGGCTTTTGGTTTGCGTAAAGTGCCTTAAGGCGGGTAAGGTCACAAAAGCAGTCTAACATATCGCCGGATTTTTTTCAAAATAATACCCAGATTTTGATATAACAAAATCTGGGTTGCTTACTGCCTGAAAAATCCAAAATTTGCCTTGTCAAATTTTGGGTAAAAGGGGCTGCGGCAAAACGCATCCCTTTTTCATTATAAACATTATTCCATAATCATCAACAAAACTTGACAAAAGGCGAAATCGCGGGTATACTTTTGCAAAAGGTAGGCCCGCACATTTTTCTTGAAATGTGCGGCCATCCTGCGCCTATGGCGCAGGAAGAGGAGGCCGATGCACGTAGGTGAGATAATACATAGATTGAGGAAGGAGCGGAAGATGACGCTCCTCGAGCTCTCCACCAAGTCAGGCGTCGCGCTCGCCACGCTTAGCCGGATGGAGAACGGCAAGATGACCGGCACGCTCGAATCCCACATGAACATCTGTAAGGCGCTCGAGATACCCCTCCCCAACCTTTATCGTGACCTGGAAGCCTCCGCAAAGACGGTCGATCTACAGACGAAGAAGGCGCGGACCGATGTCTTCGTGCACGACAAGAAAGCGGTATCCGAGATGCTCGCGGCCAATGTCCTGAACAAGAAGATGATGCCGACGATGATCAGGATACAGAAGGGCGGCAACACCCATAAGGAAGAGACGAAGCCTGGAATTGAGAAGTTCGCGTATCTTCTGGACGGAAAAGTCGAGGCAAATATAGGTGCGGAGAAATACGTCTTATCGAAGGGCGATACGTTGTATTTTGAATCCTCTGTTCCCCACTACTTCAAAAACATCGGCGCAGGCGACGCGCGGTTGATCTGCGTCGTCACCCCCCCGGCATTATAAACCCAGATTTTGATATAACAAAATCTGGGCTGCTTACTGCCTGAAAAATCCAAAATTTGCCTTGTCAAATTTTGGATAAGGCGTCTGCTACTTTACCGGATCCTGTTTTGGGACATTGCCGATACTCTAAAATTTCATCTAAAACGCGCTGCCGTTTCCATTGAAGTATAGATTCTTGCCATTGGTGAGGATGTTGCCTTTTTCGTAAGCAAGCAGGAAGGCACTTACTATGACTGGATCGAATTGAGTGCCGGAGCAACGCTTCAGCTCCTGAACCCCTTCTTCTGCGGTTTTCGCTTTTCTGTAAGCTCTGTTGGTCGTCATTGCATCAAATGCGTCTGCTACCGCTATTATTCTTGCAACAAGAGGTATAGCGTTGCCCTTTAAACCATCCGGATATCCGGAACCGTCGTAACATTCCTGGTGAGCGCGGATCTCTTTTGCGACATCGCCCAGTTCCTTGATCGGATTTAATATTGTCGCGCCGATAATAGAGTGTTTCTTTATCTCTTCGTATTCCTCAGGCGTAAGGCGGGAGTGCTTATTGAGTATGTGGTCGGGTATTCCTATCTTTCCTATATCATGCAAAAGCGCCGATATCTGGAGCGTCTCCCTGAAGTTCCTGTAATTACCGATCTCCGGCAACCCGTCGAGCTCTTTCGCCACCGCCAGACAATAGTTGGTCACGCGCTCCGTATGGCCGTGCGTGTATGGATCGCGCGCGTCTATTGCGGCGGCCAGCGCTATGGACGTATGTATGAATATCCTGTGTTCTCTCAGGTAAAGGCCCTTTATCTCTTCGACCTTGGAGTGCAGGTTCTCGATGAGCTGAGCGTTCGCGATGGCCATCGCGGCATCGTTCGCCAGAGTCACAAAGAATCCCGTCTCCTGCCTGGTAAAGCTTTCGCCGGTTATCTTCTCGCCCAATACGAGTATGCCCAAGAGATCCCGTTTAAAATAGCATGGGATGCAGAGAGACGCCTTCAAAAGGTCCATCTGCCTCTTTATGAGCAGCAATCTATCGTATAGATCAGATTGGCGTTCAAGGATATCCCTGCTCCTGAGAGCAGCTATGACATCCTCATATCTGAGGATGCCTGTCTCGGTTATGAGGTAGCTCTGTTTCTCACTGAAGACGCTTATGAGAGGGTTATCTACAGACAGCCTTATAAACCCAACCGGTATCTTAAGGCCCTCGGAGCCCTTAGAGTCTATCAATATATAAGATTTCTTCTCCTCCTTATAGAGGAGCACGGCTGTATGGGTAACCTTCAATTGCTCGTCGATCGTCTTGACGATCATCTTGATAAGGTGCTCGGGCTTCTTGAACCTTATCATCGTCCTTGAGGCGTTCTCCAGGAATGTCTGGTAGTCCGTCTTGGGAGATGCGAGATCGGTGAAGACCGGATGGCTCAGTGGCTGCTGGTGCTGCCCTGACGAGGCAGTGCCGTTGCCGTTCTCGTGGGCCGAGAAGTTCGTAACGAACCAATCGTGCAGCTTAGACCAACTCGGCGCCTTCTTGTTCGCTGTCATGCTCTCTCTTTCAGGTTCTTTTCGACCGTATGCTCCAGATAATCGAGCATCAAAGGTTTGGTAACGTAGTCACATGCGCCCATCCTGCTCGCTTCGTCCATCTTATCCTGGTCGTCAAGCGCCGTTACCATTATCACCTTCTGGTTCCCGTTTATCTCCCGAAGATGTTTCAAGGCGGCGATGCCGTCCATCCCTTTCATTTTTATATCGAGGAGGATCAGTTCCGGCTTCTCCGCTTTCGCTATCGTGATGGCGTCTTCACCGTTCAGCGCCGTAAGGACCTGGTATCCTCTTTCCTGCAAGAAGTTCTTCACAAAATCACAAATATCGCTTTCATCGTCAACGACCAGTATCTTGCGCATCGTCATGCCCCTGTCCTTGATCCGTTTGCCGCCTTATTAATAGCTTCTTCCAGTTCTCTTAAAGAGGCTATAGGTTTGTCAAAATAAGCATAGGCGCCCATCCTGAGAAGGCGCGCTTTAGTCTTTCCGCCGTCGTCATAGGCGGAAATGAATATCACTTTGGGCGACGGCTCCATAGATTTCAGGAGATTGAGGACCTCGTCCCCGTCTATGCCAGGCATCTTCAGGTCCATCAGGACTACGTCGGGCTTCTTCTCCCTTACTATCTCTATGCCTTTTGCGCCGCGTATCGCGACGTCGATCTCATAACCCCTCGGTGCAAAATAGTTTTTGAGGATATCGACGAACTCTACCTCATCGTCTATCGCGACTATCCGTGGTTTCATAGGATCTCTTCTCTTCTTTCTTCTGGAGATGCGCGGGAAACTCTATCGTAAATGTCGTCCCTTCGCCTACTTTCGTACGCTTAAGATAGATCTTACCGCCATTCTTCTCCACGACCTGACGGACTATGAATAGCCCGAGGCCGGTACCCTTTCCGGGCTCTTTCGTAGTAAAGAATGGATTGAAAAGCTCTTTTATCTTTTCTTGAGGTATCCCTGAACCCGTATCCTGAACGTCTATTATGACCCTGCCCTTCTCTTCTTTTGCCGATACCGTGATCTTTCCTTTTTCGCCTATCGCCTGGCCGGCATTGCGCATAAGGTTAAAAAGAACCTCCTGAAACTGCTTTCTGTCTACCAGGATGCGAGAAAGGCTGCTGCTAACCTGCTTATCGAACTCTATCTTTTCCAGCTTCAGCTCATATCCTACCAGGCCAAAAACCTCATCCATCTCTTTATTGATATCTACCAACTCTGCCTCACCCTTTGCCGGCTTGGCAAAACTGGAGAGCTTCTTTGTGATGGCCGTCGCCCTGTCCGTCTCTTTTATTACTTTCGCCATGATCTCTTCGGCCTTCTGTATGAGTTCCTGCTGGCTCTTATCCTTATACAGGCCGTCTTTGACATTCAGGAGAAATGCTTCGCACTGTCCTCTGGCTATCCCGAGAGGATTGCATATCTCATGATTTATTCCGGCTGAGAGCGTTCCTATAACAGCCATCTTCTCCCTCTGCGCCGCCTCGGCCTGTGCCTTGCCGAGCTCTTCGAACAGTTCTGCGTTTGATATGGCTATAGCGAGGGTCCTTGCCAGCGGCAGAAGTATATCCAGGTCATCCTGGGTATAATCCTCGTCTGATTTTTTCTTGCCAAGAGATAGCATGCCTATCATCTTTTCATGTAGCAGCATCGGAATTACAAGCTCAGCGTTAAGATTTTCTATCACTTCCTGCACTGAAGGCGGGATATAGATCTTCTTCTCTTTTAAATCCTTCATCAAAACATAGCCATGGGTATGTTCAAGAAATTTTACGATATCATGCAGCTTAAATAATGTAATTTCCTTATCCTTTATGCCGTGAGATGCGACGATCCCAAACTGCTCCTTTTCATCATCGCGCAATAATACCGCACATGACGATATACGAACGATGTCGACAAGCTTGTCTACAGTAAGGTTCACCAGATTATCCAAATGTAACACCGTAAGAACCTCGGCCGTAAATGTCTTGAGCAGTTCTTTATAGTCATACCTTTTCTGGAAGAGATATTTGTCAGTAACATTAATAAGGAAGTCTTCTATCTTTCTCATTGTGAATATGATAATTATCCCACCCATGGTAAGTCCTAGTATACGACCACCAACACTAGCGTCTCTAAATAAATACTCCTGAAATAGAAGAGTCGGCAGCACAAGAATAGCAAGCACAGATGCGAGAAGACCGGCAAATACAAGGGTCTTCTTTATAATAACTTCTATGTCCATCAATTGATGGCGAACAATGGTGTAGGCAATCAAACTGATAAAGAGAAATGCGCACACATATCCAAAGGGATATACTTTAATAGCAGGGTACTTTGCCAGATAATCTACAATACCAAGCGTTCCTATACCAAACGCCAGGCACAAATATCGCAGTTGCTGACGCATCCTGTCACTAAGAGCGTCCTTTCCGGCAGCTTCGACAACCTTCCACACCACATAAGAAAGCAAAAGTCCATACATAACCAGAAAGACAAGATAATATCTCCCCGCAGTCGGGTAGTACCCCCAGCTATGTAAAACAATATCATTATAAATGTATTTAGTTCGGCTTAAGATTATGGCAGGAATGCTAAGGGTATAAAAACCAAGGAGGAGAATCTTATTGCTGTACTTTACACCCAAGAAGTTAATAATAAACTGGTAAGCAAATATAGGTATAAAAAATACACCGATAAAACCAGTCCTGGCCCACGAAAGAGCCCGTAACGGCGTCGCGCTTAAGTACATAGCGCTATAACAGATAAGCCACCATACCATGCTGTAGCATAGTAATGAAAAATAAATGGCCACACCCGACCTCTTATTCTTGAAAAAAACGAATAGGCCTATAGCGGCTAGCATAATACCTGTTATAAATGTAGAAACAGCCAAAAAAATCATATCACCTTTTTACCAATACTTTTTCGCGTGTTAAACTGATCCCTTGCAGATGAGTCGTCTTTTGCCAAATATAATTCATCTCACCGCACGGCCCACCCGTCTTACCAGTACCACCGTGAGTCGATAGAAAAAGAGAGAAATCGACGTGGCGCGAATTTATCCTTAATAAACCACCGTTGTGAATATGCCGCACAAATTTCCTGATAAAATAATTTGATCGAACCCATACCGATGTACGCAGCCCATACTCGTTAGTATTTGCTACCGAAATCATTTTGTTGAATATCTCCTCATCTGACCCGCCACCTATTTTTATAAGCGGTAGAAGTGGAAAAAAATTTTCCTCTTTTATCACGCATTTCATACTTAAAGCATCTTCGCCATAATCAACCGTTAGAACAGCTGGTATTATATAAACACCATTTTCGTCTGGCTCGCCCTTATGATTTACCCTTTGCCCACCGTGGACAAGCGTTGCATTTTTCGCTATCGCGTCATTAAGAAATTCATAAAATTCCTTGATCTTCATTACCGGCGTCAGATACGTATCTGGATCGGAAGGAAGACCGACTCTTAATTGCTTAACTGCTGATATAAATTTTTCGGAAAACTCTTCATACACATCTTCATGAATAGCCGCCGCTTTCGGAACCATGCAAATCTGTGTAGAGCCTAAAAAGGCATCAAGGAGAGCGTTAATCGCTTTCCCTAAGTCGGCATCTTTCCATACAAACATCATATCGTTCCCGGAAAGTTCCAGAATCGGTTTCTTGCCAGCGGCATATATACGATTGCCAATTTCTATTCCGTTTTCTGATGTCCCAAAATAGAGGATATCGTTAATATGTGGGCTAGCCAGCCACTCATCGAGTATCTTCTTCGCATTACCAACGACCAAATTAATCGTTCCCGGTGGTGCACCGTTATCCCGTGCAGCTCTCCACACAACTTCTTTCCACAGATAAATGGTCGACAATGGCGAACGGAGAGGTGGCTTGACTATAATGGCATTCCCACCCAAAAGCGCATATGACGCAATCAATGAATTGCTGCATGGAGCATTCTTTGGAGGAGAAACACAAACAACCCCATCGGGTTTTCGGGCAGTATACACAGTCTCGTTACCTATACAGCCAACCTCTGTCCATAGCATATCTTTAAAAAGATTTATCGACTCGGGCCGACAACCCTTTTCCATGCCAGAGAATTCCCATTCCGCAAGCTTTTTTGGATGGCCCTCGATAATAAGTAAACGAATTATCTCTTCCTTTTTTGATACAAGATTATCATGCATATCGAGCATTATTTTCCGTCTAACGCTTACGGGAAAATGCCGAAAAGCTTGGCTGGCCTTATATGCAGATTCAATCGCCATCCCATTAGTCTCATCATCCGCAACAACATATCGCGCAAAGATAAACTCCTCCGCTCCTGAAGGAAGCATGCCTTTTTTAACATCACTTACAATCTTATACGTCCCCTTAAAATCCAGTATCATCTTATCGGCATAAGGAAAGTATTCATAGCTCCCTGTATCAAAGTCTTTTCCGTCGATCAGCAAGGTAAAGGTCTTCATTTTTTTGTATGCCGTCCTTTTCTATTCCTGCCGGTTATTTCAGTTTTCCCAGTTTTTTGAAATATGCTATCTTTGAACTCTTGCGAACGTAGCCATTCAACATATACCATTTAACAGCTGCTGCTAAAGTCTCCTCAAATGGTTTTTCGGTTAAACCAAAATCTTTCAATGCTTTCGATCCATCATACATAGCTTTCAATCTGAAATAACGCAAAATTTCTGTGGCGATCAACGGCCGAACCTTATCAGTCAAACCAAACAGCCCTATAAACAACTCGTTCACCATGCTGAATACCATTAAAAGAGGTATTGGCAACTTGATGCGAGGAACCTTGATACCACTAATTTTTTCCAGCATATCAAACACTTCTTTTAAGGTGTAGTGGCGCGCATTCGCAACAATATACCTCTCTCCGCTTCGCCCTGATTCCATGGCTTTGATGTGAGCATCAACCACCATATCAACAGCTGAGACACATAACACAGCGTCAAAATAACAGGGATATGACCGATTCAAAAATTTAACAACCATCTCCCCGGTAGGAGTTGGCCGCAAGTCCTGCGGCCCAAACAAGAAGCTGGAATTGATCGAAACAATATCAAGCCCTCTAGCATGATATGAAAGAGCGAGTTCTTCGGCCAATGCCTTTGATCTTTCATAATGGCTCCTCTGCTTAAGAAAGTTCAGTTTCACACTCTCATCTGCAGGCAAACCATCTTTGCGCTTCCCAATAGCAGCGGTAGAACTAGTATAAATAACTTTCTTTACCCCTACCTGCAATGCAGCATCTAATAAGTTTCTTGTTCCCTCGATATTCGTCTCGTAAATCTCTTTTGGGTACCTTATGTAAAACGGATACCCTTTATAGATCGCCGCTGTATGAAATATTACGTCAATCCCCTTAACGGCCAGAGCAACCTTTTCTTTATCAAGCAAGTTGCCTATAAATATCTCTACCTCTAAACCGTCGAGATTAAGCGCAGTTTCTTGTCTTCGCAAAAACGCTCTGACTTTATGACCTTTTTTCTTTAGCTGCGCAACAAGCGCCGAACCGACAAATCCAGCCCCACCAGTTACTAGCACATGCATTCGGTGAGCGCTCCTCTGTTTTTTAAAGCTCTGTTTGGCTGTAATAAATAGATAATCTTAAGCTAATTACAAAAATGCCTGGCTTTACAATAGACCACCTGAAACTAGGCATTTATCTTGAACGACCGGATTTTTCGTGCTCTTCCTGTTCGGCGATCCAGCGGTCGATGGTCGACTTTTTGAAACGCCAGTTGGCACCCACCTTGAAACACGGGAGCTTGCCTGCCTTGGCATGCTTATATATGGTGACAGGTTGCATCCTAAGGTAGGCGGCCACCTCCTGAACAGTAAAGACCGTGTCGTCTGCCATGGGAAACACCACCTTTGACTATTTTATACTCTCTTGATACAGAATAATATGCCCCTACACATCTTCGTATAAGGGCTCACCTATTGGTTTAGGATGTTACAAAGTATACACCACATTTTTGGATTGTCAAGTGTTAGGAACTGGATTTTTATGACAGGATTCGTAACTTATTTAATAGCAATAAGTTACGAAATCAAAAAAATAGTGATTTTAGAACTACTTAGGCGGGTATTTGGTAGGATGGCTAAATCTTATACTTACCGAGCTCTTTTGCCAGAATTCGAACTTCGTTGTTCAGCCTGTCTACGCTGAAGTCGATCTTTGGGGTCTCCCCCGGCTTGCAGTTGGCTATAGTCTTGAGCATTTCCAGCTCTATATTTATCTTGTCCATGCTCGACTTCTGGTTCAAAACGGTCACCCTAAGACTGTCTGATAGCTTATTTATCTTGTCCGCCATCCCTATAAGCTCATCTCCTTGCCGCAGAACGAGATGCGAGCTAAAGTTGCCGGAACCCATTTCGGACAAGTGCTTCTCCATCCTATAGATAGGCCCGGCTATCTTATGGGAAAGGTATAATCCGACAAGGGCGACAAGCGGCGTCAAGAGCAGAATATTGATCAAGATGCGAATATTCACCATATTTATCATGGCGATAAGCCGGCCTTGCGGATAGACGCTGGATAGCTTTTCCGCAAAGGTTATCATCCCTGTATAGTATACGGTATAGGAGCAGACTGCCGCGGTGAAGAAGATCATCAGCAGGATAAGCCAGACATACCTCAACTGGAGACGGGTAGAGATCAGAAAGCGGGTCCTGCGGAATATCGTTTTGACTCTTCTGTGTTTCATGGCCGGTCCTTTCTCCAGATGACAATGTCGCGCCGCAGCGACAGCCTTACGGCCCCCTCGCTGTTTCTTATATGCTCAACCGCCTTTTTAAGCGGCATGTACCGCGTGGAATTACTATTGATCGCAACTATGAGGTCGCCTGCCCTGAGGCCGGCTTCGTAAGCAGCGCTGCCATCCCTTACCTTCGATACAGTAAGGCCGTCGAATTCCATGCTGAGCGATGCGCCGATAAGGTCCTCGGGGCCTGCCAGGATCTTCTTATCGTGATTTACTGCAACGCTCACCGTCCGCTCTATGGTGCACCTTATCTCGGGCGAGACCTTCTTCAATAAGTAGTCGGCCACCTCTTTAACAGCCATATACCCGGTGAGGCGACCCCATATAGCGGTAAGGATATCGCCCTTCCTTATTCCGGCTTTGTACGCCAGCGAGTCTTCCTTCACCCCGCCTATCATCGGCAGGTTCCCGTCAGCGCGTAATGTCAATCCCAGGTATCTCGTAAGGTCCGCCTGCGCCTCTTTGAGCGCCTCGGCCTCGTCCTTCTCCTCCATTATCGAGCTTCCATCGCGGTCTATATCGCCCTGCCTCTTGACGTCGCTCTGCATCATGGACCCTTCTTTCCCGGAAAGGTAGAGCTGCAGATAGATCAGGCCGTCCTTTGCCGGCTTGGAATTCGGGTTCAGCTTCAAGGCCATGCCATAGTAGCCGACGGCCTTCAGGTACCTGCGGCCGTCCCTCGCCTGGTCGCCCAGTTTTATAAGGTTAGACTCCTCGTCGTCGAAGTAAAGCTCTTTTATCTCCGACTTCATTATATTCATCTCGCCGTCAACGGTCGAAAACACCATCCTGTCTTTGTACTCTTCTATGACTATTCCTTTGACCTCGCGTCCGTCTTTCATCTGGATAGTATCGGCAAAAGCTCGTTGGGGCAGTAGCGCTGTTAAGATGAGGATTACAATAAGAAGGAAGGGCCTAATATATGGCTGCATTCTTGAGATACTCCGCATTCGCCGCCCTTCTTGCCTCTTCATGCACTATTTTAAACGGCGTTTTCTTGCGCCTCGCGGCATTGGCGCAATCATCATATTCCGGGGAGATCTTCAATCCGCCATCGGGGATCCTGGCAAGCTTCACCTTTATCTCTCCATATTTCGTCCGGACCTTAACGGTCCTTCGCTCGAGCGTAAATCTGCCAACCTCGTAAAGCCTGACGCCTATGGTCGTCGTCTCGGCAAAGATGGTAGCTGATATCTTCTCGGCGTCCGCTGGAGCGCATAGCACCGTCAATTTAAAAGCGGGCCGCGACTTTTTCATCTGTATGGGAGTTATGAATACGTCGAGCGCGCCTTCCGCGAAGAGCCTTTCGAAGACGTATTCGAAATATTGCGGGTTCATGTCATCGATATTGGCTTCGATGACAGTCACCGTGTCGCCTTTGAATGAAGGCAGCGTTTCGCCTATCACTACACGCAACATATTAGGCATCTCTTTCAGGTCCCTACTGCCAGCGCCGTAACCAACGGCCGACACTTTCATCCGCGGCATTGCGCCGAAACTTTTCGAGAGCGTCTTGATGATGCCTGCGCCGGTCGGAGTCACGAGCTCAGCGCGTATTTCGGAGATCTCCACCGGCACGCCTTTCAATATTTCGAGCGTCGCAGGTCCCGGGATCGGGATGTTGCCGTGCATCGTGGCTGCAAACGTCCTGCCCATGCGGACGCTTGAGGACCTGATCTCGTCTATGCCGAGGAGATCGACGGCTATCGCAGCGCCGACTATATCTATGATGGAATCGAGCTCGCCTAGCTCGTGAAGATAGACGCTGTCCGGCCTCTTTATGCCGTGGACCTTCGCCTCGGCGGCTCCGATATTCTCAAATATGCGTTTCGCATTGGATTTTACGCGGCTATTCAGCAGGCTCTTATCTATGAGCCTCAGAATATCTTTGAGCGAGCGGTGGCCGTGGCTATCATGCGCATGCGTAAGGCAGTCGAACCTGGTGCCGGCAATGGCGCCTCGCAAGACCTT
>Ga0315276_10004076_pt1 | contig 13403 bp, 10 predicted proteins | sample YL17G05_0_MG_FD_204542 | JGI IMG/M metagenome (GOLD analysis project Ga0315276, IMG submission 204542) | Sediment microbial communities from Yellowstone Lake, YNP, Wyoming, USA - YL17G05_0 | ecosystem: Environmental > Aquatic > Freshwater > Lake > Sediment | place: USA: Wyoming | collected...
CGACCGAAGGAAAGGCCGACCTGGTCGCGCGGGCGGCGCCGGGGAGCGTCCCGCCCGTCGCGAAGGCGGACGAGGGACCGGAGCCCGTGGACGCGAAGGCGGAACCGGCCTCCTTGCACGGTTCGCAGTCGTGGGGATTCCTCACCGGGAGTTCCGACGTCGGCCGGAAATACCGAGGGCAGCGGATCTCCATGGACTTCAAGGACGCCGACCTCACCAACGTTTTCCGGATCATCGCCGAGGTCAGCAACCTGAACATCATCACGGCGGACGACGTCAAGGGGAAGGTCTCCCTCCGGCTGGTCAATGTTCCGTGGGATCAGGCGCTCGACGTCGTCCTCCGTTCGAAGTCGCTCGGCGCGGCGCAGGAGGGGAACGTCCTTCGCATCGCGCCGCTTTCCTCCCTCCGGAAGGAGGAGCAGGACCGGTTCGACGCGCAGAAGCAGGTCGATCAGTCGCGCCAGGAGTCGCTGAACCGGGCCGCCGAGGTCAAGGCGACGCAGGAGGCGGTATTCGACACCATCCCGGTCAGCTACAGCAAGGCTTCGGAGTTGCTGGCCAAGATCAAGCCGCTCACGTCGAAGTTCGGGAGACTGGACAGCGACGACCGGACGAACATGCTGATCATCCGGGACCTGCCGCAGAACATCGCCGAGGTGAAGGCCATGGTCGCCACGCTCGACACCGCGACGCCCCAGGTTCTCATCGAGGCTCGCATCGTGGAGGTGGAAACCACGTTCGCGCGGGAACTGGGCATCCAGTGGGGCGGCGCCTACCGGGATGGGTCGTCCACCAAGTTCGGGATGACCGGGGCGCAGGGCGTCACGGGCGCGTCCAACCCCGGGGCGCCGATCGATGCGGCGACCACCAACCCGTTCACCGCCTCGAATCCCCCTCCGAGCTATGCCGTGAATCTTCCGGCGGCGATCGGCCTGGGGACGGGCGGCGGGATCGCCTTCGGGATCCTGAGGGATAATCTCCGACTGGACCTTGCGTTGACCGCCCTCGAGTCCTCCGGGAACGCGAAGATCGTCTCGTCGCCCAAGGTGGTCACGGTGGACAACAAGGAGGCAACGATCGAGCAGGGGACGCAGATCCCGTACTCCACCGTGTCGGCCTCCGGCACGAACACACAGTTCGTCGACGCCACCCTGCGGTTGAAGGTGACTCCGCACATCACGCCGGACGGACGCGTTTCGATGAAGGTGGAAGCGCAGAACGACTCCCCGGGCGAGACGACGCCGACCGGGCAGCTGGCGATCAACAAGAAGAAGGCGACCACGGAGGTCCTGATCCAGGACGGGGAGACGGCGGTGATCGGCGGGATCATGCAGGTCGCCCGGTCGGAAGGCCAGTCCGGGCTCCCCTGGCTCTCCAAGATCCCCGTGCTGGGGTACCTGTTCCGGAAGGACACCAACACGGCGAGGAACCGGGAACTTCTGATCTTCATCACGCCGAAGATCCTGAAGCAGGAGCCGGTCCAGGCCAAGGCTTCCTGAACCCGGTCCGGGAGGTAACCATCGGGCACCCGGGCGGCTCCGTCCGGGTGCCTTTTTTCATTCAAGGGGGGTAGGCCATCGCACATTTCACGTTCCGGACCGCGGGGGAGACCCACGGCCCGGCCCTGGTCACGATCGTCGAGGGGGTCCCGGCGGGCCTGACCGTTCGCGCGGAGGAGATCAACCGGGAGCTGTCCCGGCGTCAGGTAGGGTACGGCCGCGGGGAGCGGATGCAGATCGAGAAGGACGAGGTCGAGATCCTGTCGGGCGTCCGCTTCGGGAAGGCGATGGGGGGGCCCGTCGCGATGCTCCTGCGCAACCGCGACTGGGTCAACTGGCGGGAGAAGATGGCCCAGGCCGGGGACGGGGAGGGGATACCGAAGCTCGACACCGCCCGCCCCGGGCACGCGGACCTTCCCGGCATCCTGAAATACGGGCACGGAGACGTCCGGAACGTCCTCGAGCGGGCCAGCGCCAGGGAGACCGCCGCGCGGGTCATGGCCGGCGCGCTGGCGAAGGCGCTCCTCCGCGAACTCGGGGTCGACATCGTCGGCCACGTTCTCTCGATCGGGAAGTATCGGGTGTCGGCCGGGATCGAGGGGAACAGCGTCGCTGCCGCGCGCGCCGAGGGGAGTCCGCTGCGGATGGCGGACCCGGGAGTCGAGGCCGAGGTCAAGCGGTGGATCGACGGGTTGAAGGAGGCCGGCACCACGGCCGGCGGGGTCGTCGAGGTCATCGCCACCGGGGTTCCTCCGGGCCTTGGATCGTACGTCGCATGGGACCGGCGTCTCAACGGCCGGCTCGGACAGGCGCTGATGTGCATCCCCGCCATCAAGGGGGTCGAGGTCGGCGGCGGGGTGGGGCTGGCCGGGATCCCGGGGGTCGACGTCCACGACGAGGTGTTCCCCGGCGGAAACCCGGCGGCGCTGTTCCTCGGAAAATATCTGCTGCCGTTCCACCGGGACACGAACCGGGCCGGGGGGCTGGAGGGGGGGATGACCAACGGGGAGCCCGTGGTCGTCCGGGCCGCGATGAAGCCGATCCCGACGCAGTCCGTCCCTCTCCGGACCGTCACGGTCGACCGCTTCGTCGCCTCGACCGCGCATCGCGAGCGCAGCGACGTCTGCGCCGTCCCCGCCGCGTCCGTGGTCGCGGAGACGATGGTGGCGATCGTCCTGGCGGACGCCTTCCTCGAGAAATTCGGGGGCGATGCGATGCGGGATATCCTCTATAATTATTCCGGCTACCTGCGGCGCATCTGCGGGGAATGAACCGCGGCGAGGCGTTCCCGGGGGTCGTGCTGGTCGGGTTCATGGGGTCCGGGAAAAGTTCCGTCGGCCGGGAGCTGGCGCGCCGGTTCGGCGCGCCGTTGGTCGACGTGGACGAGCGGATCGAGTTGGCGGCCGGATCCCCGATCCGGGATCTGTTCGCCCGGGAGGGGGAGCCGGCGTTTCGCGAGCGGGAGAAAGCGGCCCTGCTCGAAGTTCTCTCCTTGAAAGGGTGCGTGATTGCGACGGGGGGCGGGGCGTTCGCCGACGAGGAGAACCGGGATCTCCTCCGTTCGTACGCCCCGGTGGTCTACCTCGAGGCCGCCGTGGAGACCCTCCTCGAACGGCTTGCCGGGGATCTCGGGCGTCCGCTGCTTCGCGGGGAGGATCGGGAAGAGGTGGTGCGGGAGTTGCTGTCGCGCCGGGTCCCCGGGTATCGCACCGCCGACGTCACGGTGCGGACCGACGGGCGAACGGTGGAGGAAGTGGCCGGGCAGGTGGAGGATTGGATCGACCGGATGGAGGGACGGGCGGGTTGAACCCTGAAACGATGACGGTGGCCCTTGGCGACCGTTCCTACGACATCTTCTTCGGCCGGGAGATCTACTCCCTGTTCCAGGAATGGATATGCCGCTTTTACCCCGGCGGGACCGTCCACGTGGTGACCGATCGCAACGTCGCCTCCATTTACGGGGACGACATCCAGCGGTGGCTCGCGGGCATCCCCCATGACGTCCTGGCCCTCCCCCCGGGGGAGGAACATAAGAACTTCGACACGGTGAGGGAGATCTACGGGTTCCTGGCGCGCGGGGACGCCGGGCGGGATTCCCTCGTCGTCGCCTTCGGCGGCGGGGTCGTCGGCGACCTCGCCGGATTCGCCGCCGCGACGTACCTGCGGGGGATCTCCTGCATCCAGGTGCCAACGACCCTCCTTTCCCAGGTGGACAGCAGCGTGGGCGGGAAGACCGGCTTCAACCTCCCGGAGGGGAAGAACCTCGTCGGGGCGTTCCACCAGCCCCGGGCCGTCTTCATCGACGACGCCTTCCTGCTGACCCTCGACGATCGCAACCTCCGCGCGGGGATGGCGGAGGTGGTCAAATGCGCCCTTGCCGGCGACGCCGAACTATGGGATCGGCTTCTCGCGGTCGGCGGGAAGTGGAAGGCGCTCTCCGGGGAGGAGTGGCGCTGGGTCGTCCGCCGCGCCGTCGAGTTCAAGGCGTCCGTCGTCGAGCGGGACGAGAGGGAGACCTCGCTTCGCAGGATCCTCAACCTCGGGCACACCATCGGTCACGCGATGGAGAAATCGGGTGGGTACGGCCGCCTCCTCCACGGCGAGGCGGTGGCGATGGGGTTGGCTTGGGAGGCGATCCTCGGGATGAAGCTCGGCGTGACCGGCGAGGAACTGGTCGACGGCCTCGTCTCGCTCCTCATCGGCATGGGATTTCCCCTCGACGATCCGGGCGTGGCCCTCACCTCCATCGCCGCCGCCATCGGGATGGACAAGAAGCGGATGGTGTCGGACGTGGACCTGCCGTTGGTCGCCGCCCCGGGCCGTTGCGAGCTGCGGCGCGTTCCCCTCGCGGAGATCCGGCGGGAGCTGCCCGGGATCCGCGCGGAGATCCGGGAACGCTCGATCGCGAGGGAGCTCAACATTCCGGCGGGGAATGCGGTCCCGGAAGAGTCCCCGGTTTCGAACCTTGTTCACGTCGGGGACGAGGTGTACGAGATCCGTCCCGTTGAGGAGAACGTCGCTCCCGCGGTCCCCGCGGAAGCCGGGCCGGAGATCGGGAAGGAACAGGCGACGGCGGTCGAGCCGGAATCGGAACAGGCGGAGCATCGCGCCGGGCCGGAACCGGAACCGGCGCCGTCGGAAATCCGCGCCGCGCCCGCCGTGCGGACCGTGACCCTGGCCGACCTGTACTGGTCCCAGGGAGAGCATTCCACCGCGAGGCGGATCGTCGGGGAGATCCTCCGCGACGATCCCGCGAACCTCCGGGCCCAGGCGTGGTTGGCGGCCCGGGCCGGGGACGATCTCGTTGAGGCGGATCTCCTCGCGTTCCTCGAGACCATGGCGAAGGAGTACGGGTATGACCTTTCTTGAGATCTTCGAGGAGATGCACCGGAAGGATCAAGGCGTGACCTCGGGCGCGCTGGCGGGCGTGGACGGGCTGACCGTCGAGGAGTGGCGGGCGCCGGGGGACGACCGGGACCTCTCCGCCCTTTGCGCCGAGATCGTCCAGCTCTTCCGGGAGTCCGACCGCATCGCGGCGGAGAACGAGCTCGGGGCGGCGGAAGAGGTCCATCTCGGCGGGGACCGCGCGCAGGTCTTCATCCGCAAGGTGGCCGCGGAATATTTCCTCGTGATCGTCACGGAACCGGGGACGGTCCCCGGGAAGTGCCGGTTCCTCCTCCGTCAGGCGGCGCGCCGTACGCGGGAGATGCTGTGAAAGGGAAGCGGGCGTTCCGGATCCTGTTCGTCGACGGTCCCAACCTGAACGTTCTCGGGGAGCGCGAGCCGTCCGTCTACGGCCGGGACACGCTGGCCGACATCCGCGAAGCGGTGACGGCGGCGGCCCGGACGGAGGGCGCGACGGTCGCCTTCTTCCAGTCGAACCACGAGGGGGAGATCGTCGAGCGGCTCCAGGCGGCGAAGCGGCGCTTCGACGGGGTCGTGATCAACCCGGCGGCGTACACGCACACGAGCGTGGCGGTCCGGGACGCCCTGCTCTACTCCGGCCTGCCGGCCATCGAGGTGCACCTCACCAACCCCGCGAGCCGGGAGGAATTCCGGAAAGTATCCCTGGTCGAAGACGTGGTCGTCGGCCGGATCTGCGGCGTCGGGGGGTACGGCTACACCCTCGCCCTGCTCGCGCTGCTGCGTCACCTTCGGCGGGAAGGGGCCCGTGGGCGGGCTTGATCACCGCGTCGAACGCCTCCTGGCGGCCTTGCGGAAACGCCGCATGGACGCCTATCTCTGCGTCCGGCTCTCGAACATCCGCTACCTGACGGGCTTCACCGGGAGCAACGCGGCCCTCGTCGTTTCTCCGGCGGGAGCGGTCCTGTGCACCGACGGGAGATATGCCGAGCAGGCACGATCGGAGGTCCGCGGAGCCGAAGTGGAGGTGACCCCCGACCCATGGAACGCCGCCGCCCGACGGATGCGCGCCCTCCGGGCGCGAAGGATCGGTTTCGAGTCCCGCCACCTCTCCGTGGATTCCTTCCGGGCGGTCTCCCGTGGGCGGGCGGATCGTTTCGTTCCCGTCCCGGACCTCGTCGCGACGATCCGGATGCGGAAGGAGCCCGGGGAGATTCTGGCGATGGAGCGCGCGACGGCGATCGCGGCCGCGTCCCTGCTGTCCGCGCTCGCCTCCGGAGTCCGGGGGAAAACGGAGCGCGACGTGGCCGCGGACCTGGCGCGGGAGATGGTCCGTCGGGGAGCGGAGGGGATTTCCTTTCCACCGATCGTCGCGGACGGCCCCCGCTCCGCGATGCCCCACGCGACCCCGACGGGGGCGGCGATCGCCGGGGACGGTCCGCTGGTCCTCGATTTCGGCGCCCGCTGGAACGGGTACTGCTCCGACGAGACGGTGACGATCCTCCCCCCGCGCCCGCGCTCCCCCCTCGGGAAGGCGTTCGATGCCGTCCGTCGGGCGCAGGCGGCCGGGATTTCCTCCGTTCGGCCGGGCGAACCGTGCCGGGTGGTGGATGCGCGCGTGCGGGATTCGCTGGACCGGTCGGGATATTTGAAGTATTTTGTTCATTCGACCGGACACGGCGTGGGGCTCGACGTACATGAGTGGCCTTCGCTTTCCCCCCGGTCGCGCGAGCGGCTCGAGGAGGGGATGGTGGTCACGGTGGAACCCGGCGTTTATCTCCCCGGGATCGGGGGGATCCGGCTGGAGGACACGGTGAAGGTCACCGGATCGGGGTGCGAACGGATCACGTTCCTCCCCAAGACGCACACGCCGCTGGTTTGAGGAGGCGCACGCAGGGATGTACACCACGTCGGATTTTCGCAACGGGCTGAAGATCGAGTTCGACGGGGGCCCGTTCGTCATCGTCTACTTCCAGCACGTGAAGCCCGGCAAGGGGGGAGCCTTCGTCCGCACGAAGCTCAAGAACCTGAAGACCGGCGCGGTGATCGAGCACACCTTCCGCAGCGGCGACAAGGTCGAGAAGCCGGACCTCGAAGAGCGCGAGATGCAGTTCATGTACAGGATGGAAGGCCAGTTCCACTTCATGGACACGCGGACGTACGAGCAGATCTACCTTGACGAGGGACACGTGGAGGGGACGGGGGACTACCTGATCGAGAACCTCCCCGTGAAGATCCTCTTCTACAAGGGAGGGCCGATCGGGATCGACATCCCGTTCTTCATCGACCTGAAGATCGTCGAAACCGAGCCCGGCGTCCGCGGGGACACGGTGAGCGGGTCGACCAAGCCGGCGAGGCTGGAGTCCGGCGCGCTCGTGACGGTTCCCCTCTTCCTGAACGAGGGGGACGTGATCAAGGTGGACACGCGTACCGGAAGCTACATCGAGCGGATGTGAGGGGATGCCCATGAACCTGAAGGAGATCCGCGAGATCCTGGAGCTGCTGAAGGGCTCCGACGTGAGCGAATTCGAGCTCGGCCGCGGGGACACGGTGCTCAAGCTCCGCAGGGGGCCGGCGAACGCTCCCGTTCTCCTGGATCCGGTGTCGCCCGCCCCCGCGGCCCCGGCCCGCCCGGCGAAGGAATCGCCGGCCGCGGCTTCGGTTCCCCCGAAGCCGACCCACAAGGAGATCGTCTCCCCGATCGTGGGGACCTTCTACCGTTCCCCGGCTCCCGACGCCGCTCCCTTCGTGGAGGTGGGGACCCGCGTGGTCAAGGGGCAGGTGCTGTGCATCGTCGAGGCCATGAAGATCATGAACCAGATCGAGTCGGACACCACCGGCGCGATCGCCGCGATCATCGTGGAAAACGCGCAGCCGGTTGCGTACGGGCAGGCGCTCTTCCACATCACCCCGGAGTAAGAGGGCGGCATGATTCACAAGGTGCTGATCGCGAACCGGGGCGAGATCGCCGTCCGGATCATCCGGACCTGCCGGGAGATGGGGATCAAGACGGTCGCCGTCTATTCGACCGCGGACAGGGACGCGATGCACGTCCGGATGGCGGACCAGGCCGTCTGCATCGGCCCGCCGCCCAGTGCGGACAGTTACCTGAACGTCCCGGCGATCCTCTCCGCGATCGAGATCACCGACGCGGACGCCGTGCATCCCGGCTACGGCTTCCTCGCCGAGAACGCCGCCTTCGCGGAGATCTGCGCCAATTACGGCGTCCGGTTCATCGGGCCCTCCTCCGAGGCGATCCGCCTGATGGGGGACAAGATCGAGGCGCGGCGCGCGGTACAGAAGGTCAAGGTCCCGGTCGTGCCGGGGAGCGACGGGGCGGTCACCGAGGAGGAAGAGGGGCTTCGGGTCGCCAAGCAGATCGGTTTCCCCGTGATCGTCAAGGCGGCGGCCGGCGGCGGCGGCCGGGGGATGAAGATCGTCCACAGCCCGGCTTCCTTCATCAACGCGTTCCTCACGGCCCAGTCGGAGGCGCTGTCGGCCTTCGGCGTTCCCGACGTCTACATCGAGAAATATTTCGACAACGCGCGCCACGTCGAGGTCCAGGTGATGGGAGACCGTCACGGGAACGTGATCCACCTCGGGGACCGCGACTGCTCCATCCAGCGCCGCCACCAGAAGTTGATCGAGGAATCGCCCGCCCCCGCCCTCCCGGCCCGCGTCCGGAACCGGATGTGGAAGGCGGCGGTCGACGCGGCCGTCGGCGTGAATTACGATAGCGTGGGTACCGTCGAGTTCCTGTACGTGCCCGACGGCGAGTTCCATTTCCTCGAGATGAACACGCGGATCCAGGTCGAGCACACGGTGACGGAGATGGTGACCGGCATCGACATCGTGCGCGAGCAGATCCGGATCGCGGACGGCAAGAAGCTGCGCTACGAGCAGAAGAACGTTCCACTGCGCGGCCACGCGATCGAGGTTCGGATCAACGCGGAGGACCCGGAGACCTTCCTTCCGTTCCCCGGTCCGATCCAGACCTGCATCTTTCCCGGGGGGTTCGGCGTCCGCGTCGACACGGCGATCTACCCCGGCTACGTCGTCCCGTCCACCTACGACTCCCTCCTCGGGAAGTTGATCGTGCACGGGGACGACCGGAACGAGGCGATCATGCGGATGCGAAGGGCGCTCGACGAGATCCGGATCGAAGGCGTGCGAACGACGGTGCCGTTCCACAAGAAGATGATGGTCAACTCCGACTTCGTCGAGGCGAGGCTCTCGACGAACTTCCTCGAAAAAAACAGGCCATAAAGATGGGATTCCTCGATTCCTTCAGGAAAATGTTCTCCTCGCAGGACCAGGAGGACCGTGTTTCCCTTTCCCGGAAGGTGCAGGCGGCGCCGAACGACCCGCAGGCCCGCCAGAAGCTCGGCATCTTCCTGATGCACCAGGGAGAGGTCGTCGAGGGGCTGGACCAGCTCGCCCGTTCCGCCGTCCTCTACGAGAAGGACGGGTTTGCCAGCAAGGCGATCGCGGTTCTGCGCCAGATGCAGAAGCACGATCCCGGGAACAACGACTTCCAGAAATGGCTGATCCGGCTGCTGGCGCAGGAGGGGCTCTCCTCGGATGCCCAGTCGGAGCTCCGGAAGGTGGCCTCCGATCCGGCAAGGTTCACCTCCGAAGACCAGCGGCTCGATTTTTTCCGCCAGACCGCGGAGTTCCTCAAGAAGAACCCCATGCCGCGTCTCTACGTTTGCGACATCCTCCGGGGCCAGAAGAAACTGCACGAGGCGGTGAACGAACTGGAAAAAGCGGTCCCGCAGACGACGTTGAGCGGGATGTACGCCGAGTTCTCCGAGCGCTTGCGCTCCCTCGTGTCCCAGGCCGGCGACGAACTGGCCGTCCTCGAGCCGTGCGGTTTCCTGTGGCTTGCGATCGGGATGCCGGAGGAGGGGATCCCGATCCTCGACCGGGTCGCCGAGGCCGAGTCCGCCCACGGCGACCCCGGGCGCGAGGCGACCATGCGGGAGGTCCTCGACGGTATCCGCGGGGGATGGGATGTCGCCGCCGCCGGGGTTTTCTCCTTCACGGAAGCGGCCAGGAAGCGCGCCGAACCGGAGCCGCAGCGGGTGGAAGCGCCGCCGCCCCCGGAGCACCCCGAGCCCCCGCCGTCGGCTCCCGCGGAGGAACCGTCCTCCCCGGCGGAGGCCGCCGAGGGGGGGTACGAGCAGGAGGAGAGCATCGTTCGGAGCGCTCTCGGCCGGCTGCAGGCGAAGGTCGATGAAGAGATCGGGGACACGGACCTTGAGGCCCGGTACAACCTCGGGATCGCCTATAAGGAGATGGGGCTGCTCGACGAAGCCGTGACGGAGTTCCGGCTGGCGATGCGCAAGCCGGAGCTTTTCGTGGGGGCGGGGTCGCTCCTGGCCGACACGCTGGCCGACCGCGCCGACTTCGACGGGGCGCTCGCCGTGCTCGACGCGGTCCTTGCCGCATCCGGCGGGGGGGAAGAGGTGCGGCGCGACGTGCGCTACCACAAGGCGGTGCTCCTTTCGAACGCCGGACGGCGGGACGAGGCGCGGGAGATCTTCCGGGACATCCAGGAAAAGAGCCCGGGATACCGCGACGTCGAGGCCCGCCTGCTGTCCTGAACGGCGTGTCGGCCGGTTGCATACCGACTCGCGCTTGTGGTAGAAATATCAGTCGTGCGGGCGTAATTCAGGGGTAGAATGCAAGCTTCCCAAGCTTGACGTCGCCGGTTCGAATCCGGTCGCCCGCTCCACCTTCCTTCCTCTATAATTGGATCATGTCGATGCGATGGGTGCGTTGGACCGGGGGCGGCCTCCTCCTCCTCCTCCTTTCGGTCGTCGGGTGGCGCTTGTCGCTCGATATCCCGGAGAGGGTGCGCCGGGCCGGGGCAGCGCTGGTCGACGCGGCCGCCCGCGAAGGCGTCGCGGTCCGATACGGCGAATTGAAGCTCCACCTGCTGCACCTTCACGTCTCCATCGACAACGTGGTGCTGCGCGACGCGCTCGCGGATCTCCCCCTCGGGAGCGCCCGTTCGGTCGACGTCTCCCTTTCACCGCTGCGCTTTCTCACCGGGGATCTTCCCGTCTCCAGGGTCCGGGTCCGGAATTTCCGCCTGGAAGCGGGCGAACGAAACCGCGCGCTCTACGATCGGTGGATGACGACGCGGAAGGAAGGGCCGTCCCCCTCCCTTCCGGAGATCCTTCTCGTGGACGGTTCGATCCTTCTTACCTCCCCGGGCCATCTCCGCCGGTTCCAGGCCGTCGTCCGCGAAGTCCGGATTCGCGATGTGCGCTTCCTCGGGACGCATGTCACCGCATCCCTCGAACGTGCGGAGGGCGACGTGGCGCTGCCGGCGGACGCGGGCGGGGTGTGGCCGTTTCCGTCGGTCGAGGCGGACCTTTTCTACAAGGAGGGAGTTCTGCGCGTCCGGAAGTTCAAGGCGGCACGGGACTCCGCCGAGCTTCGCCTCTCCGGCTCGCTCGACACGCGGAAGCGGATCGCGTCTGCGAAGGCGTCGGGGGAACTGGATATCGCGGGGTGGATCGCGGCCGGCGCTCCGGGGATTTCGTACCTGCGGCGCGTCGTCCGGGAGGGGAAGGCGGAGTTCTCCGTCACCGCCGACGGTCCGTGGAGCGATCCGGAAGGTGCGGCCCGTCTCGTCTTCCGGAACGCGGGGTTTCCCGGCGCCGCCGGCGCGGAGGGGGAGGTGCAACTCACCCTGCGCGGCCGTGTCCTTCGCCTCGCCCGGGCGCGCGCGAAACTGTGGGGGGGGGTGCTGGAGGCCGACGGGCTGTACCGCACCGAGTCCGGGCATGTGGAGGGGAAAGCGTCCCTGCGGCGGGTTTCCCTCGCCGCGGTCCCCTGGAAGACCCTCGGCGTTCCGGACGCGCTTGCCGGGACCGGAGACGCATCCGTCCGCGTCGCGGGAACGGCGGATCGCCTCGAGGGGGCCGTATCGCTCGCGCTCCCCGGCGGCATCGAACGGATTTCCTCGACGGGGGGGAAGGATCCGGCGCTGCGGTTCCCGATGTCGCTCGAAGCGGGCGGGTCCGTTTCCGGGGGGGTGGACGTGAGGGTCGATTCGTTCCGCCTGCTGGCGGGGAAAGCGGAATCGCGCGGGGACGGCGAGGGATCGATCACCGGGGAGACGCTCCGTCTGCGCGGTTCCCTTTTCCTCCCCGCCGGGAAGGCGGCCGATTACGGCGTCGGCGAACCTCTCGCCTGGGAAAAAGTCGCAGGGGAGTGGGAAATCTCCGGCCCCTGGTCCCGCCTGCGCGGGAAAGCGTCTCTTTCCGCGACCGAGCTCGCGATTCGCGCGCTCCCACCCCTTCCGTTGGTGCTGAAGATCGACGGCGTGCCGTCCGAGGTGCTCCATGTCTCGGCCGACGTCCCCGCGCAACGGTTCAAGGCCACCGCCGAGGGGACGTGGACCTCTCCCTTCGACCCGTCACGGACCGCTTCGGAATGGACGGTCGCGGTGCGGGAGATCGACCTGTCCGATTCCGTCCGTTGGGTTTCCGCGGTCGCGGCGTCTCTGGGAGCGGACGCCGGCGGGGCGACCCGCTATCTCGCCGGCATCGAGGGGAAAGGGGAAGCGGACGGGAGGATCCGCGTCGCGGCGGGGAAGGTCGAGGCGACGGGACGGTTCCATGCCGCGCGCGTCGAGGTCCGCGGGGTCCCGTTGCGGGACTTGCGGGCGGAGGGGGAGTTCGGGAGCCCGCGATCCCCCGACCGCTGGGCTTCGCGCGCGGAGGGGAAATTCGGCGACGGCGTGTTCCATGTCGCCGCGAACGGCGACGACGGAAACGGGACCGGGGTCGAGGGAAAAGTGGAGGGGATCGAGATCGCCCAGGTCTTCTCCCTGCTCCGCCGCGACAACCCCGGGGAAGTGAGGGGGACCGTCGACGCCGGGTTCGCGGCCCGCCGCGGTCCGATGGGATGGGAGGTGCCGCGGTTCACGGCCGGGACGGAGGAGCTCTCGGTGGGCTTGGCGCGGCTGTCGGGCGTGCGTGCGGAAGGCCGCCTCGGAGCCGCCGACGGGACGTTCTCCTTCCGCTCCGCGTCACCTCCGGTGCGGATCGACGGAGAGGTGCACCGCTCCGACGGGTGGCCGACGAAGGTGTCGCTGACCGCGTCCGAGTTCCCCACGTCGTTTCTCCTCGTCGCCGGCGGGCGTTCCGGGATCTCTTCCGGCGGCGCGTGGAGCGCCGAGGCCGGCGGGGTGATCCGCCTGGCGGACATCGCGGAGGGCGGCCCCCTTTCTCCGGGGGTCTTTCCCGCCCTGCACGGCTCGGTGCGGGCGACGAATCTTTCCGTCGGCGATGTTCGCTTCGGGGAGTGCATCGCCTCCGGCAGGAAGCGCGGGGACGTCTTCGAGGGGGAGGTCCTGACACGCGCCCCCGACTCCCGCCTCGCATGGTCGGTCTCCATGCTGGAGCCGTTCGGCTTCCGCCTCGAGGGGCCGTTCAGCATACTTGACCCCGGGAACGGGACGGCGAAAAACGGAAACCGCCGCTTCTCCCTCCGCGGGCGCGCGCAGATCGAGGGAGCCCTCCG
>Ga0315276_10004078_pt1 | contig 13401 bp, 11 predicted proteins | sample YL17G05_0_MG_FD_204542 | JGI IMG/M metagenome (GOLD analysis project Ga0315276, IMG submission 204542) | Sediment microbial communities from Yellowstone Lake, YNP, Wyoming, USA - YL17G05_0 | ecosystem: Environmental > Aquatic > Freshwater > Lake > Sediment | place: USA: Wyoming | collected...
CCATTCATCCTGCGCCGGCTGAAGACGGATAAAACCATCATCTCCGATCTTCCCGAAAAGATGGAGATGAAGGTCTTCTGCAATCTCACCAAGGAACAGGCGTCGCTTTATGCCGCCGTAGTGGAAGAGGTGGCCCGGAAGCTGGATTCTGCCGAAGGGATCCAGCGCAAGGGGATGATCCTGGCGACGCTATCCAAGCTGAAACAGGTCTGCAACCATCCGACGCAGTTTCTGGGCGATAATTCTCCCATCCCCGGGCGCTCGGGCAAGCTTGCCCGTTTGACCGAGATGCTGGAGGAGGTCATCTCGGTGGGGGATCGCGCCTTGGTGTTCACTCAATTTTCCGAGATGGGTGGAATCCTCAAAAGATACCTGCAGGAGATGTTCGGCCGGGAAGTCCTCTTCCTGCACGGCGCAGTCCCGAAGAAGCAGCGGGATTCCATGGTCGAGCGCTTCCAGGCCGACGATGGGGAGGCGCCGTCTATCTTCATCCTCTCCCTCAAGGCCGGGGGCACGGGCTTAAACCTTACCCGCGCCAGTCACGTTTTCCACTTCGACCGCTGGTGGAATCCGGCGGTGGAAAACCAGGCTACCGACCGGGCTTTTCGCATCGGCCAAACCAAGAATGTGCAGGTGCACAAGTTCCTTTGTGCCGGAACCCTGGAGGAAAAGATCGACGAGATGATTGAAAGAAAAAAGGGAATTGCCGAGGATGTGGTCGGAACCGGTGAAGGATGGCTGACCGAACTTTCGACCTCTGAGTTGAAAGAACTCTTTGCCCTGAGAAAAGAAGCGATCGGAGAGTAAGATGGGCTGGAACTTTTGGGGGTATTATAAGCCTTCGAGACCCCGGGCGGCCAAGGGCGGCATCAAATCTCAATCCAAAAGGGGCACCTTCGGAGAAAGCTGGTGGGCCAAGCGCTGGATTAACGTGCTGGAAAGCTTCAACATCGGCGCGAGGCTGGGCCGGGGCCGTTCTTATGCCCGCAGAGGACAGGTTCTTTCGATTGATATCGAGAAAGGGGTCATCGATGCCCAGGTTCAGGGCTCCCGGCCAAAACCCTACAAAATTCAAATCAAGATAAACCCTCTGTCGACTGCCAACTGGCAAAAGGTGGGCCAGGCTTTATCCCGCCAGGCCATCTTTGCGGCCAAACTCCTCGCCGGCGAGATGCCCCAGGACGTGGAAGAAGTCTTCCGAAGCGTTGGCGTAAAGCTCTTTCCCGAGAAGTTGCAAGACTTGCAAACAAACTGTTCATGCCCGGACTGGTCGAATCCCTGCAAACACATCGCGGCAGTCTATTACCTCCTGGGTGAAGAGTTTGACCGTGACCCGTTCCTGATCTTCAAGCTGCGGGGAATAAGCCGGGAGGAAGTGGTCGGCCTCTTGCGTCGGGATAAACACACGGGGGCTGAAGCGGGAGAGAAAGCCATCCCCCGAAAGCCCCGGCGCAAGCGCAACCTCCATAAGGTGGAAGAGGAAACCCATCCGCCATCCGAGCCGTTATCCGCCGATCTTTCCTCTTATTGGGCTGGAGAAACTTTACCCGACGATCTATTCGGCGAGATCCGGATCCCCCCTGTGGCAGCAGCTTTGCCCAAGAGGTTGGGAAGCTTTCCCTTCTGGCGGGGGCAAGAACGGTTTCTGGAAACGATGGAGTCGATCTACGAAAGATCTTCCCAGCGCGGAATGGATGTCTTTCTCGGCACCCGCCCCACCCCCAATGGGCCACCCTGAGTTGGGCACTTAAGGTGTCGAGCTTAGCCGTTTCCGCCGAAATGTGGGCGACAGTAGTTCGTTGTTCTTCCAACGGCGGTACTGGCATTTATATTTCAAAGAAACCCTCTGGAAACAATCGGAGTCTAGAGGACCCAACACCCTTCGAAAAACGGGTGGCTTCCTTGGCTGTACTATTTCTGCAGCAATCAAATCTCTAGGATTGGTCTCAATTGCCCGAATAATGCGCCACTGCCGGGCTAACTGATCACCCCACATTGTTACCTGCCTCCAAAATGGCAGGCCTGGATTTCAAAATCCAGGGAAAGGTTTTACGGAAAAGTACGAAATCGGCCCAATAATAGCAGAAACTGATGGCCAGGTCAAAAACTAATCCAGGCAGCGTTATTCTGCCATTTTCCTGGCTATAGTGCTTCCCTCCTTACGTTCTCGAACGCGGCCTCTTTTTCTCTGCGTGCTTCTGCAATCCGTCTGGGTTGCAGACGTAGATCTCCAAGCCAGAGACTTTTTTCGCATATCCCGGGACAGTCAGCGGACTCAGAACGTAATTGTTCCCACGGGGATAGTACGTTCGGAATAATTTCATCGCCGCAGGATCAAATTGTCCCGGGTCCCACTTGCATTCAATGGCGTCCACTTCTTCGCGGTTGCGGGAAATTACAAAGTCAACCTCTCTTCCGGCCGCATCGCGCCAATACTGAATTTTTCCCTCATGCTCGTGTGCTTGCAAATACTCCAATACCAGGTGCTCCCACAGCAGACCATAATCATCGGGGCGCAAGGGGTCCCAGCCCCGGGAAAAGCTTATAAATCCAGTATCGAAGACATAGACTTTCGGCATTTTAATGATCTCTTTCTGACCCCCACCATAGAATGGCCGCAGCAGCGTTACGGCGTGCGTAGCTTCCAACGCCCGGAGATGACTTTCGACCGTGGGGCGGCCGACGCTTAGCGCACCGGCGGTACGTGTGGTTTCCAACAGCCCGCCACTCTGCTTCATCACGTACTCAAACAGCGCGCTAAACTTATCCGGGTCACGGAAGGAGAAGAGACGTTGAATGTCTCGGGCAAAAAAGGAATCCATCCATTCCCGAAAAAAGCCCGGTGCCTTGGTTTCCGAAAGCAGGGCCTGGGGTAATCCCCCATGGAAAATTCGCTTTAACAGGGATGAGCTCTGGAAAGCCGGAAGTTCATCCCACAGAACCGGTGTCAGATGCACGAGACGTTTGCGACCCGTCAGCGTATCCCGGAACTTTTTGCTCGCGGCCAACGTGGAAGAACCCGTAGCGAGGATCTTTAGATGCGGGAAAACATCCGCGCCAATTTTCAACAACCGGCTCGGATCTCGGAGCTGATGAATTTCGTCAAAAACCACGATGGGGCGGTCACAATTCCGGTAGAACAACTCAGGGTCGGCGACCATGTCCGCTACGGCCGGTAAGTCACAATTGATATAATGAAGCCGGTCGCTCCCCAGGCTCTTGGCCAAGGTCGTCTTTCCGGAGCGTCGCACACCGGCGAGCCAGACAATCGATGCTTCGCTCCATGCTTTCTCGATGCGATCAATCCAAAATAGTCTTTCTACCATGCAATCATACTTATCATATTTTCGGAATAAATGTCAAGTATAATTGCAGTTTTGTCCACCTCGGTTCTTTATTGTTGCCCAGGCTGGAGGCCTGATTGAGGAATCGCGGGAGGGAAATCAATTAAGGATTTTTTGTTGATTTTGTTAGTTATATAATAAAGTGCCCCGGGAAGTGAATTCTTGGTTCCTCGCCATAACGGCAGATTACCCAGAAAGTGGCGGCCAGCCAATACCTAAATACCTAAGCCTGACCCCATTCTCGCATGCCTTCATTTGTGGTCACACTCAGATTCTGGGCCGCGGGGGCATGATTTACAGCCACAACCGTGATCGAAACTGTCGCTACATTGCTGTCCAATTTTCCATCGCTGGCTTTGAAAGTAAAGCTGTCAGAACCCCGATAACCTGCGGTAGGCGTATAAGTCGCGCTAGGGAAAATAAAGGGGTCAGTCCAGGAATTTAGGAATTTTTCTCCAGTTGAATCTTCCATCTCCTGATCTCACTTTCCTTCCCCGAATTCACCTTCCTCACCGGACTGGCGACTCTCGATAAATCATCCATTCTCAATTTCTCACTAACCCATTTCCGTTTCACTACCGTCTTTTTCCTCAACCGCTATGCCAACACTTGCTTTTCCAGTGCACCTTTGGCTTTGCCCTCCAAATCGGATTCCTTCATTCCGAGCACCCCCAGCCCTCTTTTCAATACTTTCAATGCTTGCGCCTCGTCATGGTCCCGCAATTCACCACCCAGATAGGATTGCCGGGGAGCCATTTAGAGAGAGGCGCTCTTAAAGCGCCTCTCGTGTTTTTGGGTAAGGCACGAACTTGCAACAGTCGCGTGGGGAATCAGGGTTACTTCTACTTCGGAGGCACCGTTAAAGTCTGCCAGATATCTTCGACTAGAAAGGGATTGAAAATGCGGACGCCTCGAACATTGAACTGCTGTTCGCCGTTATAGAGGACGGCGCCCGTAGCGACCCTTTTGATCTTCAACATCTGAAAGCGTTCCAGTCCCTTGATGTAATCCGCGGAAAAGGTCCCGGCAGACTTGATCTCCACCGGCGTGAACGTGCCCTTTTCCTTGATGAGCAAGTCAACCTCGTTGCCGTGGGAGTCGCGGAAGAAAAACATCTCCGGCTTGATCCCTTTGTTGAGAGCTCCTTTCATGATGTCCGCAATGACGAGGTTCTCATACAAATTACCACGCAAGGGATCGCGGAATGCATGTTCTTTCGTGTGGATGCCCAGCAGAAAAGCGGCGAGACCCACGTCAGTAAAAAATATCTTAGGGGACTTGATTACCCGCTTCCGGACATTTTCGAAGAACGGCGGCAGTTCGAATACGACAAATGATGCCTTCAGCACGGAAAGCCAGTTTCTGATGGTCGTGGTCGATACCCCTACATCGTTCGAGAGTGAAGCGAGGTTGACGACCTGTCCTACCCGACCAGCCAGCAGCGTGAGGAATTGTTGAAACTGCGACAGGTCGCGCAATTGAATCAACATGCGCACATCTCGTTCGACGTACGTTTGTAAGTAGCTGTTAAAGAACCTGCGCGGTTCGAGAGCCTCTTCGTGAAGCCGTGGGAAACATCCGCTGACGATCAGGTCGAAGGGATCCTGAGCAGTCTTATAGCGGCTGAGTTCGTGAAGAGAGAAAGGCCACAGGGTCAGCATGGCGGTTCTGCCGGCCAACGATTGGGTGATCGCCTCGTGCAGTTGCGGTTGATGGCTGCCGGTAAGGATGAACCGCCCCCGTCTTCGGTCCTTATCGACCATTCCCTGGACGTATGAGAGCAAAGCCGGGAGACGTTGTACCTCATCCAGGATGGCGCTGCCTTTCACCTGGCCGAGGAATCCGCGAGGATCGGTTTCAGCGGCAACCCGTACATCGGGGTCTTCCAGAGAAAAGTAAGGTTTGTCCGGAAAGGTCATTTGGGCCAGGGTGGTTTTCCCCGATTGGCGGGGGCCAAGGATGGTCACCACAGGATACTCACCGGCGGACCGGACCAGTTCTTCTGTGATGTCTCGAGTGATCATGGTGGGATGATACTCAATAGCTGTGCAAAAAGCAAGTCAAAAGTCCGATTTACACAACTATCCTTTCACAATCGGCTAAGAACTTGTCCGTAAATAATATTCCCCCCTTTAGCAAACTAAAGGGGGGTTGGGGGGATTTTCCCAAAGTGATCTAAAGCAAATCCCCCTATGTCCCCCTTTTTCAAAGGGGGATTTAAGCAGGAGCTTATTTAAGGATAAGCTCTAAGACAATGGGGAGTACGTTCCCGCTTTCTTTCGCCGGATGGGGAGGAAGCCCGGGCCATGGGGGTGCGGGAGTTTGTGATGAAGCCTTTTTCGGTGCGGGAGATGGCGGAGACGATCCGGATAGTTTTGGAGAAAAAGGGCCAGGCTGGATTTGAGCGTTATCTTCCTTTTCCAAAATCCGCTTTGACCTTTTCCCGGTCAATGGACCCATCCTGGGTCTTGGGTAAAGCTGGGACGAAATCAACATATTTGGGCTTCTTGTAACGGGCGATCCGGGAAGCAACAAAGTCAATTAATTCTTGTTCAGAAAGGGAACTGCCCGGCTTCAGCACACAAACTGCCTTGATGGCCTCTCCCCATTCCGGGTCTCGGACGCCGATTACAGATACTTCAGCTACAGCGGGATTTTGGAGGATGACTTTCTCGACCTCCGCAGGATAGACATTTTCTCCGCCAGGCTTGATGAGTTCCTTTTCGGCTTTCCGCTTTACATACCAAAGATATCCTTCTTCATCGAAACGCCCGACGTCCCCGGTATGGTGCCAGCCATTTCTAAAAGTGTATTCATTATCTTTTTCCCGACCCCAGTATCCAAGGAAAACCATGGGGGAGCGGACGCAGATCTCGCCCGGGGTGCCGGCAGGAACTTCATTATCATAATCATCAAAGAGGGCCACACGGGCGAATGGGGAAGGCGTTCCAGCGCTGCCGGGTTTCTCGTCGTAGGGACAGCCGGATACACCCATACATTCCGTCTGCCCAAAGCCAGTCCAATACCTGGCCCGGGGCGCGAGTTTCAAGAATCGCTGGACATTTTCCCGGGTGTCAAGCCCTGGAACGACTCTGAGGCTCGAGATGTCGCGGGGATGCTCGGCATATTTGTCCATGATCATCTTCAAAATGGGGGCGAAGTTAAAGAAAATCGTGCCTTTTTCTTTTTCGATCATCTGGAGGACTAAATCCGGGTCAAACCTCTCGAAGATAACGTTCTTACCCCCTGCGTGCATCGCGGCCAGGGCCATGAAAACCCCCGCAGCATGATAGAGAGGGAGGAAGCACAGGTGACAATCTTCTGTACTTAATACGTATTGGCGCATATACGCCATGTTTGCATAAACAACATTGGCCTGGCTCAAAAGGGCCCCACGGGGCCGCCCTTCCACCGCAGCCGTGTGAATAATCACGTAGCCAGAATCAGCCGGAACATCAATTTCTTGGTCAGCTCCCTCCTTCGAATACAACTCATCGAAAGGGAAGAACCCTTCGGGAGTTTCTCCTCCGCCGATTGTGTAACACTTTTCGATGTACGTAAATTCCCGCGCCGCCTCGGCGACGATCTTGCGGTAATCGGGTCCAGCAAAAACAAACTTGGGGGTACAGTCGTTGATGACATATTTAACCTCGTCCGGCTGAAAACGCCAGTTCACGGGCAGGATGATGGCGCCGATTTTTGCGGCAGCCCCATAAATAAGTATAAATTCTAAGCAATTTTGGGCTACCACACCGAGCCGGTCCCCTTTTTCTATTCCTGCGCGGACCAATCCGGAGGCAAGCTGATCACATTTCTCTTTGTATTGTTTGTGGCTGAGCCGAGCGTCTTTGAAGATGATCGATTCCCGATTGGGGTAGAGCTGGGCATTGCGACAAATAAAATCGTAGATGGTGTAATCATAGAGTCCCATAGTTTCCTCCTGCTTTTAACATTGCTATTGTCAAAATCTAACCACAGAGAACCCAGAGAAATTATCTATTTTCAAGAAGTTAAATAGGTCAATCCCTGGGTTTCGTATAGACACTCTCCAATAAATCCGGCCCTAGCGTGGAATGTATTTCGAGAGCACATGATATAATTCTTTCGGTTATCTTTTTGAAAGGAAACTTTTTCGGAGGGCACAGAGTATTTGTCTTCGACCTCTGTGGTTCCGGTACGGGCGAATATTATTTTCCACTCCTCTTCAAGAATTCCCAGCTTTTGACCGATCCGTTCTCGAAGTATACATAAGAGTTCGGGAAAGGACTCTCTCCGTAGACCCATTGTTCATGAACTCCGACCAGAGTCCTGGTGGTATTGATGTGGTCGGGTTTTCCCCACGAAAGCACAACCTGTTCGGGAGTGAAGCCGGTGCCGATGTTTCCCGCCAGAATATCATTCTGAATCCGCAATGGCCAGAGAGTTCTGGAAAGGTCTTGCAAGAGCTTGATCATTTCTTCTCTGTTCTTGTTGCCCCGGCGTATCCCGCTTTTTTCATCTATCCACCCCAGAATTTTTTCCGGAAATTCAATATTCACCTCATAGGTAACTTCGTAGAAGGTATTCTTTGGGGGGATAGAAGCTTTTTTTCCGGTGAATTGTACATCTTCCACATTTAGTTTTAGGGGTTTGGCGGTTTGGACCCTGGCGAGGTCCCCTGGATAAACCCAGACTGACAATTTATTCTTCAACCAAAAGGAACGTTCCTCGGGCGACCAGGCATACCGTTTACCCTTTTCGGAAATAACGCGCTCCGATATGATAAATTGATACCAGAGGATTCCGAGTTCATTTCTCTTGGAGTTAATCACCTCGAAAATATCATATTTTTGGGACTCAGCCAGGGTTTTTGAAGCCTCTTTCGGCTCCTCGCGTACCTTCGCCTCTTTCATTACCAAGAAAGTGCCGCTTTCCGTAACCTTAGGAGGGGGGGGAGGAGGAGTTGGAAAATCCTCTCTTTCTCCAGCTCTGTAAGCCCTAACCTTTCGTTCTTCGTCTGCTTTTCTTTGTTGCTCCTCTTCGAGCTTTCTAACCCGTTCTTCCTCTGCCCTTCGCCTCTCCTCTTCCATCCGGCGCTGTCTTTGGGCTTCGAGCCTTCTCCTCTTATCTATCTCCGCGACAATACGATCCCCCTCAACCCGTGTTGAACTTATTTCCCTTTCGAGACGAATCCTTTCTCCAATCAGTTGCCTTTTGATTTCTTCAATTCTTGCCCGCTGTTCTCGAACTTTTCGCTCCAGGCAAGCCCATATTCTCCTTCGATCATCTGGTTGAAGCTTTTTCTCTACCGACGTATCGAGAATAGGCTGAAGGCTCACCAAAACGGGGTTGTTCTTGGGTTCTTCCACGAAATTGTAGACCCGATTTTCGCAAAGATATATCAAGCGGAAGGAATATCCTTCGTCATTCAGGAGAAAGTAGTCACTTTTCCCTTCGTTGGCAAAAGTCTCTTCGACAACCTTGATCGGGGAGTTGGGGTCACGCAGCAGAATACTGGCCGTAGGTTTCGAGGAGCAGGCGGACATAGCCAGAAGCACCAGAAGGGCGGGCAGAAGAAAGAATATTTTCCGTCCTTTCTTCGAGGCAACCCTCTCCCTGCCCTTTTTTTCTCTTAAGCGTCTCATAACTCTAGGTGATTGGTGTCCTGTTGGCACAGTTTCGATTTGGTAAAGTGGAGTCCTTATTTAATTGGATAAGAAATATTTTTGGGGAATATATCAGAAGCGATAGTGAAAGTCAATTATCTCTCCCAAGCGAGGATTGTGCAGCAGACGGCCCATTCTCTGCTCCCTGGCCTTAGGGGAGAACTGCAGGGGCAGACAGCGGATGGTGATCCGGATCATCCCCTGGTAGAGCGATAGAAGATCCATGAGTTTGCGGAGCAGATCGTCATCAAGGATCTGCTCCTGGTTAGGGGTCCGGTTGGCCTTCGGGTGCTTCACCGATGAATCGCCTTCCCTGAATCCTCGTTCATTTTTTAATTCCCTTTCCATTCCTACCCTGCTAATATATGGTTCTAAAAAAGTTGGATTCTTCTTCCTCACGAACCCCATTAAAGCCAGCGACCTTCTGCGGGAAGGGATAGATCAAGGAACAGAAATGCAAGCTTTTTATTTGTCCGGATGGAGCAAGCGCATATCCATCCTGGCATTTTTATTATCCACTCTTTTTTATTATACCTCTTTTTTCCCTTCGCCGGCATATGGGGGAGAAACCGTTAAAATTGGCCTACTGACCCCCCGGCAAGAATTGGGCTTTAACCCGGGGGAAGCCTACCTCCGCGGTGCCGAGATGGCCGTGGCTGAGGCCAATGCCCGGGAAGGCAAAGAAGGACAACAACTTTTGCTCGTTCTTCGGGGGGAACATCATATCCAAGGGGAAAACCTCAATTGGCTGCGGGAGCTAATTGTCGAAGAAAGATTACACTTTCTAATGGGGGAGGCACGGAAGGAGGACATTCCTCAGATCTCGAGAATGGTTCAGCAACAGAGATTACCGTTCTTAGTTTTCCCCACCGAATTTATGGAGGCGGCCTCAACCGGTGAAGAGCCGACCGGCCTCTTTTGGATCAGCCCCTCTCCAGAAGCGTTTCAGCGGGCCACTGTCCGAACGGCAGCCCAATTCCCCAAGAAACGCTTTTTTCTCCTCGCCAGGAATTCGAGCGTTGGCCGAAGCTGGGCAAAATATTTCTGGGAGGAACTAAAAAGGCTGAAACCAGACGCCCAGCCCGTGGGGGAACTTTTTCTTCCCGAGAAGGTGGCTGATTACGGTCCATATATCCAGACGATTCTTTCGGCGAAAACAGAAGTATGTATAAGCCATCTCGGGGGAATGGAGTGGCCGCGATTCGCCAGACTTGCCAAAAGGCAGGGCTACTTCAGGCAAATCATTCATTTCGAGGTGGAAGGGGGAAGTCTGGAATCTCTGGTCGCCCTAAAGAAAGATGCTCCCGAAGGAGTTTGGGGGGTAAGTGCTTTCCCCTTCTGGGCTTTAGGCTGGAAGGAAACCCGGGAATTTGTGGTCAAATATAAGGAAAAGACCAACGCCTATCCAGGATTGGACGCCCTGAGCGGTTACGTGAGCATCCAGGCTCTCCTTGCGGCCATGAAAAAGTCCGGATCATCGGACCCCGACCGAGTCATCGGAATCCTGGAAGGCTTAACTTTCCGCACCCCCGTGGGTCAATTGGCCATTCGCAAGGCGGACCACCGAGCGCTTTGGCCCATCTGGTGCGGTTCCATCCGGTTCACTCCCGAATACCCCTTCGCCGTACTCGGGGACTTGAAAGCATTCGGGCCAGATTCTTTCTCGCCATAATCCGGCCAAATGAAAAAGTGGGTAACCGTTTAGCCCTTTGAAAAGTTGGCTAAACTTCAAAGCTGACAGATTGGACTCCCGAAGAAAATTGCCTCGAGAGCAATGAACGCAAAGAAACGTAAGCGCCCTTCGCTGCAGTACCCTACAACCCCGGTCTTTGATTTCCTGAGGAAGACCAGCGGGCGAATCCCTGGAAAAGTGGCGATCATCGACCCGCCGGGAAGCCGGGAACTCACTTTCGCCCAAGTCAACCAGGACAGCGATATTCTCGCCGAAATCTTTCTCCAATGGGGAGTTAAAAAGGGGGACCGGATCTCTTTTTTCATGCCCAATGGATGGGAATATTTCGTGGCGTTCTACGCCGCCATGAAAGTCGGGGCGATTGTCTCCCCCATGAATCCGACCTACCGCGAACGGGAGGTCAAGCACCAAGTCAACGATGCTGAAAGCAGAATCCTCATCGTCCAATCGCATCTTTATGCCGGGGTGGAGGGAATCCTTCAAGAACTTCCGACCCTCGAGAAGATTATCATTACCCGGGGAGGTGTGACGGGGGAAGGAAAGGTATTCGCTCTTACCGATCTTTTGGGAAAAACCTCAGGACAACCTTCTTTCTCTTTGCCCCTCATCGACGCCAAAGAGGACTTGGCCGCTCTCCCCTATTCGTCGGGCACAGCGGGTTTAAACAAAGGGGTAATGATCTCCCACTTCAACCTGGTGTGCAATACCCTGCAATCGATGCACGCCGCAGAGGCCCGTGAGGACGACGTCTTCATCAGCTTTCTTCCTTTCAATCACATTTATGGGCTGACCTACTTCCTCTGCGGGGCCATCTACCTCGGAGCCAGTCAGGTCATCATGGCGCGCTTCGATGCCGAGGAATGTCTGCGGCTAATCGAGAAATACCGGGTCACCGTGCTCTTCTGCGTCCAGCCAGCGCTCCTGGCTTTCCTGAACCTTTCCCGGGCGGACCAATACGATCTCTCTTCCTTGCGGGTGATCTGGGTAGGGGCGGCCCCCCTGGCTCCGGCGATCTCCCGGGCGGTCCAGGAGAAGTTCCGTGTGCCTCTGGCCCGGCATTATGGGTTAACCGAAGCTTCCCCGACCACTCATGCAAACCCTCTAGCGAGGATCAAAGAAGGTTCCGTAGGCATTGCCGTCAGCGATTGCCAAGATCGGATCATGGACTGGGAAACCGGCAGGACAAAAATGCTTGTGGGAGAGCCCGGTGAGCTGGCGGTTCGCGGGCCCAATATCTTCCGGGGATACTGGAAACATCCGGAGGATACCAAACTGGCCCTCCGGGATGGCTGGTTATATACCGGAGACATCGCCCGGATGGATGAGGACGGTTATGTTTACATATTAGACCGCAAAAAAGAGATGATCAAATACCGGGGATATCAGATTGCCCCAGCCGAGCTGGAGGCCATTCTTATGGAGCACCCGGCCGTGCAGGATTGTGCGGTCGTCGGGATACCCGATCAGGATTCTGGGGAGATTCCGAAAGCCTTCATCGTTCTCCGCGAGGGAATGACCGCAGGGCCCGCCGAGTTAATGGCTTTCGTCGCCGACCGGGTAGCCCCCTACAAAAAAATTCGCGATGTGGCCTTCATCCCCGAGATCCCCAAGAATTTCTCAGGAAAGATTTTGCGCCGGGTTTTAAAGGGCGGGTAACCGGCTTCGGGCCAAGTGTGCGATTCAACCAAAAGCTCTGCTCCAAGTTTTCCTTAGGAGCAATTGACCTCCCTGCTGCGCTGCCACGTCATCTGTGGAAGAAACTTGCCCTTCACCCCCTCCCTACCCTCCCCCCTCGAGGGGGAGGGCGCAGGGTGGGGGGGATTGATGAAGGTACTTAGGAGAAAGGATGAGCTGTGAGCCGGTCTATCGTGGAGGCCTTTGAGCCTCTTTTTTATCCCAAATCCCTGGCCATCATTGGCGCTTCGGCCGACCCCGCCAAGTTCGGCAATATCATTCTCAGCGCGATCATGGAGATCGGATACAGGGAAAAGATTTATCCCGTCAACCCGGAGGGTGGAGTGATCAATGGGTTGAAGGTTTATGGTTCTCTACAGGAGATCCCCGGAGATATCGATTTGGCCATATTGACTATCCCTGCCCCTTCCGTCCGCGGCGCGTTGGAAGAATGCCTCCGGAAAGGAGTCAAAGGGGTCGAGATCCTGACCTCCGGCTTCAAAGAAACCGGATCTCCGGAGGGAATCCAGATGGAGCAAGAGCTATCGCAGATCGCGAGGCGGGGGCTCCGTATTCTGGGCCCTAATTGCTTCGGAATTTATTGTCCGGAAAGCGGGTTGACCATCCTTCCCGGGCAAAACTTTTCCCGGGAAACCGGGCCGGTGGGCTTTCTCTCCCAGAGCGGGGGCCTTTGCGCCGACCTCGGCCAGACCGCCAAAGGACTGGGCATTCGTTTCAGTAAAATGGTCAGCTACGGCAATGGCTGCGATGTAGCCGCCTGCGATCTTTTAGAATATTTCATGGCCGATGAGAAGGCCTCAATCATCGCCGGCTACGTGGAAGGGCTGGAGGATGGGCCCAGGTTCCTGCGGGTTCTCGAAGAAAATAGAGGGAAAAAACCCGTAATCCTATGGAAGGCGGGGCTAACCACCACCGGAAGCCGCGCGGTGATGAGCCACACGGGATCACTGGGCGGGTCGAGTGCGGTTTGGAATGCCGCTTTCAAGCAGGCGGGAGTAATCCAGGTTCATAGCGCCGAGGAGTT
>Ga0315276_10004079_pt1 | contig 13397 bp, 9 predicted proteins | sample YL17G05_0_MG_FD_204542 | JGI IMG/M metagenome (GOLD analysis project Ga0315276, IMG submission 204542) | Sediment microbial communities from Yellowstone Lake, YNP, Wyoming, USA - YL17G05_0 | ecosystem: Environmental > Aquatic > Freshwater > Lake > Sediment | place: USA: Wyoming | collected...
TAAATCTTTAAAAGAGAAAAGGGAAATGGTAAAAAAGCTTACCACACAACATTCTATTGGTACAATATTGAACAAGAGCATCGTTTTTGAGTTTTATGTAAAAGGAATAAAAACCTTCAATAAACTTGAAACGAATATTTGATTAAATATGAACAGAAGGAACATGCTGATATTTTTCCTGATTGCATTCACTATATATTTCCTGACAAACCTTTATATTTTTTTAAAAGGAATAAATGCATTTCCTCCGGGCAGGTTCAGATTTTGGTATACCATTATCTTTATCTTTCTCGCATCAACTTTCATTATAGGGAAAATCCTTGAAAGGAACAACTCAACTATCTTCACTGATATTCTGAATATCATCGGCGGATTCTGGATGGGATTCATGCTTTATGGATTCCTTCTGCTGATAATATCTGACATTTCTCTTCCTGTTCTCAGGTTATCACGGATCATAACCGCTGAAAACATAGCCGGCTTTAAAAAATGGTCATTCCTGATAACCCTTGTCATATCATTCGTATTGATTTTCGGCGGATTCATCAATGCCGTTATCCCGGTTGTGAAGAAATATAACATCGTAATTAATAAGCCTGCAGGTAATGTAAAAAACCTGCGAATAGCTGCAGTCTCAGATATTCATCTAGGGAGCATAATTAGGAAAAGAAGCATCAGGAAGCTTTCGGATATGCTTCAGAGGGCAAAGCCCGATATTGTCTTTCTTCTCGGAGATATTGTTGACGGAGAGATTGGTCCGGTCATCAGAGATGATCTTCTGAAATACTTTACATGCCCGAAATGCAGGGACGGATTGCTTGCCATCACAGGAAATCATGAATATATAGGAGGCGCTTCAGTTACAATTCCTTATATTGAGAAGCATGGCATCAGGATACTAAAGGATGAAGTTGTCACCCTTGACGGCGGCATACAGATCATCGGCAGGATTGACAGGGATGGCTTCCGGTTTAACAGGAAAGAACGTCTTCCTCTCGAAGATCTTATGAAAATGGTTGATAAGACCAGACCCATTATACTTCTTGACCATCAACCTCTTAAGCTGGAGGAGACAGAAAAAGCCGGAATTGATCTCCAGCTTTCAGGTCATACTCATAATGGCCAGATGTGGCCGCTGAACTATATTACCCGGATGATATATGAAGTGAGCTACGGCTATAAAAGAAAAGCCAATTCACAGGTCATTGTTTCTTCCGGCTTTGGCATCTGGGGCCCGCGAATACGTTCAGGAAGCAGATCTGAAGTTTTGCTTATAGATATTACTTTTCGGGGAAACTAATTTTCTATATCACAGCATATCATAAATTTTCTCCAGCATGATCCCATGTGATCCCTTAATAAGGATATGATATCCTTTTACTGGATTCAAATTAAGATATTCTCTCAATCCATCGGTATCTTTGAATGATTTGTACCCGAATCCCGAAGAGAGGCTTTCGAATAACGGGCCAACGAGTAATACGCTATCATTGCCATATGTATTCAGTACTTTGAGGATATTAAGATGCTCCTCCAGTGCTTTATGTCCCAGTTCCAGCATATCCCCCATGATAATGAGCTTCTTTTCCTCCTTAATCTCAGCAAAAGATTCCAGGGCTTTACGCATACTTTCGGGATTAGCATTATAGGAATCACATATCAGGGTATTATTATCGGTAACCTTAACCTGTGATCTGTTATTTCCCGGGACGTATTTAGTGATTGCTTTCACGATGTCTTCCATATCAGCACCAAGAAAGAGACAGGTCGCAATTGATGCTTTAACATTCTCAACGTTGTACTTGCCAAACAGATTGGTATTGATTATATATTTCTTATGTTCATATTCCGCAGAAATAGTAAGCAATAATCCAGATGTAATTGTTTCTATAGTCAGATCCGTACCTGTAGGATCAGAGTAAGGGACAGCCCGGTTAACCATCCTGAAGATCTTTTCTGCGAGCATGTGGTTTTTATCATTGAACAAAGCGATGCCATTCACCTTTCTGAGATATTCATATAATTCAATCTTGGCTTTGACAACCCCGTCGAATGATCCGAAACCTTCAACATGAGCGGACCCTATATTTGTAATCAGTCCGTAGTCGGGCCTGGCAATCAGGCACAGGGTCCTGATCTCACCTATATGATTTGCACCCATTTCAATTATCATCAACCCGATTCCCTCCGGTGCTGAAAGGATAGTGAGAGGGACCCCAATATGGTTATTCTGGTTGCCTTTGGTAGAATGCACCTTCATCTTTCTTGACATGATAGCGGCAATGAGCTCCTTTGTAGTAGTCTTGCCATTTGTACCGGTGATAGCCAGCACCGGCACTTTAAGTTCTTTCCGGTGATGCGAAGCCAGTGCCTGGAGCTCAAAAAGACAATCGTCTACAAGAATTGTCTTTTCAGTTTCATATAACGGATCATCAATTACGGCACAGCATGCTCCTTTTTCAAGCGCCTCGGCTGCATAGAGATTACCGTTATAATTATTTCCCCAGAGGGCAAAAAACATCTCTCCTTTCCTGATTGTTCTTGTATCGGTCGATACTCCTTTCGACTTTTTAAAGAGGTCGTACAGCTGTTCTGTTTTCATATTTTTAAAAAAATGCCTCATTATGAAACCATAATGAGGCTTATCTCTTGATTTTTGATTCTTTTATAAACCAGAAGGACTACCAACTCTGATCATAGCGCATCTGAAACCCAGATCATCGCGTGAGCTTTCCTGATCGAGGAATCTCCTGGTTGACGGGTTCAGCCAGTATGCCCTGTCTTTCCATGAACCGCCTTTATAAACCCTGGCGTTATCATTAATTAGAGTGGTAAAGTCATCAGCAGTAGCAAGGTTTTGCGAATACATCCGCTGTGAATTCTCCAGAAGGTCTTCCGGCCCTTTCCAGTCACCTTCCTCGATGCCTGATTTCTTATCTCCGTCACGGTAGTTCCTGTAATCACCTTTCCTGTAATTATATCTTTGTGCCACATCCTGAGGTTTCACAGTGTCTATAATTAAACGGCCAAGCTTGTCTTTCTGTACTACCATACCGTTGGCATCCCTTTTCAGATCGGTATAAACATTGCCTCTGAAGGGGTTGAACTCATCAACGTCCTGAGAAGATAATGGCCTGTAGACATCAAGAACCCATTCGTTCACATTTCCTGCCATGCAATAGAGTCCGTAATCATTGGGCCAGTATGACTTTACATCAACAGTGATGCTTCCATTATCGTTAAGGCTACCTGCCACTCCCATAAGGTCACCTCTTCCACGAACAAAGTTGGCCATCATCTGACCGCGGTATTTATTTGTTGCATTTCTTACATTATGACCATCCCATGGATATATTCTTCTTTCATATACTCTCTCTTCAAAAGTATTTCCCCTGAGGGCATATGCTGCAAATTCCCATTCTGCTTCAGTGGGCAGCCTGTATCTCGGGAGAAGCAATCCGTCCTCAAAATTGGTTCTTCTTTCTGTCTTGTCTTTACTGAGGCTCGGACGAAGCTGGTTAACAACACCTTCGTATTGTCCTGCCAGGTAAGCTTCCGTATTGAAGTTTTTTTCATCTTTCTGTTCCGGATCGTAATTAAGTTCGCCCTCATCAATCAGCAATTGCTCGTTAACCCTGTCGGTTCTCCAGAGGCAGTAATCGCTTGCCTGAACCCAGTTTACACCAACTACCGGATAATTATTGTATGAAGGATGACGGAAATAATACTGAACATAAGGATCGTTGAATCCCATCGGGCTTCTCCATACAAGTGTATCGGGCAACGCCCTCCTGTAAACATCCTGATAGCTCTGGTATACACGTCTCAGCCAGTGAAGGTATTCCCGATAGTCAACATTCTTTACCTCTGTTTCATCCATATAGAATGATGAAACAGTAACTGTTCTGGGTGTATTGTTCCAGTCAAACATAACATCCTGCTGGATACGTCCCATACGAAAGACACCGCCTTCAATAAGGACAAGGCCGGGGCCTGTTTTCTGCTCAGCCCCTATAGCAACCTCAAATCCGCCATTATCCGGGTTGTTGTATTCCCATCCGGTTGTGGATGAAATATTCTGGTTACCTTTTTTCTTAAACAAACTGCAGGACGAAAGCAATAACACTGCAATTAAAACAACTGGTAAGGCTCTGAATTTATACATAACTCCTTTTGTTTTATGGCTTTAATATTATCCAAATATACAAAAATAACAAAAACAATAGTTTTTAATCATCAAATATAACTACAATTTAGGAAAATTTATTGTTTTAATAATTTTTCTTTTATCAACATTATTTAAACTAACTGCCAATCCTGCCTGATGAAGAAGCGACATCGGAAGAAGCCTGTTTTCTGATACAATATTAAAACAATAATTATAGAACACAAGTATTTTCCCCTTTTTCAGAGAAAACCCAGCCTGTAAATCAATATCTTTTGCCTTGCTGACTAAAAGCATGCTGTTCAATGCAAAAATATTTGATTCAATGGAGCCACCGGCACCTGCTATCATCCTTTCTCCCTGGATCTCTCCAAAAAAAACAGGTCTTGCCACCAGCTGCATCTTCTTACTGATGTCAAAAGCAGCCGAGATATTCATTGTCAATTTTCTTTTAAGACGTTCCTCCGAACTTCCTGAACCTGACAGATCAGGTGCTGCCAGGTGACTCAGGGAAAATCCGCCTAAAAATTTTCCTGCGATAAACAAAAATCCTGTTCCGATATCCAAAACAGTTTTACCGCGGTTATTAATCAACTCTCCTGAAGGATACACAACTCCGCCAAGAGGATCAATCTGATCAGGCAGAATAACATTTGAAATATTAAAACCTCTGTGATAAAATGAAGCGCTGAGCCCTGCATTGATGAAAAGTTTCTTACCCGCCTGAAAATGATAAGAATATGAAAATCCTCCCCTCATGTCATTAACAATACCACCCAGATAATCATCTGAAAGAAAAAATCCTGCTCCACCGTGAATAAGCGGCATATAGGCATCATAAGAGACAAAAACAGAGTGAAGATTTAAGTTATTGCCAGGATAATAATTCAAATAGGATAGTCTCAGAATGCCATCACTTTCGCTGCCTGCAAATGCAGGATTATTCACCAGAACGGTCTGATAACCCGGGCCATATGAAGACTCCTGGCAATCTGCAACTGAAAATGCAACAGACAATAACAATAATATTCCCGGAAGACGTCTTGTCATAAACCTTAATACTGCAATATCAACGCAATAATACCGTTAATATTTCAACTATAAATCTTTACAAAAAACAAAATAACTCGGCACATTTCTATCTTTGTCCGGAATAATGAATAGATTTTTAAAGGTCTGGATATTATCTGTAATGATTTTCACGCTACAGAAGGTGTCTCCTCTGCTTGGAGCGGAGAGTTATGCATCTTCCTCTGTTCTTGCTTCGGGAAAATGGTTTAAAATCGCTGTCACCGGTGATGGTATCTACAGGATAGATTATTCAACAATCAGACAGCTCGGACTGACATATCCCTCCAATCCAAGAATATACGGTAATAACTTCGGCCAGCTTTCATATTATAATGATGATCCGAAACCCGATGACCTGAAAGAGATTTCTGTCCTTCTTGTAAAGGGCAGCGATGGAATTTTCAATGAAGGTGATTATCTTCTTTTTTACGGAATGGGTACGCACCGGTGGAAATATAATTCGGCATCACACGACTATGATTTCATCCGGCATAACTATTCAGATACCGCCTTTTATTTTCTTACCTCAACACCTGCAGCAGGCAAAATGATTTTCCAGGCTCAAGATATAACAGGTGCTCCCGATTATTATTCAGGATCATTTGATGCTCTTTATTCCCATGAAGTTGAGACAGAAAATCTTATTAAGTCCGGCCGGGAATGGTTCCAGCCAATATCAACACTGAAGAGTATTCCCATTACTCCCGGTTTTACTGACATTATAACCTCAGAAAAAATGGAGTTTGATATCAGGGTTCTTGGAAGGGCTTCAGTACCAACCATTTTCAGATTGTATGAAGGAGCTAACCTGGTTGCCGATACAATGGCCCCCGAAATCAATATTTACTCTACAACAGGTATTTTTGCCGGCGCCTCGGAACAGAAGGGTTCTTACTTTCCCTCTTCTTCCTCACCAGCTTACGAAATGAGGTTTTATGATAATGGTGAGCAGTCAGCCAGGGGGTGGATAGACTTTGTCAGATTACATGGAAGAGCTTTAATTTCCTTTTCGGGAAAAACCTTGCTGTTCTCCGATTCAAGATCAGTATTTCCGGGAAGAGTTACAGAATTCAATATTAAGAGTAATATCCCAGATTTCAGCGTTTGGGATGTGACAGATCCATTTAATCCGCAAATAGTACAATACACAAAGACAGGAGAAAACAACAAATTCAGATCGAATACTGACAGTCTCAGAACATTTATCTCCTTTACGTTCGATAAGGCATTAACTCCAATAATCATTACGGCACAGGTTTCAAACCAGGATCTTCATGCTTCAGAATCAGCTGATATGGTGATTGTGACTCACCCGTTATTTCGGAGTTATTCGGAAAAACTGGCTGCAATGCATTTTGCAAACAGCCGCCTTCAGACTCTTATAGTAACACCGGTGGAGATATATAATGAATTTTCAGGCGGAGTGCCGGATATAGCAGCTATCAGAAACTTCTTGAGGATGAAATACCTGAAGCAGAAAGGCAGCAGCCATCCGTTGAAGTACCTGTTATTATTCGGTGACGGATCGTATGAAAACAAAACTCCTCCTCCGCAAAATCCAAATTATATTCTGACATACCAGTCACTCAACTCGACAGTGGTTGTCTCTTCATTTACATCGGACGATTTCTACGGACTGCTTGATGATGGAGAGGGAGAAGCCGATGGCACTGAAGATATTGGCATTGGAAGGTTTCCTGTATCAGATACTGTCCAGGCAGGTATTATGGTATCGAAGGTAAAAATGTACCTGAGTGCATCGAGTACCGGCGACTGGAGAAATATTATCTGCATTACAGCTGATTTTGAGGACGGGAATACTCACATGACAGATTCTGAAGGAATTTATTCCCTTATTAATACCAGCTACCCGGCATTTAATGTTGATAAGATCTATCTAGATGCCTTTAAGCAGGTGACCTCTGTTAACGGACAATCTTACCCCGACGTGACAAAAGCTATTGATGACCGGATTAATGCAGGATGTCTTATCTTCAACTACCTCGGGCATGGAAATGAGATTGGTCTGGCCAGTGAAAGGGTAGTAAAAACTGAAAATATAAATTCGTGGAGAAATAGTTCAAAATTGCCGCTGTTTATAACCGCAACCTGTGAATTCAGCCGTTTCGACGATGTTGATATCAATCCCCTTACCAGGGAGATGACAGGGAAAACCTCTGCCGGTGAAATGGTCATACTGAACCGCGACGGTGGAGGTATTGCTCTTATGACTACGACAAGAGTGGTTTATTCCGCACCTAATTATACTCTCAACCGTAATATCTACAACTATGCATTTACAAAGGATTCGTCCGGGAATGCTCTCTGCCTGGGAGATATAATAAAACTGGCAAAGTTAAATTCAGGAAGTGGAATGAATAAACGCAACTTCCTTCTCCTGGGTGACCCTGCTGTCAGATTAGCTTACCCATGGCATGGGAACATTGTGACAGATTCTGTCAATAATGTCTCAGTTACTCAGCCTATTGATAGTCTTAAAGCACTCTCAATGATTACAATATCAGGTCATATTGAGGATAATAACGGTAATCTGATAACTGATTTTAATGGCATTGTTTCGCCAATAGTATTTGATAAAGTAAGCAGGATAAAAACCCTTGCAAACGACGGTGGTCCCGTAATGGAATTCGACCTGAGAAATAATGTTTTATTCAGTGGAAAGACAATGGCTTCAGGAGGAAATTTCAGTTTTACCTTTATTGTTCCCAAAGACATAGACTACTCATTCGGAAAGGGGAAAATCAGTTATTATGCAAGCCAGGGAGAAAAAGACATGAGCGGAACATTTACTGATCTGATAGTCGGAGGGTTCAGCAATTCATCAATAATTGATACATCAGGGCCCGTTATTAACCTTTATCTTAATGATACGCTTTTCAGGAACGGAGGAATAACCGACAGCAATCCCGTTCTTCTTGCTGTCATTGAAGATAAAGGAGGTATTAATACAACCGGCTCAGGCATTGGTCATGACCTGATAGCATTTATGGACAACGACAGGAATGAATCATTCGTACTGAATAATTACTATGAGACAGATTTTGAAAACTATATGAAAGGTAAAATTACCTATTCCCTCGGAAAAATAGACGAAGGCGCTCATATGATAACTCTGAAAGCGTGGGATAATTTCAACAACTCTTCGAAAGCTTCCGTCAGATTTGTAGTCAGGACAGATAATGGTTTTATAATCAACAATTTGATTAACTATCCTAATCCATTTACTGATCGTACAAACATAACTGCTGAACATAATCGTCCGGATGAGACGCTTAAATTGCGCATAAATATTTACAGTATGAGCGGAAAGATTATTAAGATCATTGAGACTTCAGTTCAATCAACCGGATATAAATTACCTCCTGTCGAATGGGATGGAAATGATGACGGAGGGAAAAGAGTCGGCAGAGGCATTTACCCTTACACATTTACAATTTATACCGAGAATAGAGAGGTTGCCAGGGCAACCGGCAGAATGATCATTTTATGAAAATAAAACAATAATTCAGGAAGAAATTAGTTATATATTTGCAAAATCCACACAAGAGGAATAAGAACATGAAAAACAAAGCCATAGCGGTTATTCTGCTTACACTGGTTTCATTCGGCGGTGCGAAGGCCTATTCACAGGCTAGTTCAGGTGAACTTAATGCTATACAGACAGTAGTTCCGTTCCTTACTATCGCTCCCGATTCGAGGGCAGGGGCTATGGGCGACGCAGGGGTTGCCACTTCTCCCGATTGTTACAGCATGCACTGGAATCCTGCAAAATTTGCTTTCATCGACGGAAAAGGAGGTGTTGGAATTTCATATTCACCATGGCTGAGAGCTTTGGTTCCCGATATTAATATTGCATATCTGGCCGGCTATGTGAGGATTGATTCAAAACAGGTTGTTAGTAGCAGCCTTCTCTATTCCTCACTCGGAGATATTCCTTTCACAGATGATTTCGGTAATCTCCAAAGGAATTTCACTCCCAATGAATGGGCATTTGACATGGGATATTCAAGGTTATTCTCAAAGAATTTTTCGGGAGGAATTGCTTTCAGGTTTATCTATTCCAATCTTACAGGGGGAACTTATTCTGGTGGTACTGCCACTAAGCCGGGAATCTCATTTGCAGCAGATATTTCTGGCTACTATCATAAAGAAATCAAAATAGCTGATAAGGATGGTATCCTGGGTTTTGGCCTGAACTTTTCAAATATCGGATCAAAAATGAGCTATACCGACTCAAAGGAACCTGATTTCATTCCCATGAATATGAGACTTGGCTCTTCCGCTACGATCAAACTTGACAATTATAATACACTTTCTCTGGCTGTCGACTTCAATAAACTGCTTGTTCCCACACCACCAAAATATTTTAACAAGGCAATAAGCGACAGCATCATCGCCGGGAAAGATCCGAATGTATCAGTGCCGGTTGCAATTTTCCAGTCATTCTATGATGCTCCCGGAGGATTTAAAGAAGAGATGCGTGAAATAACAGTGTCGCTGGGTGCTGAATACTGGTATAATAACCAGTTTGCACTGAGAGCAGGTTATTTTCATGAGAGCGAAACAAAAGGTAACCGTAAGTATTTTACTGCAGGAGCAGGATTCAGGATGAACATTTTCGCTCTTGATTTTTCTTACCTTATGCCGCTTGCCCAGAACCACCCGCTTGCCCGCACACTCAGGTTCTCCCTCTCATTTGAATTCAACTCCTTGAGAAACGCTTCTAAATCAAACTGATGAATATCAGGATAGGTCAGGGTATTGACTTTCACAGACTTGAAAAAGGTTTTAATCTGTGGCTGGGTGGTGTTAAAATCCCTTCTGAAAAAGGCTGCCTGGCACATTCGGATGGAGATGTTCTCCTTCATGCGATTTGTGATGCATTGCTTGGAGCAGCAGGGATGAGCGACATCGGGCATCAATTTCCCGATTCAGATAAAGAATTCAGGAATATCGACAGCAAATTGTTACTGGAAAAATCAGTTTCACTAATAAATAAAAAAAACTGCAGGGTTATTAATATCGATTGTACAGTCTGCCTTGAAAAACCAAAAATAGCCCCTTATATTCCGGAAATGAAAGGAATTATTTCTAAAATCGCCGGAACAGGTAAGGATGATATCTCTGTTAAAGCCACGACAACTGAAAAGCTGGGATTCACCGGACGTGAGGAAGGAATAATTGCAATTGCTGTCGCTCTCATCGAAAAAAAATAGTCCTGACTTTTAAAAATAATTCTCTGGTGCATGGAGAAAGTAACAATGGTTATAGGTGCCAGCCCTAACCCCGACAGGGTATCGTATGAAGCATTACGCAAGCTCAGAAAACTGAATATCCCGTACATAGCTATAGGAAAGAAAAATTATGATGCCGGCGATATTAAGATTATAAAAGGTGTACCTGACAATATTCAGAAAGTGAATACAGTGGCACTCTACCTAAACAAGAAAAACCAGGTTGAATACTATAATTATATTTTATCACTTAAACCTGAAAGAATAATATTCAATCCCGGAACACATAACCCGGAATTAGCAAAACTTGCCCGAAAAAACGGAATCAGCGTTGTTGAAGATTGTATGCTTGTAATGATTGCAACCGGAAGATTCTGACTCCCTGCCTTCTGTAATTAGGTCAAAAAGAGGAAATTCATTTCGTTATTTTTTCTCATGCGGGTTCTGCACAGATTCAATAATTTAAATATCTGTGGCTCTTTGTGCCTTCTATCCTGATAAATCTTGACAAGTTGTGTTGCCCGGTACAGCTAGTTTATATATTTCCCCAAATGCAGAAAACTATAAGCTTTTATCAATTATTTTTTATCGGATATCATTAATGTAGTATCTTTATATATAACTTAATACCAGAATATTCATTTTTTATTATTATGATTCCAGATGAAGAATTGGCTGGTTAAATACACGCCTGCTATTCAATCGGGGTTGATCATTTTAGTGATCTATTTATTCACATTCCCTCGACTGGAACCCGATTTCGGAGCAGGCCTCGATTCCTCATACGTATGGGCAATTAATCACCTGTTTTCCAATAACTACGATAAACTCACCCATTTAGTATATCCCTTCGGCCCTTTAGGCTTTTTAAAAATGCCTCTCCCTCTGGGACACAATTTAATAACAGGACTGGTAACTCTTTCCGTTCTGAAATTCCTGTTTGTCGGGTTGTTACTGACCATTTTTTTCTCATGTGATAAAGGAAACAGATTATTATCTGTTATTTTGACTTTAATAATATCGTATTTTACTGATATTGATTTGCTTATTATAGGGATATGTACTGCTCTGGTTATTCTCTTAATACGGAAAAACAGCTATCTGTTTTTCACCGGGGCTGTGCTGACAGCCATTTTTGGTTTTTTTATTAAACCATCAATTGGTATAAATGCTTTCTCAATAGTGATTGTTTCAGCTTTTATCAGTTACTATTACAACAGAAAGTTTGCACCTCTTCTTAAGATAATAATAATAAATCTGTTCATTTTCCTAATGCTGGGCCTGTTGGTTTTTAAGGACTTAACCGTCTTTTTTAATTATATAATAAATGTGATAAACCTGACACTGGGATATTCGTCTTCATTGGCACTGTATCCTAAAAACAACTGGTTTCTTCTTGGTATCTCCTTTATGTCAGTTTTTTCATTTCCACTGCTGGTTAAGGAAAGAGAGCCGAGGTTTGTGTTCATCATTCTCCTGTTACCATTATTTATAATTTGGAAACATTCGATGAGCCGGGAAGACTTGACACATAACAGAATTATGCTCTATTTCCTTTTCTTTTTCTGGGCGTTTATGATCGGGATTGTACAAAAGAAATCTTTGTTGCTTTTTTTCTTATCCTCGATAAGTATTTTGTCGTTTTACCGTAACATGTCTAACCTGCCAGGATATAGCGTTTATAAAATTGAAATTTCAGGTATTAATAATTTTTATGAATCACTTGTGGATTACAGGGAATATTTCAGAAAAAACAGCTCTCTCTCATCTGATAACATTCTTCAAAGCAAAATAGAACCTGAAACAAGGTCAGTGATTGCTAACTCCTCTATTGATTTCTACCCATGGGAGTTATCATATGTCCCCGCAAATAATTTTAACTGGCAACCGAGAACAACTTTACAGTCAGGCAGCTTTTCTCACTGGCTTGACCTTAAGAGTGCGCAATCGTTTAAAAATAATAATGGTCCGGATTTTATATTATTCCACTATTTTTATGATCCGCAGGGTGGAAATTTTGGATCTATTGACGGACGTTATCTGCTCAATGACGAGCCACTTACAATCTATAACATTTTTAACAGTTATTCAATTGAGAAAAGGTGCGATAAATTTTTACTTCTTAAAAAAGCCGGTATGAATATCCTTTCTGAACCGGTACTTCTGGAAAAACAAAATATTTCATGGAATGATTGGATAGATGTACCTAACTTTAAAGATGGTATTGTCAGACTAAAGTTATCTTCTCATCCCAATTTCTTTGGAAAAATAAAAAAGCTTGTTTACAAGGGGGAGGCTTACTACATAGACTACAAGTTTAAAGACGGTAAGGTTCGTTCTTACAGATTTATACCTTCCAATGCCACAGATGGTCTATGGATAAATCCGTTTGTTCAGTATTCATTTTCCGACACAGCTGAATCAGAAGTCATGAAAGTAAGATTCAGAAATTCAAATTCATTCTTTAACAATGTCCCGATAAAAATTCAGTTTCAGCTGATTAAAAGAAATGTGCCCTGGTAAAGGTTATCCAAACCTAAAGAAACAGCTCATCAATAATTTTATCATCAGCTATATAAGGCAAAGTGACTCTCAATCCGGGTGTCTTTTCCATTTCACGTTTAATTGCAAAGAGAGCCCCATCATTCCTTGCCCAGCTCCGCCTTGCAATGCCATTATTCACATCCCAGTGAAGCATCATTTTAAGCTTGCTCTCCGCTTCAGCCGTTCCGTCAAGAACCATTCCGAAGCCGCCATTGATCACTTCACCCCAGCCAACTCCGCCACCATTATGGATAGAGACCCATGTGGCACCGCGAAAAGAGTCTCCAATAACATTCTGAACAGCCATATCTGCTGTAAATTTCGATCCGTCATAAATATTTGAAGTCTCCCTGTAGGGAGAG
>Ga0315276_10004082_pt1 | contig 13394 bp, 13 predicted proteins | sample YL17G05_0_MG_FD_204542 | JGI IMG/M metagenome (GOLD analysis project Ga0315276, IMG submission 204542) | Sediment microbial communities from Yellowstone Lake, YNP, Wyoming, USA - YL17G05_0 | ecosystem: Environmental > Aquatic > Freshwater > Lake > Sediment | place: USA: Wyoming | collected...
GGTGTTGGCGATGAGGATGGTCCGCTCCATGAGGGGCCGGCCGGTCCGCGGATCCTTAAGTTCCGGGAACTCGCGGAGCACTTCCGTCATCTCGTTGCCGCGCTCCCCGCAGCCGATGTACACGATGATCTCGGCGTTGGACCACTTGGCCAACTGATGCTGCGTGATGGTCTTGCCGGTGCCGAAGCCACCGGGGATGGCAGCCGTCCCGCCCTTGCCGAGCGGGAAGAACGTGTCGATGATCCGCTGGCCTGTGATGAGCGGCTCGTCGACGCGCAGTCGCCGGCGGATGGGCCGCGGCACGCGGACCGGCCACCGCTGGAGCATCGCGACGTCTTTCGGCCCGGCAGGCGTCTCGACGGTCGCGATCCTGTCGGCAAGGGCGTACTCGCCCTTCGGGGCAATCCAGGACAGGCGCCCCGACACTCCCGGCGGCACCATGACGCGGTGCTCGACGAGCGGCGTCTCGGCCACCCTGGCGATGACCTGGCCCTCGGCCACGTCGCGGCCCGCGGCCACAAGCGGTTCCAGCGGCCACCGCCTGCTGCCGTCAAGCGGCGGCACCTTCTCGCCGCGACGGATCCACGCGCCGCTCTGCTTCTGGATGGCCGGGAGCGGTCTCTCGATGCCGTCGTAGATGTTCCCGATGAGGCCAGGACCCAGGCTCACCGACAGGGGGGCGTGGGTCCGGCGAATCGGCGCGCCCGGTTTGAGCATCGTGGTGTCTTCGTAGACCTGGATCGTGGCCCGGTCTTCGATGACGCGGACGACCTCGCCCACGAGGCCCATGTCGCCGACCTCGACGACCTCGTACATCTGGGCCCCGCGCATCCCGACGGCCTGGACGATCGGGCCGCTGACGCGGGTAATGACGGGGCCGCCCGTTTCTTTCGCAAGCGCCATCGGTTACGGCTCCTTCTCGGCCGAGGGGCCGGCCAGCGACGTGCGGACGCCGATCTCGCGCCTCAGGACCGGCCAGAACCGTTCCAGGCGCGCCAGGAGGCTGTTGTCCCAGACCTGGCGTCCCTCGGCGTCGCGGACGATCACACCGCCGTCGATCCCGGCCGCCTGCGCGGCCGCCGTCACCTGGAGGCCTTCGCAGGTGACGCGGCGGCGGACGTCTTCGGCCAGGCCGGCCCCCAGGGCTGCCCGGTCCGCCTCGGAGAGTTCCAGAACGAAACTCGTGCCCTCCATGCGTGAGACGGCCTCGGCCGCCACCCGCGCCAGCGTATCGCGGTAGTCGAAGCCCTGGCGAGCCGAGAGTCGCCGGGCGGCCTCGTCGCGCACGGCCTGGAGCGCCGACTCGATGCGGGCATTCCGGCGCCGGCCTGCCTCGATGGCCGCGCCTGCCAGGAGGAGTTCGCGGCGGGCGTCGGCCTGGCGTCGCGCGGCCTCGAGGCGGTCGCGGGTCTCCTGCTCGACCTGGGCCCGGCCCTTGTCGCGGAGTTCCTGGGCCCCGCGCCGCGCGTGGCTCAATACGCGGTCGGCGTGGCGCTTGGCGTCGGCGATGATCTCGTCGCGCAGGACCTTCTGCGGTTCAGCGTTCGCGGCCGTCACTTACGTCTCCTCCTTCTGGCCGATGCGGATGCCCACGGCCTCCTGGACGAAATCGTGGAGGGTCTTGCGTCCCCGCATCGGGCCGGCGGGACCGGGAACCTCGACGATGAGCGGGCGGATCTGCGCCGACCGGATGGCATCGACCTCGGCCCGGACGCCCGCCGCCACCACGTCGGTGATGATGAGGACGCCGACGTCGTGTCGCGCCATCGCGCCCCGCAGCGCGGCCGCGGCCTCCCCCGGCGTCGCCACGGCGCGGCCTTCCACGCCGGCCAGGCGGAACCCGCGAACCGTGTCCTCATCGGCGATACAGTAGAACTTCACGGCTCGCCTCCGGCCTCACAACTTGAGCCAGAGCATGATGGCGACGGCGAACCCCAGCACCGCCAGGCCTTCGGCCAGGCCGATGAAGAGCACCGTGCGGCCCATCAGTTCGGGCTTCTCAGTGATCGCCCCGAGGGCTGCGGAGCCGACCTTGGCCACCGCGTACGCGGCACCGAGGATGCTGATGCCAACCGCCAGCGCCGCCCCGAAAGCCAGGCTCAACGTCCGATACGGGTCGCCGCCGGCTTCCGGCGCCCGGCCCCCGGCCTTCGCCTCTTCGGCAAGCGCCGCCGAGGCCATGATGCCCACCAAACCCGCCAGCGCAAGACCCGCCACCCAGTGATGCCAATTCATCGCCGAACCTCCTCATATCTCTGAGGCTGCTGCCCCTGTCACCTGGCCGGCAACCGGAACGGCTTGAACGCCTGCCCGGCGCCGGAGAAAAACTTCCCGAAGAACTCGTAGTATTCCAGACGCAGCGCCTGGACGGCCGCCACCACGCCCTCCAGGAGAATGGCGATGATGTTGCCCAGGACAATCACCGTCACGCTGAGGACGGTGCCGAGGCCGCCCATGCCCTCTTCGAACTGCCTGGCGATCGTGAACGAGGCCATGAGCACCGCCGCGTGGCTCATCGCGTAGGCCGCCAGCCGGACGAAACTGATCGTGTTGGCCAGGTACCCAATGATCGCCTCGAAGGCCTCGACGGCGGATTCGACAACGGCCTCGCCCAGGCCGCCCTGGCTGTGCCCGCCCTCGCGCTCCGCGTGCCGCCTGGCCAAGAGGAAATGCAGCGGCTCCTTGACCGCCACGGCCAGCAGGGGCAGCACGATGATTGCCAGCGCCATCCACCAGGGCGCCTGCCCACGGTCAAGGATTCCGACATAGAGGAGCAGGCCGAGGCACCCCCAGTAAAACGCGGCGCCTGCCAGGCCGAAGCGGCCCATCAGGGCGCCGAGAATGTCGCTGCGGCGGACGCAGTTGATGATGTTCAGAACCAGGCCCAGGCTCATCAGCAGGACGCCGAACGCAACCGCCGCCACCATCAGCATCAGCGGGTTGCCTTCCAGCGGATCGTTGCCCAGGACGTGCCCGCCGATCCTTGTCACGCCGAAGTAACTGCCGTAGTAGATGCCGAAGCCGACGCTCGACAGGCCAAGGTACAGCATCAGTTGTCCCGCGTCCCTGACTCCGACGGTGCGCCCCTTCAGGAGCAGCGCCAGGCCCGCCAGCGCTATGACCAGGCCGTTGCCGGCATCGCCGAACATCATGCCGAACATCAGCACGTACGATACGGCGACGAAGAGCGTAGGCTCGAACTCGCGGTACGTGGGCAGGCCGTAATTGGTCACCAGCATCTCGAACGGCCTGAGGACACGCGGATGCCGCAGCAGCACCGGAATCTCGTGATCCGGAACGCCCTTGGGGTCGGTCGACTCGATGGCACAGCGACCGGCCGTGATCTCCAGGAGCCGCCGGTCCACGCCGACGGAGTCGGCCGCCGGCACCCAGCCGCTAACCAGGACCGTGGACTGCGTGCGCGGGAAGTTCTGCTGGGCCTCCAGGATCATCCGCTCCGTAGAGGCGAGGTACTGGAGGTCGGCCAGGACCGGGGCGGCGTCGGAGGCGACTGCCCGGAGGGCCTCCTCAGCGGCGGCCAGGTCGCCGGCGGCCTGCTCGCCCTCGGCGCGCTTGCGGACGACCAGATGCTCCACGGTCTCGCCCTCACCCAACGCCAGGGCGTCATGTCGGAATCCGACGCGACCCAGCGACGTTTCGAGGGCGTACTGGCCCTTGCGGCTCGTGACCGCGACGACGTGCCGCCGGCCTTCGCGCGCCCCAAGCGCCAGCAGCACCACGTTGTCGCCCAGTTCCTTCTGAAGGTCTTCGAGATTCTCGGCGGGCAGACTGCCCGTGGCGAAATGGAGGAACGACGTGCCCGCAAATTCCCGCATCGGCAGGCCGAGGCCCTCGTACGCGCTCGCCTGATCGAGGAGGTCGGTCGCCTGGCCCCAACGATCCCGGACCTCTTGCCGGCGGTTGACGACGCCGGCCGCCCGCGCCTCAACGGCCTTGAGGCGCCCGTCGGCCTCGTCGAGGCGCATCTCGGCCAGCGCCGCCGAGGGCGCCGGCAGGGCCTCGATTTCGAGTCGGCGCCGGAGCGCCTCGAGGCGCGCGAGCAGGTCGTCGCACCGGGCCAGGTCGGCCGTGCGGTCCGGCGGCCCCAGCGGCGCCGTCTCGGACCCCGCCTCCTCGCGCACCAGGTGCATCGCCCCGAGGTCTCCCAGGGCGCGCAGCACGGCATGCTCGTCGCGCTCGAGGACGACGACTCTCAGACGCTGCATGGGCGCGGGCCTAAACACGGGTCGCGCCCCCTTCCAGGCGAGGGACCATACGGCGGCGGATATCGTCGGCCGACAAGCCGGCCCGGATGCCCTCGGACACCGTGATGAGGTTCGCCAGTTCCACCCGCCGCAGGGCCACGTAAGCCGCCGCCATACCCAGGCCCATGTGGCTGCGGCGGAAGATGGCCGCCGCAACGCTATGGTACCGCTCCCAGGCCATCCGCTCTATGGCCACGGCGTCGGCGGCCGACGCCTCGGGCAGCGCACCGATCACGAGGCCGACGGCCCGCTCCGCCGCCGCGCCGAGGTCGGCGGCCGCCAGCATCGCCGCCATCTCGGTCGCGCGAATCCGCGACCCGCTGACGTGCAACGGCAGGAGCAAATCCGCCCCGAGACCGTAATGGAACCTGCCGCGCACCACCAGCATCAGGTGGAAGATATCGACTTCCTGGCTGGCGACCGCCCAGACGTCCTCACGGTCGGCGCCGGGGATGGCCTCGACCCGCGCCAGGAGTTCGGCGAAGTATCCGCGGTCGAGCGCCGCCTCGATGAAGAACGCCCGCGGGTGCGTCCGGAAGACCGCCAGTCCCTCCTGAACGGCCGCCTGGAGCGGCCCTCGCGGCACAAGATAGGCGAGCGTCTCGACCGTCGCCGACGATGCCAGCGGCCGCACGTCCATCGCCAGATGCCCGGGCAGCGGCACGAGGTGGGCCTCGATCTCGCTCAGGGCCAGGCGGCCGGCCACGCCGCGCGCCAGCACTTTGAGGTTCTCGACCTGCGTCCGCACGGCCATCCAGTCGAACAGTTCGCCGGCAGGGCCGTCGAGTTGCCGGGCCAGGTCCAGGAGTTCGTTCACCCGGTCCACAACCAAGTGCCTCTGGAGTGCCACGGCGGAGGCCGCCGCCGTGTCGCCGTAGAGGGCGCGCGCGAGTTCCGCAATCGAGCGCGCGCCGGCGAGGGCGGCCAGGCGCTCGCCTTCGGCCATCCGGCTGCGGCGGCCGTGCAGCGCCGCCGCCAGGTAATCTATTCCCGTTGTCAATCGGATACTCATCGGAAGGCCTCTCGGCCGCATGGCATCCCGTCAACCCCGAATGAACGATGGCTTGGCCACGCGATTCTGCGTGGCCGTGAAGCCCCCCGTGCAATCAACCTCATGGCCACGCAACCGCGCGCGGCCATGCCACCCATCAATTGACGCTTGACGAAGCACTAGTTGCCTCCCGCAACCGCCCGGACGACGGCCTGTACGGCCTGCTGGAACACGGCGTCGTCGAGGCGCACGGTGGCCTCGATTTCGGCGGTCGCCTTGGCGATCCGGTCGGCCTTCACGCCCTCGGCCTCGCGGACGGCGTCGGCCACCATCTTCTCGGCCTGGGCCTTGTCGGCGTCGCGGGCGCGCTGGAGTGCGGCCTGGGTCTCGGCCCGCGCCTCGGCCAGGAGGCGTTCGGCTTCGGCGTCGGCGGCCTCGGCGATCCGCTTGGCTTCCGCCTCGGCCTCGAGCATTTTCTGTATCACGTCGCGCATGGAATCACTCCGGCTGTCGGCTACTCCTCGGCATCCAGCAGGTCAAGAATCTCCCGGGCCGACCGGGCTGCGGTCAGTTTCCGGTAGAAGCCCGGCGTCTGGATCAACCGGGCGATCTCGGCCAGGGCCCGGACGTGCGGGCCGGGGTCGTCCTGGCGCGCGAGGAGCATGAAGACCAGGTGGACCTTCTCGCCGTCGATGGAATCGAAATGGATGCCGTCGGGCGACGTGCCCAGGGCCGCCGTCAGGGCAGGCAACGACGCGTGCTTGCCGTGCGGAATGGCCACGCCCTGCCCGATGCCGGTGGTGCCCTGCAACTCGCGCTGGCGGACGGCCGCCAGGGCGCCGGCCCGGTCGCTCAGGCGCCCGGCGCGGACCAAGAGGTCGATCATCTCCTCGAAACACTCCTCCTTTTCGAGGCTCCGGAGACCGACCTTCACCACGGACTCATCGAGTAGGTCGCGCAATCTCATCGCCGTGCTCCTCGATTATTGCTCCGACGGTCGGGTCTTGGCCCAGGCCCGGATGCAGGTCTGCTCGGAACGCACACGTCCAAAGGCCGCGTATGATAAGAAACGCACCCGATTATTGCAAGGAGTTTCATTGACACCGCCCTCGTGCTATAATCAGTGTTGGTTAACCGCGTAGGAGGGACGCCAGATGCAGAAGCGGTTCAACATCCTGGTCCCCCTCGCCTGCCCGCACTGCCTCGCGGAACTCATGCCCACCCTCGATCAAGTGCAGCAGGAGGAGTCCGTCCGGTGCGCGTCGTGCGGGACGACGGTCGATCTTCACGTCGAGATGCGTCCGCCGCCGGAATCGCTTCCGGCCTCGCAAGACTATCTCTCCTTGTGAAGATGCGATCGCCCGGGGGCGACCTCACCCCTTGATGACGCCCAGGGGCCTGAGCCGGCAGACCCGCTGCGCCAGGCCCGCGCGCTCCACGACCGCCACGACGTCGGCCACGTCTTTGTAGGCCCCCGAGTATTCCTCGGCCAGGCCGCGCCAACTGCGGGCCATCGCCAGGATGCCCTTGGCGGCCAGGTCCTGGCGGACCTGTTCGCCGCGGACCCGCCGCGTGGCCTCGTGCCGCGACATCGCCCGGCCCGCCCCGTGACAGACCGAGCCGAACGTCTCTTCCATGGCGGCGGGCTTGCCCACGAGCAGGAACGAGTACCGCCCCATGTCGCCGGGGATGATGACCGGCTGGCCGACCTCGCGGTAGACCTCGGGCACCTCGGGATGGCCCGCCGGGAACGCCCGCGTCGCGCCCTTGCGGTGGACGCACAGGAGGCGCAGGTGCCCGTCGATCATGTGCGACTCCATCTTGGCGATGTTATGGGCCACGTCGTAGATGAGTCGCAGGCCCAGCCGCTCGGCCGGCTTGCCGAAGACGCCGGAGAGGGCCTCGCGCACCAGGGCTGTCAGCAGTTGCCGGTTGGCCCAGGCGTAGTTTGCGGCCGCGCGCATCGCCCCCATGTACCGGCGGCCCTCTTCGCTCTCGACCGGGGCGCAGCACAGTTGCTCGTCGGGCAGTTCGATGCCGTACTTTCGTGCGGCCCCGCGCATCGTCTTGATGTAGTCGTCGCAGACCTGATGGCCGAACCCGCGGCTGCCGCAGTGGATCATGAACGTGACACCGCCCTTCGCCACGCCCATCGCCTCGGCCGCGCGCTCGTCGAAGACCTCGTCGACCGCCTGGACCTCGAGGAAGTGGTTCCCCGCGCCGAGCGATCCGACCTGGTCCTTGCCGCGATCGTAGGCCCGCTTGGAGACGGCGCCGGGGTCGGCCCCGTCGATGCCGCCGCCGGCCTCGGTGCGGTCGATGTCCTCGTCCCACCCCCAGCCGCGTCCGACGACGTAGCGCGAGCCCTCGAGAACCACCCGCCGCATCTCGGACGGCGAAAAGGTGACCCTGCCCCCCTGCCCCACACCGCAGGGCACGTGGGAGAAGAGTTGCGTGACGATCTCTTCGAGGCGCGGCCGCACGTCATCGACGGTCAGGTCGGAGCGGATGGCGCGGACGCCGCAGTTGATGTCGTAGCCCACGCCGCCGGGCGAGATGACGCCGCCCTCCGCCGGATCCATCGCCGCCACCCCGCCGATGGGGAACCCGTAGCCCCAGTGGATGTCGGGCATGGCCAGGCTGGCCTTCTGGATGCCGGGCAGGTACGCGACGTTGGCGACCTGGTCGGGGGCGTTGTCGCGGCGGATCTGCTCGATCAGGACGTCGTCGGCGTAAATCAGCCCGTCGACCCGCATGCCGGGCTTGTAGGACTTCGGGATACGGTACTTGTAGTCGCCCGCCTTCTCGAGCGGACCTTTATAGGCATCGCCGGCCATATCGCACCCCTTTCGCACAAGAACAAGAACACGCGCCCCGACAATCGGGGCGGCTGGATGGCGCGTCACGCGCCGTGCTCGCCCTACTCAGCCCCTGGTGAATACGCCGGGGGCATGCGCCGCCTACACGTCGAGAATGAACCTGGCCGACCACATGCCGTCAGGTTCCCGGTGCACGTCGAGGCCGTGATAAGTAACGGCCTTGACCTCGAGTCGGGTGCGATGGCGGCCGTGCTCGAACCGGCCGAACCCGACCGTGGCCCGCACCTCGCCGCGGCCGATGGGGCCGAACTCATAAGTCAGCGGCACCAGGCGCTCGGTCTCGAACCGGTACAGGAGTTCCTGGAGCCACACGACCACCAGTTCGCCCAGGTCGTCGCGGAGGCCGGGGAGCGTGACCGCGCGGACCTCGCCCAGACTCTCGACCTTGTCGGGCCAGTCTTCGAGCATCTGGTCGAACGTGCCGCGCGCCGCCGTGGCCAGGAGGTCCTCGAGACTCTCGCCCCGCACCTCCAGCCCGACGTCGGCGGTGTGGTTGAAGACGGCGAATGTTCCCACGCGAGCCCTCCCGGATGGTTCCGCCATTATACCAGCGTAAGAGGGCGCCGGTCTTGCCCGTGGTGTTCGGGAATGCCTGCGTCAGAACTCAACGCCCTCCTGCCCCTCCACGCCCTTCTCGAAGGGGTGCTTCACGAGGCGCATGTCGGTCACCAGGTCGGCCCGCTCGATGAGGCCCGGCCACGCGCCGCGCCCGGTCAGAACCAGGTGGACCTGTGGCGGGCGCAGCGCCAGGAGCGATTCCACGTCGCCGGCCGAGATCAACTTCAGCCCGACCGCCGAGAGAATCTCGTCGGCCACGACCATGTCGTACCGGCCCTCCGCCAGGCACCGGCCTGCGAACTCCAGCGCCTCGCGGGCCGCCGTCAGGTGCTCGTCGGTGGGCTGGCCGACCACGAAGCCGCGGCCCATGCGGAAGATCTCGAGATTCGGCCCCAGGCGCTCGGCCGCCCGGTGTTCGCCCACGCTCCAGGCCTTGATGAACTGGACGAAGGCTACCCGCTTGCCGTGGCCGACCGCCCGCAGCGCCATGCCCAGCGCAGCCGTGGTCTTGCCCTTGCCGTCGCCGGTGTTGATTATGACGAGACCCTTGGTGACCTTCGCGACCATGTGTGCCCCCGACGCAGCGCCTCGGGCCATGCGACGGCTCGGCCGCCGGCCTCGAGTCCTGGCGCCGCTAACCGCCGATTATCATCACAGGCCCGGCAATCCGCAAAGGGAAATGCCCCGGGGGCGGCGCTGCGCCTCGCTTGTCGGGTGGCCGTCGCCCGGCGGCATATTGCCGTTCCGTTTTGCCCGTGAAGTGGTTTATACTCTGCGGAGAAGGAGGAGGCCATGACCACCGGATCTGCGCAGGATTCCATTGTAACCTTCTGCAAGAAGTGCAAGGCCCAACTCCGAGCCCCGTCGAAACTGGCGGGGAAACGCGGCAAGTGTGCCCAGTGCGGTGCCGCCATCACGATTCCGCTGGTGAGCGAGGCGCCGCCCGATGCGGCAAAGCCCGACGCCCATGCGCCCGCCGAGTCGGCGCCGGAGCAGGCGCCGGCGAAGCGCATCAACATGGTTACGTTCTCGCTCCTGGCCGTGCTGGCGGGGGTGATCCTCGCCGTCCTCATTTACGTGATGTTCCTGATGGGCCCTTCGGGGTCGCTCCTGCCGCGGGCACCCTTGCCACGGCCGGCGCCAGGCGAGCCGCCCGCGGGGAGCCCCGCCGTGGCGCCGACGGAGACCGCCGTGCCGGCCAAGGCCGAGGCTCCCGCCACCAACGAGCCGGCGTTGCCTAGCATCATCCGACTCGGGCCGAAGGAATCGGCGCCGGCCCCCAAGCCCCCCAAGGCGACTGCATCGCCGGCGCCGACAAAGGGGTGGACGCCGCCGAACGCGGGCCCCCAGCCGGGACGCCCGCCGTTCGGCCCTCCGTCCGGGCGCCCCCCGGGCAAGGACCCCATGCGAAGCCATCGCAGTTCCAGCCGCATGGTTGAGGTCTCGGACGCCATCGACCAGGGCGTGCTTTCCGGCAAGGTCACGGTGCTGCCCGACAAGACCGTCGAGATCACCCTGAAGCGGGAGATCCTGACGCCTATGACGCTGCTCTTCCGCGAAGGCACCAAGGCCCTGGGCGGCAAGGGCGGCTTCGTCGTGGTCTCGATAGGCAAGAACATGACGATGGATCTCACGACGAGCACCGAAGCCACCTTGGTCCTGCCCCTTGCGGAGCCGACGGAACTGAAGTCTGTGACGATAGCGCCGACGCCTAGGGAGGAGGCGGCGCCGCATCAGCCGGGCGGCGCCGCGGTGCGCTGAGGAGATCGCATGGCTGGCATGGCCGGATCGGGGAGAATGGCGCTGGCGGCAGGTCTGGCCGTCCTCGCCGGGCTGATCCTCGGCCTCGTGGTCTACCTGATGCTGCCGGCGAAGTCTTCGGAACCGTACCTGCCTCGCTACCCGGTGGTCGGGCCGACGGCGGTCACGCCGTCCCCTGCGGCGCCGGCCCCGCCGGCGAGTCCCGCCAAGCCGCCGGCGAAGCCCGGCACGCCGCCGGCCGCCAAACCCCCGGCGCCATCGACCGACGAGGAGCCGGTCCCGACCGTGATCACGCTGGTGCCGGGCGGCCAGTCGCATTCAGGATCGGGTTCCGGCAAGACGCCCGGCGGATCGCCGAAGACCAAACCGGGAACCGACGCGTCTGCCCAGGCGCTCGAGCCCGCGCCGGTTCGCCGCCTCGAAATGTGGAGCGCCATCCGCCAAGGCATGATCTCGCTGCAACTGACCGTCATCCCGGACCCGGATAACCCGAAAGTGATGAAAGACGTCGAGATCAAGATGAAACGCGAGGTCCTGGCGCCGCTCATCATCGATATCAAGAAAGGCGTGAAGGCGTTCGCGGGAACCACCCCAGGCAGCATCGCAGCGCGGGCGGCCACCGACATCGAGGTGGACCTGCAAAGTGAGCCGGAGTCGACGTTTACGCTGCCCGTCGTCGGCAAGCCGACCGTCAGGTCTCTGAGGATCTCGCCGGCCAAGAAGCCGGCCTCGCCCGAAGGCAAGGGCGACTGAGCCCGCCGTTCTCCTGCGGCTCGTCCCGGAAAACCCTTTGCTTTCACCCGCAGAAGCGTATACTGACGTGTCCGTTTCTCTGGCGTAACGTTGGCCCATGCTCAAAGAAGGTTGTACGGCTCATGCCTGCTGACTTATCGGCGAAGTTGGCTCAGCGGCTGGGGATCGGCCGCGAGCGTGTCCTACCGGTCTGTGCCCTCCTCGACTCCGGCCTGCACCCGGTCTTCATTCTGCATTACCGCAAGTCGGCTGCCGGCAACATGGACGAGGCGTCCCTGCGGCGGCTGATCGAGGTGCGCCGGGAACTGGCGGCCCTCGAAGATGCCCGCCAGCGGGCCGTGCGCATCGCCGAGGCCGCCGGCGCCGCGACGCCGCAACTCTGCTCCCGCCTCGACGAGGCCGCGGACGCGGAGAGCATCGAGGACCTGGTCCGCCCGCTTCGCCCGAAACGCAGGACAGCCGGCTTCGTGGCCAAGGAGCGCGGCCTCGAACCGCTGGCCGATTACGCGTGGTCCCTGCCGCCCGACGGGCCGGACCTCAGAACCAGGGCCGCCGAGTTCGTCAATCCCGCCAAGGAAGTCCGCAGCCTCGACGAGGCCCTGGCGGGGGCGGGGCACATCCTGGCCGAGCGCATTGCCGACAACCCGAAAGTCCGCGGGGCCGCCAGGCGGCTGGTCCTCGAAAAGGGAATCCTCAAGGCCCAGCAGGCGCACGGCGCCGGGAAGCAGGCGGCCGAGTTCCGCCCGTACTTCAAGTTCCAGGAACCCATCAGCCACCTGCCGCCGCACCGCATCCTGGCCATCACCCGAGGCGAGCGGATCAAGGCCCTCAAGGTCGCCATCGAGGTGCCCGCCGAGGCGCTGAAAGACAGGGTCTTCGCGGCCATCTTTTCGGCCGAGTTTCGCCGGACCGCGCCGCCGCCTGATACCTTTAGCGATACATCCACCCCTTTGCACAGCGGCTCCCCTGAGCCGCCGCGCCAGTTGCCGCCCGCCGACCCCAGTATGGCGCAGCCCGACGCGGCAGGTCAGGAGACCCGCCGCGCAGATGGTGATGCGGCGCCGCCCGCCGACCCCAGTATGGCGCAGCCCGACGCGGCAGGTCCGGAGACCCGCCGCACAGATGGTGATGCGGCACCGCCTGCCGACCCGAGTACGGCGCAGCCCGACGCGGCAGGTCAGGAGACCCGCCGCGCAGAGGGTGATGCGGCGCCGCCCGCCGACCCGAGTATGGCCCAGCCCGATGCGGCAGGTCAGGAGACCCGCCGCGCAGATGGTGATGCGGCGCCGCCTGCCTGCCCGACTATGGCACAGCCCGACGCAGCGGGTCAGGAGACCCGCCGCGCAGATGCTGATGCGGCGCCGGCCGAAGGGCAACCGGCCGCGCCTGCGGCGCCAGCCCCGCTTCGACCCCGCGAGTTCCTCGAAGCGGTGGCGACCGATGCGCTCCGGCGCCTGGTGCTGCCGGCCGTCGAACGCGAGGTCCGCCGGCAACTGCTGGACCGGGCCGATGCCCACGCCGTCGAGGTCTTTGCCGCCAATCTGCGAAGCCTGCTGATGACGCGCCCCATTGGGGGCAAACGCGTCCTGGCGATCCAGCCGGGGCTCCGCACGGGATGCAAGGTCGCGACGCTCGATGCGGCAGGCACCCTCCTGGGCGAAACCATCATCTATCCCCTGGAGCCGCAGAAGAAAACGGCCGAGGGCAGGGCCGCCCTGATGGCCGAGATCCAGCGACACGCCGTGGAGATCATCACCATCGGCAACGGCACCGGCTGCCGCGAGGTCGAGCAACTGGTCTCGGAGTTGATCCAGGAACAGTCGCTCGCCATCGAGTACGCCGTGGTTAGCGAGGCCGGCGCCTCGGCCTATGCCGACAGCGACCTGGCGAAGCAGGAGTTTCCGAATCTCGACGCGGCCATCCGGGCCACGGTCAGCATCGGCCGGCGTTTGCAGGACCCGCTGGCCGAGTTCGTGCGGATCGAGCCGCGCGCCATCGGCGTCGGGTTGTACCAGCACGACGTGAACCAGGACCGCCTCCGTCGGGCACTCGACGAGACGATGGAATCGTGCGTGGCGGTCGTCGGGGCCGACGCCAACGCGGCGTCGCCGTCGATGCTGCAGCGCATCCCCGGAATGAGCGAGTCGCGGACGGCCGCGATGGTGGCCAGGCGCCAGGCCGCACCCC
>Ga0315276_10004083_pt1 | contig 13393 bp, 10 predicted proteins | sample YL17G05_0_MG_FD_204542 | JGI IMG/M metagenome (GOLD analysis project Ga0315276, IMG submission 204542) | Sediment microbial communities from Yellowstone Lake, YNP, Wyoming, USA - YL17G05_0 | ecosystem: Environmental > Aquatic > Freshwater > Lake > Sediment | place: USA: Wyoming | collected...
CGAGGGAAATAGTTCGTTCAGCCGGACCGAGGTCGTTTGAAGCATGCCGAGGGTAACGCCCGGCGGAAATATCATTTGCCGTTCTGGGTGTGAGAATAGATTTCTAAGGTCCCGAGCCATGTTCCAAAGGTCTGTATCGCTGGCAGGGATGAGTTCGGCCTTTACGAGCATGGCAATATTCTCAGAGTAGGATGTATCGATAGGCCTGCCACTTTTGGTCCGTAACGGACTGCCCTTCTTGTCCAACCTCTGCGTCGGGATGCGATGCTCCAAGCAGCAAGCCTTGACGCCAGCTTCAAGCACCCGCGAGCACTGCTCCATAGCCAGAGTGATAAGCGGATTGAAAAACCAACCATAAACCATCGCGCCTCGGGCAACTTCGAACAGCACGGCGATATCGGTTGGAACATTCGAACCTAGCTGAGGTTGCTGGTTGTGCTCCACCCATGAATCGGGAGTAAGGGCGGAGAAACCGATGGGCATATCTCGGTCCTGCCAGTTGGCAATGGTGATTCGCTTGAAACCGAGGCTATCTTGTGCAGGTGGTCCCATCTGCGTCATTTTAGCCCTCCTGTCTGGCTCGGTGCCTTGCCCTGCCGCTCCGGCCAACATCCTTGGGCACGACGGTGAAGTTCCCTCCATGAGATTTATGAGCCGAAGCTATATCGTTGTCAACTGGTGTCTACTATCGACCATCTGTAGACGACAAGAAATGGACTTCTTCTCAAGGATTTTTGTCAACCTCGGGTTCGCGAACGAGTCCGGCGAGCCGTTTAAGGAATATTGGAGGCGGGACAGACCTCTACCCGTGTAACGCTTTCTGTTTATAGAACCCCGAGCTTCTTGAGTAACTCGGCCATATTTTCGTCATTATTGTTAATAGCCATCTGCAGCAGCGTATGGCCCTCGTCATTCTTCGCATTCACATCAGCACCCTTAGCAATAAGCAACTCGGCAACCTCCCGGTGGCCGAAGTGAGCGGCATTATGTAGCGGTGTCCATCGAGCATCATCCTTGACGTTTACGTCAGCACCCAGGGCAATCAGCTGCTCAACCCCGTCCTTATAGCCTTGAAAAACGGCCTTATGCAGTGCTGACCACCCATCTGAGGTCTTGGCGTTCACGTCAGCTCCTCTGGCGATTAGCAGTTTAACAACATCCATATGGCCCCTACCCGCAGCTAAATGCAGAGGCATCCAGCCATTTGTATCCTTGGCGTGCACGTCGCCGCCCTTCTGTAGGAACCTAGCTGCAGCATTAAGGTCGCCTTCTTTCGCTGCCTGGAACAGCTTATCTTGTGGACTCTTAAATAGGCTCATTTCTTGCTCCCTCCTTGACATCAATGTTATATCGGCTAGGTGAGCTTTTCAAGGCTCTGGCCCTGCCTGTGGAACCATCTAATGCAGATTCCAGACAAGTCCCCATTAAGGCGTGTGGACGCGGCGGGGACAAAACCGCCTAAAATGGCTCAGTTGTGATAACTCAGGCTAAAAAAGGGAATCAGGGTAAGTGATTGAAATGACGTATAAATGGGACGTGCCCCTGGCCTGACTCGAACAGGCGACCTCCGGATTAGGAATCCGCTGCTCTATCCAACTGAGGCACCCCCAACCCTGGTGTCGGGTCTGGGACAATCGGCCCTCCTAGGGCCTCCTGGGACCAATTCCCGGCCTAAAACGGCCTCCCCCCGGGCCTATTTGTGAGGTCCTCGGCCGCTTTCTCAAGGGCCGGAAAACTAGCGTTCGGCGGTTGGGCTGACGATGAATATGAAACTTGAAAGGATAAGAATTTGCTTTTCCCGGTACACGACGAATTCGACAAATTCCTGCTCCGACCGATGAATCTCCCTGCTTGACCGCATGGGTAATATACTTCCGGCCGCTCGGCGATGTCAATGACACCGAAAAATGCGAAAATCGAGCCCGAAAAGCATATTTGGACGGAAAACCCTCTCGCACCGGCTGAAAGATGATAGACTCCCGCGCCCTCCTGATCATCAAATCCTAGAAATATTCCCCGCTCTCCTCGGCCGCCGGCAGGGCGACCTGCTCAAGAACACGCGAAGGCGGCCCTCATGGAAGCCATGAGGACTACAAGGTTGAGGCCTATCGGCCACAAACGCCAACTTCAGATGCTCCATTATCCGATCCACGACGGAAACCTCCGTGATGAAGGCGACGACCTTCATCCGGCCCCCGAATTTCGAGCAGATCATCAGATCAACCTCATAGACCTTCCGGATCATGGCCGCCCAGCCCGACGCTTCGTCTGTCCTTCACGAGGCTTCCGAGTCAGGGTTTGGAAGGAAGGCGCCGGAGCTCCTCCTCAACGATCCGCAACGCCGTCGGGCTTTGGCGCTCCTTCTTGACCTTCCCCCGATGGGCGTTCGCATAAAGGCCGAAGTAGCGGACCATCACTTGCCCCTTGTCGGGAATATGCGAGGTCACCCGGGCGAGAAATTCCAGATAATCCATCGTCTCCTGCTCGGCACCCTTCTCGCCATATCGGTAACGAACTTTGCCTTCGGGTTCCAGAAACGTCAGCCGATCCAAGGCGAGTATCGGCCGGAGCATGGACTTCCCCACCCGCTCGGCCTCCGGCTTCGTCTTGGCCCGGAGCGCCGAGCTGGGCCTGGAGGTCCTCCTTTCAGTCAAGGGACGAGCCTTCGGCTCGCCACTCGCCCGTGACTTAATCCAGACCTCGATCACCCCCCGATACCCATCCAAAACGGACGGCTTGGCCTTCCGCCCGTCTTCCAAGGCCTGCCGTCCCAACCGATACCGGATCGCCCCCTCCGTTACCCCAAGCTTCCGGGCAACCTCCGAGTTGGAATATCCCACTTCGTTGAGCTTCATGATAAAATCCGCGTCGGCGGGCGTAAGCCGCGTCTGTGGCATTCCTCTCTCCTCTCCATCTCGCAGATGAAGGAGAAGGATGCCACACCTTCTCTTTTCGGGGAACCTTCCGGCGATGCCTTAACCGCCGTCCCAACTCGTAGATCTATACGCCGATCCGCTCGTAAATTATCACGCCGCTGGACAGCCAATCGCACTGTCGTAGGTTTCAACCATGAACACGCCCTGAGCGACGTTCTGAGTTTCGAGTTCCCATGTCGCGCTAAAGTCCTTTCGGTCCGAGGCACTTACAACGCCCATCAGGCTATCAAATACGTTGCGCTGGTCAGGATAATTCTGAACCTTCGTCATAGCCAGCCGTGGACTGCAGCGTAGGATGAATGATAACCGATCTTTTTTACTTACCAAGGTAATATTGTGCCATTATATCTTTCACCGCGTTGTACTCAAAGGTTAAACCTCTCTTTTTAACAGGAGTGGATAATGTGGGATCATTTTTTTCATTATCATCAAAAAAAACCCATCTCCAGAAGCAGCCTCCTGCCACGCCGTACCTCTTTATCAGTTTAATATGGCTTTCGAATGCCTGTTCTGTCGTCCAGTTGGGATCATATTTATTTAATCCCATTTCCACGGCAACGACCCTGGAATCTTTTCTTCCAATAATTTCAAAAACGTTTTTCCATGTTTCTTCGGCCCAGACAGATGGATCGGTATCCACACAAGGAACACCATGAGCGTTCTCGCATTTCCGTTGCTGATAAAACGAGATAGCATATGTACGTTGATTATCAGGCACGGCAAGATCATCGAATATTTGTTTCAAGACCTTTACCGTACGCCACAAATGGAAGTCAGTCGCATCAGGGCCAGCCGGCGATTCTGCATCAACAATATAACTGCCCACAACACATTCTGATGAAAGTTTATTTGCAGGTAAACCCAATATCATTCCGTATTGTATTGCCCATTCGACGTAATTTGCAGGCACAGACGACGGGCCGAGCCATAAGGGTGGTTCAGCAGGTCCCCCACATTGATCTTCTATGCCGTCACCATTGCTATCGATTAATCGAGTATTCCCTTCAAACAGTACCAGGTCGAGAGCAGGATGGTCTTTAACTACGTTCAATATGGCACTTATCCATTGTGTGTTGTTTAAAGGGGGCTGTTCCTCCATGTGTGTATTCACAAGTCGCAGCATTATTTTAATTTGCTTGTTGTGAATCAGATCGAAAAGGGTAAGCAAGTTTGTAATTTCCGATTGTGTAGGAACAGGATAGGACAATCCGAGCGCTTCGTGCAAATTACATGCAGGATAGTCGAATCCACCGGTCCAACCCGGGTCAGAGCTCCGTAGTTCAAGGGCAATAGTGTTTACTCCGATCTTATTCATTTCATCAAGTTGCAGGCTAACCTCTTCTGCAACTGTATGGCCAAGTGAAGATTCAAAGATGTTCAAATCTTTGACGAGCTGCCCGGTCCAATATCCTGACCAAACGCCACGTCTGTCAAATTGCACGTAAAGGCCTTGCACAACAAATTTATTTTCAAAATCAGTGACTGTGAAATTATCTGTGGTGGCAGTGGTCGTTTCTCCAATTGTCAGAGAAATTTTGCCTGTTGTGGCTCCCTCAGGAACAATCACCATTAGTTCACTGGCCGAAGCATTGGTAACAGCAGCAACAAGATCGTTTATTCTGACAGTATTACCTGAAATCTCTGTATTGAAATGTGTGCCGGTTAAAGTTATTAGTGAACCCATTGTGCCGCTTTTTGGAGCAAATCCGGTGATTATGGCCGGGTCCGCTGTAGGCGTTGCCAATACCTGGGCCGACCCCACACTCTCTCCCGAGGAATTGCCAGCCGTGACAATATAGTAGTATGTCGTGCCATATGTGAGTCCCGTATGACTATACGGGCTTGTGGCGCCGGTAATCTTTGTGCCGTTTGTCTTTGTCACTCCAGATGTCGTCGACCAGTAGATGTTATAAGATGTCGCGCCGCTTGCTGCACTCCAGCTTATCGTCGCCTGGCCGTTACCGGCAGTGGCAGAGACGCCTGTTGGGGCCGATGGAGCAGTGGTCGTGCCGTCTTCTCCGCCTCCCCCACATGCGGTTAAAGACACTGCCCACAAAACGCTCAATAATGCTACCCATATAATTCTATTGCTTTTCATGACATCTTCCTCCCTTTTTGAGGAACAAGAAAGGAATATGCTTTTCGGCTGCGCTGGCTGAGTGAGCAATCATGCGCCAATTTTATCTCGTCCCATCGTCATGGATGATAAACTATGAAGTGAGGGGATGTCAATTTGAGCTAAATAATGGAAGGATAGGTAAGATGATGATGATGGACCAGGAAGGTCAGGTCCTTCGATCGGGCCGGGTTCCCAACCTTCGGGCCGAGATCGAGACTGGCCGTTCGAGCTACGCGATGGTAGATGTCTTGGAGGAGATGGGGGTCGCGGTCAAGATTGCTCATCCGAACGAAGTGAAAGCCATCGTCAGGGCGAAGATCGAGTTTTCGCGCGGCATGGGATCGCCGGCTGCGGGCTCAGAATCAACCCTTCCCTTCATGAAATAAGGATATCCCGGCCCCGGACAGGTGTCGAGAACTCAAAATCCGGGGGCCGGAATTCCGGCGGGCGGATTATCGGTGAGGACGGCCGAAAAACCGCCCGAACCTGGACAGTTCCCCTCCCCACCTTGGCATCACCCTCTATTCGTGATCCCCGCTCTCCTCGGCCGCACTCATGGAGCCGATAACGTGTCTCCATGAGTGCTGCGAGGCGGCTGCCATCAGGGCGGCCTGTTCGAAGATCTGGGCGGGCGGCGGCTTCTCCGCGACAAGGGTCAGCGTCAGATGCTCCATAATCCGATCCACGACGGCATACTCCGTGAGGAACGTATCTCGTATTCTGAAAGGAAGCGGTCGAAGTTATGGAACAGCCCCCGGTAGAGGGCCGTGCGCTCCGGATGTCAAGGGACGAGCCTTCGGCTCGCCACTCGCCCGTGGATTATATATACGGGCGAGTACGGCGGAAGCTGACCCCCAAGCACAGCTCGGGGCACTCACCCGCGATATAAATACGCGGCTGAGTACGGCGGAAAATGATCCCCAGACAAAGCCTGGGGGCCCTGCCGCCGCCCCCGCCGCCGGCGAGGGCGATAGATTCCCGGCACATCGGGAAGGCTGATTCAAGAAACATGCCGGTGGGGGTTGTATCAAGTCCACAAGCAATGTGCGCCCGCTTGCCCTCGGGGGCGAATTTGCTATAATAAGTGACCGAACATGATCAGCTTCAAAACCCGCTTGAAAGAAACGATTTACGAAAGGCTGAAGGCTGTCTATCCGGTCACGCGCGAGGACCTCGACATGGCCCCGACGCCCGATCCGAAGATGGGCGACCTGGCCCTGACCTTCCCCTTCCAGCTGGCCAAGACGCTCAAGAAGGCCCCCCGCACGATCGCCCAGGAAGCCGCCTCGCTCCTCGATTCAGTCGAAGGCGTCGTCAAGGCGGAAGTCGCCGGCGGCGGCTTCCTCAACCTCTGGCTCGACAAGGCCGCCGTCTTTTCGGAGGCGCTCCGCGCCGCCGGGAAGTCGACGCTCGTCCCCGAAGAGGACAAGGTCATCATCGAGCACACCAACATCAACCCGAACAAGGCCGCCCACATCGGCCATCTCCGCAACGCCTGCCTCGGCGACACCCTGGCCCGCTGCCTGCGCTTCAAGGGCGAGAAGGTCGAGGTCCAGAATTACATCGACGACACGGGCGTCCAGGTCGTCGACGTCGTCTTCGGCTTCATGGAACTCGAAAAAAAGACCCTCGAGGACCTCGAAAAGCTTTCCGGCAGGTTCGATTACGACTGCTGGGACCTCTACGCCCGGGCATCCATCTACCTCGCCGAGCACCCCGAAGCCCAGACCAAGAAGGCGGCCATTATCAAAAAGATCGAGCACGGCCAGGACCCGGAATACGCCCTGTCCCGCTATGTCTCCCGGCGCATCGTGCGGGCCCATCTGGCCACGATGAGACGGCTGGGCATCGCCTACGACGTCCTGCCCTGCGAAAGCACCATCCTCCACTTGCGGTTCTGGGAGAGGGCCTTCGACCTCCTCAAGGAGCGGCAGGCCATCTATTTGGCCGGGGAAGGCGAGAACAAGGGCTGTTGGGTGATGCGCCTCGAGGAAAACGAGGAACGGGAGAAAGTCATCGTCCGCTCCGACGGCACCGTGACCTACGTCGGCAAGGATATCGCCTATCAGCTCTGGAAGTTCGGCCTGCTCGGCCGCGACTTCTATTACGAGCCCTTCGCCCAGGAGGATGGCCGGACACTGTGGATATCGACATCGACACCCACCCCGGACGGCCCGCGCTTCGGCCAGGCGAGCAAGGTCTACAACGTCATCGACACGCGGCAATCCTACCTCCAGAAGGTCGTCGTCCAGGGCTTGCGATCCCTGAAATACGACGTCCAAGCGGGGAAGTCCGTTCACTTCTCCTATGAGATGGTCGCCCTCTCGCCGAAGAGCCTGGCCGAGCTCGGCTATGCCGCATCGGCGGAAGAGAAGGAACGATCCTTCCTCGAAGTCTCGGGACGGAAGGGCCTCGGGGTCAAGGCCGACGACCTCCTCGACCGGCTCGAGGACAAGGCCCGGGCCGAGATCGATAAAAGGAACCCCACCCTGCCCGCCGACGAGAAGCAGCGGATAGCCCGGGATATCGCCTCGGGCGCCCTTCGCTACTTCATGCTCAAGTTCGCCCGGAACTCGCTCATTATCTTCGATTTCGAGGAAGCCCTGAGCTTCGAGGGAGAGACCGGACCGTATCTCCAATATACCGCGGTCAGACTGAACAGCATCTTCCGCAAGCTCAAGGAGCGGGACGGGGTCGCCGAATCCGACATCGTCCCCCCGGCCGACAGCCGGGCGCTCCTCCCGCCGGGACTCTCGGAGAAAGAGACGGCCGACTTCTGGGACCTCGTCGTCACCGCCGCATCGCTCGATGAGGAAGTCCTCCGGTCCGTCGCCGCCCTCGAATTCTCCCACCTGGCCAAGTTCGCCTTCCTCCTGTGCCAGAAGTTCAACGGCTATTACCATAAATACCCAGTCCTCGCCGAGGAGAACAAAGCGGTCAAGGCCTTCCGGCTTCTGACCATCCGATACGCCAAGGAGCAGCTCCAGTGCGCCCTGGCGCTCATGGGCATCCCTCTGCCCGAGCGCATGTGATGCAACTCCTCGCGGTCTTCGGCGGTTTATCAACCTGACAGCGGAGGTGAAAATGATCGAGGTTCAAGGGCTCACCAAAAAGTACGGGGAGCTCGTCGCCGTCCGCGACCTGACGTTCAAGGTCGAAACGGGCCGCATCTGGGGGCTCCTCGGCCCGAACGCGGCCGGCAAGACGACGACGATGCGCATCCTGACGGGTTACCTGCCGGCGACGGCCGGCCGGGCGACCGTGGCCGGATTCGACGTCTTCAACGAGCCCGACGCGGTCAAGAGGTCCATCGGCTACCTGCCCGAGGTCGTCCCTCTCTACGAGGACATGACCGTCTCCGGGTACCTCGGCTTCGTCGCCGAGATCAAGCAGGTCCCGGCGGCCAAGCGCAAGGCGGCGATCGGCCGCGTCATCGAATCGGCCGGCCTGAAGGACGTCGGCCGCCGGCTCATCAAGAACATCTCCCGCGGCTTCAAGCAGCGCGTGGGCATCGCCCAGGCCATGATCCACGACCCCCAGGTCCTCGTGCTGGACGAGCCGACGATCGGTCTCGACCCGGCCCAGATCCGCGAGATCCGCGAGCTCATCAAGGGCCTCCGCGGCGAGCACACCATCCTGCTCTCGACCCACATTCTGCCCGAGGTCACCCAGGTCTGCGACGGCGTCGTCATCATTAACGAAGGCCGGCTCATGGCCTCCGGCTCCCTCGCGGACCTGGCCGCCTCCTTCGAGCGGAATGACGGCGTCATCCTCAAGCTCCGTCGCGCCGGCGTCGAGGAAGCCGCTCTCTTCAAGGGCCTACCCGGCGTCGACAGGGTCTCGACCGAGGGGAACGAACTCCGCGTCGAGTGGGGACGCGGCCGCGACCTCCACGACGACGTCGCCCGCCTCGCCCTCGACCGGGGCCTCGGCCTCCGGGAAATGAGGTCCGTCACTAGCATCGAGGACCTCTACATGAAGATCGTCTCGGGAGGGCTCGAACAATGAGAAACATCTGGTCCTTCGTGAAAAAGGAGATCGGGGCCTACTTCAGCTCACCCATCGCCTACGTTCTCATCGTAGTCTTCGCGGCCCTCGTTGGTTTCTTTTTCTACAACATCCTCATGTGGTTCAACGCCCAGGCCATGCAGATGGCCCAGAACCCCACCTACGCCCAGCAGCTCAATATCAACCAAATGGTCTATTCTCCCCTCTTTGGCAATATGAGCATTATCCTTCTCCTGATCCTACCGCTCCTAACCATGAGGCTTTTTTCAGAGGAGAAAAAGAACGGTACAGACGAACTCCTTTACACCTCACCGGTTTCCATAGCCCAGATCATTATCGGGAAGTACCTCGCTTCTCTATTAGTCCTGCTGGCCATGCTCGCCCTAAGCATGATCCTTTCGATATTCGTTTTCGCCCATGGAAATCCCGAAATCTCGCCTATCCTCCTCGGCTACCTGGGGCTTTTTCTGACAGGAGCGGCTTTTGTCGCCCTTGGGGTCTTCTATTCCTCACTGACCGAAAATCAAATCGTTTCCGCAAGCTTGTCCTTCGGGACTCTTCTCTTATTTTGGGTTCTGAATTGGGCATCGGCAACCGTCGGGGGGTTTTGGCGGCCCATTCTCGATTACCTTTCCATCTTCCAGCATTTTGAAGATATGACACGTGGCGTCCTTGATAGTAAGGACGTAATTTATTACGCAAGTTTTTCCTTCTTTTTCCTTTTCTTGGCCAATTGGGTCATTCATTCAAAGTGGTGGGGACAGAATATCGAGAAGTTCAAGAGAAGCTTTTCGTTTTGGGCATATCTTTACTTGGAGTTGATCTTCCTAACGTTTGTCGCTGTTTTCCTTTGGCCGGAAAACAACGAACTCCCCATCTTCATGGGGTTATTGATTCTGGCCGGGCTCGTTTGGACAATCACCTGGTTTATTAAGAACATCAAGCAGATCTTGTTTTGGATAAACAAGCTGCTTATTGTCATTTTGATCCTGGCAATCATAGTCCTCATTAACTATCTGGGAGCTCAGTATAACAAGCGGAGTGATTTCACAGCGACAAAATTGCACAGCCTCTCTGATCAATCTATCTCTATCCTCGAGAACCTCAAAACGGACATCGCCTTCAAATGCTTCTTCCGAGAGGGGAACTACGGCCGCGCGGCGATAGAAAACCTCCTGAAACTCTATGCTTACCATTCGGGCAAGATCAAGTACGAGTTCATCGACCCCGACAAGAACCCCGGCCTGGTCAAGCGGTACGACGTCACCCAGGACGGGACGACGGTCATCGAGGCCGGCGACAAAGAGAGCCGGATCACCACGACCACCGAAGAGGACGTCACCAACGCCCTGATCAAGGCCACCCGGGCCTCGAAAAAAGTCATCTATTTCCTCGAAGGGCACGGCGAGGAGTCCGTCGAAGAGGCCGGCGACAACGGCTTTGCGACCGTCAAGACCGAGCTCGAGAAACTCGGCTATGAAGTGAAGAAGCAGATCCTGGCCCTGGCCGACAGGTTCCCCAGGGACTGCGCCCTCCTCGTTGTCCCCGGGCCCCAGAAGGACTTTTTGCCTAACGAGTACGAGACGATCCGGACCTACCTCAAGGACGGCGGCCGCGTTTTTTTCCTGGTCGATCCCGAGACGGCAACGACGCTTCCGGCCTTCCTGGCCGAATACGGTTTCAAGCTCGAGAACGACATCATCGTCGACACGGTTTCCCGGCTTCTCGGCGGCGACTACTTCATGCCCGTCGTCAGCGAGTACGAAACGCACGCCATCACCGACAAGTTTAGCTACGCGACGTTTTTCCCCTTCGCCCGGTCGGTCGAGATCGGCGAAACCAAACCCGAGGGGGCGACACTCACGGCCCTGGCCAAAACGAGCCCCAACTCCTGGTCGGAGCGTCAGCTCGACCAGAAAGAGGTCAAGTTCACGCCGGATAAGGACAAGCAAGGACCGATCGGCTTAGCGGCCGTCGAAACGTTCAAAACCAAGGCCGCGGAGCCCTCTCCCGCCCCGGCCGAAGCCAAGCCCGGCCCGCCGGCCGTCGAAGAACCGAAGACCAAACCTGAAGCAGCCGAGAAGGAGGCCCGCCTGGCCGTCGTCGGCGACTCCGACTTCGCGAAGAACCGCTATTACGGGGTGTCTGGCAACGGCAATTTCTTCCTCAACATCGCCAACTGGCTGACCGAGGAGGCCGACCTCATCGCTATTCAACCTAAGACCCAAACGCCCCGGACGATCCAGCTCACGCCGTCGCAGGGAAAATTCATCGGATTTTTTGCTATTTTTCTGCTCTCTTTGCCTGTCCGAGTTCTGGGTGTCTCGATTTGGCTCCGGAGGAGGTCGTTGTGAAATTCAAGACGACCCTGGTCCTGATCGCGATTTTCGCCGGCCTGCTCGCGCTCGTCCTTCTCTTCGACTCCAAGGGCGAGAAGAAGAAGGCCGCAGAGGAGAAAACGAACATTCTCGTCAGCCTGGCTTCGGGCGATATTCGGAAAGCGAGTCTCGTCCGGGACGGCGCGACCCTGACCTTCGAGCGTGACGAGGCGGGACCGTGGAAGCTGACTTCGCCGCTCCAAGCGGCGGCCGACGACTCCGAAGTCGGCAACTTCGTCGACTCCCTCGCTTCTCTGCGCATCGAGCGCGTCGTCGAGAAGGAAGCCAAAGACCTCGCCGTTTACGAGATCCCTAAAATAGAGATCTCCCTCTGGGTCAAGGGAAAGGACGAGCCCGTCCGGCTCCTCGTCGGCATGGAGAATCCCCTCGACAAGACCCTCTTCGCCAAGCGCGAGGACGACCCGCGGGTCGTCCTCCTGGCCTCGATGCTCAAGACGACGCTCGACAAGAAGATCTTCGACTTCCGGCAGAAAGACGTCTTCAAGTTCAGCGCGGACGACGTCAAGACCATCCGGGTCCGGGCTAAAAGTATCGCTTGGCAGGCCCAACGCGAAGAGGCGGGCTGGTTCCTGAAGGCGCCCGTCGCCGCGCTGGCCGCCAAGAGCAAGGTCGAATCCCTCCTCGTTTCCCTGTCTGGGCTCCGAGCCAAGGCGTTCGTCGCCGAGGCCAAGACTGCCGAGGCCCTCAAGAAATTCGGCCTCGACAAGCCCGAATACGAGGTCTTCCTGTCCCTCCCCGCGTCCAACCAAGAGATCGTCTTTTCGCTACACCAGGAGGGCGAGGCCTTCTATGCGACGACTTCTCTCTCGGCCAAGGTCATCGCCTTCGAGGGAGCTCTCCTTACCGACCTCGACCGGAAGGTCGACGGGATGAGGGAGACAAAGGTCGCCGATTTCTATTCCTGGGAGGCGGACAAGGTCGCCCTCAAGAGGGACGGCTTCGTGATCGCCGCGGTCAAGGAAAAAGTCGGCGGGGAGGACAAGTGGCTCCTCGACCCGGCGACGAAGGAAGAGGCGGACCGGACCAAGGTCGAGGATTTCATCCGCAAAGCCGAAGGCCTTGAGGCCGCCGACTTCATCGACAACCCCGGGCCGCTGGCCGCTTACGGTCTTGACGGCGGGACAGAGGTCCGGATACGGACAAAGGATTCCCAAGGTCAAGAGAAGGAGATCGTCTTTCTCATCGGCAAAGAAGACGCGGAGAAAAAGCAGGTCGTCGTCAAGAATGCCCGGCTCGACTACCTCTTCCGCGTCGATTCGGGCTTTCTCCAGGATCTCCCCAAGGAAAAGAAGGATTGGAAGGCCGAGCCGCCCAAACCGGAAGAAGGCAAGACCGATAAAAAATAAATTCAGCGATAGGCTCCTCGCCTGGTACCGGGTTCATCGGCGAAAACTTCCATGGCGCCGGACCCGGGATCCTTTCCGGATCTGGGTCTCCGAGGTCATGCTCCAGCAGACGACCGTCCCGGCGGTCATCCCCTACTACGAGCGCTGGTTGAAGGTCTTCCCTGACATCCGGAGTCTGGCCCGGGCCCCCCTCCGGAAGGTCTTGCGGGAATGGCAGGGCCTCGGCTATTACCAAAGAGCCAGAAACCTCCATGATGCAGCCAAGACGATCGTTCGTGAATACGGCGGGAGGATACCCGACGACGAGCAAACCCTCCGGCGTCTGCCCGGTTTTGGGCCCTACACCACGGCCGCCGTGCTGAGCCTCGTTTACGGTCAGCCGCAGCCCGTCATCGACGCCAACGTCAGGCGGGTCCTCATGCGGATCCTCGGACTCCGCGGGACGGCCGAAGCGAAGGGCGACAAGACGCTTCGCGCTTTCCTCGAGACGGTCTTCTCCAAGGATTCGCCCGGCAATTTCAACCAGGCCATGATGGAGCTCGGGGCGCTCGTCTGCCGGAGCCGGAATCCCCAGTGCCTCGCCTG
>Ga0315276_10004085_pt1 | contig 13390 bp, 10 predicted proteins | sample YL17G05_0_MG_FD_204542 | JGI IMG/M metagenome (GOLD analysis project Ga0315276, IMG submission 204542) | Sediment microbial communities from Yellowstone Lake, YNP, Wyoming, USA - YL17G05_0 | ecosystem: Environmental > Aquatic > Freshwater > Lake > Sediment | place: USA: Wyoming | collected...
CGCTCGCATGGAGTATGTTCACGCCCTCCGCGCCGAGGCCGCCGACGAGCGCCTCTGCGACCTTCTTCGCCGACTGTGCGACCGCCGTCACATCCTCCGAGGGCGCGTCGAATATGTCCTGGTGATGCGCCTTCGGTATCACGAGCGTGTGGCCGCGGGCTACGGGGTTGATGTCGAGGAAGGCGAACGTCCGCTCATCCTCATAAACCCTGTGGCAGGGTATCTCCCCCTTCACGATTTTGCAGAATACGCAGTCCGTCATCGTCTCACATCCCTGAAGGAAACCCCCTCCAGCGCCTTCTTGTTCTGTTTCGGTTCTTCCGCCGGGTAGCCGGCGGGGATTAACGCTATGAGCCCGTAGTTCTCGGGGACGTTCAAAAGCTGCCTCACCTTGTCCGCGTAGGCCTTCTTGTCCCCCGCCACCCAGCATGTGCCGAGGCCGTGGAGCTGGCAGGCGGTGATGATGTTCATGACTGCTGCTGAGCCGTCCTCGAGCCGGTACTTCTTGTCTTTTTCAGAGAACACGGTGAAGCAGACCTGGGCGTCCGCTATGAACTTCCCGTAATCGCTTGCGTCCGCCAGCGACTTCAAGAGGGCCTTGTCCTTGGCCGCGCCGATAAGCCACGGCTGCAGATTCATCGCCGTAGGCGCGAGACGCCCGCAGTCGAGTACGTCCGCTATCACGTCCTCCGGGACCTCTTTGGCGAGGTATTTCCGCACGCTCCTCCTCGCCTTCAGGGCGGCCGTGACATCCTTCACGATTGGATAATGGACTCCAAAGGATAAAAAATAGCATAACGCCGCCTACGTCGTCTTGATTATCATCCTGTACGGCGGCTTATAGGCTATGACGACCTGCGTCTTCTGCCGGAGGCTCGCGGCCGATACGTTACTGTTGTCGAATGTTACGCCGCCGTTGTTAATGAACGAGATGTTGCCGACGACGGTAAAGCCATTTTTATGCCCTTTCTGCTTTTAGTATTATGGTAGGCGATGACTGTGAACGTGAACGTGTCGGCGGGGTTGTCAAGGATTGTGAGGCTAGCCGGGGCATCCGGGGAGAGGTTCGTCCTAGCCGACCGAAACGTCGTCGTCATGAACCTGGACGACTACGAGGACCTTCTTTTCGCATCCAATGAGAGGCTACAAGTGGAAATCGATGAGGATATGAGGGAATACGCCAGGTGCGGCGGAGTCGACTACCAGCCTTACAGAAAACGCCGCCTGAAGAAGTGAACGCCCATGTACCGTGTGAGGTTCGCAAGCGGAAGGGTCAAAACCCAGGTCGACAGCCTCCCCCAGAGCATCTTCATAAGGGTCGACAAGGCCATCACTGCCCTAAGCTTGAACCCGTTCCCCCGCCAGGCCAAGAAGCTTGAGGGAAGACGCGACTGTTATCGGATACGGGTGGGAGACTACCGTGTCGTCTATGAGATGGACTACAGGAACAACGTAGTGGTCTTAACCAGGGTGATGCATCGAAGCGGAGTATACGAGGGATTGTAATATATCGGACGGTCGCCTACGTCATCTTTATTATCATCCTGTACGGCGGCTTATAGGCTATGACCACCTGCGCCTTCTGCCGGAGGCTCGCGGCCGATACGTTCGAGTTTGCCGGTGGTTGGCTCAGGGGGGATGGGATTAGGGTATAGGCGATTGCGGCCTGTTTGGAGGCGCGCCATACGCGGGAGGGTGTTCATTACTGGTGAATAAAAGTGTTCATTGGTAATGAACATGTTTATAAACCGGCTATGCGATATGTTATAATGTGCTATTGAAGGAAACGCTCAGGGGCATAGTGAAGTCTCAGAGGGATGAACTTTCGCTCTTTGAGGCTGGAGTGGAGCGGGAAGCGTATACCCAAATACGATTGGATATGCCATTGGCCATCGTGTTGTCGGGCGTGAGAAGATGCGGCAAAAGCACACTACTCCGGCAGCTTATGGGCAAGGCCGACGGCTTCTACTACTTCAACTTCGAGGACCCTAGGGCTGGAAACTTCGAGGCGGGCGACTTCCAGAGGCTCGACGAGGTATTCCACGAGGAATACGGGGGACAGGACACCTACTTTTTTGACGAGATACAGAACGTAGATAAATGGGAGCTTTTCGTCCGAGCCATGCTGGACAGGAACAGACATTTCGTGATAACGGGGTCGAACGCCTCCTTGTTGAGCAGGGAGCTCGGGTCAAGGCTTACCGGGAGGCATCTTAGGCGGGAGTTGTTCCCCTTCTCCTATAACGAGTACCTCAAGTTTACGAGCAAGGAGGCAGGCGTCAAATCATTCCGGGAATACCTGGCTTGGGGCGGATTCCCCGAGTACCTGAAAGTAGGCAGAGCTGAAGTACTCCAGGAGCTGTTGAATGACATAATCGTGAGGGACATCGCGGTACGCCACAAACTCAGGAACATCAAGACGATAAGGGAGATGGCCCTGTTTCTCCTGACGAACATCGGGAAGGAATTCTCATATAACTCCCTCAAGAAGACGTTCGGCCTGGGCTCCACAAACAGCGCAATATCCTTCATAGGTTACCTGGAAGACAGCTACCTGCTCTTTACGATACCCAGATTCGACTACTCGTTGAAAAAGCAGCTCATAAGCCCGAAGAAGGCATACACCATCGACAACGGCATGTCAAGCACGAACTCGACTTCGTTTTCCGAAGACCGAGGCAGGATGCTCGAAAACTCCGTGTTCCTCGGCCTAAGGAGGAGACATTCAGACATCTACTACTTCAAGGAGAAGAACGAATGCGACTTCGTAGTCAAGGAAGGCGCCAGAATAAGCCAGGCGATACAGGTATGCTACGAACTAAACGAAGACAACAAGGAACGTGAGACAAGAGGCCTGGTGGAGGCGCTGGAGAGGTTCAAACTAAAGAAGGGTCTTATACTGACCTACGACCAAGATGACAGCCTCAAGGTCCAAGACAAGAATATAACTATTGAGCCTGTCTGGAAATGGCTCACAAGAGACGAAAAAAAGACGGAGGGATAGTAGCCCGTATTCAGAGGGAGCCGAAGAGCCTCTGCCGCTCCCCGGTGGTTCTCACCTTAACGTAGTTTCCTCTGGAATACGCCTTCTCGCTCTCCCTGACCTCGGCTATGAACTTCTTCGAGAAATTTTCCTCAAATTCCATATCGACCAGGCGCTCGCACCCGGCTGGATATTCGTACCTCCAGCGGGGAAGACATATAGTCTCGACTATAAACGCACCCCCTAACCCAAGCTAATGAGTTTAAGCATGTCTGATATAAAATAACACCGCGGCCTTAAGGCCGCGGTATTCTTGCTTGAAGATTCGGCGCATATCGGCATTCATCCTCGGCTTACAAAGCCGGGGTATTCTGCCGAATCTTCTATAAAAGGCCTGAGGCTACTTGAGGACGACCGCCTACGTCAGCTTCACTATCATCCTGTACGGCAGCTTGTAGATTACCGCCACCTGCACCGTCTGGAGGAGGCTCGCGGCTGAAATTTATCCCGTCCATATAGGTTAACCTTTTAACTGATTAACATGGCAAGGGAATTCAACATGGTAATAGAGGAGGGGGAGGACGGATACCTGATATCAGAGGTCGTAGGCCTCCCGGGATGCCATACCCAGGCTAAAACCTTGGATGAGCTGGTTGAGAGGACTAAGGAGGCGATATCCCTCTACCTGAAATGCGAGAAGGGCGTGAAGGCGAACGGCTTCCTTGGCGTCCAGAAGGTGACAATCGGTGTAGTTTAGGGTTATGCCTCCGTTTTTGATACGACTTTGGCTCTCACGTTTGCATTACAGGTTTTACTTCGTAGAGTAGTCCCTCGATTTTTTTTGTGATGCCGTATTTTTTGGCTTGCTGTCTCAGTCGGTTAGCATCCACCCTTCCTTGCCGCAATAGGATGAGCCATTTCCCGTGTTCCATTGCCTTCTCGTTGTTTTCCAGGAACATGTGGGCTATGACGTCCTCTAATGAGGCGTATTCCCCTCCATTTCCCTTCTTATGGACGTAGAGGGTTGTTTCAGGCGGGAGTATGTGTATGCCGTAGCGGTCCAGCGAGCTGTCGGATGTGTACTTCCACTGCCAGCCCATCTTGGTTATTTTTTCTTTGGCCTTTTCCGGGCTGCGGGTTTTCAGGATGACTTCCTCTTCCCCCGACCATGCGACCCAGGAGTCCGCGTCGTCGAATATGGTGGGGGCGATGCGGACCTTGTCCTCGAGTAACGGCAGAAGGTCTTCGTATATCGGGCCTGTTTTTCGCAGGGTATACGTCCCTGACCCGAGGTCGGCGATTAGGCCCATCGACTTGAGGGTCTCCATCTTCTTGTATACAGTCCTCTCTGTCTTCCCTATGTCCGCCGCTATCTCCTTTACCGTCCGCTCCTGCGTCAGAGCCTTCAACACCTTGAGTTCGGTTCCAACTAGCAGGTTTTCGGCGGAGAGAGCCGGGTTTTTCTTCAGGAGCGTGTAGACTGCTGTGGCTTGCGGGCTTTTTGAGAACCGGTATTGCCAGCCCTCTTTTTCCAATAGCCCCTCATCGACCAGCCCGGATAGTACGGTGGAAATCCTGCCTTTGGTGAGCCCGGTTTTTTCGGCTATGGCCGATGTTTTTTTAGGCCCATTGGCTAAAAGCTTCAGGACGACGGTTATAGTCTTATTTAATTTCATATATGATAATAAACAGTATATATTAATAAATAATATTATTTTAATTCAAAAGTGAATTATTACAGTATATTTGATAGTTTTGCCGTTGTTGCCGGAGGCGCCGTAATCCCATAGGCGGTGTTTAACGCCTCAAGAGACCGTTTAAGCAAGTTAATATCCGTTGAATCAAGGTTCCTCCTCTGGGCCTGGAGCTCCCCAACAATTACATCCCAGTCTAATCCGATTCTCGCAAGCCTGTGCATGTCCTCTAGGTCCCTGGGTCTGCCGGCAAGGGCCTTGAAGAGGAAGATGTCCTCCTTGGAGCAGACCCTGTTCCTTAGGTTTCCGTATTTCAGATATTCCGCGCTCCTGGATACCATGCCTTTGGACATCTTGAGCGTGTGGCAGACGCTTCCCAGGAACAAGTCGATCCTCATGCGCGGCGGAATGGGTTCGCTCAAGCATCCCTCCGCCTTTTCCTCGAACATCGCGAAGGCGTCCAACCCAGTATACTCTTCGTTGACTACCTCAACCTCCATGAAACCGGACTCCAACAGGGCGTCCCTGAAGGCTTCGACCTCCCCTTTAGTCAATAAAACCAGGTCGGTGTCCTTCGTCGTCGCCTTGACGGCGAATACGCACATGGCGTTTCCGCCGATGTGATACGCTGTAGCCTGACGGCTCAAAAGGTTACCGACCCTTTCCAAGACCGAGTTGATGTACTCCAGGCTATGTTTTTGCTCCACCACGACAGAATAGTGAATACTACGAATAATAACGCCGCCTACACCACAGTCCGGTAGGGGCCTAGATGGAGTCGAAGAGCCTCTGTCGCTCCCTGGCGGTTTTCACCTTCACGTAGTCCCCCTTCGAATACGCCTTCTCGCTCTCCCTGACTTCTGCGATGAACTTCTTCGAGAACTTTTCCTCGAACTCCATATCGACCAGGCGCTCGCACCCGGCTGGATATTTGTGCCTAGAGCGGGGAGGACAGACTGTCTCGGCCATAAACGCGCCCCCTAACCCAAGCTAATGATTCCAAGCAGGTCTGATATAAAAGGCCGAAGACCGCTCCACGACGCCTGCCTACGTCATCTTTATTATCATCCTGTACGGGGGCTTGTAGGCTATGACGACCTGCGTCTTCTGCCTTAGGCTCGCGGCCGATATGTTCGAGTTGTCGAAGGTTATTCCGCCGTTGTTGATGAACGAGATGTTGCCGACGACGTAATCCTTACCCTGGATGTAACACCACTCGCTAGCGTCGATGACCCAGTCCGCCCCGGCGGTGGGCACGCAGGTGCTTATCACCACCATCTCCCCTATGCTGTAGTTGCTCCAGCTGGAGACGTTGAAGACGACGGTGCCCGCATTCAAACTGGTGAAGTTAACGCACCGCGGAGACGTCGTCGCATTACACTCGTACTGGCTGTCCCGTAGAATCCGCGGACTCGTGAACGCCGGGAGGCCGTATAGTGTGATGTTCGCGCTCTGGTTGAGGCCGTTGTATGTTGCGTTCACATAGACGCTGTCGTTGGCTATCCTCACGGCGACGCTGAGGTTCTGGCCGCTGCCGTTCACGGGCCTGAGGAACCTTATCTCGCCGGCGCCCGTCGTCTTCAGGTTGATTTGTGCGCCGGAGCCCTTGAACGTCCAGTTCATTATACGCTGCATGTCGATGAGCCATGTGCCGTTCACTGAGGCTTCGAGGTCCAGGTCCACGGCGGTGACGTTCGTGTAGGAGATGTTGATGTTCGTGAAGTTGTTGTTCACCGACGACAGGCTGACGTTGATGGCGTAGTACGAGCAGTTGTAGAGGCCGCCGCCCTGTATGAGGTTGTTCCTGGTGGATTCGAGGGTGTAGCCCCACTGGCAGCGGGATTGCGTGTTGTTTATGAAAGTGTTGTTCTCGGAGGCCCCTAGTATGATTATGTCGCTGGCGACGAGGGTGTTGTTGAGGAAGATGTTCCTGTAGTTCGACCCTGTGTCCAGGTATATGCCGTCGTTGTGGGTGTCGAGGAGGTTGTTGGTGAAGTTGTTGCCGTAGCTGGACGTCGCGTAGTCCAGGTAGATGCCCTGGTTGTTGTTGGTGAGGTTGTTGCTGGAGACGACGTCGTCGTAGTCTCCGACGAGGGAGAGCCCCCTCTGGACGTTCGTCACCGAGTTGTTCGACACCGTCCCGCTATGGCCCGCGTAGAGGCGGATGCCGCCGCCCGCCGCCGTAGTGCGGCCGACTATCCTGTTCCGGTCTATGACGGAGCCCGTGCTGCCGTCGCTGTGTATGCCGTCGTCGCCTGCGACGCTGTTGTTCCGGACAACCTCGTCAGTGGAGACGTACAGCCTAATCTGGTAGCCGCTGTTGTTGTAGACGGTGTTGTTGACGATGAGGTCGCCGTCGGAGGACTGGGCGAGGATGCCGTCCACGCTGTTGTTCCAGACCAGGTTGCCGGTGACGTTGGCGCCGACGGTGAGGCCCAGCCATATCCCGGTGTAGCTGTTGAGGTAGACTGAGTTGTTCACGACCCGGTCGTCCCAGCCCTCCACGTAAATCCCGCTCGCGTTGTTGGACCGGGCCGAGCAGTTGAGGACGAGGGACCGGTTAGAGTCCTCGATGACGATGCCGAACTCGAAGTCGGTCGCGTTCAGGTTCTTGACGACGGCCCCCCTCTGCTTGTACGCGGAGACCGCGTAGTCGTACACGTAGTAGGCGTCGTCGCCGTCGATGTTAAATCCGCCCCCATCGAACGTCACGTTCTCGGCGGTTATGTTAATGCACCCCCCGGCGATGTTCGGGCCGATGCTATTCTGGAGTGTGTAGTTCGTGTTCGCAGTGCTCAGGTTCATGCACGCCGTCACCGGCACGTATCCCAATTGTAATTCGCCGATGCTGTAGTTCACGCTCCAGGCTGTGACGTTGAAGACGACGGTGCCGGCGTTCAGGCTGGTGAAGTTCACGCAGCGGGGCGTCGTCGACGCATTGCACTCGTACTGGCTGTCCCGGAGAATCCGCGGATTAGTGAACGCCGGCAGATTGTATAGGGTCACGTTCGCCGTCCGGTTCAATCCCACATTGGTGGCGTTCACGAACGCGCTGTCGTTCTTGATGACGATGTCGCGGGTGAGGTTCGCCCCAATCGCGGTGATGTTGCTCAGATACCTGATTTCCCCGAGGCCTGTGGCCCGGAAGTAGACCGTGGTTGTGTTCATCAGGTAGGTGTTCAATGCCATGTCCACGAGGGTGGTGGCGTTCCCGATGCTGTAGTTCGCGAAGAAGTCGTAGTTGTAGGCGGACGCGTTTGTGTTGGTGACGGTGACGTTCGAGATTGTTATGTTCCCGTTGATGTTGTTTATCCATATGGCGATATTCCTCGAGCCGTTGATGCTGCCCCCGGAGGCGGTGTTGTTCTGGCCTGAGCCGAAGACCATGCCCCTGAAGTTGCCGTTGAACGTGTTGTTGACGGCGACGTTGTTGCTGGAGCTGACGTAGATGTCCAGGCCGTCCGACCTGCCGCCCGCAGTAGTGGGGTTGTTGATGGCGTTTATGACGTTGTCGGCTATCACGTTCCAGTAGCAGTTGCCGTTGATTTGGATGCCGGAGCCCGGGCTGTTGGTGATGGTGTTCAGGGAGATGTTGTTGTAGTTGCTGTAGTTCCACAGGAATATGTCGGCGAACGTGTGGTTGGAGACCGTGTTGTTGAAGACGATGTTGTAGTTGTCGTTGCCCTCCAGGTTGATGCCGTTCCCGTTGGACGCGGTCTGGTTGACCACGACGTTCTCCCGGATGGTGTTGTTGTTGGAGAACACCATGTTTACCCCGCTGTAGTTGTTGGAGAATAGGGTGTTGTTCAATACTAGGGAGTTGTTCGTCTGCCACAGCCAGATGCCGGAGAAGAAGTCCGTGATGTTAGCGTTCTTGATTGTCGCGTTTAGCCTCCCGGTCGCGTTCACCCCCGCGTCTACCCCCACATCGTCTCCGTCGATGTTAAAGCCGCCGCCGTCGAACGTCACGTTGTCAGCTGTGATGTTGATGCAACTCCCCACGAGATTAGGGCCCAGATTATTCTGGAGGACATAGAGCGTGTTAGGCGTGTTCAGGTTCATGCACGCCGTGACCGGCGTGTAACCGAGGCCTGCCGACAACTCGCCGATGCTGTAGTTGCTCCAGCCTGTGACGTTGAAGACGACGGTGCCGGCGTTCAGGCTTGTGAAGTTGACGCAGCGGGGCGAGGTCGTAGAGTTGCACTCGTACTGTTTGTCGCGGAGAATCCGCGGGTTAGTGAACGTCGGCAGGTTATACAACGTCACGTTCGCGGTCTTGTTGAGGCCGCTCTTGGAGGAGTCGACGTATGCGCTGTCGTTCTGTATGCTGATGTCCAGGCTCAGGTTCACGTTGTTGCCGCTTATCTGCTGTAGGAAGCGTATCTCCCCGTAGCTTGTGTCGCTGAAGTATATGGTGTTGCCTGTGTTGAGGCTGTAGTTCGCAATCGACATGTTTGTTAGGTGGGTGCTCGTGTATCCGGTGCCTGCGAAGAATATGTCGTACCTCGACGCCGTCGTGTACGCTATGCGTACGTTGGTGAAGTTGTTGCCTGAGGCGCCGACGTATATCGCGTCGTTCCTTGAGGCGTTTATGAGGCCGCCCGTGACGGTGGTGTTGCCTGACTGGATGTACACGCCGTAGCTGTTGTTGAGGAGGGTGTTGTTGGTGAGGTTGTTGCCCCTCGCCGACGTCGTCCAGAAGCCGTATGCGCACTCCTGTAGGGTGTTGTCTGATAGGATGTTCTTGTGGCTGCCGAGGCCGAGTCGTATGCCGTATTGGCTTATGTTGCGGATGGTGTTGCCGCTGACGGTGTTCAGCTGGGCCGCGTCCAGGAATATGCCGTCCGTGGTCGCCTTTACGGTGTTGTTGGCGATGACGGAGCCGTTGTTGTAGCCGAGGTACATGCCGGATGCGATGTTGCTTATGAAGGTGTTGTTGGTGATGGTGTTGTTCAGGCACGGCGTGATGTAGATGCCGCTGTTGACGTTGTCGTTGAACACCGAGCCGTTTATCGTGTTGTTGTAGCCCCCGTATATGTAGAGGCCGTTCGAGCCGTGCGAGCTTGATGTGATGTTCTGGAAGGTGGAGCGGTTCGTGTCCGCGTATATTCCGTGGTTGAAGTTCGTTATCCGTATGTTCTTCACGAGCGCGTTATACCTGTGGAAGACCTCGACGCCGATGTCCGAGGCGCCGCCGTCGCCGCTGGCGGTGAAGCCGGCGCCGTCCAAGGTCACGTTCTCGGCGTCAATCCTGATGCATGAGCCGCCCGTGGATATGTCGTTTTCTAGGCGGTAATATGAGTTATGGTCGGTGATGATGATGCCGCACGCGGTCACCGGCGTATACCCCGGCCCCTCTCCGATGCTGACGTTGCCGCTCCAGCCGCTGACGTTGAAGGCGACTGTGCTGCCTGTGAGGCTCGTGAAGTTCACGCATTTGGGCGTGGTGGATGCGTTGCAGACTGTTGTGCTGTTGATGAGTATCCTCGGGTTCGTGAACGCCGGGAGGTTGTAGAATGTGACGTTCGCCGCCTTAGTGAGGTTGGTGTTGGTGCGATTCACGTCCGCGAAGTTTGAGCCGATGACTATCTCTAGGCTGAGGTTCTGGCCTTGGCCCATGATAGGCTGGAGGAACCGTATCTCCCCGAGGCCGGTCTTCTTGAAGTATAGGAGGCTGCCTGGAGAGTATATTGTATAGTTGTAGAATTCTTGGTCGATGAAGTATGTGCCGTTGTTGCCTCCGATTCCGATGGCCAGGGACCGGTATATCCTGGAGGGGTCGACTGTGACGTTGGTGATGTTGTTGTTCACAGACGAGGGGGTGATGAACCCGAAGTAGTACACCGACGAATTCCATATGATGCCGCCGGAGATTGTGTTGTTGGACGCGTTCGATATGTAGTAGCCGCCTCCGCCGCTGCCGGAGACGCCGGTCGTGTTGATGGTGTTGTTGTACACCGTGTTCCTGTTGGCGCTCGACAAACCGATGCCGTAGTACGCCTGGTAGAAGCTGTTGTCGGCGACGGTGTTGTTGTTGGCGGAGTACATGTATATCGCCGCGCTCACGCCGACGTAGCTGACGTTCCTGAACGTGTTGTTGACGATGACGTTGTTGTCGGCGGGCCAGTACAGGAATATCGCCGGGGTGGCGATGCTGTTGAAGGTGTTGTTGACGATGAGGTTGTTGAAGCAGCCTTCGCCGCAGTAAATGCCCGAGTAGTTGACGCGGGTGAGGTTGTTGCCCCTGATGGTGGAGTAGTTGACGCCGACGAGGTTGATGCCCCGGTCGTTGGGGTTGTTGATGACGGTGTTGTTCTCGACGACGACGTTGTAGGAGCCGTTCACCACGATGCCCGCCCACGTGCTCGCATTCGACGTGCAGTTTATGACACTCGAGTAATTCGCCAGCTGAAGCTGGATGTTAAAGTAGAAGTCCTGGACATACAGGTTCAAGACGGAGTCGTTCCTCCTCCCATTGGAAGCCCACACGCCCCGGTCAACCCCCGCCGCGTCACCGTCAATCTTATGGCCGTCGCCGTCGAATGTGATGTTGTCTGCGGTGATGTTGATGCAGTTGCCGACGACGCCCAGGATGTCGTTCTGGAGGACGTAGTACGTATTCGGCGTGCTCAAATTCATGCACGCGGTAACGGGTACTGTCCCACTCACCAGCGTCATGTTGTATTCGAGGAAGCTCCGGTAGTCCGGGGCGGCGTCGAACCTGTAGTATTCGCTGCTGGTCTCGAATGTCGCGTTCAAACGGCTGCCCGTCGAAAGACCGAGTGCTGCAGCGGTGGCGGACAGTTCGATTACGCTGCCGCTGGAGCTGTACGTGCATGCGCTCACGTTGTCGACTGACGACGTGTAATTGTAGATTTCGCAGCCTCCGTCCCGGACTTCCAGGCGGTAATTGTATGGGAACGGGAGCGGCTGACCGCTAATCGCGGAACTGCTGCCGACTGTGGGGTCCGTGGACAAATAGACGTTGACCGGGTAGTTGCCGCCCGCCGGCGGCGCAGTCCCGTTGACTGTGATATAGGCGTACAGGTTCGCGCCGTTATTGTCCAAGCTCACCTGCTTGACGTCGTAGTTCGGGACGATAGGCGGCCCCGCGAACTTCATGATGACCCAGTCGTCGAGGCCTGCGGTGGTGTAGTTCATGTTGCCGCTCACGTAGAAGTTGCCTTTGGAGTCCGTCACGACGCAGCGGGGCCGGCCAATCAATTGTCCGTTCTGGATGGTGTAGTTCCACACGTTCACGTTGCTGGCGTTGAACTTCCTAATCCACCACTTCCAGGTGGGGGCGCCCGAGCCGTTGGTCCCCGCGACGATGAAGTTGTCGAGGGCGTCGGTGTCGACGCCGAAAATCCTGTTGGCGACGCCGCCCAGATACGGGAGGCCTATCGTGTAGTTCCAGGTGTTGACGTTGCTCCGGTTGAACTTCATGATATGCCATGTGCTGTTGGCGAGGCTGTAGTTGGCCCCGACGGCGATGATGTTCTCGTTCGAATCCAAGGCTCCAGCGAGGAGGTTGTCGTAGTTGACGGTCGAGTAGTTCCAGGTGTTGACGTTGCTCCTGTTGAACTTCATAATCCACCAGGCCTGGGGGGCGAGCCCCGACGGACTTGAAATGTTGACTCCGAGGACAAAGAAGTTGTCCTTCGAGTCCACCTGGACGTCGTATGTCACCGGGGTGAAAGCCCCCGCGACGCCGGGGCCCATCAGCTGGGAGTAGTTCCACACGACGTTGTTGCTGCTGTTGAACTTGTAGAGGTACCAGTGGGTGTAGTTGTAGCCTGCGACGAAGAAGTTGTCCTGGCTGTCGAAGGCCGCCGCCCTGAATGTGTCGCGGACTCCGAGGTCCCGGGTGTAGTTCCACACGTTCACGTAGCTTGAGTTGAACCGCATAATCCAGCTGTAGTTCCTCCCTCCGGTTAAGGAGTTGTTCTCGCCGACGACTATGAACCCGTTCTGGCTGTCGACTGCGAGGCCCTGGAGCCAGGACTGGGGGCCGAGGCTCACGTTGTATTCCCAGTTGCTGACGTTGCTTGTGCTGTTGAACCTCTTAATCACCCATATGATTTCGCCTCCGACGGTGGCGGTGCCGCCGACGAGGAGGTTGTCGTTATGGTCCACAACCATCTCGTTCGCGACGTCAGCCCCGCTGTTGAAGTCGACTGTGTAATTCCAGACGTTCACGTTCTCCGCGAAACCGCTGGTGCCGCTGACCAAATCCAGGGGGTCGGTGACGTTGATTACGCCCGCCCAGTCCGTCAACGCGCCGTCGACGGTGATGCTGTGGTTGTCGGTTAGGTTCAGGTACGCCGCATACCAGCCGTACTCGCCGTTGTTGGTGTTGTTGACCGTGTCATTCGCCCAAATCCGGACGGAATAGTTCCCGTGAGGATAGAACGCCGCAGTCAACGTCGTCGCATACGACGGCCCCCCCGCCATCGACAAAGTCTGCTGCAACGTCCCATTCGGGTAGTAGACGTAAGCGTAGACTTTATCGACGCCGCCCGCATCCGTCACCGTCGCCGAAATCGACACCGTTGTGCCGTTGCGCGGCGTCTGCGGACTCACCGTCAACGCAGTCACCGACGGAGGCGTCGAATCCCCCACAGACACCAACGTCATATTGTATTCGATGAAGCTCCTGTAATTCGGTGCGAGGTCGTACCTCAGGGTGGCGGAACCCGTCTCGAACGTCGCG
>Ga0315276_10004086_pt1 | contig 13389 bp, 10 predicted proteins | sample YL17G05_0_MG_FD_204542 | JGI IMG/M metagenome (GOLD analysis project Ga0315276, IMG submission 204542) | Sediment microbial communities from Yellowstone Lake, YNP, Wyoming, USA - YL17G05_0 | ecosystem: Environmental > Aquatic > Freshwater > Lake > Sediment | place: USA: Wyoming | collected...
GATCACGGCAACGGAGCTCGGGGAGACCCGTCGGCTCGCGGGGAGCGCAGGCGTGTCCGCCAGCTGCCGCGAGCCGCGGTCCTGTTGCGCTCCGGGCGGGGGCGTTGCCGTCGCGTCCGGGCGGCCACTCCCGTTGCTTCCGTTGCGAGCCGGCACCGCGGGCGCGCGCGCCTCGAAAGCGGCGCCCGGCGTGAGGTCGGCGGTGATGCATGCAAGGCCGATCCGGATGGTCGCTGCCAGGTCCACGGCGACGCGCGCATGGCGGCGCAGGTCGGCGGTCCGGCGGGGGGACAGGGACGGGCGGATCTTCTCGAGCGTCGCAACGTGGTGCTGTCGCCGCGGATGGATGACGTGGGTGCCGGGCTCAACTTCGGAGAGCGTCGCGATCATGGCTTCGAGACGCTTGATGAGCGGCGTGGTGTCGAGGTAGCCGACCCTCGCGCCCAGGTCGTTGCCGGTGCGCCGGATCAGCCCCGCGGTCCCGGAAAGATCGACGTAAAAGCCGTCGGGCGTCGTCGGCGCCGCCTCGAGCGCGAGGTCACGGCTCCAGGCGCGCAGCTGCAGGCTCGCCCAATCGAGATCCGCCGATGTCAGGTTGCCGGTGTCGAACTGCTGGACCAGCAGCACGTAGATGTATTCCTGCTCGACGCTCCACCGCGGCGCGAGCGGATCGGCGCCTTCCAGCGCGGTCGGCACGCGCTCGACGGCCAGTTCGGCGGCCCGCAGGAACAGCTGGTGGAGTTGCGCCCATTTGGCCGGGATCCAGCGCTCGTTGCGGAACAGCCGGAGCCTGGCGTCGATGCCGTGGAAATGAACGAGCCGCGCGATGAGCAACGGCACCGACGGCTGCCAGCGCCGGTCGCGGACATGACCGAGCGCTCCCTCGAGCGCCGCATGGTAGGCGGAAACGAAACCGCGGTTGACGTCATTGGCCACCTGCCAGCACCGGCCGGCGAGCAGCGCCGTCCGGTGGAGGTTCTCGAAATACCACTTGACCAGCCGGCGATGATCGACCTCGAGGATGGCGTCGAGATACTCGATCGCTGCGATGCGGTCGAGGTCGATGGTGGCGCAGGCCTGCCGCATGGCCTCGAAGGCGCGGATGACGTGTTCCTGCCGGCCGATGACGTCGAGCGCGGGCAGATGCCGGAACCATTCCGCCGCGATCCGGCGCGTTTGCAGCGGATCGGGATGATCCTTGCTCGGCGGTGTCGCGAATGCGGCCATGGCGGTTGGCAACACGGATCGCCGGGCCCTGTCCGATGCGCGAATGCGCATCGCTCCCCCGGACCCGATCTTCGCGCTGATCTTACGCTCCCGCCACGGCAATGCAAACAGCACCGTTATCCGCGCTGTCCGGATACCGGTTTTCCCTCAGATCGTTTCGGGCACCATCTTGATGGCGCCGCACGGGCATTCCGCGACGCAGATCCCGCAGCCCTTGCAATAGTCGAGATTGAACTCGAAGCGCTTGCCGGGCCCGAGCTTGATCACGGCATTGTCGGGACAGACGCCATAGCAGTTGTCGCACTCGAAGCAGTTGCCGCAGGACAGGCAGCGGCGGGCCTCGAACAGCGCGTTGGTCTCGTCGAGACCGCTCACCACCTCGTCGAACGTCGACTTGCGGCGCGCGATGTCGAGCATCGGCCGGACCGTCTTCGGCGCATCGGCGTAGTACCAGGTGTTCAGTTTGTCGAACTCGGCCAGCTCGTGCTTCGGCGGCGGCGCGTGGGTCGCTCCACGCAGCCAGGCGTCGATGTGGCGCGCCGCCTTCTTGCCGTGCCCGACTGCCACGGTCACGGTGCGCTCCGACGGCACCATGTCGCCGCCGGCGAAGATGCCCGGATGGCCGGTCATCATGTTGGTGCCGACCTCAACGGTGCCGTCCTTGATCGCGAGCCCGGGCACGCCGTCGAGCAGCGACAGGTCGACGTCCTGGCCGAGCGCCAGGACCAGCGAATCCGCCTCCAGCGTCTCGAACTCGCCGGTCGGCTGCGGAAAGCCCTTGGCGTCGAGCGCCATCCTTTCGACGGTGAGCGTGCCCTCGTCGGCCATGTTCTTGATGGTCGAGAGCCACTTGATCAGCACGCCTTCCTGCAGCGCTTCCTCGACCTCGAAGTCGTGCGCCGGCATCTTCTCGCGCGTGCGGCGGTAGACGATGATCGCCTCGGTCGCGCCGAGCCGCTTCGCCGTGCGCGCGACGTCGAGCGCCGTGTTGCCGCCGCCGTAGACGACGACGCGCCGCCCGAGCATCGGTTTGTCCTCGCCCTCCATCCCGCGCAGCACCGACATGGCGTCGAGCATGTGCGCTGCCTCGCCCGCGGGGATGTACGCCCGTTTGGCGATGTGCGCGCCGACGGCGAGAAAGGCCGCGTCGAAGCCGCCTTCGCGCATCGTGTCGCGGATGTCCGTCACCTTGCGCTTGAGTTCCAGCGCGACGCCCATGTCCAGGATGCGCTTGACCTCGGCGTCCAGCACGTCGCGCGGCAGCCGGTATTTCGGGATGCCGAAGCGCATCATGCCGCCCGCCAGCGGCCCCGCCTCGACGATCGTCACGCGATGGCCGAGCCGACGCAGGTGGTAGGCCGCCGACAGGCCGGACGGGCCCGCACCGACCACCAGCACGTGCTTGCCGGATTCCAGCTTCGGTGCATCGAATTTCCAGCCGCGCTTGATCGCCGCGTCGCCCAGGAAGCGCTCGACCGAATTGATGCCGACGGACTCGTCGAGCTTGCCGCGGTTGCACGCGCCCTCGCAGGGGTGGTAGCAGACCCGGCCCATGATCGCCGGCAGCGGGTTGTCCTGCGTGAGCAGCCGCCACGCGGTTTCGTAGTCGCCGCTCTCGGCCGGGTAGAGCCAGCCCTGGATGTTCTCGCCGGCGGGGCAGGCGTGGTTGCACGGCGGCAGCCGATCGAGGTACACGGGCCTCGCGGTGCGCCACGCCCCCGTCTTGTTGGCGAGGCTCGAGCCGGGGTCGAGCGTGATGGCGTAAGGCTTGTCCATGCGTCCTCTCATTGGGGAAGCAGGTTGAAGCGGGCGATGTTGCGGTCGGCCGCCGCCTGGATCCGCGCGAGGCGCGCGGTGTCCGGCTCCTTGCCGAACAGGTGCGCGAAGCGCTTCTGCGGCCGCAGGTAGTCCTCCACCGGCACTTTGCTGCGGATTTTCGTGCTGCCCGAGAGTTCGCCGTGCTCCGCCTCGAACAGCGGGAAGAGCCCGGACTCGACGGCCAGGCGCGCCAGCTTGATGGTGTCGGCCGGCAGCGAGCCCCACCCCAGCGGGCAGGGCACGTGAATCTGGATGTAGCGCGCGCCGTGGATGCCCATCGCCTTCGTCACCTTGAACTCGAGGTCGCGCAGGTTGGCGACACTCGCGGTGGCGACGTAGGGAATGTTGTGCGCCATGGCGATCAGCGGCATGTTCTTGCCGGTGCCGAAGACGTTGCCGGGCTCCTTGCCGACCGCCATCGTGGTCGCGGTGCGGGCGGCAGGCGGCGTCGCGCTGGAGCGCTGCACGCCGGTATTCATGTATGCCTCGTTGTCGTAGCAGATGTAGAGCACGTCGTCGTTGCGCTCGAACATCCCGGACAGGCAGCCGAAGCCGATGTCCGTCGTGCCGCCGTCGCCGCCCTGCGCGACGACCCGCGTGGCGCTGTTGCCGGTGACGCGCAACGCCGCCGCTACGCCCGAAGCGACGGCCGCGGCGTTGCCGAACAGCGAGTGGATCGACGGGATCTGCCACGAGCTCTCGGGATAGGGCGTCGTGAACACTTCGAGGCAGCCGGTCGCGATGACCGCGATCAGCTGGTTGCCGGTCGCGCGCATCGCGGCGTCGATCGCGTAGCGCGCGCCGAGCGCCTCGCCGCAGCCCTGGCAGGCGCGGTGGCCGGAATTGAGCGAGTTGGTGCGCTGCATGTTCGCCTGCACCGAGCGCTCATCCTCGGCGAGCAGCCGGTTGCCGACGGTGAACGTCCCGGTCTGGTAGAACTTGACTTCCTGCATCTCGGTGGCCATGTGCTCCCCCGTTTCCGTCATCCGATGTGCGAGGCGACCGTGCCCAGCCGGCGCAGGATCGCCTCGGCGGTCGGGCCGCTGCGCCGCGCCGCGCTCTCGCGCTCGAGCTCGTGGTTGACGACCTCGGCGTTGAGGTCGAGGAAGGTCACCTGCTCGAGCTCGTCTTCGGTCGCGTCGGTGAACAGCTGCAGCAGCGACGCGCGGGTGATCGCCCGGCCGCCGAGTCCGGCGATCACCGTGTAGCCCTTGAGCTGGATGCCCGACAGCGCCTTGCGCACGCCATCGGACACGATGCCGCCCAGGCCGACGGCCAGGCACTTCTCCAGCACCACGACGCGCGCCGCGTTCTGCAGCGCGTCGCGCAACGCCGCCAGCGGGAACGGCCGGAACGAGCAGATCGACACCGCGCCGATCCTGGTCCCGGCCTCGCGCATCTCGTCGATGACTTCCTGCACGGTGCCGATGACCGAGCCCAGCGCGACGACGATCGTTTCGGCGCCCTCGGTGCGGTAGCTGCGCAGCAGCCCGCCCGACGCGCGGCCGAATTGCCGCTCGAAGGCCGCGGACAGCTGCGGGATGAGCGTGAGCGCGCGCAGCTGCTTGTGATGCGCCATATAGCGGACCTCGGTGAACGCTTCGGGCCCGACCATCGCGCCGATCGAGACCGGATCCGCCGGGTCGAGGATCTGCCGCGGCTCGTAGGGTGGGAGATACCCGTCCACCTGCGCCTGCATGGGGATGTCGACGCGATCGTACGCGTGGGTGAGGATGAAGCCGTCCATGCAGACCATGACCGGGCACGACAGCGCTTCGGCGAGCCGGAAGGCCTGGATGTGCAGGTCGAGCGCCTCCTGGTTGGTCTCCGCGAACAGCTGGATCCAGCCGGCGTCGCGCATCGACATGCTGTCCGAGTGGTCGTTCCAGATGTTGATCGGCGCGCCGATCGCCCGGTTGCCGATCGTCATGACGATCGGCAGCCCGAGGCCCGCGGCGTTGTAGACGGCCTCGGCCATGAACAGCAGGCCCTGGCTGCTGGTCGCCGTGTAGGTCCGGGCACCCGCGGCCGAGGCGCCGATGGCCACCGACAGCGCCGCGAACTCCGATTCCACGTTGATGAACTCGCAGTTCGTGAGCGTGCCGTCCTTCACCATCTCGCCGACACCCTCGACGATGTGGGTCTGCGGCGTGATCGGATAGGCGCAGATGACCTGCGGCCGGCACAGCGCAACGGCCTCGGCCACTGCGCGGGAACCCTCAATTTGCTTGAGCATCGGCGGTCTCCCGGATCTTCTTCACCATGGCGTAGGCCTCCTCGGCAGCGGCGACGTTCTTCTCCGCAAGGGCGGCCGGGAACTTGTCGCGGATCGCGGCGACCACCGACGCGAGCCGCAGCTGGCCGCTGATCGCGGCGAAGCCGGCCAGCAGCGGCACGTTGGGCACGGCGCGCCCGACATGCTTCAAGGCGATCTCGGTCGCCGGCAGCGTGCACACGCGCTCAAAGCGGAGCTTGCGCAGGAACTCGGTCAATCCCAGCGCTTCGAAGGCGCGCGTCGAATTGAGCAGGATGTAGCCGCGCGGGCCGAAGCCGTTGAACAGGTCGACCTGATGGAGCAGGGTCGGGTCCTGGATGATCAGCGCATCCGGCTCCATCACCGGCTCGCGCAGCCGGATCTCGCGGTCGTCGATGCGGCAGAACGCCATCACCGGCGCGCCCATGCGCTCGGAGCCGAAGCTGGGGAACGCCTGCGCGTAGCGGCCTTCGAGGAAGGCGGCGACGGACAGCATCTCCGCGCCCGAAACAACACCCTGGCCGCCACGGCCATGAATGCGAACCTGGAACATCCTTGTTCTCCTCCTGGGTCCGCCCGCAGGCAGCGCGGGCGCGACGGGGGCCCGGCAAGGGCCGTCGAGGAAAGTATGCTGCCTTGACGGCTGTTGCGGCCTTTGATGCAGGTCAAGAGAGACTTGGTTGCGCGGCATAAGCTTCGGTCTGGCGTCGCCGCGAGCCGCCGGCGGATGGAGGCATTCACCACTCGGCACCCAGGCGCCAACCTCAAGCCCAGCAGGGGATTGCGGCCAGAGCAAGGAATCGACCCATGGAATCGAGCAATCGCCTGATCGCCGGCGTCGGCCTTGCCGGCACCGCACGGAAGAGCCGCTGGCCGGCCCGTCTCGACCTCGTCCAGAGCGGGACCGGCCTCATCCTCGCGCTGTTCATGTGGGGCCACATGTTCTTCGTGTCGACAATACTCATCAGCAACGACGCGATGTGGACCATCACCCGGTTCTTCGAAGGGTATTTCTTCTTCGGCCGGTCCTACCCCGTCATGGTCTCGTTCGTCGTTGCGGGCGTGCTCGCGCTGATCGTCGTGCATGCGTTTCTCGCCGTGCGCAAATTCCCGATCAACTACCGCCAGTTCATGCTGTTCCACGGCCACATGAAGATGATGCGGCACGAGGACACCACGCTCTGGTTCTGGCAGGCGCTGACCGGGTTCGCGCTGTTCTTCCTGGCCGCGCCGCACCTCTACATCATGCTGACGCACCCCGAGCTGATCGGCCCCTACGAGTCGGCGGATCGCGTGTGGACCGGCCACTACTGGCCGCTCTACATCCTGCTGCTGCTGGCCGTGGAGCTGCACGGTGGCATCGGGTTGTACCGCCTCGCGGTGAAATGGGACTGGTTCGGCGGAGTCCACCCCAACGCCACGCGGCGACGGCTCAAGACCTTCAAGTGGGCGCTGACCGTGTTCTTCCTGGTGCTGGGCTTCGCCACGCTGGCCGCCTACATCAAGATCGGCATCGCGCATGCGCCGAACTACGGCCAGCCCTACGTTCCCGCAGCGCAACAAACCGCGCCGCAGGGGGTCCGCCAATGAAAGTCATCTACACCGACGTCCTCGTGATCGGCGGCGGGCTCGCGGGCCTGCGGGTGGCGATCGGCGCCAAGCGCCGCGGCCATGACGTCATCATCCTGTCGCTGGTGCCGCCCAAGCGCTCGCACTCCGCGGCGGCGCAGGGCGGCATGCAGGCCTCGCTCGCCAACGTGATCAAGGGGCAGGGCGACACCGAGGACGTCCACTTCGAGGACACGGTGCGCGGCAGCGACTGGGGCGCCGACCAGAAGGTGGTCCGGATGTTCGTCAACACGGCGCCCAAGGCCGTGCGCGAGCTGGCGGCGTGGGGCGTGCCGTGGAGCCGCGTGCGCAAGGGCGACCGCGACGTCATCATCAACGGGCAGAAGGTGACGATCACCGAGCGGGCCGAGGCGCACGGCCTCGTCGCGCAGCGCGATTTCGGCGGCACCAAGAAGTGGCGCACCTGCTACGTGTCCGACGGCACCGGGCACGCGATGCTGCAGACGATGAGCGACCAGGCGATCGGCGCGCAGATTCCCGTGCACGAACGCACCGAGGCCATCGCTCTGATCCACGACGCCGGCCGCTGCTACGGCGCCATCGTGCGCAATCTCATCACCGGTGAGCTGGTCGCCTATGTGGCCAAGGCCACCACGATCGCGAGCGGCGGCGCCGGCCGGATCTACCGCGTCACAACCAATGCGGTGATCTGCGAAGGCATCGGCACTGCGCTGGCGCTGGAAACGGGCATCGCCACCCTGGGCAACATGGAAGCGATCCAGTTCCACCCGACCGGCATCTTCCCCGCCGGCATCCTCGTCACCGAGGGCTGCCGCGGCGACGGCGGGCTGCTGAAGGACGTCGACGGCCACCGCTTCATGCCCGACTACGAGCCGGAGAAGAAGGAGCTTGCGTCCCGCGACGTCGTGTCGCGGCGGATGGAAGAGCACATCGCCAAGGGCAAGGGCGCGAAGAACCGCTTCGGCGACCACATCTGGCTCGACATCACGCTGCTGGGCGAGAAGCACATCCGGACCAATCTGCGCGAAGTGTTCGAGATCTGCCATTACTTCATGGGCGTCGACCCGACCAGGGACTGGATCCCGGTGCGGCCGGCGCAGCACTACACGATGGGCGGCGTGCGCACCGACCACACCGGGCAGAGCCCGAACCTGAAGGGTCTGTTCGCGGCGGGCGAAGCCGCCTGCTGGGACATGCACGGGTTCAACCGGCTGGGGGGCAACTCGGTCGCCGAGACCGTGGTCGCCGGCATGATCGTCGGCGAGTACATCGCCGACTACTGCGATCGCATCGAAAACGAAGTCGACATCCCGACGGCGCTGGTGCACGAATTCCTGCGGCGCGAGCAGGCGAAGCTCGACGCGCTGGTCGGCGGCCGCGGCACCGAGGACGCCTCGGCGATCAAGGGGCGGATGCAGGACCTGATGACCGCCAAGGTCGGTATCTTCCGCCGCGGCGAGGACCTGCAGGCGGCGGTCGACGAGCTGCAGCAGCTGCTGGTGAAGAGCCGCAGCATCGGCTTGCGCGACCGCTCGCGCGGCGCCAATCCCGAGCTGGTCACCGCGTACCGCGTGCAGAAGATGCTCAAGGTGGCACTGTGCGTCGCCCATGGCGCGCTGGTCCGCACCGAAAGCCGCGGCGCGCACTTCCGGCAGGATTTCCCGCGCCGCAACGACGCCGAATGGCTGAAGCGCACGCTGGCCACGTGGAAAGGCGAGGCCGACACGCTGCCCTCGCTCGCGTGGGAAGCGCTCGATGTCGGCGCGATGGAATTGCCGCCGGGCTGGCGCGGCTATGGCGCGAAGGACTACGTCGACCACCCCGACACGCCGCCGCGTGCCGCCGAAGTCGAGGCGGTGAAGGCGAGGATGACCGGCGCTCCGCGTTTCGCCCTGCAGGAGACGCTGATGCCTTACGAGGGCCTGCTGCCCGAGTGCCTGCGCGGGCGCAACGAGCGCATCGACGAGCCGATCGACGAACCCTTCGAGACCGGAAAATGAACGACGCCACCATCAGGATGGTCCCCGCCGCGAAGGACGGGAACGGCGCGGGCGGCGGGAGCGGCGTTCGCCGCAAGCTCACGATCAGCGTGCTGCGCTACAACCCGCAGGAACCCGCGAAGCTCCCGCGCATGCAGCCCTACGAGCTAGAGGAAGCCGATGGCATGACGCTGTTCATCGCGTTGAACGAAATCCGCGAAAAGCAGGATCCGTCGCTGCAGTTCGACTTCGTCTGCCGCGCCGGCATCTGCGGCAGCTGCGCGATGGTGATCAACGGGCGGCCCACGCTTGCCTGCCGCACGCTCACCAAGAATCTCGGCGCGGAAATCACGCTGGCGCCGCTGCCGTTCTTCGAGCTGATCGGCGACCTCTCGGTCAACACCGGCAAGTGGATGCGCGGGATGAGCGAGCGGCTCGAAGGCTGGCTGCACATGAAGGACCCGAACCCGGACCTGCGCCGCATCGAGCAGCGTATGGATCCCGACCTGGCCGACAGGATCTACGAGCTCGACCGCTGCATCGAGTGCGGCTGCTGCGTCGCCGCCTGCGGCACCGCGCGGATGCGCGAGGATTTCGTCGGCGCGGTCGGTTTGAACCGCGTCGCCCGCTTCCGCCTCGACCCGCGCGATGCGCGCACCGACGACGACTACTACGAGGTGATCGGCGACGACGACGGCGTGTTCGGCTGCATGTCGCTGCTCGCCTGCCACGACGTGTGCCCGAAGGACCTGCCGCTCGCCACGCAGATCGCGTTCATGCGGCGCAAGATGGCGATGATGGGTTGGGCGTAGGCCGATGGGTTGGGCGCAGGCCGATGGGTTGGGCGCAGGCCGATGGGCTGGGCGTAGGCCGATGGGCTGGGCGTAGCCCCGGTTGAGCGAACACAACACCCGGGTGGGCAGCGCAATGGCCGCAGCCTGCCCCGGGTTTCGCTTCGCTCAACGCCGGGCTACCCCACGCCGGGCTACTCGTTGTGTTCGCGCCGCCGCGTTATGATCCCGCGTGCCATGAAGATCAAGCGCGTCACCGCCCATCCGCTCATCAGCCCGCTCGCGACGCCATTCGCGTTTTCGCAGGGGTGGGTCGGCCGCCGCTGCGCTACCATCGTCGAGATCGAGACCGCCGACGGCATCGTGGGCTGGGGCGAGGCGTTCGCGCAGGGCCTCGAGCCGCCGCAGATCGCGGCCGCCGTCGTCGACCATGCGCTGGCGCCGCTGCTGGCCGGCGAGGACGCCTTCGCCACCGAAGTGCTGTGGCACCGCATGTACCACGCCACGCGCGATTTCGGCCGCAAGGGCACGGTGATCGCGGCGATCAGCGCCGTGGACATGGCGTTGTGGGATCTCGTCGGCAAGGCTTACGGCCAGCCCGTGCACCGGCTGCTGGGCGGGGCCTTCCGCCGCGAGATGCGCGCGTATGCCACCGGCTTCTACCGCAAGGAGGGCCGCGGCGAAACCGCGCGCCTCGTGCAGGAGGCGCTGGACCGCGCCGCCGCCGGCTTCACCGCGGTCAAGGTGAAGGTCGGGTTCGGCGTCGCCGACGACATCGCGGTCCTGCGCGAGATCGCGGCCGCGTTGCGCGGCAGCGGCGTGGCGATGCTGATGGACGCCAACCATGCGTACGGCGTCGCCGACGCCATCGCGCTCGGCCGCGCGGTGGCCGATCTCGGGCTGCTCTGGTTCGAGGAGCCGGTCGCGCCCGAGGACCGCGACGGCTACGCCGAGGTCCGGCGCGCGCTGACGATGCCGATCGCCGGCGGCGAGAACGAGCACACGCTGTACGGCTTTCGCGATCTTCTGGCGGCGCGCGGTGTCGATATCGTCCAGCCCGACCTCGCGTCGTGTGGCGGTTTCACGGCGGCGAAGCACATCGTTGCGCTGGCACAGGCGAACGGCCTGCGTGTCAACCCGCACGTCTGGGGCACGGGCGTCGCGCAGGCGGCGTCGGTGCAGCTCATCGCAGCGCTGCCCGTCGCGCATCACGCGCTCCACCCGGTCGAGCCGATGCTCGAATACGACTGCTCCGACCACCCGTTCCGGACGACGCTGGTATCGCATCCGACGGTATGCGAGCGCGGCGCGGTCGCCGTGCCATCGCGGCCGGGGATCGGCGTCGACGTCGACCGCGAGGGGCTGCGCCGACATCGCGCTTCCTGACCCGCAGCCCCTTCCCACCCGAGAAACAGGCCATGCTGATCTTCCGCCAATTGTTTGACCCGCAGTCCTCGACCTACACGTACCTCCTCGGCGATGGCCGAGCGAAGGAGGCGGTGCTGATCGACCCGGTCTTCGAGCTCGCGTCACGCGACGGGGCGCTCCTCTCCGAGCTCGACCTGAAGCTCGTCTGCACGCTCGACACGCACGTCCACGCCGATCACGTGACCGGCGCATGGATGATGAAACGCCGGTTCGGCAGCGCGATCGCAGTGTCGGCGGACAGCGGCGCGCAAGGCGCGGATCGCCACCTTGCCGACGGCGACCGGGTCGCGTTCGGCGGCCGGCATCTGGCGGTTCGCGCGACGCCGGGCCATACGGCGGGTTGCGTGACCTACGTCCTCGACGACGAGAGCATGGCCTTCACCGGCGATTGCCTGCTCATCCGCGGCAGCGGGCGCACCGATTTCCAGCAGGGCGACGCGCATGCGATGTACCGCTCGGTCAAGAGCCGGATCCTCACGCTGCCGCACGCCTGCTTGCTGTACCCCGCGCACGATTATCGCGGTCTCACGGTGACGAGCGTCGCCGAAGAGCTGCAGTTCAATCCGCGGCTCGGCGGCGAAATCAGCGAGGACGATTTCACCGGCTACATGAGCAACCTGGGGCTCCCGCATCCGAAGAAGATGGACATCGCCGTGCCGGCGAATCTCCAGTGCGGGCAACCCGCCGGCGAAACGGCCGCCGCCGACCAGGCCTGGGCGCCCCTGACCTACACGTTCGCCGGCATTTCCGAGATCCATCCGCAGACGCTGGAGGAGATCGCGATCCCCGTCGAGATCGTCGACGTGCGCGAGCCGGACGAGTACGTCGGACCGCTCGGCCACATCCGTGGCGCCAAGCTGATTCCGCTGGGGCAGCTCACCCATCGCGCCGATGAACTCGCGCGCGACCGCCCGCTGGTCATGGTCTGCCGCTCCGGCGCGCGCTCCGCGCAGGCGACGGTGCTCCTGCAACGCGCCGGATTCCCGCGCGTGGCCAACCTCAACGGCGGCATGCTGCGCTGGCGCGCCGACGGCCACGCCGTCGAGACGCGCGGAAGCTAGCAGGCGCCCCGTTCCTCAGTGCTTGATGAAGGGCGCGGTGCCGCTCGCCTGCTTCTTTTGCTGCTTGATCGTCTTCTTTTCCTTCAGCGTGCGCTGCGCTTTCTTCTTGCTTTCCTTCGGGGGCTGGTGGGACATGGTTCGCTCCTGTCTGACGCCGAGACCGTGGCGCCCCGACACTATAGGCCAAAGTCCTGCGGTGTGCAGGCCCTCGGCGGCCGCCGAGGCCCGGGGCCGGGCCAGCGTGGTTCGGTCGTATAGTACGCAAAGTGCGCTCGTTACGCCGAGGAGCATCGCCCATGCTGATGTCCGCCGCCGATTACCGTGAATCGCTGCGCCGCCTGCACCCGGTCGTCCATGTCGATGGACGGCGGATCGAATCGGTGGCCGACGAGCCCGCGCTCGCGCCCGGCATCAATGCCATCGGGGTCAGCTACGACTTCGCGCTGCGCGAGTCGACGCAGGCGCTGATGCGCGCCGAGGTGTCCGACTTCGACGGCCCGATCAACCGGATGCTGGCGATGCCGCGAAGCAGCGCCGACCTGCTCAACAAGCTGGAGGCGGTGCGCCTCGTCTGCCAGGAGACCGGCTGCGCGCAGCGCTATCTCGCCGGCGATGCGCTGACCGCGATCTTCCACGGCACGACGCGCATCGACGCCGAAGCGGGCACCGATTATCACGCGCAGTTGCGCGCCTATCTCGAGCACGTCTACGCGAACGACCTGACGCTCGGCATCGCGATGACCGACGCCAAGGGCGACCGCTCGCTGCGCCCGGCGCAGCAGCCGAACCCGGACACCTATGTGCACATCGTCGAGCGCCGCGCCGATGGCATCGTCATCTCCGGCACCAAGGCGATCGTGACGGCGGCGCCGTATGTGCACGAGCTGCTCGTCATGCCCGGGCGCAACATGAACGAAGCCGACCGCGAGTTCGCCGTGTGCTGCGCGGTTCCCATCGACGCGGACGGGCTCACCATCGTCGCCCGGCCCGCGGGGCGCCCGGGCGAGGCGGCGGCGAGCTTTTCGAGCAAGTACGGCCAGTCGACCGGCGTGTGCCTGTTCGACCGCGTGTTGGTGCCCTGGGAACGGGTGTTCTGCGCGGGGGAATGGCGGCGGGCCGGCGAAATCCTCTACAACTACACCGCGCAGCACCGGCACACCTGCATCGCGGCGCGCGCCGGTTTCGGCGACCTGCTGATCGGCGCAGGCGCGCTCGTCACCGAGGCCAGCGGCGTGGACCTT
>Ga0315276_10004087_pt1 | contig 13389 bp, 10 predicted proteins | sample YL17G05_0_MG_FD_204542 | JGI IMG/M metagenome (GOLD analysis project Ga0315276, IMG submission 204542) | Sediment microbial communities from Yellowstone Lake, YNP, Wyoming, USA - YL17G05_0 | ecosystem: Environmental > Aquatic > Freshwater > Lake > Sediment | place: USA: Wyoming | collected...
TGGGTGGTATACCGGATCGCGTGCAGCCCGAGGGCCCGCCCCGCCTCGACATTGGCCGGCAGGTCGTCGATGTACGCGCACGCCTCCGGCGGGAGTCCGAGCTTCGCGATCGCGTCGTCGTAGATACCCCGGTCGGGTTTCATAGACCGGACGACATACGAGAGCGAGACCGTGTCGAAGAGCGGGAAAATCTCGACCGGCCGGATGCCGTATTCAAAATGCCATTCGTTCGTGTTGGAAAGGAGCCCGAGCCGGTAGTGCGCTTTCAGTCTCTTCACCAGATCGAAGGTCGCCGGGATCGGGGTGAAAATGTCGGCGTAGGCCTTGACGAACTCATCCTTCTGCATGTGCAGAGATGCGAGGCGGCTGATCGTGCCGAAAAACTCGTCCGAGGTCATCAAGCCTGTCTCATAGCGGCGGGCGACGTCCATCGAGGAGGTCATGACCGCCTCCAGTTCTCGGAGCGACTTTGCCGAGCGGGTCGCAGCGCGCTGAAAGAACAGACCGATGTCGAAATCGCAGATGACCCGTCCGAAGTCGAAGATGACCGCCCTGATCGTCGTCATAAATCCTGTCGCCGGGTGTAGGGGACGACCTCCGGCTCGAAGGCCAGCAGAATTCCGAACCGCTCCGAGACGCCGCGCCTGATCTCCTCTGCGAGCGCGAGCAGTTCGCGAGCCCCCCCCCCGCTTCCGCGATTCACGAGGGCCAGCGAATGATTGGCGGAGATCCCCACCGCCCCCCGGCGGAATCCTTTGGGATAACCCGCTTTCTCGACCAGCCAGGCCGCGGGGATCTTGACTCCGCCCGGCGCCGGGAACGACGGAGGGGGGGGGGCGGTTCCGCCGATCATGGCGGTTCCGCCGATCATGGCGGTGCAACGCTCCCGTATCCGCAGGAATTCCGCGTCGGAGACGACCGGATTGGTGAAGAAAGAGCCGACCGACCGGGAGTCTTCGTCCGCCGGGTCGATCACCATGGATTTCTTACGGCGGAGGGCGATCACGGTTCCCCTGACTGCCGCGAGCGCTTCCGCTCCCGCGCGGAGCGGTGCAGGGCTGTTTCCTTCGGCGATTGCCCTTTGTAGTTCCGGGTATCGTATGTCGGGCCCGGCGTCCGGGCGAAGGGAGAACCGGACTGCCGTGATGATGAAGCGGTCTTTGTCCTCCCCCTTGAACCGGCTCCGGCGATAATCGAAGGCGCACTCTTTTCCCGTGAAGGTAACATCGGCGAGCGTGGTCCGGTCGATCGCACAGACATCCACGATCGTCTCGCTGACATCCTGCCCGTAAGCGCCGACGTTCTGAACGGGAGTTGCACCGACCGTACCGGGAATACCGGAGAGGCACTCGATCCCCCCCCAGCCGCGGCTGACGGCCCCGGCAACGAGCGGATCCCATGGTTCGCCGGCTCCTGCGGCCAGGACGATCTGCTCAGGGCCCTCGTCGGTCGTCACGCCGCGAAGATCGACTTTGACGACCATCCCGTCGAACCCCTCATCGGCAAAGATGATGTTGCTCCCCCCTGCGAAGACCTGCACGGGGATTCCCGCCGACGCCGCGTAGCCGAGCGCCGTGCGCAGTTCGTCTTTGCTGGTACATGACGCGAAGAGCCGCGCGGGTCCCCCCAGCCCGATGGACGTGTAGGGGGCGAGCGGTTCATCCCCCCGCAGGAAGGGGGGGGACTGCGTATGCGGCGGAACGAAGCCGCGATAGGTATCGAACCGGGAATCGTAGAAGACCAGATCGAAGTTGCTGTCCCGCAAAGTTCCCCCCGACGGGTAGAGGTAGAACTCCGAGACCGTGCCGGTCACTTTCTTCACAGGCTTTCCCCCCTCGGTGTAGAACCGGAGAGTGTAATAGCCGAGCGTGAAGGGGGCCGTCTTCAGTTGTTCGACGATGTTCTCGTCCGTAAACAGAAGCAGGTCCTGTGCCATGGTCAGGCGGTCCTATGAATATGATTCACCGACGCCTGCCCGGTCGGCATCACGATGACCTCGGCGACATCGACGTGCGGCGGGCGCGTGGCGCAGAAGACAACGACCTCGGCGATATCCTCCCCCGTGAGGGGCGTGAAATTCGCGTACGCCCCTCGTGCCCGTTCCCTGTCGCCGCGGAAGCGGACCTCACTGAATTCCGTCCTGACCATCCCCGGATCGACCGAGGTCACACGGATGTCCGTACCGAGCAGATCGAGGCGCATTCCCTGCGAGAGGCCGTTGACGGCGAATTTTGTCGCGCAATAGACGTTGCCCCCCGGATAGAGCTGGTGTCCCGCGATCGAGCCGATGTTGATCACATGGCCGCTATTCCTCTTAACCATCTCCGGCAGGACAGCCCGCGTCACATAGAGCAGCCCCTTGATGTTCGTGTCGATCATCTCCTCCCAGTCCCGGATCTCCCCCTCCTGGATCTTTGCCAGGCCGCGGCTGAGTCCCGCATTGTTGACCAGAATGTCGATCCGCCGCCAGTCCCCGGGGAGCGCATGGAGGGCTGATTCTACCTCGCGCTGCTTCGTGACGTCGAGGCGGAAGGCATGCGTTTTGACTCCGTGGGTGTCAGCCAGCAGCCGTGCGAGGGCGTCGATCCTTTCCTTCCGCCGTGCCGCCAGCAGAAGGTCGCACCCTTCGCGTGCGAAGGCGTGTGCGACCGCTTCGCCGATGCCGGCGCTGGCGCCGGTGACAAACACCGTCTTTCCCTTCAGCGATTCCATAGGCATCTCCCGGGATAAGTTTCTCCCCCGTCACTCGATCGGCGGGAACGAGGGCTCGATATCCACCGGAAGACCGGCGAGGGCGTCCAGAGTCTTCTTCAGCGGGGGCCGGACCGCCGCGTAGGTGTCGAAGAGCGATTTCGCCTTCTCGTAGGCCCCCTCGGCCTGGATCGTCATGATGACGCCGGTCAATTTCCTTGATCCCGCCTTGAACTTGGCGATGTCGGCCGTAAACCGGCCGGTCGTCGCGTCATAGACGATGGCGCCACCGTCCATCAGGTAATTGAACTGCAGCACCATACCTTTCCCGTGCGCGTCGTTGGTGCCGAACCGTACGGACCTGAACATACTGGAAAGGAACGTGACGTAGAAGGGCTCTTCCATCGCCTTATTCAGCACGCCGGTGTCGATGAGGTGCTGGAGCGCGAACAGGCCGCTGATGTCCGCCTTTGCTTCTTCGAGCGCGGAGCTGAGTTCGCGCATCGCCTGCCGGGCGGTCGTCCGCTTTCCGTCGAGTGTGATGGCGTGCGGGCCGAGGCCGTGCATGAGCTCATGCGCGAGGATATGGGTGAAGAACGGCTCGAAGGCGATAAACCGCTGCTGGGCCGTGTCGATGGCGATCTGTGCGATGGGGGTGAGGATCGTACGGAATTTTGCCTCCTGCACATTCTTTATCATCACCCGCTTGCTCCCCTTTTCCGACGTGACCCGCTCGTCGTTAGGGAGGTTGAACGCCGCGGTTTGGACGCCGGCCCGCGCTTCCCCTCCCAGGGCCATTTCGTCGACGACCCGTATCGGCGCCAGCTCACCGAGCCGCGGCGTGCGGTATCGGGGATCGATGGGGAGATTGTTCTCGATGTCCTGAAGGTGTGACGAGAACATGGCCAGCTTCGCCGTTTCCGCATTGTCGCGGAGGCAGATGAAAGCTTCGAACGCAGCCTTGTAATTGAAGAGCTCGTCCATATAAACCTCATACGGTCCGATCGTCGGTTCGATCGGGCTGTCGAGATCCATCCATGCAACGTCACTTGCGTAGTAGTCGTTGCTTTCGAACGCGTCCGCTCTCCCGGCGAGGAATCGCCGGAGCGACGCGTTATCGGTGAGCGCGGCGGCTTCACGGAGAAGGGCGGCTGCCGGGAGAAGCAGGTCCCTGTACTCTTGGCTGTACGATACAGTTGTCAGTTTGCCATCGGCGTTGCGCCTGATCGTGGTGAAGAATCCGGTCGCTCTCTTCTGTTCCGTCTCGGGAAGTGTGGCGACCCAGGAGGTGAATTCCTCTCTGGTCATGTCGTCCGGATAGTAGTTCGCCTGCGGTGGTTTATGTTCCGGGACCCCACCGACAAAAGGTTCGTCATGGTCCAGCTTCGACCAGGGGCCGCGGTTGATGTTAAAATAGTGGAGATGTTCCTTTCCCTCCGGGGAATCATCGGCCTCCAGTTTCGCACGGAGTGCTTCATTGCCGCTCCAGACCTGCCGGGCATAGATACGGTCCATCAGAAGGGCGACCTGTGTCAACTTCGCCAGGGCCCGACGGTCCCCGGGGGAGAGCACGGACGCGTTCCCCGTGACCGTCGTCGGAGCAAACCGGTTGATTTTCGCGGCAAGCGGGGAGGGGGGCGCTTCCTTCCGTGGTGACGGACAGCTGGCGGTCATGGCGATCAGTCCGATCATGAGGTACAGAATGATTGGTTTCATGGATCTCCTCCGTATGGTCACAACGTCGTCCGTGTCAGGAGCGTTCGTCAAGTCGTCGTTCGAGGTGGGCGAGGAACCGGTCCGTGGCCCCCACATGCGACGCCACGAACCTTGCCGCGTGTTCTCCGGCCGCGGCACGGGCGCGTTCGTCCTCCAGGAGATGCTTCAGCGTCCTGTGGAGATCGTCGCGGTCGTTGACGACGAATGCCCCTCCGTGTTCGACGAGCATCAGCGGTTCGTGGGAGTTCCTGTGCTTCGGCCCGAAGAGCACCGGGATCCCATAGACCGCGGCTTCAAGAACGTTATGGATCCCCTGGCGGAAGCTTCCCCCCACGAAGGCGATCTGTGCGTGGGCGTAGAGGATGGTGAGGATGCCCACGCTGTCGACGACGATCACCCGTTCGCCCGCGTACTCATTCAGGGCGGAGAACCGGAGGGTCTTTCCCGCGAGCTGCCGTTCCAGTCCCTCGAGGTGTTCCTCCGTGGGTTCGTGCGGCACGATGATGAACAGGACGTCGTCCGATGCGGCGATCAGGGGGAGCGCCGCGCCGAGAACGACCTCCTCATCTTCCGGCCAGCTGCTGCCGATGACGACGATCTTCTTCCCGCCGGTGACGGCCGGCGGGATGAGGTGGCGCTTCCGCGCCTCGGCGCTCCGGATGCTCACCTGGTCGTACCGTGTGTCCCCGATCGTCTGAATCACGGGGTGATCGAGGAAGAAATGCCGGAACGCGTCTGCGTCGGATTGCGCGACGGTGAGGATATCGTCGATCGCGTTGTACACCTCATGATGGAAACTGCGCGCGACCGGTGTCCTGCGCCTGGTCCGCTCGCGCATCGTGGCGTTGGCGATGAGCACGGGGATCTTCCGGTGACGCAGTTCCCAGATGTGGTTGGGCCAGATGTCGTACCGTACCATCACCGCCGCATCGGGGCGGATGAGGTCCAGGAACCGCCGTGCGTTCGCGCGCGTGTCGAAGGGGATGTAGGTGATCACGCCGGCAGGCGCATAGGCGCGGGAGTGTTCGAACCCGGAAGGTGAGAAGAAGGAGACGATGACAATCACGTCCGGATGGCGCCGTTTCAGCTCGGCGATGATCGGCTTCGCCTGTTCGAACTCGCCCATCGATGAGGAGTGGAACCATATCCTCCGTCCCTGCGGCAGCGCTCTGACCTGCAGCTGGAGGTCCTCAAAGAGGCGTTTGCGGCCGCGGATCCCCCGGCGGGTCTTTGCATTGACGATGCCCATGGTCTGGATCACCGCCCAGAGGAGGGGGATGACGATGAAGCTGTAGGCAAGGGGCCAGAATCGTTTCACCCTCCCTCCATGCGGCGTCGTGCCGCCGCGACCACGGTATCCACCTGGATGGCGTTCATACAGAGGAAATGTCCTTCGGGACAGCGGGGGAGGCCGATATGCGTGCACGGTCTGCACCCCAGCCCGGTCACTTCGATGACGGTGCTGCGTGCTGCGGGGGGGAAGAACCCGAACTGCCGGACGGTCGGTCCGAAGAGGGCGACCACCTGGGTCCCCCGCGCCGCCGCGATGTGCATCAATCCGGTGTCGTTGGCGATCACGACCGCGCAATGGTCCATCACCGCGGCTGTCTCCAGGAGCGAGGTCCATCCCGCGAGGTTCACGACGTGCGTCCCCGGAAACGACGAGGCGATGATCGTCGCGATCGTTGCGCAGCGTTCCCGTTCGTCCGCAGAGCCGAACAACAGCACGGGATCCCCTTCCTGTGCGGCCAGGACCCCCGCGGCCATGGCGAACCGCTCCTCCGGCCACATCTTGTTGGCGTGCTTCGCGGAGGGACACACGCCGATACATCGAGCGGTCTTCGGTATGTTTTCGCCGGCCAGAAGGGCGTCGACGGTCTCCCGGATCGTGTCCGGGACGAAGAGCTCAAGTCCCCTGCCGTGGTCCCTGACGCCCCAGGCCCCGAGGGTCTCCAGGTAGCGCTCCGCCACAGCGGGGGCCCCGCCGAACCGGCCGTACGTGTCGATCTTGAATCGCACCAGCAACCATCGCGCGATTTTCCGCTTGTTCAGGCGGACCACGCGGCGCATGCCGGCGCAGAGAAATCTGCTGCGGATGCTGTCGTGAATATCGATGATGAGATCGTACCCTGAGGCGGCGATCGTGCGACGGAGCCGCAAAAGATCGGCGGCGGTCCCCGCGTCGGGGAACTCGATCACGCTGTCGACGTACGGGTTGTGACGCACGAGATCGGCATACGCCGACTTCACGACGTAGTCGATCCGGCAGTCGGGGAAGCGCCCGCGCAGTGACCGCACGAGCGGCGAAGAAAGGACGACGTCGCCGACGGAACTTAAGCGGATGATAAGCGTTTTATGTAGTACATCCTGCATGTCGGCTGTCCGTCATTGTACCGATTTTCCGTGGAAATAGCAACGGACGGGGTGATGGAATGACGGCTTGACAGTGGAGGGGGAAGGGGGTACATTGATTCTCCGATCACACAGAAGGAGGCGTATGAACAGGCCGGGAATGCTGGGGGAACTTCGTGCGAGCGGTTATACCGTCCTCTCCGTGAAGGATGAGCTCCGCGCCAATCTGATGACGAGGATGCGGAAGAAGGAGGAACTCTTCCCGGGCATCATCGGTTACGACCAGACGGTGGTTCCCGCCCTGGTCAACGCGATCCTCGCAAAGCACGACATCATACTCCTCGGCCTCCGGGGCCAGGCAAAGACCCGCATCGTACGGCAGCTGACCACGCTGCTGGATGAACAGATCCCGATCGTCCGGGGGAGCGAGATCAACGACAACCCGTTCGTGCCGGTGAGCAAGTTTGCGGTCGATCTTGTCGCGGAGAAAGGGGACGCCACGCCGATAGAATGGATCCACCGGAGCCGGCGCTACGGGGAGAAGCTCGCCACTCCCGACGTCACCATTGCGGACCTTATCGGCGACATTGACCCGATCAAGGCGGCCGCGCAGCGTCTCCACTACGCCCATGAGGGGGCCATCCACTTCGGCATCATCCCGCGCTGCAACCGGGGGATCTTCGCGATCAACGAGCTTCCGGACCTTCAGCCCCGCATCCAGGTCGGCCTTTTCAATATTTTGGAAGAGAAGGACATTCAGATCCGGGGCTTCAATATCCGGATTCCGATGGACATCATGCTGGTGTTCACCGCGAACCCCGAGGACTACACGAACCGCGGCAACATCATCACCCCGCTCAAGGACCGCATCGATTCCCAGATCCTCACGCACTATCCCCGATCGCTCGACGACGCGATCAGGATCACCACGCAGGAGGCCCACGTCACGCGTGAGGGACGCGACATCCGCCTCCCCCGGTTCTTCCGCGAGATCATCGAGCAGATCGCTTTTGAGGCGCGCAAGAGCGAGTATGTCGACCAGAAGTCGGGCGTCAGCGCGCGCATGACGATCGCCGCCATGGAAAACCTGATCAGCAACGCAGAGCGGCGCGCGATCACGATCGGTGACGAGGTGGTGGTCCCGCGTATCTGCGACCTCCCCCACGTCCTTCCCGGCCTCACCGGGAAGATCGAGCTCGTCTTTGAAGGGGAGCAGGAGGGACCCGTGAAGGTCAGCAAGGCGCTCCTCGGCAAGGCGGTGCGGGAGACGTTCAAACGGTATTTCCCGGATCCGCTGAGAAAACGCCCCCGCGCCGCACAGGATCCCCAGGGAAGCAAAGGACAGGCCGACGATCCCGAGTACGGAAAGATCGTGCAGTGGTTCGAAGCGGGGAACAGTATCGACCTTGCCGACGATATGACGGTCGGCGACTATACCAAGGAGCTCGACAAGGTCCGGGGGCTGCGTGAGGTGACCGGGAAATACATGAAGGGGTTCGACGAGAAATACGAGCTCCCGTCGGTGATGGAGTTCGTCCTCGACGGGCTGCACCAGAGCTCGAAGATCGCCAAGGACGAGGTGGACCACCACACATCGTACAAAGACCTGGTGGGGAGCATCTTCAGCGGCCAGGGTAAGATGTACGAGGAGGACTGACGGTGCGCTTCCGGTATTCCCGCTGGCGGCCCGACGCCGCCACCGATGATCAGCGCCTGCAGCAGCTGGTCTCCCTCTTCAGCTACCTCGCGGTGCAGACCAGCGGCGATGTGGAAGAGGCGCTGGAGTGGCTGAAACAGCTTGCGGAGGAGTACGGGCTCTTCGACGAGAACATGACGATGGACGACATCATCGACGCGCTGCGCGAGATGGGGCTGATCAAAGACGCGAAGACCGGGGTCCAGCTGACCGACAAGGGGATCCAGCGGATACGGCAGGACGCGCTGCGGGAAGTGTTCACCTCGCTGAAAAAAGCCCCGTCGGGAAACCATGAAACACCCTACACCGGCGCGGGGGTCGACCGCCTGAGCGAAACAAGGAAATTCACGTTCGGCGACCAGGCGACGAATATCGACCTCACCTCCACGCTCACCAACGCGTTCCGGCGTGACGGGATCGACGACTTCACGCTGAAAGAGGAAGACCTCGAAGTCTACGAGACGGAGCACCAGACGAGCTGCGCCACGGTACTGATGATCGACATCAGCCACAGCATGATCCTCTACGGCGAGGACCGCATCACGCCGGCAAAGCAGGTCGCGCTCGCACTCAGCGAGCTCATCACCACGAGGTTTCCGAAAGATTACCTCTCCCTCGTGACGTTCGGGGACGAGGCGCAGCTGGTGAGCATCAACGAACTGCCGTTCCTGAACGTAGGTCCGTACCATACGAACACGCGGGCGGGACTGCAGCTGGCGCGCGATCTGCTGCGCCGGCGGGGGGGGAATGCGAACAAGCAGATCTTCATGGTGACCGACGGGAAGCCGTCGGCCGTTTTTGAGTCCGGCGGGCGGCTCTACAAGAATTCGTTCGGCCTCGACCCCAAGATCGTCAACAAAACCCTCGACGAAGCGGTGGCCTGCCGGCGCGAACACATCCCGATCACCACGTTCATGGTGGCCCGGGATCCGTACCTTATCAATTTCGTCGAAGACCTGACCAAAGCCAACCACGGACGGGCATACTACTCGTCCCTGACCAATCTCGGCGAGTTCGTGTTCGTCGACTACATCCGCAACCGCCGCAAGAAATTCACCTCCTGATTCATCGCAGGGCTTCGATCAGCACGCGTCCTTCCCTTCCCGCAGGAAATTCCACCCCCGTTATCGCTGCGAGGGTCGGCCCCAGGTCGGCCGGGCTCGCTTCCCCTGCATAGGCGCCGGGCTTGAGGCCTCTCCCCATCAGGATCAGCGGCACGTGCGCGCTGTAGTCGTACGGCTCCCCGTGTGTTGTTCCTTCCCCCCCGGTTCCTTCAAAGTAATAGGGCTTCAGAACGTAGAAGAGGTCGCCACTCCGGAGCGGATGGTAACTGTGAGCGACCTTCAGGTCCAGCCCCGAGTGTCCCGTTGCCGACTCCATGTGCTGTCGCGTATAAACGGCGGCGACCCCCCTGAGGCCCAGGAGGGCGTCCCCGGCGACGCGTGCGGCATCTTCAGGACTGACCTGCTTTGAGCCGAGCGTCGCCCGCCGCAAATGGATGTTGTGGTCCACCGACCGTTCGATCCAGGGGGCGGAGGGGGAACCGAATCGGGCGCTCAACGCCCACTCGCAGCGTCCGGTGATGCTGTCAGGCGGGACACGTCCTGTCTCCGCGCCCGGGTGATGTGCGCGGATGTACTCGGGCATCGGCGCGATGCCGTGATCGCTGGTCAGGGCCACGAGGCAGTTGCCGGCGCCAAACCTCTCATCGAGGAACCCGAGAAAGTCCGCGATGATGCTGTCGGTCGCCACGGACATCTCAAGGACTTCCCGGCTGTGAGGTCCGAAGGAATGGCCGACGTAATCATTGGCCGAAAAGCTGATGCAGAGGAGGTCGGTCACCCCCCGCTCGCCGAGCTGTTCAGCCCTCACCGCGGCTTTCGCGAACGACGCGAGGATCTCATCCGCGAACGGGCTGGTCATCAGGGCGTGATAGTAGGAAGGCGTCCTATGGTCCGGGTTCCCGCCCGTGATCGGGTGCGGGAATGTTCTCCCCAGTCCGTTCCCCCCGCTCTCGTACGGCGCGTCGTCGACATCAAGACCGTTGAACGCCGCCTCCGGAAGGCGCCGGGTCCACATCCGGCCGAAATAGGAATTGACGAGGCCGGAGGAATTGAATTCGCGCACCCACGCGGGGAGGGTCGCGGTGTAATAGGAGGAGGTGACAAAGGACGAGTCCGCCATCCAGAAGGCGGCGTTCGCCATCTTCCCCCCCAGGAGGATCGCCGCGCGGTCCTTGTGCGATATCGCGATCACCTTGGACCGGAAACCGGATGCGAGCCGCAGTTCGTCGCCGTAGGTGGTCCCGATGAAGTTCGCCGGAGACCTTCCCGCTCCGGAAGCGCCGAGGAGTGCAACGTCCTTGTCCTCGACGCAGTAGACCGAGGCGCGCGACTGAACATCGATCCAGTTGTTGGCGATGATGCCGTTCTGGTTGCCGTAGGCGCCGCTCAGAATCACCGCATGGCCGGGCCCGGTGAGGTTGATCGCGTGCTTGTACGACGCGTTCGTGAATGATGCCCCCTGTTCCATCAGCCTGCGGAAGCCTCCCCGGCCGAATTGTCCGCCGAAACGGGCGAGGTACTCATAGGGAACCTGATCGATGGTGATGACCACCACGAGAGGGGGCTGAACGGCGTGCTGCGCCAGGATCGGGTATCCGATGCCGAGCGAGAACACAAGGATGAGGAACGGACGTCGGGAAATCATGGGGCCATGTGGGAGTCGTTGACCCATGGTACTGAAAGGAAGGGAAATATCAAAGCAGGGGGCTGATCGTTCACTTGAAATTGAACCGTTTTTTCTGCACTATACCCTATGCTTTTGATCATCCCCGCGATGGAAATACGAGAGGGGCGGTGTGTCCGGACCGCGCAGGGGGTCGACGGGTTCGGTTATCCGGTTGACCCGGTCCAGGTAGCGAAGCTGTGGCGGACTGAGAATGCGAAGTCTCTCCACGTGACCGATCTCGACGGTGTCCGCGAAGGGCGCGTTGTCAACGGAGACATCATCCGCAGGCTGGTGCAGAACGTGGACATTCCCATCATACTCGGCGGGGGGCTGGTCACGCTCGAGGCCGTGCGCTGGGCGTTCGACACCGGCGTCTACCGTGCCCTGATCAGCGCGATGCTGGTCGACAACCCTGACGAGCTGAAACGGGTCATCGAGGAATTCGGCGCCACCAAGGTCGTGCTCGGCATCTACGCGGTGGACGGTGTCTTTGTCAGGCGGGGGACCATGTCCAGTTCGGGCCTGACCGCTCTCTCGGCCGCGCTGAACGCCAAAGCCCTCGGATTCCGCCGGGTCGTCTACACCGACATTGACGCCGAAGGAAATCCGGCCCGGGTCAACCTCAAAATACTCCGGGAGATCGGGGAGAAGACCGGCATGCGCGTCACCGCGGCGGGGGGGGTGACGGGGCTGGAGGATCTTCTGAAGATCCAGGAGCTCGAGCGTTACGGCATCGATTCCGTGGTGATCGGCCGGGCTCTCTACGAGAACAGATTCTCCTGCCAGGCGACCTGGCGTCGATCTGAAGCGGGCGACTACCCTCACACAGCAAAACTCTGATCATGCGCAAGGTACTGGTCCTCCTCGGCAGCACAAGCGACGAGCAGATGATGGCGGGATGCACAGAGTACCTGACCCGCTTCGGGATACCCTTCACCTTGACGGTCTCCTCCGCCCACCGGCAGCCCGAAGAGACGGCCGCTCTCGTGAAGTCTGCGGCCGGTAGCGGGTACGGGGTCATCATCGCCGCCGCGGGGATGGCCGCGCATCTCCCCGGTGTCGCCGCAGCCTATACCACGCTGCCGGTCATCGGCGTGCCGCTCGAGGGATCGGCGCTGCACGGCGTCGACGCGCTCTATTCCATCGTCCAGATGCCGGCCGGCATTCCGGTCGCCACGGTGGCCATCGGGGGGGGGAAGAACGCCGCAGTCCTCGCCGCCGAGATCCTGGCGCTCAACGATGACGGCCTCCGTCAGTCGCTGCTGGCGTTCCGGACGAACGGAGCGAAATTTTGAAGTTCCTGATCATCGGTCACCTCTGTGTCGACGTTGCCCACCCCCTGGAGGGTCCGGAGTCTGAAGCGTGGGGGGGTATCGCCCACGCCATCGCGACGCTCGGCGTTCTCGCCGGGGAGGGGGAGAACGACACGGTGGTTCCGGTCTGCGGGGTCGGGGAGGCGGAACAACCCGCCTTCCTTGCCTGGCTCGGGCGATTTCCCGCGGTGGAACTCTCGGGTGTCTACGTCAGCAAAGAACCGACGAACAAAATCCATCTGTACGAACAGGAGGGGGGGGTGCGGGTCGCGTGCGCGCGGGACATCGCCCCGCCGGTGGCATTCGACCGTCTCAAGCGGTTCCTGAACGCGGACGGGATTATGATCAACATGTCGTCGGGGTTTGACATCACGCTGGAGTCGCTCGACCAGATCCGCATGGAGGTCCGTGCGAAGGGAACCCCCGTGCATTTCGACTATCACAACCTGACCATGGGTGTCAACAGGCATGGCGTACGGTTCCGGCGGCCGATTCCCGACTGGCGCCGCTGGGCGTTCATGATCCCGACCGTGCAGCTAAACGAGGCGGAGCTTGCGGGGCTGGCGATGGAGCCGCTCACCGAGCAACAGACCGTCGGGCACCTGCTCACGCTCGGCCCGAAGGGAGTCATCGTCACCCGCGGTGAGCGGGGAGCGACGCTGTTCACCAACGAACACAAGAAGGTCGCGCGACACGATATCGCCGGCATCCCGGCGGCGGAGACTCCCGACAGCACGGGACTCGGCGACGTCTTCGGCGCGGCGTTTCTGTATCACTACGCCGGGTCGTCCGATCTCCCCGCGGCGGCGGAATTGGCCAACCGGGCAGCCGCCTTGGCGGCGGGACGAACGCGCACCGAACGCTGGACCGCGCCGCGGCCCGCTGAGTCCG
>Ga0315276_10004091_pt1 | contig 13384 bp, 15 predicted proteins | sample YL17G05_0_MG_FD_204542 | JGI IMG/M metagenome (GOLD analysis project Ga0315276, IMG submission 204542) | Sediment microbial communities from Yellowstone Lake, YNP, Wyoming, USA - YL17G05_0 | ecosystem: Environmental > Aquatic > Freshwater > Lake > Sediment | place: USA: Wyoming | collected...
CTCTTCCCCTACTACAATCTCATCCAAATCTTTTCTATTTTTAATTTTCCCAGATTTTAGTTCACCCCCTCTTTGAGTGAGATATTTTGTTCTTGTCTCACCTTTCTTAAGTTCAACAAAAACATACCACAAATATTCGTAAGGTGTTTTAATTCTCTTTCCTTCCAAATGGTATTTTGGATTTTTTGAAATATGTTTAAGCCTGAATTTCACAGCGTTAAAATCAATGCCATTATCTTCGCAATATCTCTCCCTCATTTGATAAACTTTTCCATCTTTCTCGATGAACTCTCTCGCCCTGTAAGAAGCCCTGCTCTCCATCTGCTTGATTCTCTCCATCTCATCAACACAGATGTAATCTCGCTTGCATGAACCATAATCTGCAAATATGCAGTCTATTTCCTCATTATTAACCAAATGTTTCAAATATCTCCTTGGCTTTCCACCCTCATGACTAAACTTAATAAGAATTTGATACTTCTTCCCATCTCTTTCAATAAATTCAGGAAACTTTTTCTGGTCACAGCAACTTCCCTTGGGTCTTCCCATGATTTCCCATATTTTCTGACTTTTAAAATAAATGTATACTAAAAAGAAGCTATATTGTTCAATATACAGATTAAATCCTTAAGGCTAAAAATTGGGCGTTTTTCTCCAAGCATAATAATAAAGAGGCAATAAAAGAAAACCTAATGCAATTACAAAAGATACAGCAAACCAAACACTCCAACCACTACTAATAAACCCGCCTCTACTGAAATTATCTATAATTCTCAAGGTTATGTAAATAGGGATAGTGATTGTTGATATCTTTGCCCAGATTTTTATATATTTATTCTTAGGTTCCTTTTTCCAAGCACAATAATATAAGGGAAAAAATAAAAACAAGTAGATAAAGAGGTTATAAAGAATATAAAATGCGTACAATCCAAAATGTGTATATAATCTAAAATAAAGGAAAAGATAATTTAATTTATTAACTAAAATTCCGCTACTTTTAAAAAAGAGATGGTTAGCTATTCTTTCAAATAAAAAAGGAAAAATCATTACTAAAGAGGATATAATCCCTAAGATTCTTAAGCCCCGACCATCAACACTATTTTTCTCAATCCCCATGTTCTCATCGCCACTATGCTTCCATTTAAAATAAAAAACAATAGCAAGAATAAAGAGTATCCATGCAGGAATACCATAAATCAAATAAACAACAGCCCACAAGCCGACAGAACACTCAGAATCAAAGTGGTCAAAGTCAGTAAATCTAAGCATCCCACAATCCTTAACCCAATAAGAGGTAGTTGGGATAATATAAATTAAAAAGTAAATAACCCCCAAGATTAATAAAATTTGAAATACTCTTTTTCGCATCTATTGATTAATAACAACCTCTTTTTAAGTTTTATTATAAATAAGTAAATCCAGAATAATCAAACATTCTCTAGACCCTTAACCAATTACCTCCCCAACTCAGCATAAACTCTCTTAATAAACTCAATCTTATCCTGACACTGTCTATTTAGCGTGATATGCCCAGATTAGCAAAATATCCCCATCTTAATAAATTTTGTTTAAAATAAACTTGAATCATAATCCATGACGATAAAAAGAGGAATTTATTAACAATCAGATTAAACTTATAAAACACAAATCAATATCTTTTCGGGCATATCACGACAAGTATACAATATCTCTTATCCTCAATCTTAATAATATCCCCATGCCCCTGCATAATCAAGTTCAAAGCAAAAGGAGAAACTGCCGTAGTATTCTTCTTCTCAATCCTAATCTCCCTACTCTCAACTTTCCTTAAAACTTCCTTCGTCCTTTCAATATCCATTAAATCTTCTAAAACTTCTCTTCTCGCCTCTTTTAAAATCGGAAAATCCTTCGTCTTCTTATTTACCGCCGCAAGTAAAAAATGGCTGGACATCTGCTGCCTTACAACTGACTTAACCTTCCATTTATAATCCCTTAAAATCATTAAACCCCTGGCAGCAGCATGTCTAAATCTTCTTTTTAAGATTTCAGTATTCTCGATTGATTCATCTAAAATCTTTCTCAAGTCTTTAGCTTTCAAATATTCATAAAATCCATTAAAAGAATTAAGTAATCAGCCAATTAAATTAAAAATTAAGATTAATTTTTTTCTTTTATTCTCTCCATTGCTATCCCTCTTCTCCATAATGAGCATATATTTCCTACAACCTAAATAAATAAAAAGCCAAAAGCGAATCCCTTTTCATGGCTGATGTTAAAAAAATAGCAGATTTCTTTGCCGGAAAACCCGTGCAGTACGATGCTCAAAAAGGAAATGTTAATGTATCTCTAACTCTCCAGCATCAAGAACCTTCCGGATGGAAACACGGAATTGACCATTTTTGTTATGCGGATTTTACAATAACTTGGATGAATAATCTCCAAGGGGGAGCAAACAGAAATCCCTCAGTTTCATGGCAGCCCGGATACTTTCATGTGGACAGCAGAGCGCCCCAAGAATACGGTGGCTTATGGCAAAAGCTTCCTGATTATGCAGGCGCGCTATGCGCAATGTTAACTCAGATAAGTCTTGGTCCCAATATAAATAACATAAGAAAAGCAATATACTCCCTTGAAGAAAAATTCAAAGAGGATTTCTCTGGAAAGGAATTAGAAAAGCATTTTGAACGAGAAGGCTCATCGTCAGATGACGATTAATCTTTCTCCTTAATTCTCTCCATAATCTCTTTATCTCAAAACCCTTTGCAAAATCAACACCCCTCTAAGAAATCCCATTAAAAAATTAATAAAATTAACCCATTAATCGAGGATTAACATTAACTTTCTCCTTAAAAAACTCTAATAAAAATACTTAGAACCATAAAAAGAAAATCAAGAATCAGAAATGCAATCCCCACTCCCCTGATTTCGATAGCTCTTCTCTTGCTTATTTTATCTGCAAAAATAATCATTAAAACAGATAAAATTAATATAAAAATCCCCAAAAAAGCAAGGTTGTTATTCAGTCCAGGAAAGCCCATATAAACAATAACCCTGCATGCTTTAAATTACTTTCTATTTATTTTTCTCCCCAATTCTCTCCAAAACTTTAAGATGCATCCTCTTCAAAAATTCAACCCTATCTTCCATCTTAACTAAATCGCTATAACCCTGCATAATCAATCCCAAACTAAATGGAGAAGGCAAATCAGTATCTTTATACTCCAATTTTATTCTTCCGCTCTCAATCAATTCCAAGATAACCTTAGTATTCTCAATGTCCATCAAATCTTCCATAACCTCTCTCCTCGCCTCCTGAAGTATTGGAAACTCATTGCTCAACCTCTTCACAGCCGAATATAAAAAATGAGACTTCATCTGCTGTTTCCCCGCGCTTCTTGTTCTCCCTTTATAATTTCTAAGTATCATAAGCGATCGCGCAGCGCAATGCCTAAATCTCCTTTTCAAAACCTCAGTTTTCTCAATCGCCTCTTTCAGAATTTCTTCAACATTCTTAGAGGTTAGATGTTTTATCACTCTTTCAATCTGCAATTTCTCCCCACAAAGAAAAAAACCATTATCAGATATTCCAATTTCAACATCGCGAGCATGCAGTCTCCCAGCCAAAAACGCAATCGCCCGAGATAAAGCATCATTTACTCTTCTTCCAAACAAACTATGAAAAATAACATACTCTTTTTCTCCAGAATACCTCTCAATTATAATCTTTTTGTCCGAAGGCATTCCAATATACTTAAATTGTGAGTAGCAATAATCATAAATCTCCTCAGCAACAGATTCAGAAACATACAAATAACTTCTTATCCACTCTTTTATCTCCTTTTCCTCAAGCTTTTTCGAAAATTTCTCTCCCAACAGCCCTCTAAACCGAGAAATTTCCATAGCTAAGTCAAAGCTAAGGGGAAGCATTTCAGAAAACCATGAAGGAATTGTCGGAGCCCGGCTCACGCTCCCCCTAACATACGCTTTCATCCCTCTAGTGTAAGCAAATTCATACTTAGCTCCTCCCAAAACAAACACATCTCGCGGTTTCAATCTCTCTAAAAACCCCTCGTCAATCTTCCCTACAGTTGTTTCAGTACCAGCAATAACAACAGAAATAAAACTTTCATCCGGAATAGTTCCAATATTAGTCATATACATAACTCTTGCAAGTTTTCCTCTCTTCCCAATCTGTTTAGTTTTCTCATCATACCAAATTTTAGCGTAAACTTGTCTATGCTCAAGCGCATAATCTCCAGCAAGATAAGAAATAACTGCAAGAAAATCGTCCCGAGTTAAAGTAGAATAGCAATAACTTCTTCTAATCAAGTTGAACATCTCCTCCTCGTCCCAAATTTTATAAATCGCCATCCCAAAAATCTGCTGAGACAAAACATCCAAACAATTCTTAGGGATAAACACCCTGTCAATTTTTCTCTCCTTAGATTCTTTCAATATCACAGAACATTCAACTAAATCGTCCCTATCCAAAACTAAAAATCTCCCCTTAGCTATATCATGTAATTTGTGTCCTGCCCTTCCGCAATTATGCACTATCACATTTCCAACAACAAAATTATTCGGCTCTTTATCCAAAGTTAAATTATAAACTTCTCGCTTTCCAGCTTTTTCAACACTTTCAACTTCACAAAAGTCAATATGGGTGTTATACTCTTTTTTTAAAGATAAATAGGGCGAATAATCTTTTGTTGATTCTTTGCCCCTTCTTGCCTTTTCACCATAACCCTCAATATTCTCAAAAAACCTCCTCAAATCTTCTTTTCTCAGCAAAGAAACACAATACAAATCCTTTCCGCTGGTTTTCTTGATTAGTTTTGAACTTTTAATTTTCCTTTTGCTTATTTTATTGCTGTATCCTAGCCTTGAAAACAATAAATGCATTCCTTTAATGAATTTCTCGCTAGCGCTGAATATCCTCATCATCCCGTGATTTCTGCAAAGGTTTAGGTTGCCGTCGCCTTCAAAAATTCCTTCAAGATACGAATGCGCAAGTTCAGGAGGCAGAGAAAAAACATATTCGCTTATTTCTATATCAAAACTCTTGTTCTTGCATGGAATTCCAAGAGACATAAAAACATATGCAAAAAGGTTAGAGCCAAATTCAAGATTATAAAATCCTTCTTTAAAGGCAAGATAGGGGTTTATCTGAAATCTTTTAACAATCTCTGCAATCTTATCAATCATCACTTTGGATTTATTTCCAATTTTAATCTTATAATACTCTGCCTCCCCTTTTTTCTGGCTCTTTACTATGCATCCATCAGTCGCAACAATTCCGGCAAGCCACATTATTTCTTTAGTCAACTTTAATGGAAATTCAGGCCATCTTGCTCCTTTTGTCTTTAAAAAATGCAGATAAGGCAAGTATTCCTCTATAGGGATTCTGCAAATCTCACATGCGTTTAAAAAATAATCAAGTCTTATGCTTTTTTTCCTTCCAATAATTCTTCTACAGTCTATAAACCTTGAATACGGCATTCCAAACTCTTTTGCAAATTTATCAGCATTGATTTTTCTTTCTTCTCTAAGCTTATCAATTATTTTCTGAAAGAAATTATCTTTGTTTGCAACAAATATCTTGTTTTTAGGAATTAATTCAAACAAATAAGGCTCTTTATTCTTAAAATTAATCCTGCTTCTTATTTCCGCTACTAAGTTTCCAGGTAGTAGCTCTCCCGCATTTCTCCAGCCAGTATCTGTTAAAATAGGGTGCTCCTCTGTGCAATTAATCTCTTCCCCGCATTTTAATTTTATCACGATAGTTTCCTCTGCAGAATTTTTATGCCATTTTCTTATCTTGCTGCTAATAAATCCCCTTTCTTTGTCATAGGAAATAACCTCTGCATCCAGTTTGTTTTCAACAATCTCTCCAATCTTTCTATACACTCCATCACTGCACAAAATATTATTCTCATAAGTTAAACACCTTTGTAGTGCGCGAGCAGTTGATTTAGGACTTCCAAGTAAAATAACTAAATCAACATATCCAATGTCAATTCCCAATTCTAGCGAAGTCGAAGTCACAACAACTTTCAATTCCCCCTTTCTCAATCTCTCCTCAATCCCAAATCTATGCTCCTTAGAAAGTGAAGAATGATGCGCCCCAATGTTCTCCAAATACTTAGCAGGAAACATATCTTTCAAATGATGTATAACTCTCTCAGTTGCCGCCCGAGTGTTAGTAAATATCAGCGTAGTCTTGTGTTCCTGAATCAACCTATCAATCTCTTCATACAAATTGTCATGCATATCATCCGCGCTGGTTTCAATCATCTTGCTCGGGGCAACAACTTCAATATCAATTTTCTTCTCCATTTCAACTTCAGCAATTCCGCAATCTCCATTAGTCCCAACTAAAAACTTAGCAATCTCCTCCAGTGGCGCAATAGTAGCAGATAACCCTATTCTCACAGGCTCAATTTTAGATATCTCCTGCAGCCTTTCTAGTGATAAAGACAAGTAAACCCCTCTTTTGTTAGCCAGAGCATGTATCTCATCAACAATCATAAACTCCACTCCCCTCAACTTTTCAACAAACTTGCTGGTTGTAAGCAGTATCGCAAGTGTTTCCGGAGTGCTCACTAAAATATGAGGACAATTTTTCAGCATCTTGCTCCTTTCAGCTGTTGTCGTATCTCCCGTTCGAAGGCTAACTCTTATTTTCTGAAGTTTTATTCCCTTTTTCTCGGCTAATTTCTCAATCTCCTCAAGTGGCTCAATTAAATTTTTATAAACATCGTTAGAAAGTGCTTTCAACGGCGAGTTATAAACAGCATAAACCTTCTCCTCAAGTTCATTTTTCTCAGCCAGCCCAACTAAGTAATTTAAGATAGATAGAAAAGCTGTAAGTGTCTTAGTTCCCCCAGTAGGAGCCGATACAAGTATGTTCTTTCTCTCATGAATAGGCATAACCCCATAAAGCTGAGTAAGTGAAAACGATTTAAATTTAGAAAAAAACCACTCCCTAACAAGCGGATGCATGATTAGCTCAATCTCCTTTCCATCGCGAGGCTTGATAAATTCAATTTTTCCAGTCATCTTTGCATATTTTGGTTTTTAATTTAGTATCCATGGAAATAACTTTCCGCAAATTTTGGTTTTCAATTTAATATAAGGAAAGATTTCCCTAATTTTGGTTTTTAATTTAATATAAGGAAAGATTTCCCTAATTTTGGTTTTTAATTTAGTATCCATGGAAATAACTTTCCGCAAATTTTGGTTTTCAATTTAATATAAGGAAAGATTTCCCTAATTTTGGTTTTCAATTTAGTATCCATGGAAATAACTTTCCACTAATTTTGGTTTTCAATTTAGTATCCATGGAAATAACTTTCCGCAAATTTTGGTTTTCAATTTAATATAAGGAAAGATTTCCCTAATTTTGGTTTTTAATTTATATCAACGGAAATAAATTTCCACTAATTTTTGCATATTTTGGTTTTCAATTTAATATAAAGAAATAAACCGCAGGGATTTAACCCTTTCCCTCTTATTTAAATTTTATGAAATTAACTATAACCAGATAGTGCTCATGCTAATCGAATAGAAGTTATCTGTCTAGCCATCTCCCCCATGCTAATATCCCCTGTGCTCAGATTAAATCTTCCCAAAACCCTATCCAGAAAACGCAGTTTTCCAATTCTTTCACTGTTTGAATCATCATCCCTTAACTCCCTAATTTCCGCTCGCATCATATCAACAATATTATATGGAGAAATAGAAATAAAGCCGCTGTTCATAATCGCTTCAGCGCTAACACACTCCTCCCCAAACTGAGTGTCAAGAATCACCATCTCCTTTTTATGATCTTTTATGTAAACTACTTCATTTCCATGTCTACGATAAGCCCCGCAGCATAACATATTAGTTTCATTATCCCATGCTTTTTAATTATTTCTATACTTAAAAAGATATAACGATTTTATACACCTCTTAGAAATTAGGATCTCTCATCCAGTCTCTTGGCAAGCATCCAACTTTATCATCCAATTCTAGCACAAGCAATTGTTTTTCCTCTTTAGAATCAACAATTCCTAGAACATAACACCCAGTTTCATCAGCAGAATACGGCTCATCTCTTTTATATTTTCCTCCAACAGCAAAATTAAGAGAAATCCTTTTGTCTCTTGCCGGAACACTTTCATCATCAAGAATTTTGATGCTCTCTGTGAACACCCCATAGAGAATCTCAGCCAATTTCCCCCGCTTTAGCATGTTCCTGATAACCTCTCTTCTCTCTGTTTGCAAAGGAATACCGTCTAATCCTGCATACAATCCTTTAATTTGAATTCCTTCAGGCCCAAAACACACTTCTTCAATTTTAATCATTAACTTGATTACTCTATCTGCTTTTTAACAATTACTATACTCAACAAACTCAACAATGCAAATAATTCTTATGCAACTCCAGAAGCCAACGCTGCCAGTTCTCCATCTTTTCTCATAGCAGTTTCTCTCAACCATTTTGCATTCATTTCAAGCCATGTTGCATAATTCCCAGGTTCATCTATCCTAGAAACTCTTAACGGAATTTCTCCGCCATCAGCCCCACCCAAAAACTTTAGCTCAAATCCACCCCCCCAGCTATCAAATCACCTTCAGAATTAACAGAAAAATAAGCTACATCCTCATAATCAGCTCCTTTCCAATCATTAATAATCCTATAAAACCCCTTGTTAATTAAATTTCCATCAGTATCATGATATTCAACAGCCATACTCCTAATCATTCTCCCCGCTTTTTAATTATTGCCGTATTCAAAGATATATTTAAAAACTAATACCGAATAACTTATCAATCATGAGGCTAAGCAAAACAAAAAGAGACAGAATCGCAGAACAAATTCTAAGTTACTTATATCACAATTTTCCAGCAAAATTTTTCACATCATCCATAGCGCAGGAAACTGCGCGTGACGAAGAATTCATAAAACAACTTCTCCTAGAGCTTCAGGATAAAAAGCTTGTTTCATGCATAAAGAAGAATCCCCAGGGCGAACTGTATTCAAGAAGATGCCGCTGGACACTATCTCCAAAAGCATACTCAGCATACAAACAGCTATAACTCAATCACATAAAACCTTATATAATTCTTCCCACTTGTTGACTAATGATAGACGATGCAATAAAATCCGCGTTTTCAAAAGCAAAGGAAGATATTTTCTTCCTCGGAGAAGAGCTCATGCAGGTTAGAGAAGAGATTCTTGATCTAAAAACAGACATAAAACTTATTTCTTCATTTATCGAAGATATAAAACTGAAACAACTTGAAGAAACATTCAAATTCCACCAAACCGCCAAACAGACAAACCAACAAACCAACACTCCAACACATAATTATTCAAATTTTCCAACACATCAACAGATTTATCCAACAGAAACCCCCATTCCAACAGACACTCCAACACTTCCACAGGAAACAAGGGGGTTATTAACCCCAAAAACAGGCATCTCCACAGGAAATGATGGGGTTCCAACAGACAAACCAACAGACAGACAGACAGACCAACACATCCCCTTATCGTCGGTAAATTCCAAGCCAATCTCTCTAGATAGAGCTCAGGAACTTTTAGAAAGCCTGGACAGCCTTAAGAAAGAAGTTCGCTTTAAATTCAAAAGACTAACAAGTCAGGAGATGCAGGTTTTCTCTTTGCTTTACAATCTTGAAGAGTCAGGTATCGTCGTGGATTACAAGACTCTGGCAGATAAGCTCAACCTTTCAGAGTCCTCAATTCGCGATTATATCGGCAAGATTCAGAAAAAAGGCATCCCAATAATGAAAGAAAAAGTCAATAACAAACGCATTCTCCTTCATATTTCCCAGGACCTTAAGAAGATAGCATCCTTGAACACTATTTTACAGTTACGGGAGCTATAAACCCCTTTTAAAACCATTCCAGCCGCTATAACCTTATTATTTTAAAAAACAAGAGATTTTCGTCGTATCGAATAGTTACCTCTTCTTGACTCCTTAATTCAATCTTCTTCCGGCTTATTACACCCTATAAACCCATTTTAAACCCTTTTTATCCCTTATCTCACTTTATAATCTCCAACTCTCTCAATCCTCCCTTTTGGACATTTAATTCAGAGACATTTCCATTCCCAATGTCTCTCTTTTGAGCTATTAGCTGCATTGATCCCATCAATTCCCTCAAAAATCTCTCTTTTTCACTCAATTCCATATATTTTCCTTTTTTTAACTCTATTTTCTCCATTTTCCCTCACTTTTTGTCTGTTTTTTTAATTTTCTAGCCTTTTTCAGTGTTTTTCATGCATTTCCTAACTCTCACTTTTCCACTTTTTGACATTAGTAGTTCGGTTTAATCAGTTCAAAAGTTCGCTTTAACTATCTCCTCTCCTTTCTAACCCTTACTTTTCCTGATTTTAACACAATCTCCTTTACCTCAGCAGGCACAAAGACTCTCTTCTTTCCATTGGCTTCTATTTGCTCTTCTATCAGCCCCTCACTCTTCTGCTTTATCGAGTTTATCTGCCCCCTTATTGTAGCTCTGCTTTTTCCCAGCATTGCAGCCAGATCATCATAACTCAGTTTCATTTCCGAGTTCAGCAAAACATAAACTGTTGCTCTTTCCATAGCAGTTAAGTTTGCAAAAATATTTTTGTTAGTTTCACCTGTTTGAACAGCTGTTTGAACACCCTCATAAACACCTTGAACAGCTGTTTGTTTATGCGCAGCTGTTTGCGGCTGTCTAAACAGCCGCTTAGAAATAGACCCTTCCATGAACGCAAAAGAATTTTTTATCCCTTCCATATCGCTTTCTATCGACGATAATCTCTCTTCAATCTGTCCCGCCCTGAAATCTTGCTGTTCTTCCTCGTTTTTCAGGTGTTTGACCCATGTTGACAGGTTGTTTATGTCGTTTTTTACAGAATCAAAAGACTTGTGAGTGGCTTCTTTAATCAATTCTATCTCATTTACTTCTTTTTTTCTTCTAAACAACCACTCAAACATGCAATATTATCATGAAAACAGGTATTTAAATCTTTTCCCGCCAATAATATTATCGACGATAAAACACCAGCAGTTACGCAAAAAATTCCAGCATTCCAACACATAATCCAACACCTCCAAAAACTCCAAAAAACAATCAAAAAACAGGGCTGTTTGCCTTCCAAACAGCACCCAAACACCGAAAAATGAAGGCAAACAGCTGTTTAAACACCCATAAACACCCATAAACACCCATAAACACCTGTTTTTATCGTCGATAAATTCAAAACACCGCAAAAACCTCCTGGCAAAGCCAAAAACCTTAAATATCCCAGATTCTTATGCAGAATATCACCAATTAAGCCAAATGGGAGGATAATGGATCAAACGTTAGAGGTGAAAAAAAGAGAAGCAGAATGAATGCAGAACACATATTTTTAATAACGTCTTCCTCTTTCTAGGTTCATCTTAGCTTTGCTTTTACTCAAATTTTCCAACCCTTTTTAGGCACTACGTTATCACTATTTTCTCCTAAAAGTATAAAAACTCCAGAGTATTAAATAACTCAGGGAGGAAAAAAATCTAACAAAATGGCATTACTTAGTTTATCCGTTGGAGCAGGTCTGGCAATTTTAATCGGAATATTAGTCCTGATATTTCCAAAGCTGCTGAGAGTAGGTGTAGGATTGTTTCTCATAATATGGGGAATTCTGCAGCTCGTAGCCCAATACTTGTAACAATAAAAGCAGAAACTTTCAATCAAATCCACTAGCTTTTAGTATGCCTTTTTATTTAATTTAAACGAACTTATCTCACCTTCACACTCATTAATATCTTGTCTCATTTATCCGCTCGTGTCAAGAATTCTGCCTTTAAAACACAGGGGTTTGGATTCTTGAGCATGCTCAAAAATACCTTCGCTTTCTATGAGTTAAAACAAGTAGCTTTTACAAAGAGTATTTTTGACATGTAAAGGTTCTCCCCCGCTCCCCCACTCCAAAGAATATCTCTTTTTTTAAGCGAGCGCGAAGCGCGAGCGCATTCGACATCAGTTTTCAGACTTGGTATTAAGATATCGAATCGTGAGCAGAGCGCGCTCGACCGAGCATTTTCACGAGATACAAAAACTCCGGCGAGTGGGAATGCGAGCCATTCAATATTCCACTTCAACCACACAAATAATTAAAAACCCAAAAAAATAATTCTCATCATGTACTATCCAGAAATAGGCGCATTATACAAATCAAAAGAGGGAGAACGTTATTACAAAATAGTTTCCTTTGAAAATCCCAGCATGGATGGCATAAAGATAGGATTTCAAGTTCCCGGCGAAACAGGTGCCACTTGGGAACATAAGGGGTTAGATAAAGTAAGTGATTTTCTCCACAGCATAGAAAGAGTTTCTTTAGTTTCTTCAGAGTTAGAGAGTTTGGCTGAAAGTGAAAGAAAATTAAATCAGCAGATATTCGAGGTTCAATCCAAAAGAAAGTTCCTCCAAAGACATTCACAAACCCGACCAACATGCACGCCACAACACTCCATGGGCCCAAGTGATGACGAAGCACATTATCAGGAAGGACAAGAAAGAGGATTAAATCCTCGTCATTTCTAAAAAATATCAAGTTAAACCTTCTAATCAACGCTTAAAACTTCCTGCATGCATAACTTTCCCAAAATTTCCAAATTATCTGTTCAATAATTTCTAATATGGTTTCAGATTTATGTGGTTTAGTATAGAAATGATTAAAAACCTGAGAAAAGTTAAGAGGTAATGTCAAGCGATCTAGGAAAGGATTTAATAAATGATGGAATTTTAGGAAATCATTACAGATGTCATGAAGGAGTCTATGAAATTGTAAGTACATCTAATCTGTATAGTTCACATGAGCCCAGATTTGAAGCACTGTTGCAAAAACCTTCTGGAGAAACCTCAAGAGTTAGTTTCCCAGTAGCCACCCAATTAGGTGACGAAAGAGTCTATACAAACGGGGAAGAACAACCCATCCCTAGAAAATGTATTATGCCCAATGGCGAAGCGCGATGGGAAGATAATCCTGGAAATATTAGTGATGGTTTTCTTTAGTTAAATCTTCCTCACTTTGCTTAAAACTTCCTGCACAATAATACTTTCAGTAAGAGTTCGTATAATTCAAACAAATTTTCCCAGGCTAAATCATGCAAAATAAATTTTAATCGAAATTAACCCAGTTTCTGCAATTTTCTCATAAAAACTACTTTTATGTGTGTAACCTACGTCTAATGAGGATTAGATGAAAAGGTTTAAAAACTTCAAAATATTAAAACTTTTAGCATGGAAAAAGAGGAGCTAGACAAGTATATTGGAAAGACCGTAATCGAACTAAGACTTAGAGGTTCAAGCAAAAGAACAATAGGCTCATACCTTTTTTTTATCAAACCTTTCTTAGAATCC
>Ga0315276_10004092_pt1 | contig 13383 bp, 8 predicted proteins | sample YL17G05_0_MG_FD_204542 | JGI IMG/M metagenome (GOLD analysis project Ga0315276, IMG submission 204542) | Sediment microbial communities from Yellowstone Lake, YNP, Wyoming, USA - YL17G05_0 | ecosystem: Environmental > Aquatic > Freshwater > Lake > Sediment | place: USA: Wyoming | collected...
CTTCATACTCTACACCGTGGTCAAGCTGGCGAGGCCGCCGAAGTGGGTCAGGAAGGTCATGAAGAAGTACACTGACTTCCTCGTGGTCCACGACGAGCGCCTCCTGCTGCTGAACAGGGTCGCGCCGGTCGTCCCGTACACCGGCGCGTTCATAGCCATCATGGGCTGGGACCTCAGGAAGTGCGTACTGTACCTGGTCACGGGCGCGATGATCAAGTCGACGGTCGTGGTCGCGCTGGCCTGGCTGAGTTACGACAACCTGCGGCAGGATCTGGCCCCGTGGGTCGCCCTCGGCGCGGTCGCCGTCGTGATGGCCGTGAGCATCATCGTATCCTTAATCTACAGGCGGCGGGTTGGCCTCAGGGGGGACCCGGAACGATCTCAGTAGTCGTGCCGACCTACAACGAGAAGGACAACGTGCGCGAGCTCGTCACCAGGGTCAACGCCGCGTGCTCCGCCGCAGGCATGGATGTCGAGACGGTCATCGTCGACGACAACAGCCCGGACGGCACGGGCGCCGCGGCCGAGGAGCTGGGGAAGGAGTTCAGGGTGAAGGTCGTGCACAGGGCGGGCAAGCTCGGCCTCTCGACGGCTGTCCTGGACGGGTTCAAGGCCGCCAGCGGGGAGATCCTGGTGGTCATGGACGCGGACCTCAGCCATCCCCCGGAGAAGATCCCCGAGATGGTCTCGCTCATCACCGCGGGGAATGCGGACATGGTCGTGGGCAGCCGCTACGTCCCCGGCGGGCACGTGGAGAACTGGCCCATCCACCGGAGGATCATTTCGAAGGGCGCGACGCTCCTGGCCCATTGGCTCACCAAGGTCAGGGACCCGATGTCCGGGTTCTTCGCACTCAAGCGGTCCGTGGTCGAGGGCGTGGAGCTCGACCCCGTGGGCTACAAGATCGGGCTCGAGATCATCGTCAAGGGCAAGGCCCGGGACGTCAAGGAGGTCCCGATCACCTTCGCCGACCGGAAGGCCGGGAAGAGCAAGCTGGGCGCGTCCGTGACGATGAAGTACATCGACCACTGCATCCGGCTCTACGAGTACAAGAAGCCCTGGCTGTCGAGATACCTCAAGTTCGCGCTCATAGGGGGTCTGGGCACCCTGATCAACCTAGCCGTGCTCTGGTTCGGGGTCGACAGGCTCGGCCTCTACTACCTCGTCGCCGCGTCCCTCGCGTTCGTGGTGGCGGACACGAACAACTTCATCTGGAACAGATGGTGGAACTTCAGGTCCAAGGGCAAGCTGCACTTCCAGTACCTGCAGTTCATAACGGTCAGCCTCTTCGGTCTCGGCCTGAACCTGTCCCTGCTCTGGGCGCTCAAGGAGCACATCGTTCCCTGGTTCGGCATCGCCGACCAGTCGACCCTCCTGCTGATGTGCGAGCAGGTCGTGGCGATATTCATCGTGAGCACGTTCAACTTCTTCGTTAACTCGTTCTGGACCTTCAGGCACGACCTGCCGGCGAAGAGGCCGCAGTGACACGCGGGTGCGTCACACCAGGTCCGCGCGCGCGTACGCCGTGATGGTCCCGAGCCCTTCCTGGAACAGGTCCAGGACCGCCCCGTCCTCGGACTGGGATCCAGCCCCGAGGACCTGCACGTAGCCGTGGTCGAGCAGGAACTGCGGGAGTCCGGTGAACTCGTTCAGCCGGTAGCAGACGACCACCACCGACACGTCGTACGCGAGTATGTTCGCCTCTACCTTCTCGAGCGTCAGGTCCGGGTACTGCCTGTATGCGACGTTCGCAAGCTCCGGTGGCACCCGCGCGCCTGCGTACGATGCTATGATGGGGTCCCCCGACACCATCCATCCGCCGGGGACGACGTACGGTTCGATCATCGCCGCGACCTTGACCTGCACGGGCTCGCCCTGCATCGTCACGCCCGCGGCCCCGAGCCCCGCCGACAGGAGCAGTCCGACGGCCGTGAGGACCCCGATCCAGGCCCCGTCGGACGGTTTTTGCGATATGCCTTTTCTAGATACTTTATGAGAGGTATCAGATTCGTCTAAGTGTTTTTCTCCGTCAAGCCATCTCCCCACGAGCACACCCGCGAGGATCGCGAGCGGAGGGCCCATGAAGACCATGTGGTGCAGGAACACGAGCGGCTGCGCGACCATGAACAGCAGCAGCACGATGAAGACCGCCATGAGGAACCTCGTGCCGGCCTCGCCCGTCATGAGCACCCGCGCGCGCATGACGGGGAGCAGGTACGCCAGGTTCAGCCCGAAGAACGCGACTATGGACACCTTGAGCCACAGGTCGAAGGACCGGTGCCCCTGGTTCAGGACCATGCCCTGCAGGACCTCCGAGGGCCCGAGGTACGCCATGAACACCCCGACGGGGACGACGGCCGCGGCCGAGACGAGCACGAGGTCCACCGCCTGCGCCCTCCCGACCCTCCGGTCCCTCGCCCAACCGATGACGAAGTACAACAGCACGCCCGCGAGCGCGAGCCCTCCTATGAGCTTCGTCGCGGTCGCGAGGCCGATCATCAGGCCGGACAGCACGAGGGCCGCCCTGTCCCCCCGCTGCTGATAGACGATGAACGGCAGGAGCGCGAGCGCCAGGAAGCTCGCGGAGATGGCGTCGAGCGAGAACAGCCTCGACTCCCTTACGAACGCGAAGTCGACGGCGAGCAGGAGCCCGGCCACGAGCATCGCCCTGTCCCCGGCGAGCCTGCGCGCGGCGAGCATGCACGCGGCCACGGCGGCGAGCGACAGGAGCGCGGTCATCGCCCGCAGCGACACCACGTCGCCTCCGAAGACGGCTCCCATGTAGAACGCGAGGGGCGCCTGGTCGCAGGGCAGGTCCCGGTACAGCACGTACCCGTCGCTCACGAGGCGCGCGCGCTGCAGCATGACCCCTTCGTCTATGCCGTTGTTGGAGTAGCTCCAGCCTATGTTCACTAGCCTGAGCCCTGCGGCGAGCAGCAGCACGAGTACGACGGCGATGACCATCCGCCGCCTGTCGGCCGTGAACCAGCCTAGCGATGCCATCGGACCTCTCCCGCGCCCGCTGAAGGCAATGCGCGGTCTTGATACTACCGGGCCATGTGGGCTCAGAGGAACTCCTGGAACTCCTTTACCAGGTCGGGGTACTTCTTCTCGATCGCCTTGAGTATCGCGAAGGTCGACATCTTGTCGACGCCGACCTCGTTCAGGGTCGCGATGACCTTGTTGAACGTGTCGTCGCTGAGCGTGACGAGCTTCTCCTTGGCGAGCCAGTTCCTGTAGAGGTGGCTCTCTATGAGGTCGCGCCAGCCCTTCTCGTACCTGAACAGGGACTTCTCCGAGAAGTCACGCTCGCGCGTGGCCCTCGCGAGGACCTCGCCGGCCACCTTCCCGGACTTGCAGCTGTTGGATATGCCCCCGCCGGTTATGGGGTCGATCTGCCTCGCGGCGTCCCCCACGATGAGTATGCCGTCGCCCACGGTCTTGTCTATGGGCGCGCATATCGAGACCGCCCCGCTGACGAGCTCGAGCGGCTTCCCCTTCCGGAGCCTCGGGTCTCCCAGGATGAACTTGTCCAGGTACTTCTTGACGTCCGCCGGGTCCTTCAGCTTCGAGAGCTGCAGGCCGATGCCGACGTTGGCCGTGTCCTCGTTCTTGGGGAAGACCCAGATGTACCCGCCAGGGGCCTTGGACCCGAGCACGAACTCGCAGTAGTCCGCCTCGTGGCTTATGCCCGTCAGCCGGTACTGGAAACAGCTGGTGATGTCCCTGGGGGCCAGGTTCGTGTTGATCCCGGCCCACCGGGCGATGTTCGATTCGTACCCGTCGGCCGCGACCACGCACCCGCACTTGATGTCCCAGGTCTTGCCGAACGACGTGACCTTGACGCCCTTGACCGCCCCTCCGTCCTTGATGACGTCGAGCGCCGAGGTCTTCAGGATCAGGTCCGCGCCGGCCTTGACCGCGTCGTGCGCCAGGAGCTTGTCGAAGAACACCCGGTCCAGGACGATCCCGACCTCGTCCCCCGCGTGCTTCGCGTCGAGGTAGAACGGAGTCCCGTTCGGCGCCACGATCTTGGCCCCCTTGACCTCCCTGGCGACGCTCTTGGCGTCGAGCTTGATGCCCACGCTGTCGAGCCACGTGGTCGATACGCCCTCGCCGCACCTGACGGGGGAGCCGACCTCCTGGCGCTTCTCGATCATCAGGACGCGCGCGCCGCCCTTGGCGGCCCACTTCGCGGTCATGGAGCCGGCCGGGCCGGCGCCAACGACGACGACATCGTAGTCGTTTGCCATCTCAGTCACCCTCCGCCAGCTTGATCGCCCCTACGGGGCAGACCTTGATGCAGCGTTTGCACATGGTGCAGTTGTCCCTGAACTCCAGCACCACCTCGTTGAGGTACATGGCGTTCACGGGGCAGGACCCGACGCACGCGCCGCAGTGCATGCACTTCGTTATGTCGACCTCGAACTCGTCCAACTGTTCCTTCATGGAGAACACCTCACGTGTACTGGTCCCCGTGCTTCTTCCGCCACTCGGCGATCGGCACCGAGAACTTCTTCTCCACCCCGGTCCTGTACACTGGCCCGGAGTTGTACGCGCAGAACGGTATGAGCTTCATGTCGGGCGTCGCGTAGTGTATGTTGCACCTCTTGACCCGCTCGATGTCGTAGTTGTAGGAGTCCTGGAAGTGCATCGCGCCGACATACATCATGTTCCAGCTGAACTTGGACAGCCCCTTCTTTGTGTCCTCGGAGAAGACCCTCTGGAGCACCTTGAGGAACTCCACGGTGTTCATCCCGTCGGGGAGCTCGTCCTCGATCATGTGCTTCTTGATCATGTTGAAGGCCTTGACCTTCGTGAACAGCTGGACGCGCTTCCCCCTGGCCTTCTTCGCCAGCTCGTACATCTCGCTGAAGAGGTCGTCGACGCGTATGAACCTCGTGACCGGCACGACGTTGTCCGCGTCCTTGACGAAGAAGTAGGTGGCCATGCCGCAGTGCACGTGGTTCGTGAAGGTGACCATGTCCCTGCCCGCGATGGCGCTCACCAGCTCGGAGACCGCCACGACCGTGGGCACGGGGAACCAGTCGGATGCGCGGACCATGCCCTTGGACTGCCTGTCTATGTCGTGTATCAGGTCCGGTATCGTGTACCTGCCCTTCTCCAGCTCCTCGTGCGTGATCCTCCCCGTGAAAGCGACGGGCTGGTAGTTCACTCCGCGGACGACATCGATGTTCTCGAGGGCGAAGTGCAGGATGGGCCAGACCTGGTCGTCGTTCACGCCCTTGACGACCGTGGGGACGAGGACGATGGACGGGTGGTGCGGGAGCTTCCTGAAGTTCTCGACGACCTTCTTCTTGGTTTCCAGGAGGTCCTTCCCCCTGGCCCTCAGGTAGATCTCGGGCCTCAGCCCGTCGAACTGCAGGTAGAGCGTGTTGAGCCCGGCGTCCTGGGCCTTCCTGCAGAACTCGATGTCCTTGGCGAACTCGATGCCGTTCGTGGCCGCCTGGACCTGGGAGAACCCGAGCTCCCTGGCGGTCTTGATGATGTCGAAGAACCTCGGGTGGATGGTCGGCTCGCCGCCGGAGAACTGCACCGCGGGCGTCGGGACCGGCTTCTGGGCCCTGAGCATCTTCAGCATCGCCACGAGCGTCTCGTAGTCGGGCTCGTACACGTAGCCGGCGGAGTTGGCGTTCGCGAAGCAGATGGGGCACTTGAGGTTGCACCGGTTCGTCAGGTCGACGTTGGCGAGGGCCGTGTGGCTAAGGTGGAGGTCGCACAGGCCGCAGTCGAACGGGCACTGCTTCGCCTTGGGTATGGCCGGGTCCTCGACCCCGATCCCGTCCTTGGCCCACTTCTCGACCCGCCTGTACATGTCGGCGTCGGACCAGACGACGTCCCTGAAGCTGCCGTGCTTGGGGCATGTCTTCTCCATCACGACCTTGCCGTTGTCTTCGCGCAGGGTCGCTGGTATGATCGCAAGGCACTCTGGGCACAGGCTGTCCGTCTTCTTCGGAAGGCCGGATGGCACGGCGCACTCTGTGGTGAGCATCGTCATTCCCTATCCCTTGGGGGGATAATTCCGGAGCAAATGATTTAAATGTTATGTAGCTCATCGAGCTACACATGGACCTGAAATCGGTCATCAGGCAGCTCGGCGCGGACGCGGACCGGCTGCTCGAGGACTACGCGAAGGTGGCTGGTACGCTCGCGAAGCTCGGCCTGTCCGAGTACGAGTCCCGGGCCTACATCGCGCTCGTCGCCCTCGGCTCAGGTTCGGCAGGCCTTGTAGCCGAAACAGGACAGATTCCGCGCACATCTGCATACAAGGTCATGGAGAGCCTCGGGCGCAAGGGCTTCGCGAAGGCCAAGGAGGGCCGACCGAAGTCCTTCGTCCCCGTGCCCCCGTCGGAGCTCTCCAAGCTGTACGCCGCGGAGATCCAGCAGGCGTTCTCCAAGGTCGAGTCGGTCAAGGACCTGCTCTCCGAGCGCGGGGTGCCCCAGCTAGTGTACACCATCATGGGCAGGGAACGGGTCATCGACAAGATTGGCGAGATGATCGACAAGTCGGAGGACGGGTTCGTCATATCGTCGCCGTCCTTCCCGGAGATCAGGAAGCGCCTGGGCAAGAGGTTCGCGGCCGCGGCCTCCAGGGGCGTGAAGGTCACGGTCATCACCAATCCGTTCGTCAAGGTCCCGAAGGCCTTCCAGGTGGTCAGGAGGAAGGCGCTCATAGCCACCGATGTCATCAGCGACGGCAGGAACGCGCTGCTCGCGGCGCCGGACCTGTCCGCCTGCGGGTTCACGGACAACGAGGTCCTGTCGGCGCACCTGGCGGACTTCCTGAGGATCATGTCGGAGCGGCAGGACTAGGAGTCCCCGTACCTGGGCCTCGCCTTCTTCGCCTCGGCCTTTATCACGGTCCTTATCAGGAACGGCGCGTACAGCGTCGTCGCGATCGACACGAGCACTATGACCGAGTAGATGTTCGGGCCGATCGTGCCCATGTTCAGGCCGATCATCGCCACCACGATCCCCACCTCCCCTCTCGGGATCATCCCCGCGCCCACTATGAGCGCGGTCCTCTCGCCCTTCCTTATCGCGCCCAGGGAGCACCCGACGACCTTGCTCACTATCGCAACCGCCGTGAGCGCGATGGCCATGGGGAGCACGTCCGGAAGGTTCGCGAAGTCCACCCTTGCGCCCATGACCACGAAGAAGAACGGCACCAGCAGCACGTTCAACGGCTCGAACTTCTGCTCCAGCTCGTAGGTCTCCTTCGTGTCCGAGAACATGAGCCCCGCGAAGAACGCCCCGATGATGGCCGCGAGGCCGATGTACGCTGACAGGGCGGACAGCCCGAACATGACGATCAGGATGATGACGAACGGCGCCTGCTTCTGCACGAGCTTGTCGAACCAGCTGTCCCGCTTGAAGGCCTGCGTGCGGTAGTGCACCGACCAGTCGCCGTTCACGGTCTTGTCCAGCCGGACCTCCCGCTTCCCGGAGGCGTACCTCACCATCCTGGTCCCGATGACGACCAGTATCGCGACGAAGCAGACCGACTCGCCGACGACGATGACCACGTCGAAGACCTGGAGGCTCCCGCCCACCGTCCCGCTGACGAGTGTCAGGACGATCATGCCCAGGATGTCGTCTATGACCGCGGCCCCGAGTATGATCTTCGCCTCCTGGGACTTGATCATGCCCATGTCCTCGAGCACCCGCGCCGTGATGCCGACGCTGGTCGCGACGAGCGCGGCCCCGATGAACATGGCCTCGACCGACGAGGCGAACAGCAGTATCGACACGTAGTACCCCATCACGAACGGCACGACCACCCCGAGCGCGGCCACGGCCCCAGCGGTGAGCCCGACCTTCCTGAGGTCCGAGAGCTTGGTCTCCATGCCCACGGAGAACAGGAGGAAGGTCGCGCCCAGCTGCGCGAGCACATCGAAGAACTCGGCGTCGGAGGTGATTATGTTGAAAAGCGAAGGGCCGATGATAATGCCCGCTATGAGCTCGCCGGTCACGGCGGGCATCCTGAGCCGCTCCATGATCTCGCCGCCTATCTTCGCGGCCAGGAACGCCACGAATATCAGCAGCAGGGTCTGCTCAGTGTCCAACGCATCCCATCCGATGACTCGAATCGTATCATCCGTATATAACTATGATTAGCCAGCATGTTCCCGCTGGGCCCCCCGGCCGGCGGATGTAGTGTGCATGTAGATGGAACCCTGAACACCCCCGGAGCCCTGCATCGGGTGGGATTGGAATTGTTCACAGGATCGGTCAAGGCAAGCGGGCGCTCGCGCCGGCGCATCGGTAGCGACACGTCAGGGCAGGTATCGTTCTCGATCATAGCCGTGGTCATCCTCATGGTCTCCGCGGCCGCGGGCACCTACTTCGCGAAGAAGGAGCTGGATGGGAGAAAGGTGGATGCCAGGGCCAGGCTGCTCGACGAGATGGGGTCGGCCGTGACCGAGGTCGTCCAGGAGCTCTCCCTGTGCGCGGCGTCCAGGGCCCAGACGATCGTGTCATCCTGGTCGGAGTTCCCTGTCAACGGCACGAGGCTGTCCCAGGCCTACTCGTCGGAGATGGGGTCGTACATAGGCTCCTCGTTCCCGCGGGCTGAGGACGACTTCGAGGTCGAGGTCCGCAACTGGACCGGGGGGCTGTTCCTGCTGGACATGAACACGATGGACCTGGTCGACTCGGACGATACGACCGCGGCCGAGTTCGAGGCGAACGGGACGACCATGGACTACCAGGACCTCCCCGAGCCGTCGGCCGAGCTGCTCGACGAGCAGCGCGTCAGCCCCTACTACATGGCCGTCGGCAACTTCTCCGTGCTCGTCGTGCGCGGGGATCAGCGGCTCTGGAAGGACACCGGGTTCGAGCGGCCAGTCGTGTCCGCGCTGCCCTTCCTGGAGTCCAAGCTCAGGGCCTTCGAGTCATCGTCCATGGGCGAGTGCTCGGACCTGGGCAGGACCGTGGGTAGCATGCTCAGTACCCTGGCGCAGCTCCGGGTGCTCGAGGGCTACGGCATGCCGATGTACGCCGACGGCCTGAACACGTCCCAGATACTCACGGCGGAGGATGTGTACAGGGCCGTTGCGGTCGGGCTGCTGCTGGAGCAGGCCAGGCTGTTCCGGACGGTCGACATGTCGTTCGCGGCGCAGGTGAGCGCCGCCTGCGGGGGCAGCGGCCTGGGCATCGCGGCGATGTCCGCGTCCCACGGGCGCGAGCTCGACACCGGGGAGCTGTTCCTGTGGTTCCTGGGCAAGACGACGCCCGCGATCGAGCCTCGGATGCTCATCGCCGAGGCCGTCCAGGGGCTCGCGGACCAGCTCGCGGTCAAGATCATGGAGTACATGGGCTGGCTCGGCGCGCTGGACCTGCTCGACGCCGCCCTAGGGGCCGTCGGGGACACGGTCGATGCCATCATAGCGTGGGCCACGGGCGAGGATAAGACCAAGGAGTCCGTCACATCGTGGCTCGTCACCACCCTGGAGTCCACCGGCGCCTGCGTCGACTCGTACTCCGCGGTGTTCTCGCCCGATTCCGACCTGGTCCTCGGGATACCCCAGAAGCAGTACTTCGTCGAGGACGCCTCCGGCGCCCTCTACCCTGTCTGGGTGGGCAATGTGTCCGCCGAGGTCGATGTACCCACGACCGACCTCACCGCGGCGGACGACTGGACCGAGTTCTACCCGACGTTCAAGGAGTGCCAGGGCTCGCTCAGGGACCTCGTGATGGACAGCATCACCAGGCTCTCGTTCGACATCGCCGGCGCGGCGACGATCGACCTGGGCGGCGCCGCGATCGACCCCGCGGACGGGTCGGACCTGTTCTCCGAGCTGGCAGGGTCCGCCGGCGAGGTGGACATCACGTTCGACCCGGGGGCGATACTGGAGGCGAGCGAGGGCCTGCCGATGTTCAGCGCGCAGTACGAGCTCGCGACGCGCATGGCCGACTTCATATCGGCCAGGGGGATCGGCCTGTTCGGGGACGACCTGATGGACGGCGTCTATGACTGTCTGGCTGACGCGGCGCTCGCATCGGCCAGCTATCCCTACATCCCCGACCTGGGCGTCCCGGTCGAGGTGCAGCTCGAGGAGATCGTCAGGCACGACATCGAGTCCGACCCCGCATGGGGCGTCGGATGGATGGCTTCGATCGCGGTGTCCTCGGTCTGCACGACGGTGCTCGGGGACATCACGCGCAGGCTCAACTCGTCGATCGCGTCATTGGACGACGGCTTCTACGGGCCCGTCGTCGACGCGGTCGCATCCATGTTCTCCGTCGGGGCCGGCTCGTTCCCCGGGCTGGCCGATGTGGTCGAGGACCAGGTCACCTGCTTCGCGAGGCAGATCCTCGCGCAGAAGGACCTCTCGGCGCACAAGGGTTCCGTGTACGTCGACATGTCCGGCGGGTTCGACTTCTGGGACGGGGACCTCGGGGCAGCGCAGGCGGCCGGGACAGTGCTCGGCGAGAACCTGTCGGTCTCGGCCCCCGATGGCCTCCCTGGCATGCAGACCGTGCCCTACGACCCGTCCCTCGGCTACGGTTCCCTGGAGCAGCTCTTCCCGACCGACGACCTGCTGGTCCAGGTGCGCCGCCCGTGGGAGTTCGACCGGTCGTCCCAGGACTATCCTAACACCCACATGACCTCCATCGCGAACGTGAGCGCCACGCCCTACGCGACCCAGTGGGTCGTGTCGGCCCTGGGCCTCGTGGAGATCAGGGCCTGCTCGGAGAACTCGGCGCTCCAGTCCCTGTACTCCGACGGATCCTCGTGCTCCGTCCGCACGATCAGGATCGAACTGTGCATGCCGATCGTGCTGCATTCCGCGTGGGCGCTCCAGGGGGTCGACTACAACCCGACGAACACGTTCCTATCGGACGCCATCGCCGCCGGGAGATGGTTCTGCGAGGTCGTCTGGGACGTGCTCGAGCCGCTGTTCGGCTGGGTCAAGGACGGCTTCGAGCGTCTGTTCAGGTTCTTCCTCGACACGTTCGAGACGGTGACCAACTACGCCACCAGGGCCGTCGCCGCCCTCTCGGTCTGCCTCCAGGTCATGGTCGAGACCATGCAGAAGTACATCGGGAAGCTGGCGGACTCGGCCCTCGCGAAGGCCGTGCGCGTGTTCATCGACCTCGTCGGGACGGTCGAGCTCAGGGTCACGGTCTGCGGGTTCACGATCATAGTCCAGACCAACCTGCCGGACCTGCTGTTCAGGGACGCGCGGGACCTGCTCAGGCTGATGGTCTGCACGGACAGGTTCGGGCCAGGGCTGACGTTCGGCCTGCGGGTCGCAAAGCTCGGCGACGGCAGCTACGATGTCGTCGCGAACGGCACCATCGCCGCGAAGAACGTCGTCGTCGACATCACGGTCGACCCGCTGATGCGCATCCTCCGCAGGTTCGTCGAGGTGCACTGCAGGGGGGACGACTGGGGCATGGACATCACGATACCGGAGTTCGAGCCCTACGACATCTCGGAGGTGAGCACGGCGGACCTCCCGGGCGTGGGGGCGTTCCTGACGAACATACCTATCCCCATGCTGGGCATGTCCGCCTCGGTCAAGGCCGGCATGCGGCTCAAGTACTCCCCGCCGTTCCCGACGGACATCGTGGTGAACGAGTTCGAGGCCAACCCCCTGGGCGAGGACGCCGGCAAGGAGTGGGTCGAGCTGTACAACCCGCTGAAGGAAACAAAGAGCGTGGACGGCTGGACGCTGAGCACGGTCCACGGGTCGACCAAGTCCGTCCAGCTGGACGGGACCGTGCCCGCGAACGGCGTGAGGGTCTTCTCGTTCCCCGACACCGCGATAGACAACGGCGCCTCCGGCGACCCGTTCAACGACGGCGACGCCATAGTGCTCATGGACCCCCAGGGGCGGGTCGTCGACACGACGCCCCTGCTGATGGACACGGCCAACGACATGAAGACCCAGCAGCGCTCATGGGACGGCGGGCCCAAGTGGATCCTGCGCCCCGCGACCAAGGGCGATTCGAACGGCCCGCCCATCCTCCTCGCCGCATCGGACTTCATAGCGAAGGCGCTGTTCCAGGCGTTCAGGGAGGCGTTCGCCGAGACGCAGCTGTCCGAGGTGTCGGCGTCGCTGGACTTCCTCGCGCTCTTCGCGAAGCGCGTCCTGAACAACTTCATCGAGGACCTGCTGTCGATCGTGAGCGAGGTCATCCACGAGGTGATATTCTACATCGAGGTCGTCATGAGCGACGCCTCGGGCTCGGCGGGCGTCGGCTTCCGCGCGTCCTTCGTGGTCACGGGCGAGGCCATCGTCGACCTGATCCGCTGGCTGATATACACGTTCGCCACGTTCGTGGTGAACCTGGGACGGGCCAGCAACCCGATCGCATATCCGGCGTTCCCGTCCGAGTTCTTCAGCGACCTCTACATCAGGTTCGAGGTGCTGTTCCAGGTCGGGCCGCCCAGGCTGATCGGGGCGCTCGGCTCCGTGGGGGATCTGGACCAGAAGCTCACGCTCGTGGTGTCCATCTCGCCCAACATACCCGCGGTCGGGAAGCTCGCGGGCCGTGACTGGGGCGTGTGGCGCGTGGACTTCGGGACGTACCTCGAAAGTGTCCCGCGGGAGTTCGTGTCGGAGCTCCTGCTCAAGGACACCGGTGACTACGTGGACCTGTGGCTCCTCAAGGCGAGCGTGTACGGGACGTGAGCCCTGGGAAACAGCTAAATCTGGAGGAAGCATCCTGAGAGGATGCGATGGCACCCCTCGACATCGAGTCCCTGTTCGACACGCTCCTCCAGGACGTGTGGTTCGAGCTCACCTTCCTGCTAGCGGTGTCCCTGATCGCGGGATTCGTGTTCACCAGGTTCGGCCAGCCGAAGGTCATCGGGTACATCGTCGTGGGCGTGATCATCGGGCCGAGCGTCCTCGGGATCATACAGCTCTCGGACACGGGCACATCGGGCCTCCCCGAGTCCATAGCCATGCTAGCCGAGCTGGGGGCCATCGTGCTCCTGCTGATGATCGGGCTCGAGTGCGACATCAAGGAGATCTACACCCGCAGGTCCATCATGATCGCCATCGGAGGCGTCATCGTCCCCTGGGTGTGCGGGTTCGGCGTGGCGCACCTCATGGGGTACGGCACCGAGGCGGTGTTCATAGGCGCGACCCTGGTCGCCACCAGCGTCGCCGTGACCGCGAGCGTCATATCGGAGCTGGGCCTGATCGGGACGCCCGTCGCGTATGCCATCGTCGGTGCGGCCGTCGTGGACGATGTCATGGGCATGGTCGTGCTCGGCATCTCGAAGGGCATGATCACGGGCAGCCTGGACCCGGTCGGGCTCGTGCTGCTCGTGGTCGGCGCGGTCCTGTTCGTCGTGCTCGGCGCGTGGATCGGCTCCAGGTTCCTCACTCGGCTGGTGTTCGA
>Ga0315276_10004093_pt1 | contig 13383 bp, 20 predicted proteins | sample YL17G05_0_MG_FD_204542 | JGI IMG/M metagenome (GOLD analysis project Ga0315276, IMG submission 204542) | Sediment microbial communities from Yellowstone Lake, YNP, Wyoming, USA - YL17G05_0 | ecosystem: Environmental > Aquatic > Freshwater > Lake > Sediment | place: USA: Wyoming | collected...
TAAAAAGAATTCTTCATATTTAATAGTAACCAGATCAATCAGGATAACTCTTGGCATTTCCCTTTCGGTGATCTGTCTACGGATAACAGGACCGGGATTTATAACTAAGGTTTGCTTGTGCTTGTAGATATAAGGCTTGTGCCAATGCCCACACACAATGAGCTTAAACATGCCCTCAAAGTCAGCAGCAGCTTGACAGAAATTAATATCATCAGCAATCCATGACTCTGTATTAACTAAACTGTCATTGACTATTGCTTTGTGGGATAACATAAAATTTGATTTAGCAAACTCAGCATCTAAATAGTTATGGGTAAAAGCTGTACCATAATCAATATAGGCCCATCTGTTTTGACTACCATAATATTTGTGAAATTCAGATATATGTCTGATCTTGCAGTTGTTAGATAAGACTACACCAATAGAGGTATTGTCAATTTTTTCCATGCTATGATATTGAAGGTCATGATTGCCGAATACAAAATAGAACTCTCTTTTTAATTGATTTATGATTCTGCCAAGTCTGGATAAAAGTTTATTGGAAACGGTAGGTGTATGAAAACTATCTCCTGTGCAGATTATAGGCACATCCATTTGATTTGCTATGTCTACTATTTCTTCCACCTTTTCAAATTGAAGATCGGTGACTACATCATCAATTCTATTGGGTGGATTCCTACCGGCAAGGTGAATATCCCCTACTATGAGTGCTTCTGACATGGTTTTCCTTTCTTTAATTGACTTCCACATAAGGGGCAAGTATCCAATTTTTCCAATGTAGTTGTTAGCTTTAATTTTAAACCATCAATCTCCATTTCATAGTGCATCCATTTTCTATTGAGAGTATCCAGATCATTCTTTTTGGCAAACAGTTCTTGTCTACCTAATCTGATTTCATTATGATCTGAAACCATTCGGAGAATATTATTTATTTCTTTAAAATAATTGGGGAGCTTGGTGTATTTTTTAATTTCTTTTTCAAGTTCAACTGACCGCATCCATTTGGATCTGATTTCATTTCTGTTTTTCAAAGCATCATCAACTTTAAAATCATCCCCACAAATTTTTTCAATTTCCTTTTTGTAAAAATCCAAGTTAGTGTATTTTTCAAGTTCATGTGCTGCTTCTTCTAAATCTGCACTATACATTTCAAGAGTAGCCATTTCACTTATATTTTCTTCTAATTCCTTTTCTAAAGAAAGTATGGCTTTGGCTTTCATCAGCAAATGAGGCACAGATTTGAGTTTTTCAATTTCTGCGCCTGTTTTCTCTTTTTGCTTGATAAGCGTTTTCAGCAATCTTCTTGATTCAGAGGATCTTTTCTTTATTTCAGTTAAAATCAATTCTTGGTCATTAAATCCAGTTGCCTTATTTAATATTTCTGCTGCTCTACCACCAGTTTCAAGAATAAGGAAATATGGGTCCAATTGGAACTGGAAATTAATATCCTTCATTGGAAACAATTCGGTTACTTGTTCTGGAACTAAAGAACCATAGGCTTTAAGAGGGGAACCATTTACCTTGTAGACCTTGCTTTCACGTTCAATTAGATTGCCCCTGTCATCCTCTAATATGACTTTAAGGGGCTTTTCTGTGAAATCACTTTGGTATATACCTTCCCCACCTTTAGGCTGATTCCTAAGTAGCAGTTCTAATGACCGTACAACTGCTGATTTCCCGGCATCAGATTCCCCGACCAATGCATTGACTCCTGGGGTAAATTCCAAGAGAAGTTCCTTATGGATTTGGAAGTTTTCTATTAAGAGATTAGTTATTCTCATATAGTGGTTTCCCTGAAGGTGTTTTAATTCTCATCCAATGAAACTTAGTTCCTACTGAAGTCTTCATAACATCATGCTTATAGATAAGGTTCTGAAGTACAGAGAATGACCTATAAACCTGATAATTGTTATTTTCAGTGAATACCAGTATATCCTCATTTAAATCAGGGGGCCATTCATCAATGGTACTCATCCATATGTAGTATGGAATGGATTTGGGTTTATGTGATTTACAGTATTTCTCTAAGGTAGCATTAAATTTCTCAATGTGGTCATTTGTATTTATATTTGGATTATGCTGCTGTGGACTCTCCGATACTGCTTTGAGTTTCAATCTTTTCATTCCCTGATCGCCTCTCTTTCTGTATTTTTAAATGTCGTTCATCTTGAGAAACCTGATTCCAGGCAATATTAAAAACATGGTCAAAATCAGGGTGATTATACATAATTGGTTCTCTTGCACCATCCCCATGAATACGAAAGATTTTGGTTAAGGCGTGTTTGCAATTGGTTTCCATGTAGCAATCAGGGAATATAGTGATTTCATAATTCCTGTTTTCACTGTTGATGTTAATTACTTCTTTAAAAATTGATTTCCAGGGAATGACACTAATTACCTTTTTCGTACCTTTGCCAATAATGAGCTTAACCACATTTTCACCAACCAGAGTATAAGCAAGTGAACGGGAGGCACTAAGACGTTTCGCATAAGCAATGTTCCCTCCTTCAATAGCCCTCATAATTTGATTTCTGGTTACATCTAATTCAGTACGTTCAAAGAATCTGCTGATTGCGTGTGGCGAAAAACTGGACATTACCTGGATCTCCTTTTCATTAGAGTTCTGGTTATTGGGCCTCTCAATAGGGTGTCTCTATATTTGAACCATTTGAAAAATTCAGACATATTACAAATTGTGAGGCTATGAACCCCATCAGGTGAGGGTGTTTTAATCTCAATAAAAAAATCACCAAAAGTATATCCACTGAATTTTTGGAAAGCATCAAATAAATCACTGTGCATGGCAATACATGCTTCTCTACGATTTCTTCTGAAAATAAGAATAGGTTCTCTTTGTGATTTAGACGCATCTGTAAGGCATTGGTCCCAAAATTTAAAGAATTGATTTAACCCTTGTCGTGAATCAATCATGTCATTAAAAGACCAATTAGTAACTGTGCTATTACCTGATTTCAATTTAGCCTTTCCTGTAGGATACCCACTCTTTAATTCTATGCTAATCAATTTAAAGAAATTTTGAACAGAATCAGTGTCATCAGCAGGGCATATATCCCCAAACATAGTATCTCTGGCTTTTTTCTTTTTACTTCTTTGTGTAGCTCTTGCTCCCGATGATTCTGTTCTTCTAACACATTCATCACTTTTCCCATTAGTCAACCAAAGGGATATTTTTTGAGCTATTTCATTTTCAAATGTTCCACCTTTAGCCATCTTCTTTTTCCCCCTGATCCCATGTTTGTGCTTTCACTTTCCCTATCTCATTTCTAATCAGAATTGTGTTATTAAAAAGATCCCATTCAGCTAAAGCATTTCGTGATATTGAAAATACCCAATCTTCAGCCTTGGCAACCGATTCAAATGTAAGTATGACTGTATCTGTGTGCATTGCCCAATAATAAGCACCCCAATTATCTCTTTTTAAAATCTGTAATTTAGGTATGCTCTCACACATTTTACTACAATTATATAGAACTACTACAACTTCATTTTTATAAAACAAACTCAGGAAAACTCGCATGATTTCATCGGAATTGATAAACTGCATATTTCCTGATTTACGCAGCAATCCTTTATTATTGGTGGTCTTGCTTAATATTTTAGAAAGTAAAGTAGACATAATTTAATCCTTAAATTGTTTTTTACTACATTCTGGACAAATCCAAATTGAAGTTTCCCCATCTGTTAAAAATTTTTTATACCTTGTCTTTCTCCATCCTGAATCAATAGCATGTTGTTGAGAATAAAACTCTGGTATTTTGGTATCATCATTTTTATATTCATCCATAGTATGAAATGGGCATTTGTGGAGAATAAATTTAGTGTCTATTCTTATGATCATATTACACAATTTGCTGACCCTCCCCCCATTTAGTAGGACGTTTCACTTTGCTTTCTTCCAGAAGATTTGTCCATGTCCTTTGCATCATATCTTTTAATTCTTGTAAAAGGGCAGCATCTTCAATTGCTGCTTGAATTAATTCTTCCTTGTAAATATTTTCTCCATTCCAATTGATATAAGCACCATTCATTTTGATGATTCCATATTCAAGTAGAAAGTCTATAGACGATCCAATATTATCAATACCATATCCACTAAGGATATTGAATTTGAGCTTATTGTAGCGTTCCCCGACCTTATTCTTGGTGATATTCAATTCTACCTCAATTCCCTGATTCATTTTGGTATCTTTGTGGGTGATTTTCTTAACCTCATTTAACCAGAAAATTTGGGAAGCATAGAAATCTAAAGCTTTTCCTCCTGCTCTGGTGTACTTATTTCCAAAGGTAACACCAAAATTGGTTCTTATTTGGGATATTATAAAAAGAATAATATTTGAATTGTGGATACCTTCAATACAATTGCGAAACATTTGGGACATGATTCTGGCTTTTCCACCACCATAGTCTTGTGATTCTACCCCTTTTTTCTCAATATGGGTTATTTCCCTTGCATCTTGAAGGGCATCTAATGAATCAGTTACATAAAGAATCACATCATGATCTTTACTTTCATTTTCAGAAATATAAATTAGGTTATTATACATATCTTCAATTGTTTTACTGGTTCTAAAAGGTCTTTCTCCTTTTGCTAACTTAAATCCAGGTATACGTTCCCTTAATCCAATAATATTATCTAATGGCATATTAAATGCTTTTCCAAGATCCAAATCAAAAGCATACTCAGGTTCATCATAATATATTTTAATTTTCTTTTTGTTCATTAAATGTTCAATATACCAAAGACTATTAACTAATTCACAAGCCATAAGGGTTTTGCCTACAGAAAAATCACCGACAGGATTAATAACTCTACCAATTGGATAGGCATGATTTATATTGCTGGTAAGTGCAAGGTTCAATGCCCATGATCCTGAATTAACAAATTGGAGATGTTCTTTTTCATCTGGTAGCAATGTGTTCTTTAATAGCTTTTCTCTGATTAGTTCCAGTTTGGATTTCTTTTCACGTTTAACATCAGATACAGATAGTTTAACTTTTTTCATGTTTTCTCCTTTATAGTTATGCGCGGGGATAAGCGTTGCCCACAGGGGAGCCATAGGGTATCGGGCATCCCCATTATTACTTATCCCCGCGCACTTTGATTAATCCAAACTGATCCCTAATTTCTTGCACTCAGTACCCATCATATCCTCAACAATAAGAGGAATTGCTTCTTCCTTGGTCATGTCATTAGCTGATTCTTTGTACTCCTTGCCATCCCCATTAAGCCAAGATTTCCATTTCAATACATTCATTGCTTCTAATTCAGTTTGAAGCTTTTCAAACTTGGCAACCATTTCACTCAAGATTTCATCCTTGGATTTAGCTCCGCTTGTAGATGCTCCACCTTTTTTCAATGCAGCTAATCTCTGTTGAGCAGGGGTCAATTCCCCACCACCCTCTGAACTACCACCCGATTCATCAGGTGCTTCGATCATTGATTCAGTAAGCATGGAATCTTTAACTTCATCATATTCAGGGAAATGCAGCAAGTAATCAATTGTTTTATTGCTTGTGAACCCATTTGCTTCTGCTTCCTCAATAAAGGCAGAAAGGGAAACAACCACATCATCAGGGACAGGGGAATCACGCTTATACAAATCAAACGCTTTGTATAAGGGGAAGTTTTTCTGGATCTCAACTTCAAACCCCACATGCCGACCTTCCCCACCAATTGAAAGATCTGAAATGTCCAGAGTTACATGGGTGATTTTATCTCTTACTCTGGAATGAATTTCATTGTGAACTTTCTTCTTAGCACAATTCCAGACAGACCATTGAGTATTAGGGGCTTCACCATTTGCCAATTCAGCAGTTCTATCCAAAAGCAAATAGAGTACACGATCTGAAGGATAAAGCTTTTTAATTTCATCTGTGACTTTGTTATTTTCACGGTAAAGTTTTTGCTGAGTCTCACACCGATAGCAACGATCTGTTTTAAATCGGTGCATACAAATAAAAGCATCCTGAGAAAAGCCTACTCCAAAGTGAACCTGGATTTCACGATGGTACATAGCAGTAGCTTCAAAACTCAAAGGTAGAATATCAAGGAAATAAGTCCCGGCCTTTACCCCAAATTCAGAAATATTGAATTTAGTAAGCAATTCCTTATTGAAAATGGATTTGCCCAATGACCCTGCTTTGGATCTCTTATCCTTTTCCTGGTAAGTCTGTTCCAGGGTTTCCGCTTTTCGCTTTTGGAAACGATTACGGATGTTGTCTGCTTGAGCAGGGGCAGTAGTTGTTTTGGTTTGAAGTCTGTTTTTGAATTTAGAAAAGTCTACCATGATTTTCCTCCTTAATTTTCTTCATTAGGGTCATTGGTTCTTAATTGCGGTCTTAGCCTTGGATTTCTTGGAACCTCCTTTATGATTGGGTTAGAGTAATAGTTATTTAACCATAAGCTTACTAATTCTTTTATCATTGAACCTTTTTGAGATAAAGCTTTAACGGCATAGTCATAATACAATTCCTGTTGAATTGCTGCAATATACTCTGTATGTACTTCAAGGTAATCAGGTTCTTCTAAAGCTAAAGCATAAACTACTTTATCAGAATCTTTCTTGATTCCATAGTCTTTAGGATTGTTCCTGATTATCTCTGCACATGCAGCTTGTGTATATTCCAATTTTCTTTTAAGGTCTTTTACTTTAGAACTCCAAATAGCAAGTTTCTTACCATAATGCCGATATAGCTCTGGTTGTTTGTTTGCTTCTTCTTCTAATTTATACCGATCAATTGTAAAGTCTGAATCTGCTTCTTTATGTTCAAACACATCTATTCCCCCTTTCTACCTGATTTAAACCATATAAACCCCATAATTAAAAAAAGAACAATTAAAATTAAAAGTTCTGAACCATCCAATACTATTTGTGGTGCTTCTAACCATTGATCAAATTTTTCCAACATAGTGTTTCTCCTAATCAATTATCAAATCACAAGGCATAAACCCCATTCCTGTAATACCCATTCCGAAATCATGTGGGGTCATTTTAGCTGTTATATAAAATCCTTCTTTTACCCTAATTCTAATTTGAATATATGTTGGAGTAATATTAGATGTTACCTTGGATATAGTAATTTCTGCTCCACTTGATTTCCAAGGCATGAGCATGTCTATATCTGCTTTTTTCTTTTTAGTAGGTGATTTTCCTTTTCGGTTCTTTAATTGGTTCATGATTTTCTTCCTTTCTTTTAGGGAGTCCAAAAGGTTCAAGAATTGGTATTTTATGATGAGGTCTTGCCAAATTTGAAAACAAATGATTTTCTAATTCCTTTTGCATATTTTCCGCTTGGTCTTTTGTTAATTTTTTAACTGTGCTTATAATATAATTATTTATATCATAATTAGGATTAACAGTACCATAAACCTTTGGAATAGGTGGGGGTGGTGGTGGTAGTATTATGGGTTTATTTGGTAATTGGTCAATAAAAGATGGTTCTTTTTCTTTTGGGTTGGTCCACCTATAAACTATATGGGTAGCTGCAATAGAAAAGATAAGTACACCAAGAAAAAAGAAAAATGTTTCCATGATTACCTCTTTTTGCGCTCAACAAAGTAAATTATAACTCCTGTAATAATAATTGCACAAAAAACTATTAAAAGTGGTTCTAATATTTTCATAATAATCCTTTTTTAAAAACTAATTTTGCGCTCGTAATTTTCTACCATTCCCCCAAGGGTGTTCTTGATTTTTGCCATTTCTTCAGCCAATGCTTCAGCCAATTCTTTGTCCTTGCTCAATTCCTTAGATTCAATTCCAACAGTCAATTCCTGGGCCTCTACAATAAGCTTTTCAAGATCACTATCATTGAATACGTTCTTGGATTTAAACAGGTCAAGGAACTCTGCAACCTTATCCAATTTGGTCTGGTTCATGCGCTTCTTCTCACCATCCAATTTTCCGGTAAGAGTATCATGCAGATCGGCTACAATGTCACTAAAAGCCTTTCTGAGTGCATGAATTCCAAGATTCTTGGTTTGCTCCATGATGTTATTAAACTGTTCCTGTTCCTGTTCTTTCAAGGAATCACTCAATTGGGAAGGAATTGCAAGGTCAAAGAAACGCCAATGAATAGAAAACAGTCCTTTAATATCAGAAGGGTAATCAGCCTTATTGAACATACCATCAGGCTCAAGGATCTCCCTTGCCTCTTTAATGTACTTCTGATATTTGGCAGCAAATTCATCAACTGCTGTCATAACTCTACTATTGATTTCAATTAGCCCCTCATTTAATTTTTCTGTGTTGTCCATAGCAATAAAATGAACCCCTTCAATTGGGAAAGGAGTGCTAAGAGAATAAACCAACTGTCTAGCAGCAGTAATGTGACTGTAAATGTCAGTAAGATGGGAACGATCAATAAGATTCTTAGTAGCTCTATAATAGTCCTCTTGCTTGGTCTTGCTGATTCTGGCAGCAACCTCTTTAGGCAATCGGACACTTGCTCTCCATGCATGGGTTTCAAAATTGACCAATGTTCCAAGGTCAAAAATGTTAATTTCTCCTTTGTTTGATCCATCCTTTTTTCCTTTCTTTTCGATTTTAATTGAACCATCGACATTTTTCTTCAGCTTGTACTTCATCATGGCTTGATTCTCCTTTCTTTTTGTTAGAAGGTAATTTTACGTTGAATTACAATAATCTCATCTGATTTTTTAAAGCTTACTCTTTTCTTAAACTTTAGATCTACTGTTTTAGCTGTAGTAATTATCTTTTTAGTCATGAACTCAAAATCTTCTGCTAATTCTTCGGTTGTTGGTCCTTCTAATTCTTCATTGGAATATGGTGATCCTATTAAATGATCATGTGAATACGGATCTGGAACCAAGTTAATATCTTCCCCAAGTGTACCATTAAATTTAAATTCAAAAACAGTATATCCTATAGAATTGTGTATAGCGGGAAGCATTAAATAACCAATTAGATTTAATTTGTATTCTGGTGTCACATGAACTATTAATTTTTCCCTTCCAAGATGAGTACCTATTTGTGAATTACTATTGAATTGCTTGAACCATTCTTGTTTTAAATTTATTTCTCCCTCTATAATATTGAAAGTAACTTCCCATTCTACTGGTCCCCAAGGTCTATGTTCTATAATACCATTACCAGTATCAATATCTATTGTCTTTTGGTGACTTCTTAATTTTAATGCATTAACAATAATTTTAGGACAATTTGATATTTCAATTTCACAATTCCCAACTGTGTATTCATCCATTGTGGACTCCTATCCACAAAAGGGTTTAAAGGCTCTACCTTCTCTGATTTTCTGTTCTGGTGTAATTGACCTCTCTTTTACAAAGAAAACTGTTTTAAGGGTTTCTGAAATTGTTTCCCCTAATGCTTCTTTAAGAAATTCAGTTTCAGTCTTACAGGCATCTCCTTTAAATCCGACAGTCTCAATTTCGACTTCTCCATCGTTATAAGCATCAATATACATTTGCCGTGTACCTTTTAATTCTGTCATGATTTTCTCCTTTCAATTTATTTTAAATTTTTATCATTTAAAATTTGATTTGCAAGTTTTTTTAATGCTTCAGCAACTTGTTCCACTTGTGCAGGGGGGTTAATTGTGATTGCGTGGTGTCTATCATTATCAAAATCAATTCTAATTTCATACCCCTTAAGTGCCACACCCATCCATATTTTTTCAATTCTTGTTTTCATAATTACTCCTTAGAAATTAACTACAAGTCTAATCTTATCTTCAAACTGCACTTCTTTAAAGGTCAACCCCTTTTTCCTGGCAGCAATTTTCCCTGCTTCAATTGTGTGAGCCTGTACCAGTTTAGGAGCAGTATCGCCACCCATTGCAAGTTTCAAACTGGAATCAAAAAAGTCCCAAAGCAGATCGTAGGTTTTGCCACCATTTAATTTGTTCTTTACTATTCCAATCTCATAATTACAATTAGGGACGCTGATTGCATGGTCACACTTACCAAGATCATTTTGAGTAAGTCCTTCAGGCATTGGGTAATCCCCGATATGTCTACCATACCATTTATAGGATTTCTGATTCTCTTTGAATTGCCACCCCATACGATCACAAGTGGCCCTGAGTGCTTTTAGATCTTTAATCTCTGCATGAATTTTAGCAACGTGGGATATAAGGCACCTCTCTTTTTTAAAGGTTTATCCAATTATGAATTTAACTACTGATTTAACCCCTGAACAAACTGCACTAATTATAAGAACTACCATTACACACCCAATTGCTTTATAGTCTGGAACTTCCATCAACCACACAAGGAATAGGTATACGATTACAAGTAATAGTCTCCAAATTTTCTCATTGCTCATGATTTCTCCTTTCTTAATTAAAGTTTACTGCACGATCTTTCTTCAAAACAGCCTTAACCGTCAACTTCTTGGTTTCATCATAGGTCTTATTTGCTCTGGTGTATTTGGTCCCTTCTAATCTAATTGCGTCAATATCAGTCCTGGCGTGTTTATAAAGGATGGGGATCTGGTTCATAGCAACATCAATATCATCATAGTGGGAATCAATTGCCAATTGCTCTATCTCTGCACCAGACCATCCTTCATTATAAAGCCTCAAACAGAATTCAGGAGTAGTGGGAATAGCTGATTTAAATTGTCGATTCTTAATTTCAATTATGATTTTGATTTCCTCTGGATTAGGAAGGTCTACAAAGAAAATACGATCCCAACGTCTTGCACGTTTGAATTCAGGGGGCAATGCTCCAATCTTATTACAGGTAGCAAGGATAATTGCTTCAGACGTTCTTTCCTGGGACCAAGTAAGGAAGTGACCAATCATGTCAGCAACCGCACCACCACCTGATTGCTTGCTTCCACCGAATTCAGTTTGTTCAAATGCTTTTGCTAATTCATCCATGATTACAATTGCATTTCCAACGGCATCAATTACCTTTGTTCCCATTCTCATGTTCTTACCAGTTTGGCCCATGTATTCACCTTTGACCGCACCCACATCAAATAGAATTCCAGGCCAATTCATAATGGAACAGAGGATTTTACCAGCAAGAGATTTGCCACAACCCTGAACCCCTACCAATAGAATTGATTTTACTTTAGGCTTAATGGATTTGGGATTGTCAAATGGTTCTTTTCTGGAATTAACAAAGCTTTTAAATACATCCATTCCCCCAAGATTCTCAGGGTCTTCAGGTTCAATGAAGTCCATGAAACCTGTGGATCTAAGCATATCCCGTTTGCGTTCAAGGATGGTCTTCTTATCGAATCTGTAATGGACTCTTGCGGAGTATGCCAGGACGTTTTCAACTTCTTCAACGGTCAATGCTTTGCAAGTGTCAATTGTGGATTTCGTTACAGAAAAATCAGCTTTTTCATAAGTGGCATCGTCAATTCGCTTGTCCTTATGAGCAGCTTCCAATCCAGCTTTGGAAATCTTAGAAATGTTATTGGCTATTTCGGTGATTTCTTCAACTCCCGGCAATCCGAATTCAAGGATAGGAACTAATTCCTTCATTAAGGTGGGAACCTTATTCCGATCTGTCCCAACAATTACCAGACAGACCTGATTAGATTTGTAGAGGGGATATTTATTGAGGAAGGTTTGAACGGTAACAACATCACTAAGGAAAACATCGTAATTTTCCAAGACAACAATTGTCTGATTCATAGCAGCAGCACGTTCAAGAATTTCAATTTGATTGCACTCAGTATTTGCAGAATCTTTAAATGGGTCTTTTACAATTCCCTGGATCATGTTCCAGACAACTTTGCCCAAATTGCTATTTACTCTGATTGTATTAACTGCACGTTTTACTTCATGGGTTTCAACAAAGATACAACCGTAGCCAGCCTGTGCATACTTAGTAACGTCCATGATTTACTCCTTTCGTTTGGTTGGGGTTAGTAGTTGGATGAACTTGGATCAATTTACATCTTTCCACAACAATTGTCAAGCATTTTTATAATCTTTAATTACCTTCATTGAATTCCAATTATGCCCCATTTCCCATTCAGTCGATAGCTTGATTTTATCTGTAAATGGTAAATGGGGTTTATTGCACATAAAGCTATCAACCATCTCCATATACTCTGCCGCTTCATAGGTGCAAATGTTACTTTCCATTGAATCATGAATCTGGCTGATTGGGTGGGATCTCATTGGGTTCTTTTCCAGGTATTCTTCTATTTGAATGATTGAATCCAGCAATAGAAGGAATGACGTTGATTGAATTCTAAAGTTAATAATTTCATTTCTTTTAAGGGGGTAATTACGTCTGAACCCAAATAGATTTTCAACAAATCCCTGTTCATAATACAATTTAATAATTGAATCATAAAATGCTCTTAATTGTTTGTATCTTTCAAAGAACTGATCTTGACTGTCTTTAATTAATTTTTCGCTGAATTCCACATAAAACAAATCCCAATCAACCGGCCTTGCCATTCCTTTATAAAATTTATCATAAACATATTTTCTAAAGAACTCATGTTTCCGCATATTCTCTGCAATGCTTGTATTGGAAGCCCCAAACATAGTTGCAAAGGTGAAATCGTTCTTGGTCATGAATCGTTCTTCTTTATGATCCTTTTTAATTTGATTGTAATCCAATCCCTGCAATCCAAACATGGGCCTTGACCAATGGGAGTGCATATCCATGTCGTTATTTAAATCTTCAATCAATTGTGAATCCTGGGACTCCATTGCAGCAGATTTAACTTCAGCACCTTCATAGTCAACCTCACCAAGCAAAAATCCTTTAATTGGTGGGGGAATATACATTCCCCTAATTGAAACCCAATCAACCCCAGGAATTATTTCCCCATGTTTGGGCTGATTCTGGAAATTAGGATCTGTGGAACTGGATCTATAAGTCTCAGCAATATTAAGCCACAAATCAGGGTGGACAATATAATTGCCTTTTTCAATAAATCTCCTGATTCCTTCCAAATAGGTGCTTCTGGCTTTTTCAAGCTTTCTATAAGATAAAAGTAATTTGCAGAATTCAACATTTTCATTTTCTGCATAATGGGTCAATACAGCTTCATCAGTTGAGAAGTTTCCAGTTTTTATATTTGCTTCTCTAACTGGTTTCAATTTAAGGAATTCAAATAAGAACTCCTGTAATTGAGGATTAGATTGGAGATTCACATATATCTGATCTGCAATTCCCATTATGCTTCTCCTATGACTCTCATGTTTCTTAGGTCAAATAGATTATCTTCTTCTTTTTCTTCAGGTGTATTCTTAGGAATTGATTTTACTAATGCCTCTAATTCTTCTAAAGATCCAGCATGGGCAATTAATTCATAAGGAAGAATATCACTTTTATCTAATGCTTTTATTTTTTCAATGTCACCTGATTTCATGGTATCTTCCATCAGGTTTTGTAATTCT
>Ga0315276_10004097_pt1 | contig 13378 bp, 19 predicted proteins | sample YL17G05_0_MG_FD_204542 | JGI IMG/M metagenome (GOLD analysis project Ga0315276, IMG submission 204542) | Sediment microbial communities from Yellowstone Lake, YNP, Wyoming, USA - YL17G05_0 | ecosystem: Environmental > Aquatic > Freshwater > Lake > Sediment | place: USA: Wyoming | collected...
CAATATAATTAGGAAATCCAAGCGCAGGAGAAATCATGAAAGACATGAAGCCGATGCTTGACGGGCTACAGCGTATTGAGGACGGTATGAAGATGATTCAGAGCGCGCAAGTCAGCTGGAACGTGCAATGTTTGGTCAAGGCATACGAGTTGGCGATTGAGCTAGCTCCATTTCACGTGGGCGATAGGGTGTATCTCACGAAAGCACCGATTTGTTCTGGCGGTTGGGCAGACTCTAAGCATTTTCTGGTGAAAGATGCCGAAGGTATCGTGATCAACGTAGATATTGATCCGGATGGTTTGTCCTACGGCGTGAAGTTCACTGATGAAAGTTGGATCGACGACAAGGACATCATGCACAAGGTTGAATCGGCTAACACGCATATGTTCTGTTTCCGTGCTAGTTGGTTGTCTAAGACGAAGGGGATCATTTCTATCGAAGATCAGAAGAAAATGTATAGGGAGAGAAAATGACAACTACCGCCATCATCATCCCGTGTTTCAACAAGCTCAACTACACGGTGAACTGCGTCGGCAGCGTCGCCGAACACACGAAAGACCTCGACTACCGGATCATCGCCGTTGACAACGGGTCAAGTGACGGAACGAAGGAGTACCTGAGCGGCTCGGCGTCCTGGGGACGAAACATCGAGACGATCCGCTTCGAGGATAACCGTGGATTCGGTGAGGCCTGCAACATCGGGATCAAGCACGCTCTCGCTCAGGGGTACGACTACGTCTGCCTCCTGAACAACGACGTGGAGGTGACCGCGGGTTGGCTAAGCATAATGATCGCCTGTCTCGAAAGGGAGAAGACGCGAGGCGCGTGTCAACCCACGGTCTGTGACTTCGGTGAAAACGTGCGTGATTGCGGAGCTGGACTGATCAATAACCCTGTCTCGTTTGACAAGGTCGAGGACTTCACCAGCGTCCTCGACTGTAACAAGACCATCAGTCAGCTTCAGGAGATGGAAAGCGAGCGTCTCTACTTGAACGGGGCCTGTCTCTTGGCGAAGGCTGAGGTGTACCGGAACATCGGGGTGTTTGATCCTGACTTCTTTCCGGCCTATTTTGAGGAAGTTGACTGGTGCGTCCGCGGCCACATCGCTGGCTACAAGATGATCCATTGCGGCTTGGCCGTCGTTAAGCATCACTTCAACACGACATCGAAGGACATGCCGGAGATGAACAAGTTCTTCTGGGACCACTGGAACCTCATCAAGACACGCTATGGTGCCTATTTCAAGCTCCTAGGTAAGCTAAAGCAGAAGAACATTGTCCTGTGAAAGAAGTTGAATGGATCCTCCGAACCACCTAGGAGGAGTTATCGATGTCAGAGTCGGTGCCGATGGGTTCACCCAAAGGTAACATCAGGCTCCATCCTGCTGACGTGGGTCAAAGTGAAGCTGACTACGAAAGCGTCAGGCCGAGAATGGAAGAGGAGCTTGAAAAAATGGACAGCAAACACCGCCTGAGCGCCCTCGCGCTTCGTCTCGCTTACCACGTGATCAAGACACCCGCCGAGTTCGTTGAGGAAGGCAAGCCCGCTGAACAACAAGAATGGGCGGTGATGCCTGATGAGACCAGCTCCGAGCCCGACTACAAACCCCTCAGCAAGCACCGCAACCGCGCCGAGGCCGTTCGTGAGATGAAGAACCTCGAGAACAAAGAAGCGCGCGAGGAAGAATCTGAACGTCGCCGGACTCCTTCTAAACAAGAACCAAAGCCCACTGAAGAACTTCCTGCCGGACAGGCTGAGAAGGAAATTGAGCAACAGAAACAGGAAGAAGAGGCGGCCCAAGAGCAGCTCGCTGAAGAAACGGGTGATTTGCAGAACGAACCACAAAGTGGTACTCCTGAGAAAGTGAAGCAGGAAGATCGCCAGCAGCCCACACAGAAGGCCGCGTCAAGGATCGCCTCAGTCAACAGGAAGTGGATGGACGTTGAGGCCGCGGCAAATCAGGCCTGGAACCGAAGGCAAAAGAATGGCTGAAGTTGTTGACACCGACCCCAAGCAGCTCGACGCCCTCGTGGACCTGGCCTTTGTCCAGCCACAGGAGATCCTCTCGCAACGCGAGAAGGGCAAGGGGATCAAGCTCGACAACGCCTCGGCCGTCGCCGTCAAGTTCATGACGAGCAAGCCCTCACGCGCCTCAACGATGGTGGCCGACCCGGTCGTCGTTCGTCTCTGCATGAAGGAGAAGACCGACGAACTCAAGGACGCCGACAACGATACGCTGAAGAACTTGCTCAACGAGATCAAGAAACGTGATTCAGCGATCGGTGGTTGGACGCTGATCTACGATGTTCGTCCGGGAGCCGATGACAAGCGTTCGACTTGGCGTCTCGCCGCTGAGGTTCGTCCGAGCACCGTTGAAGACATCTCCTGGCAGCAGTCAGGCGGCGGACGTGTTCTCTGTGTCGACGTGCTCGCCTCAGGTGTCTTTGTGGGCAGGCAGAAGAAAGCCTCACGAAGACACGCTACCATAAAGAAATAAGTGTCAATTCTTTGTCGCTCCATATATAATCATTTTATGGACGCGACGATCTCCCTTCAATCCTATAAGCAAGCACTAAGAACAGGTCTCGCTGAGGCTCAGGCGCGTCTTGGCGTGCGTGACAGCCTGCAGGCAAAGCTCACCAAGAAACAAGCCGAGCTGATCCTCGTTCAAGACAACGCGAGACTCGCTGGGTCAGCAGCCGCGTTCGTTGAGGCGTCGGTCCGCACGACGCGTCAAGGTGTCCTGAATGACCTCCAGACCATCGTCAACGACGCGCTGTCTGCGGTCTACGGAGATGACGGGCCGAAACTCGAGTTTGAGCTGTCAGTCAAACGCGAGCGAACCGCGATAACACCGATGTTCATCCAGCGGACAGGTGACCTGACGGCCAAGCGAAAGGCCGAGGGTCTCGGTTGCGGTGTCAGCGATGTGGCGGCGTTGATCCTGCGCCTCGTTTTGCTCAAGGCGTCAGGTGCTGAACCCGTTCTCGTTGTTGATGAACCGTTTCGGTTCCTCGGTGTCACACAGATACCGCCGGCCTCTGAACTACTTCATCGGATCGCGAGTCAGCTCGACATCCAAGTGATCATGACGACCCACGATGACGCGACGATCGCCGCTGCCGACCGAACGTTCTGCCTGACCAAGGAGAACGACACGGTCGTTGTAACCACCCGAAAGGAAAGATCATGAAACCTGTTGTTGATCCCATCGCCCTTGACATCTCTCGTGTTCTTGACCGGCGTCTCGCCGCTGAGGACTACGAGCTCAACCAGCTCTCGGAGAACATTCACCTGTTCCTGAAAAAGGACGACAAAATGCCTGTCGTCGCCGAGCCCACGCTTCTCGCCGGTTCCTGGGCCAAGCAGCTCGCACGAACCGGACGAAAAACGGTTCTTCAGGCGCTTGACGAGCAGACCCGCCGTTGGCTTAGCGAGGGTAAGGAGGGTGACGACGTCAAAGACACGCTCTTCTACGCCCAACCAAACGTGTGGATACCTGAGACCGAGATCATCGTCTTTCGTGATGTTCTCTGGACGTTAGGTAACGACAAGGAACTCGCGCAGTTCATCGAGTACCTGTGCCTCATGGTCACAAACGACGACCTTCTGCTCCTCTTCGATATCAAGTCGCCGAAGCTTGGTAAGAATGCGATCGAGATCATGGGTATAAACATCATCGAGACATACGAGAAGCTGCGACCGCGGAAGCTGCGTCACTCGCTTCGGGTTCGTGACGATGACCAGGGGTTCAAACTCGACGAGGAGATCACCACTTGGGCCGTCTCTGACGTGTATTCAGCATGCAAGAGCGCAGGGTTCAAGCCGGCGCAGCCAAACTTCGGTCTTGACACGTCTCGGTTCATCGCATATAAGAGGTCTTAGTCATGGACGTCGGCAACCTACAGCAGGTATTTCCTGAGCTCGAGGTGATCCTTGAAAACTCAGGTGTTTATACGCCGGCGTTTTATCACAACATCGATGCGCTGCAGGTCTACGATCCCGAGACGGAAGAGTGGAAGAAGTTTCATCACGAAGCGGCCGTTCAGTTTTATCCGGCGAAGGATTTCAACAACATCGAGGGAACCCTTCGTGCGTTTCAGCTGTCATCCGAGGTCTGGAACATCGTCCTCGTGTACAACACCGATCAACAGCTGGTTTCTCTTTGCCGCTGGCGTGGCATCCGAGGCGACCACATCTCGATGATCGAGGTCTAGAAACATGCTAAAGTCACTCCGCGTTAAGAACCACGAGTCTCACGTTGACTCGCTCTTCGAGTTCCACCCGGGTCTCAACGTGATCCAGGGGACGAGCAACGTGGGCAAGAGCTCGGTGCTTCGCGCCCTCGAACTTCTGGCCTACAACGAGTGGCCGGGCGGTGAGGACAAGAAGGAGGGACGAAACGGGCCTGTTCGTGTCGGCTGCAAACATTGCTCAGTCATCGCCGCAAATGAACGTGGTATCGTGACAGTGAACAAGGGAACGGGTGTCAACGAGTGGGTTATCACACGCGATAACAAGACAAACGAGATGTCGTCGCCCGGTGCGGGTCAAGTACCTGAGGTCAAGGACCTGATTGGTTTTGAGATCAGGGAGATCGCAGGTCTCAAGCTTCGTCTCAACTGGGCGTCACAACGCGATCTGCATTTTCTGATCGACCAGATCGAGGGGCAAGACGCGTCACCGTCGTTGGTCGCCGCGGTCCTCGACGAGCTCGCCGGTTTGTCGGGTTGCGAGGAGCTGATCCGGGGACTCGCTTCTGATCGGCAGTCGGCTGACTCAAGGGCGCGGGAGCTGCAGCAAGACACCGAGGGAGTGATCAACGAGCTCAAACCATACGCCACTATCGACACCGAGATGATCGTCCTGAAGCGAGCTGAGGGCCTCGTGAACGACGCCGAGACAAGCGAAAAGAAGCTGATGAAGCTAAATGAAACAAGTCAAAAACTCATTTTAGTCAAGACGCTGATCAAAAATGCGCAGGATAAACTCAAAACCGCCGCTGACATTGTGCGGGCTGATCAGCTTCTTAAGGAACTCAAGCCGCTGATCGAGCGAGTCAACCCGATCAACAAGAAAAAGGTTGATCTTTCTTCGTTAGCTAAGAAACAAGACGCTCTCAATGAACAGTGTAAGAAGTCAACCGACGTGTCTCGCGCTGACGTGCTGCTGAGTCATGTGGCGACTGCACTTCCGCGTCTCAAACTGGTCAACGAACGGCTCACCTCGCTTCACAGGTTGACCTCCTTCGTTGACCGACTGAAGAAGAAGGAACCAAGAGAGGTTATCACATGTGATACCTCTCTTGTTAGCCTACAAGGACTCGTCAAATCACTGAGTTCATGTTCGTCTTTTTCCTCGAGTTTGTCAACGATAAAAACTCGAATGGAGACCCTCAAGAAGAGACACGACAAGGCAAGTGAACTCGAGGATGACGTGCAGAAGAAACTCGGGGATCTCGTTATGTCAGCCGACGTCTGTCCGCTGACCAAAAAACCGTTCGCTGAGTCGTGTAAGAGTTCTTTGCTGGAGTAAGACGATGCCAGGTTTCTCCTTCTCGCCGTCGATCAGGAACCACCGAGTCACCCTACTTCTCAAGAGCGGCGCCAAACTCGCGGGCAAGGTAGTTCATGTTGACCCGACTCAGATCGGCATCCAGATGAAGGACGACGATGAACGGGTGGTCATCGTCAACCGCGACGAGGTTACGGCTTACACCGGCGAGGACGACAAAGAGCGTCACCCGACGATTCCCACACTCATCGTCAACCGCTGCTGCAACCCGATGATGCGGTGCAACGGTGTCAGGATGATCGCTACGGAGGAGGTCAAGCCTGTCTCGTGTCCACTTCGTAACGAGCACTGCGAGTGCTATTCCGGTGATTTCTTCGGCATGACACCGGCCTCGCAACAGAAGCTCTTGAACGGCGTCACGATCGGTGAATACCCCAGGAGAAAAGAAGATGACGGCAAACCCCTCGACTCCAAGCAGTTCGACAAACTTTCAAGAGACGTACGACAAGCTCAAGAAGGAACGCGATTTGCGCCACGAGGAACGCGTCCGTTGGGCGGCCGAGCTACAGGCGGCTACGGATCAATTATCTGACCTGAAGAAGAAGATCAAGGATGAGCTCGGCGTTGACCCTGATCAGCTCGACGGTGAGGTTGTTCGCCTCGAGACGGAGATCAAGGCGTTGATCGACGAGCTGTCGGAGGTTTTGCCCCTGAAGAGCTGAACAAAGTTGAATGGTTTTCACCTACTCTCTGATAAAGGAATCGATCATGGCGAACATCATTACGAGCAAGACACGTAGCCGGATCCGGAGTCAGCCGAAGGAGTACTCAAAGCTGATCACCGACATGCGCGCGAAGACGATCGACAAGCACATGGTGCATTCGGTCGCCCCGATCGCCGGTCAGACGGAAGACGAGGTTCACAAGGAGATCGAGTCTCAAGGAACCGCCGTCAGGGACCAGATGGAGTTCACCCGCGAGAAGAACAAGCTCCTCAACAAACGCAAGGCCGAGGAACGCGAAGGCATTCGTCAAAAGGTGGTCAAGGAACGAATCAAGATGTTTGAGGATCGTGATGAGCGTCGTGGTTTGCCCGCGGTGGCTCGTGAGATGAAGGAAAAACAAGCCAAAGGTAATAAGAAAAGGAGATAGATATCATGCGTTTGAGAATCGCCCTGGACGTCACCGAAATCAAGGATCCCGAGGTTCGTGAGGCTGTCAATCAGTTCATGAGCCTTGAGGACTCCATTCATGGCCTTGACAACGATAAGGAACAGGGCGAGGCCGCTCGTCTTGACGCGCTCTTGCAAAAGAGCAAGGCGGCACAGGACAAGATCACAAACGCGATGAAGAAGCTGTCGGCGCAGTACTCGGCCGTCTCCAACGCCGTGCTCGGGTACCAGGCCGCGTCGCTTCGTTCGTCAAACACCAACAAGTACAAAGCGTCGTTTATCCGCGCTTTGTCGGGCGTGACCGAGGGGATCAAGCAGGCGACCAACACACTCAACCCGAAGGAAGTCACCGAGAAGTCCGACAAGATCGCGCGCATCGCACGGGTTCTTGTCTTGGCTGATGAGGTGAACAAGAACACCAACTACGCCGATGTTCTCGAGCAGCAGGTTGGGAAAATGAATCACAAGGCCGAGGCGACCGACCAGCTCGTTGAGCGAAACGAGAAGCTGATTGCCGAGCTCACCGACATCATGAAGGCGCTCGGTGTCGGTGACATCTCAGCCGAACCACAAGCGCCTACAGGTCCTGTTACACCAACACCGGTTCCTGAATCACCTGATGCTTTCCAGCAGCCAAACTCGCCTCCTCCCGCTGAACCCGAGGAAGTGAAGCAAGACCGCTGACATGAACGCATGAAGAAAAGGAAATGATATCATGGTCGACGCAGTCGATCGGGCCCGTCTTGAACCACCTCGTTTAACTCCTGAGTCGGCTGCCGATGATCTCTCGGACATCGCGGTTTGGCTGTCGGTAGGCGCTCAGGTCGAGTGCAATCATCACTTCAACAAGAAGATCGTGAAGGTCTCGCTCAACGAGCGAGGCGCCGCGTTACATGTCGACGACTTCGCGCTGGCTGAGGCGGCAAGTGTTCATGTTCTAAACCAATTCCAGATGACAGGTATCCTGCCGAACTTTCTCGCCGCGTCGGTGCCACACGCGCTTGAAGCACGACGAATCGCCTTTCAGTACCTCAAGCATAAGATTTCTCAAGAACAGACCGGGTTGAAACAGCTCATCATGATGCCCGGAGACACCGGCGGCTGTGGTCTCTGGCGCATTCGACTACCTGGCTCTTGGATCCGCACGCTTCGTCGCGATACCTTTGTTACCAACATCTCCGATCTCTCGATCGTCTTTGATGACCTGATGAAGTACGATGTGATCGTGGTCCAGCGGATGTCGGACTACGACCAGTGGCGAACGCTGAGCGCGCTCAAGAAGGCGGGCAAGAAGATCGTCTACGAGATCGACGACGACCTGTTCAGCATCGAATCGCACAACCCGGCTTACGAGGACTACAGCCGAGACGATGTCAAGTTCACCGTTAGGTCCTGCCTTGAGCTCGCTGATCTCGTTCTTGTAACAACGGCTGAACTCGCCGAGGCGCTGGGTGTCAAAGATAAGGCGTTCATCTACCCGAACTCAGTTGATCCCTCTGGTTTCTCCTCTTTCAAGCCACGAGAAAATCGTGCGCCGCGCTTGTTCTGGGCCGGCTCAAACACACATGACGAGGACTTCCGGCTGATCATCCAGCCGCTGATCGCGCTGATGAAGAAGCGAGAAGACCTCGAACTCGTGATCATGGGATCGGTCCCACGAACACTCCAGAAAGCACTGGATGAAGCGGATGAAACGCTGGCGAAACGCGTGGGGGTTCAACCGTTCATGCGGCCTGAGGTGTATCTGCAGTCCCTGATGGGCGGGATCAAGGCTGACGTCGGTTTGATCCCATTGCGTGACAGCGTCTTCAACCGATCAAAGAGCACGGTCAAGGCACTCGAGTACACAATCGCCGGGATCCCGATCGTGGCGTCAAACGTGGCACCGTACAACCTCGTCTACAGCGATCCCAAAGACGCCTTCCTGTGTGACACGAAACAAGAGTGGACGGACGCGATCGAGACGTTGCTCGACAACCCAGAGGTGGGAAGTCAGCTCGTCGTTGCCGCTCAGCGTCTCGCGCGTGAACGCTTCAACATCAACGTTGAGGCTGACAAACTCGAGAAGAAGCTCGTGGAGCTTGTCAACAAATAGGGAGAGAGAAGTGGAGTGCGAAGGATGCGGCAAGTGTTGCTTCAAGGTTGTTCCGTGGCTCGATATTCTTTTGACTGAAAAAGACGTGACACGTGTGCCGATGGGGCTGTTCGAACCACGATACGGCGGCGACGTGAAAGACGAGTTCGGCATCTGGATGAAGCGACGCGAGGACTGTTCATGCGTCGCGCTTGATCTCGCGACGAGACGCTGCACGATCTACGACCTTCGTCCACAAGAGTGTCGTAAGTTCAACCAAGACCATCCCTTGTGCAAGAAACTTCTCTCCGATGTTTAGACGCATTTTCCGTTGGTTCTGGGGTGAGAGCAAGCCACAGGACCTGCATGTACATGTGCATGTCCACCTGACTCAAGGCGGTGTTTCGATAACCCCGCAGGTCTCATCGGTTACTTCATCGAGACCCGAACGAATGAAACACGATTCAAGTGAGGCGACCGCGGGAGAGATCGCTGAGATGTTGCTGACGGGCGGTATGGACAAGGCGGTTGACAAGAGCGGTGAGGCGGCGATCAGCAAAGACGAGGCGAGTGGAGTTGACGATCAACTCAACGCGCTTCGTCGTCTTAAGAGATGATATAATCACAAAAGACCTACAAGGAGTGAAACAATGTCAAAGGACGAAGCGGCACCAGGTGTTGGTCTTGACGTTGGCACGGCGTTCATCGTCGGCGCTCGTCAGCACGGCGACAAGATCAACCTGCGAAGCGTGCGTAACGCCTACTTCAGCATGGCCCAGAACAAGATCATGCAGGAGATGCTCTCTCGGGCGGGCGCCAAAGAAGGCGAGAACGTCGGTTACCTCGAGTTCGGTGACAAGATCGTCGTCATCGGCGACAAGGCCCTCGCTTACGCCTCGTCAACTCATGGCGACACCTGCCGCCCTATGAAGAAGGGCGTCATGTCGCCTGACGACCACGCCGAGGCGATCATGGCCGTGATCATCGAGAAGGCCATCGGTAAAGCGCAGTTCAAGGGCGAGGTCTGTCGGTTCTCGGTGCCTGCTGAACCATTTGATGAAGAGATCGACATCATCTTTCACGAGGGCATCATGACGGCGATCCTCAGCGAACTCGGATACACACCGAAGCCGCTCAACGAGGGCGAGGCAGTCTGCTATAGCGAGCTGTCCTCCGATGAAGACCGGCTGTCAGGCGGCGCTTTCAGCTTTGGCGGCGGCCAGAGCAACGGCTGCGTGATCTTTGAAGGTCGCCCCGTGATCAACTTCAGCGTGGCCCGCGGCGGTGACTGGATCGACGAGAAGAGCTTCAAGCACGCGCGCATGAGGTCGGCCGCTGAGATGACGCAGTTCAAGGAGACCCACGCCGTTGACCTGCTGAATCCCAACGGGCGTGATGAGGCAGCGTTGTCACTGTACTACAAGCACCACGTCAGCTACGTCGTCGGCGCCGTCGTTGACCTACTCAACCGCGAGGGCGCCAAGGTGCCGGCGTTTGACAAGCCGGTACGCTGGATCGTGAGCGGTGGTACGTCTTTGGCGAAGGGTTTCCTCGAGCTCTGTCGTCAGGAGTTCGCCAAGCACAAGCTTCCCTTCACGCTCAAGAGCGTCGATCACGCGAGTGACCCGCTCAAGTCAACGGCCAAGGGCTGCCTGATCGCGGCCCGCCTTGATGAGGACAGCAAAAAATCATGATTACCGTCATCCACCACGACGACATGGACGGTCGTTGCTCAGCGGCCATCGTGCGTCTCTTTAGCGCGCGTAAAGACAACATCGACTTTGTTGAGATGACGTACAAGGACCCGCTTGAGCTCGATAAGGTCAAGGGCTCAGGCACGGTGTACGTCGTTGATTTCAGCCTACAAAACCCAGGTGATTGGGAACGACTGATCGAGTCGGTTCCTCATGTGATCTGGATTGACCACCACGCCTCGGCCATCGCGAAGCCCGGTCCGCAAAATGATCTTCCGGGTCTACGCGCTCTTGACTCCGGGTCAGCGGCAATGTTGGTTTATAAGTACCTGATGAACAGCGAAGACGCACCACGCGCTCTTCAGCTCGTTTCTGACTTTGACACGTGGGCTTGGGAGAAGAAGAACGATCTTGAACCAGTTCACTTCATGTACGGCATGCAAGCGTTGCCTGATGAACCTGAGTCAAGGATGTGGACGGAGCTACTTACCTCAGCGAGCTCAAACAAGCGCATTGATGAGATCGTCGAGATCGGTAAACACATCAAGGAGGTGAAACGTCGCAATGATGAACATCACCTCAAGAACTTCTCGTTTGAGACAGAGTTTGAGGGACGACCCGCGCTCGCGGTGTGTCTCGGCGAGTCTTCATCGTTCAGCTTCGGTGACTCGATCACCAAGTACCCATTCTTGATCGCGTTCTGTGAAGACGGTGAGAAGTACAAGGTCTCAGTCTACACCAAAGATCCGCAACTGAATCTCAGTAAGATCCTGATGAAGTATGGAGGAGGCGGACATTCTGGAGCCGGAGGATTTACGTGCATGAAACTTCCCTTTAAGCACGCACAATGACCGATGAAGACGACATCCTCGATGACGTGAGACAGAGTACAGCCGACGGCTCTTGGCCCGAGGCTGAGGCTGAAGCGCTCATGAAGAAGCGCCTGAAGCTCACCAAAGCTGAACACGCCTTCAGTCAGCCTAAATTCGAGAAGAAGTTTTCGGGTCATCGTCGACTTGACATCGGTGCGGGGCAGATACGAGAGGCAGGTTGGATCGCCGTTGACCTTGACGCGAACTCCTGTCCTGACCTGGTGATGGACGCCCACGCCCTGCAGATGGAAAACGAGTGCGTTCATGAGATCCGCATGATTTTCTCGCTCTCGGCGTTTTCTTATCCGGCTCGTGTACTGAAGGAGGCGTGGCGGGTGCTGGTCCCACGGGGAGAACTAACGATCGTTGAACACGCGCCGTTCAGTGATTCATCGGCGCAGCCCGGCGTCAGGAACCACTTCGCTCCCTCTTTCTGGAACACGGTAACGAGCGCGCGACCCGCCGACTTCATTCCAGCGGGTGAGTGCGGACGTTGGGAGATGGTCGGCGTGGCGAACGATATGCATTATATGACCGAGAAGCTTTGTCAGAAACTCAAGCTGACACGGGAGCAGGTAATCGAGTTCTTCAGTGTGGTCAAGAAACAGACTGTGAAACTCCGGAAGATCCGGACATGAACGCTCAAAACCAATCGTTAGGAGAAAATTGAGATGGCCAAATCACCCTCGCCAGATATCGAGTTTGATGAGAACACCGAGCCATTTGACGTCGCCGAGATAATGCAGCAGACCGCCGCACCCGCGGCGAGACCCGCCGCTTCGCATCCCAACACCGCGGCGATGAACGCCGACATCAGGCTGTCGCGGATCGAGAAGGCGATCGCCGGACTCGCAGCCCAGCGCGGTGCCCCCGCTCCTAAGGAAGTCGGAGGATATGAGGCCGAGGTCAACGCGCTCGTTGAAGACGAGAAGAAAATCTTCGCTGAGGCAACGAAGATCCCGTCGGGTATCGTTCGTTCATACGGTCCGTCTCAGCTCGTGACACGAGATGACTACGGGGCCCAGCGTCTCAACGGTGTCATCGTCGTACGCTGCTACGTGCTGACTGAACTCTCGCAGGTCAGTGACGGCCAAAAGACGACTTCAGCGACCAAGTCTCAGCGAGCCGTCGGCAATCTTACTGTAGAGGTTTGGGGTTATCTCGAGGCGAACAAGCGCGAAAAGATCGGCCTGCTCGTCACGTTTCCAGAGCAGGCCGTCTCGGCGATCGTTAGCTTGAGGTCGGACTTGCACGTTAGTCCGGGCGCTTGAGGATACCGCGGTTCGCGAGATCGTTGACAATGAAGTTCCTGAGGCCGAGCGCAACAAGCTTGGCCTCAAGTTTTTCGTTGGCCGTCATGAACGGGTTATCCGTTGAACGAACTCGTGTCACTTTGTTCTGTTCCTCAAACGCCTCGCTGTACGCGTGGTAGGCCTTCTGGTAAGTCTGCTTCTGGCGAAACAGATACGCCGCCAATCCGATCAAGCTCAGGATCAGCGTGATGCAGACCGCCGTCACGTAGGCCGCGCCACCCGAGAACATGCCGGCGTTGTTTGGTCCGTTGATCGTACCGATGGTCTGCGTGACTGACTCCTGAAATTTCAGCTGCATGTCAACGAGCTTTGCGGTGAGCGCGTTGCCGTTGGCCTCCATCCGGTTGTTCATGTCGATCAGCTTGGCGGTGACGTCGCTGCCTGTCATGTTCACCTTGGCGTCGAGGTCGGCGGTCATGCTGATTAGTTTAGCGTCGACCCGGTTGCCGCTGGCCTCGACTTTGTTGTTCATCTCCAACATCTTTGCCTCGACCTTGGTGTCAACCTGCGCTTTCACGTCAGCGAGCTTGTCAGCCTTCGGCGCGAGGTCAAGACAGCCTGAACAAAGGATGAAAAAGACAGGTAACACGAGCAGCTTGCGCATTGTTTGATCTCCTGAAAAAGGCCTACTCCGTTCAGGAAGTAGGCCTAAACTATTCTAGAAAAGGAGGACGCCGAGTTGGGGGGGGGGGGGGGGGGGGGGCCCCAACACCAAGACGGGGGTTTGGGGGAAAAACCA
>Ga0315276_10004099_pt1 | contig 13376 bp, 12 predicted proteins | sample YL17G05_0_MG_FD_204542 | JGI IMG/M metagenome (GOLD analysis project Ga0315276, IMG submission 204542) | Sediment microbial communities from Yellowstone Lake, YNP, Wyoming, USA - YL17G05_0 | ecosystem: Environmental > Aquatic > Freshwater > Lake > Sediment | place: USA: Wyoming | collected...
CTTTCATCGGCAATCCCAAAAGCGTTTCCGCAAAGAGAGGCGGAAGGCCTGCGGCCCCGCCCTGAACCATGGAAAAACCACCGCCTTGTGGTTCCGCGAATCGCGGCGCTGTCCCCGCGCCCTTCCCGGGGCTCCGAAGTATCTGATCCCCTTAGTTTTTCGCAAAAGTGAAGGAGGGCAAGTTTTTTCCTCTCCTTGACTTTCCCCCCCGAATTGGGTAAAAAGAATTAAGAGTTCTTTTTTGAATACCTCTTTCCTTTGAAAGAAAATCAGGGAATATCCATGGTTACAAAGAGATCGACGGAGATCCCTCCATTTATCGTCATGGAGGTTATGGAAAAGGCCGCTTCCATGGAAAGGGCGGGGGAGAATATCATCCACCTTGAAGTAGGAGAGCCTGACTTTGATACTCCGGAATGCGTCAAGGAGGCGGCTATCCGGGCCATCCGGGAAGGAAAAACGCACTATACCCACAGCATGGGTGTGGTGGAACTCCGGGAGGCGATCGCCGAACACTATTTCACCGAGTATAAAGTGAAGATCAGCCCGGACCAGATCTTGGTTACGCCCGGAACGTCGCCCGGAATGCTCCTGCTGTTTATGAGCCTGCTGGAACCGGGTGACGAAGTCATCCTCCCCAACCCGTATTATGCCTGTTATCCCAACTTCGTGCGCATGGCGGAAGGAAACCCGGTTTTCGTTAAAGTCCGTGAAGAAGAGGGGTTCCAATATCGCCCGGAAGAAATCAACCTTCTCATGGGGTCGAAAACAAAGGCGATTTTCCTGAATTCACCGGCCAATCCGACGGGGAACCTCACGCCCCCGGAGCGAATGAAAGCGATTGCGGATTTGGACAGGATGATCGTGTCCGATGAAATCTACCACGGTCTGGTTTACGAGGGGAAGGCACATTCCATTCTGGAATATACCCGCAAGGCCGTGGTGATCAACGGGTTTTCCAAGCTCTACGCCATGACCGGGTGGCGCCTCGGATACCTGATCGTTCCTCCGGAGTTTGTCCGGCCCCTGCAGAAGATGCTCCAGAATTTCTTCATCTCGGCCAATGCGTTCGTTCAATGGGCCGGTATCGCGGCCCTGAAGGAATCGGCCGCCGAGGTGTCCCGGATGAAAGAGATCTACAACACGCGCCGAAAATTCATCATCCGAAAACTTCGAGAGCTGGGTTTTGGGATCACGGTGGAACCGACGGGGGCTTTTTACATATTGGCCAACGCCAAGAAGTTCACGCAGAATTCATATGAGTTTGCCTTCGACATCCTGAAGAGCGCCAAAGTGGGGTGTACGCCGGGGATCGATTTCGGGTCCAACGCCGAGGGATACCTGCGATTTTCCTATGCCAACTCCCTGGAGAACATCGTAGAGGCGATGAAACGCCTGGGCCGCTATCTTCAGGAGAAATTCCCCGAGAAAAAGGATTGAGAAATCCGATGAAGATTCTTTCCGCCGAATTCGTAAAAAGCGCCTCCAAACCTTCCGAGTATCCCAAGGGCGGACTTCCGGAGTTGGCCATTGCCGGAAAATCCAATGTCGGGAAATCCTCGTTGATCAATGCGTTGGTCAAGCGGAAAAATCTGGCCAAAACCAGTTCGACTCCGGGCCGGACGCAGCTGATCAATTTTTTTCAAATCAACGGGAACCTTTCCCTTGTGGATCTTCCCGGATACGGATACGCGAAGGTTCCCCTCCATATCCGGCAAACCTGGAAACCCATGGTGGAGAGCTATCTGCAGACCCGGGAGGACATCCGCTTAGTGATTTTGATCATCGATGCGAGGCGGGGGGCGTCGGCCGAGGATCTCAACCTCCTGGATTGGCTGGACTCCCACCGCATCCCTTCCCTGATCGTCTTGACCAAAACGGACAAGCTCAGCCAAATCGAAAGAGCGCAGCAGAAAAAAAACCTTTCCGAAAACCCTCGCCTTGCCAGCAGACCCTTCCTCTTTTTCTCGGCGGTTTCCGCCGAGGGAAAGGATGAACTCTGGAGGATCATCCGCCAGCATGTAAAAAAGGATCTGTAAAGGTAGCTACGCGGAAATATCTTTCCCGGATGATGCCAGAAGCCTTACGAAGCAAAAAGGGCAGAAACTGTTATTGAACCTATCAAAATGATATCGTAACCAATTGAAAATAAATGGCAATAGATGATAGCAGGTAACAGAACTTTTCCCCCAAACACCTAAACTCCAATATATAGACGTCAAAAAGGCAAGGTCAGAATAAATCTGGCGCTAAAGGTTGCTTTTATTGAAACCTTCCCAGCAAAAACCGGAACCAGTTTTAAACTGCCATCTGATTGGTAAGGGGCATGAAAGTCAATCCCTGGTGTTCGCTCTTTTCTCGTGGGGGCGCAGCAATTCAAGCACCGCTTTGGCTTTCCTCCCAGGTCTGAGAGCTCCTGATGGAAATCATTTCTTGCATATGAACTTGTTGATATCATAGACTAAGAATCGACCAATGCCAATGCCGAGAGAAAACCGTAAATACGGGTAATCAAGAGAAAAGGAGTCAAATGGGTAACCCTTCAGTGATGGGGGGTTACTCGCTCTGGACGAAGGTTCGGCGTAAAGGCAAAGGGCCTCCATGGCCTGGGGGTCCGGTCCCGCCAAGGCGGGATTGGAACCAGGAGGCGCTGGTTTCTTCGCGGACGGGGCGGGGGGCCAAGGCCTCCCGCCTCCTTTGGCGGAAGCTCAGTCCGTTCCCCGGGGCTATGGGCCTCCCGGCCGATGCTTCCGGCGCGTACCGCCCGAACCCCCAGGCCACAACAAAGCTTGCACCCCGCCCCTCTTCCCTGAAGGGTTACTCAAATGGCTATGACCTTTTCTGAAAACATTTCATCTATTGAACCAAAGGAAAATGAATATCTCTACTGCCATGATTTACCGTCCAAACCACTGGCTGGCATGGGAAAGGTTCTAGTGACCGGTGCCTCCGGTTACATCGGGGGCCGATTAGTCCCCGAACTATTGGCCAGAGGATATAAGATCAGAGTGATGGTCAGAGCCCCTTCCCCCAATTATCAGGAATTGTGGCCGGAGGTGGAAGTTTTTACGGCTGACGCTCTCGAGTTCAATCATTTACGATCGGCTTTAAAAGATATCGATACGGCATATTATTTAATTCATTCCTTGCTTTTGGGGCAAGAAGAATTTGTTAAAGCAGATATCCAGGCGGCCATAAATTTCAGATTGGCCGCAGAACAGAATCAGGTTAAACGGATAATCTACCTCGGTGGCCTTGGCGATACCCAAACAAAACTATCGACCCATCTTCAAAGCCGGATTCAAGTCGCTGAAGAGCTAAAAAAGGGGAAAGTTCCAGTCACGACTTTACGGGCGGCCATTATTATTGGTTCCGGGAGCGCCTCTTATGAAATTATTCAGAGTTTGGTCAGAAGACTTCCAGTAATTTTTATTCCCCGCTGGGCGATGACAAAATGCCAGCCCATTGCTATCCGCGATGTGATCAAATATCTGGTTGGGACATTGGAGATTCCCGAAACCTCTGGAGGGTCTTTTGACATCGGGGGAACGGATGTTTTGAGTTATTATGAAATGCTGAAAATCCGAGCTGATTTGCTGAATAAGAAAAGAATTTTTGTTCCTTTCCTTTCCTTTCTTCCCCTTTATTCTTATCTAGGGGGTCTTATTACTCCGGTCCCCGCGCCCATTACCAGATCCTTAATGGAAGGATTAAAGAATGAAGTTGTCTGCCAGAATAATTTAATTCAGCATTACTTGCCTTTTAAACCTTTGACCTATAAGGAAGCCATTATCCGAGCGATGAGTCGGGAGGAGCAAGATACGATCTATACCCGTTGGTCTGATGCGTATCCGCCCGCCCATCAACTAGCCCTGAAGCTTCATGAGCTTGCAGAGGAGCCGCGATTTACAAGCACGTACTCCTTGGTTACGCAAAAAGAAGCCTCTGCCCTTTTCAATTGTTTTTGTAAGGTTGGTGGAAAAGAAGGTTGGTTTTCCAATAACTGGCTGTGGCGTTTAAGAGGGACAATAGATAAAATTCTTTTGGGGGTGGGATCCTCCAGGGGACGAAGAAGCCAGACTACTCTAAAAATTAATGATGTGGTTGATTTTTGGAGGGTCGAAGATCTCCAAAAAAACAAGCGTCTCTTACTTCGGGCCGAGATGAAAATGCCGGGAAAAGCATGGTTGGAATTTCAAATTCAGGATGCAGATTACCAAAGAAAGCTCTCTATAAGAGCCTATTTCCATACTCAAAGTCTTGGGGGAAAATTATATTGGTATTTCTTTTTACCTTTCCACCGATTTATTTTCAATGGTTTGATTAAGCAGATTGAAAAAAGAAGCGTTTCTTCTTTTTCGGCAGAATAGGATCACTCAATTTCAAACACGTGAGGGGGCAAATCTGCTTTTGACTCTTTTTAGACTGGAAAACCCGGATCTCCTATCCAGGTTGTCATCTTTTTCGTAGCTGTCGAAGGTGTGGACAGCGGGCCACTGTCGGTTACTCGTCATCCTTCAATATTGGTCAAGATATGCAAAACTTGTCTGTAATCTCAAAGAAAGTCAAGAGGAAGGAAAATTGACACCCGACGTTGTGGGTCTGGGGTTTTTGTTCGAAGTCAAGGACGGAGGGAGGGGTGGACTAAAGCAGGGGGGAAAGGAAGCAAAAGAGCCGCATGGCCAAGAGTTCAGGAGAGTTCGTATAAAGTCTTTCCTTTGAACCATTGAATCCTCGAACCCTCCGCCGGCGCCTTTTTACTTTGTCCTTTTAAAATTAGCCCAAGTTTCCAGAACCTCACAAACCGAGGCCGTGTCCTGTTTGGCTCTGCCCTGGGCCATGGCCGCGGTGTAGAGAAGAGCGGAAGCGGCGAACAAAGGAACCGGAACGCCGAGCTTGGTGGCGAAGTCGCCGATGATGTGCATGTCCTTTTGCCAGATTTCCACCTTCATCGTGGCCTCGTCGTATTTTTCTTCCACCATCAAAGGACCGCGCACCTCGAACATCCGCGAGGTTCCAGCGCTGTCGCTGATGACCTTGTAGATCATCTGGGGGTCCAGTCCGCCCTTCATGCCGAGAACAAACGCCTCCGCCGCCGAGACATTGTGGATCGCCACCAGCAGATTGGCCACATACTTCATCTTGCTGCCGTTGCCGAATTCGCCGAGGTAGTAGCTCACCCGCGAGAATCCTTTGAAAACCGGGATGCATTTTTCGTGGGCTTCCTTGTCGCCGCTGGCAAAGACGGCGAGGTCTTTCCGGGCCGCCTGGGCGCCGGTTCCGCTCAGGGGACAATCAAGCATGACAATTCCCGCTTCCTGCAAAGTCTCGCGGGCTTTCTGCTTGTCTTCAATCGGGAAGGTGCTTGTTTCCACGACGATGATGTCTTTTCGGCCAGCGGAGAGAAGGCCGTCTTTTCCCGAAATCACGTCGTTTAAAGAAGCCACGCTGGGAAGGCAAGTCAAAACGATGTCGGTCTTTTGCGCCACTTCGCGGGGAGATTGAGTACCCTTCCCGCCGAGTTTTTCCAGAGCCGAGATTTTTTCGGCATTGCTGCGGGGTCCCCCGTAGCCGTAGACCCTGATGCCGTCTTTGAGCATATTCGCCGACATGGGCATGCCCATGATTCCCAGACCGATCATTCCTGCCGATTTGCTCACTTGAATCCCCTAAATTAGATTGGACGCAGATTCACGCAGATTTTTTGGATAAAAGGAAAAATATAAATGATACTCTCGAAATACGGTAAGGCGTGGGAAATTCTTTTCAGCCCTTCCTTTTCCTCACCCTGACACTCACACTTCACATAAGCGACGGGAGCCAGGTGCTCAATATAGGGAAGGCAAGGATGATGGTCAGAGAAATTGCCAGCAGCAATAAGAAGGGAGCCGATCCCGCAAAGATCTCTTCGATTTGAACCTTTTCCCCCAGAGATGATTTCATGGCAAAGACCACCATGCCGAATGGAGGGGTCAGGAGTCCTATCTCAATCGCAACGATTGACACAATCGTGAACCAGATCGGGTGATAGCCAAGCTTTAAGGCAATCGGATGCATGAGGGGAATGGTCAGAAGAATGATGGAGGTGGAATCAATAATGCAACCCAGCAGGAGAAAAACGACAATAAACCCAAGAATGATAGCCATAGGCGGAACGGGGAGCGTACTGACCCCCTCGGTAATCTTCCCTGCCAGCCCGGACATGGTAAGCATCCGGCTGTACATCTGGGCACAGATAAGAAGCATAAAGAGACTGGCTGTCGTTTGCCCTGCGTCCAATAAAACTTGCCACAGGGTCCGGAGGTTTAGCTTTCGCTTTATAACGACGAGAAGAAACCCGCCTCCAGCCCCCACCGCCCCGGCCTCGGTGGGGGTAAACAATCCTCCCCAAATGCCGCCCATGACCAGAATGATCAGGGCCACGACGGCCCAGGGAGTTGCCAGCGTTCGGACAGTCGTCCGGAAATCAAGCCGTCTCGCAACGTCCAGGTTGCCACCTAGGCTCGGCTTTACATAAACCATCGTCCAGATGCCCAGGGAAAGGATCGCCGTGACGACCAGTCCAGGAAGGATTCCGGCGATAAAAAGCTTGCCGATAGCCTGCTCCGTAATAACCCCATAAACGATCATCAATACGGACGGCGGAATCAGCATGCCCAGAATTGCACTTCCGGCGACGATTCCCAGGCTGAATTTTCGGTCGTATTGAAGCCGCTCCATTTCCGGGAGGGCAATCTTCGAGAACACTGCGGCAGAGGCTATGGAAACCCCAGTGATGGCGGCGAAGAGCGCGTTGGCAAAAACCGTTGCGATTCCAATGCCTCCACGGACGCGTCCCAGGAAGGCCTGCGCCGCGGTGAAAAGTTCGCGCGTCGCCCCAGATAGAGTGGAGAAGAGCCCCATTAACACAAAGAGGGGGACTACCGCGAAGACATAGTCCATGACGGCACTATAGGCAGTCGTCTGGAGCAAACTGATGGCCACCGAGAATTTCCCGGTTATGAACCAGATGGTAAGCACACTGACTGCCGCCAGGACGACCCCGATATGAATCCCGAGGAAAATGAGGACAAAAACAAGCCCCACACTGATGAGGGCCAGCGTTGTGGGGTCCATCACTCTTCTTCCTTTCGGTGCTGGGCGGTCATCTCCACGACAACTTTGCCCGCCATGAGAAGGAACTGGAGTGAGGTTAGTCCTGCTCCCAAGAGAACAATCGACCGGATAGGGTAAGTGGGAACTCGAACCGGCTCTTCCCCTTCGAATTCTCCCAATTCCCAGGCCATAATCATCGTATTCCAGCCGGAATAGACAACCAGACCGAAGATAAAAGCCCCCAGGACATAGGCAATAAGATCCACAATAGAGCGGCCTCTGCGGGGAAGCCGGCCGAGGATTACATCCGAGCGTAAATGACCGTTTATTTTAAGGGTGTGGGCCATCTGCAACCAGACGATGGCTACGACTGAAACCTTTACAATCTCCGGGACCCCGATAATGGGCGAATTAAATAAAACCCGGCCAAGGATATCAGAGCAGATAAGAACCGTGATCCCGGCCACCCAGGCGGTCCCGATGGCGTTTAGAACCTCCATTACCCTATAGTGCACTTGAAGCATCATCGTTCCCAACGGTTTCGGCACAAGCTCCTCCCGCCTCAATTCTCTTCCTACGGGCCTTCAATTGTCCAGTAGATTAGGGTGGCGGATTCTATTTGGCAGTCCAGTCCCGCGGGAACTTGACTCCCTCGTCTTGAAGGTTTTTGATAAAGGTGAAAATCACATCCCCGGGCAACCCGGTTTTGTTGATCTCTTCCGCTTTTTCCTTGGGAATGTTGGTAAGCGCATTGGCCCATCTCACCTTCTCGTCCCAGGACATCTCCCGTATGGTGCAGCCGGCATCTTTCATGGATTGAATGGCCTGTTCACCTTTGATATGGGAGGCTTCGGTCTGTACTTTGGTATATTCCTTACCTACCTGCAAGAAAATCTCCTGGACCTCCTTGGGAAACTTCTTCCAGGTATTTCTGTTGATGGTGATCATGGTGTTGGGAATGGCCCCAAACCCGGTGATCGTATAATAACGGGCGACCTCGTGGAGTTTGAAGGAATACGTGGCGTCCGGGAGCATGATCCACCCTTCATAGACCCCGGTTTGCAAGGAGGTGTAAGCTTCGTTCAGGTTTGACTGGACGGGGACTGCCTGCACCGCCTTCAACCAGGGAATGTTGGGCCCTGCTGCCGCAATCTTTTTGCCCTTCAGTTGTTCAACCTTGGTCCAGGGGAAGGTCGTAACCAGGTTGTAGCAGGTGACCGCTCCTGTCGCCAGGTAGACCTGATTGAATTTCGTCTCTAAGTAAGTCCGGAGTTGTGGATAGCTGTCAAAAACCTTACGGGCCGCTCTTCCCGCGATCACTACGTTCACCGTGCCAAAGGGCACAAAATAGCCGAAGTTGTAGGCCATTAGCTTCGATGGCTCAAAGGGGACATGCGTATCTCCGATATCCATGAGTCCACTCTCCACAGCCTCCAGGACCTCGCCGAGTTTGGCAATGGAACCGCCGTAGGCCTCGACCCATTCGATCTTGTGTTTAGTCTCTTGCTCGACCCGTTTCTTGACCTCGACTTGAAGAAAGGTCTGCATGGGGGCAACCCAAGAAGACGCAGGGACCGGGTGCCCGGCTCCGATGGTCAACCGAAAAGTCTCCGCCCGAGCCATTTCCGGAGCCATCCACATTCCAACAGCCACCGCGAGGACCGTAATAACCAGAATCTTTTTCATGACCTAACCCTCCTCTAAACATTGGTGATACGAATTGAATTGATAAGAAATCGCTTTGGGGTGGGTTGAATATACTAAAAGGGGAATTGTGTGTCAAGGCAATTTAGCGAAATATAGATTTAAGGAACTATTTTCTCTTGATAAATCGGGGTGTTTCCTCTCGGGGTGTTTCCTCTTGACATTTGCTCCTTGGAAAAGTAGCATTCCTCCAAAAGGTGTTCGAAAGAACGATTCAAAGGAGGCCTGATATGACGACAGGGAAAAAGGTTTTTTTGGTGATAATTTTTCTTGTTCTGGCCTATGGAATTTCGGCTCCCTTTCAAAAAGTTTCGGAGCCGATTTACTGGGGCATTTTTCCGGCGCCCATTTTCTATCTGCTGATCGTCCATGTTCTTTTTGTGGCTTTCATCGGATATATGGTCTTCGGCACGAGGATGCATGGGCGGGCCGAGGACGAAGAATCTTTTCTGGCTGAAATCCGCCGGGAGAAGGGGGTGGAAAAATGAGTCCGACCCTGGTCATCGTCGGCGTCGCCGTTTACACGGTTCTCATGTTCGCCATCGGGTTTTGGGGGTTTCGAAAGTCCCGCCCGAGCATGGAGGATTTCTTCTTAGGGGGCCGGACCCTCGGGTTGTTCGTTGTCCTCTGCACGGTCTGGTCGACCTTGTTCAGCGCGTATTCCTATATCGGCCTCCCGGGGGCCTACTACCGGAACGGGATTTCGTTCTTCGGGATCGCCGGAAACATCCTGCTGAACTCGCTTTGCATGTATCTCCTGGGCAGCCGGATGTGGGTCCTGGGTAAGAAACACGGGTTCATTAACATGACCGACCTCTTTGCCGAACGCTATGGGAGCAACCTGGTTTGCGTGATCGCCATGATCATTAGCATCGGCTCCCTCCTTCCTTACATCGGCCTGCAGGTCAAGGGGGCGGGTCTCACCCTGCAGGGAGTCACGAATAACGTAATCTCCTTCAACACCGGCCTCCTCTACATAACGATCGTGGTCCTTTTTTACGTCATCATGGGCGGGTTCCGGTCCGTGGTCTGGACGGACGTGGTCCAATCCGTCATCATGCTGGTCGGGATGCTCGGGGCCATGTTCCTGATCGCCGATAAAGTGGCGGGAGGCCTGGGAGGGGTGATCCAGAAAGCGGCTGCCATGGACCCCAAGCTGCTTTCCTTCCCCGGCCCGGCCGGCATCTGGACGCCGTCAATGGTTTTGACCACCTGTATGGTCGTGGGGATGGGAGGGTTCGCCTGGCCGCAGATCTCGCAGCGGATGTACGCGACGAAAAGCCTCAAGACCATAAAAATGCTGGCCTTCATCTTTCCTCTGGCGGCACTCTTCGTCAACCTTCCGCCGATTTTCATCGGCCTTGCGGGAAAAGTGCAGTATCCCGCCCTGAAAAACGCCGATCTTGTTTTCCCGATGATGCTGAATGAGCTCGTTCCGCCATTTTTCGGGATCATCATCGTCCTCGCCATTCTGGCGGCCATTATGTCCACCGTTTCCGGGCAGATCCTGAGCCTGACTTCGATCATCGTCCGCGACCTTTACGTGCGGTTCTTCGACCCGGAATCGGCTACGCAGGCAAAGATCACCAATCTCAGCCGGTTCGTTCTCTTGATCGTGGTGGCGGGAGCCCTGGCTTTTGTTTTCTGGGGGCCGTCGACCTTGGTGGGGTTGCTGATTGACGCTTCCGGGCCGATCATGCTGCAGGTGATAATCGTTTTGATCGGTGCTCTTTATTGGAGGAGGGCGACGAAGGCAGGGGCCATCATTTCGATGATCGGTTCCGAGACGTTCCTGGTTTTGCTGTGGCTGAAAGTGTTCAAGATGCCCATCGCCGGGATTCACAACGGGGTGTGGGCGATGATCCTGGGGGTGGTCCTCTTCATCGTCGTCAGTCTGATGACCAAACCGGTTGACGAAAAGACGCTGGACAAGTTCTTCAGCGCATTCAAAGAGTGATGGTTTCGCAAAAAGTCAATCTGCTGCGTTGCGCTTCAACCCCGCCCCGTTAGATAACGATCCCGCTCTTGGGATCTGGAGTTATAGAGCCTAATATTCGAAGGAAAGAAACCATCTTGAAGATTATCTAATGGGGTGAATCGTTGTGGCGTACCTGTAAGGGCGGTTCGCGAACCGCCCCTACAGGTGCGCCTTGCATTGTAGGGGCGAGCGGTGCTCGCCCGAAATTGGGCGTCCGCCGGATGCCCCTTCACCTCCCAACCCTTATTTTCCACCTTACTTCTTACACCTTTTTGGTTAGCAGGTGGTTGGTCGCCATTTCCTGCCCGTATTCCCGCATCATCTTCGATCCCACTTTTTCCAGGGGAATGGAAGTCACCCTTTCCCGAAAGAGAACGATTTCTACGCCGGGTAAAAGGGTTTGCAGCGCATAGGCGAGAGGAATTCCATTTTCAAAAATTTCGAGGGCATGGGAATTTCCGGCGAGCAGGGTCAGGCCTAAATCGCGGGCCGTTTCCACTAAGGGGCTTGATTTTTTCACCCGGCTGATGGAAACGAGGGCCGTGGTGATTTCCGGGTTTTCTTTCTTAGCCTGCTGCAGATGGCTGGGAGTAAAACCGGTGTGGGGGAAGAAATGCAGAATCGTCCCGACCCTATCCTCCCTTGAGCCGTTGAGAATTTCGGCGGCCACGGCAATGTTGGTTTCCATGAGCTCCGGGCACTCCCGCTTTTCTCTTTCGATCTCCAGGAAGGACTTTTCGCGGGCCAAATCCGAAAAGACGCTCAAACGGTCAATCATATCCCCGGCCTTCTGGATTTCGGACAAAGGCCGGCCCACGAACATGATGTTTCCGGGGATGCCTCCGTAGGCAATTTCCACGCGAAAAGGCTTGTGCCCATGAATCCAGGCTATGCCGGGATGGCGGCCGTGAAAGGCTTCGTGGAGTTCGAAGATGGCGATGCCGTAAAGACCCACATACCCGCGCAGGGGAACCCCCCCGGAGCTGGCCGCGTCGGCCACCGGATGGTGGGCCACGATGGCGTCCACCCCCGTGGCCCCGGCCAGTTCGATCTGGCTTTCCGTGAGGGTCATGCTTACGGCAACCTTCCGGACTTCCTGCTGGGGATTTCCGCATACCAGGCCTGGGGTTTCCAGGACGGCTTTCCCGGGGAGGTGAGAGGTCTTGACCACCACAAACGGATTTTCTTGGGCAAAGGCGTCCTCGGCCTTGGTGATCACCCGCCCAGCCGTGATCTCGTTCAAGGCATCCCGAATATCTCTGACCGTATAGGTTTTCTTCTCCAATTTATCCTCTCCGCCATTATGGAAATCGGAACTGGGCGGATAAACGGCCCCTTCAGAGTTCCCTGACAGGATACCTTACGTAGAAAATAAAACCCTAAAACCTCCTCTCCCCTCCGGGGAGAGGAATGAGGTGAGGGGGAAACCCGACGGTCCACCCTCACCCCAACCCTCTCCCGCTGGCGGGAGAGGGAAATATCCTATTTTCATGGTTCGCGGGTGTCGCCCGGGTCATGAAGAATGCATTGATTTTCCGATTCAGGAGGTGCGGACGAAGGAAAGAAGGAGCTGGCCCCCGGCTATTTTTTCCTCCTCCACAAAGGCTTCGGTGGAAAATTTATAGATCGAAGCGAGGCTTTGAATGACCTCCACTTTTAATCGAACTTGCTCCCCCTGGGCGGGACAGCGACGGAACGTAAAATCAGAAACCCCGACAAAAAGCCCCTGCACCGTGGCCTGCGGGTTTTCCTCCCTGGCCTTGCTGGCCAAGACAACGCCCCCCACCTGGGCCAAAGACTCCAAAAGAAGATTGGGGGGATAGAAGGAATGCCCCTGAAAGAACCATTCGTTCCCGGTGAGGTTCTTCAACCCCACCCCCTTTTTCCCGGGTTCGATTTCAATGATCCGGTCGATTAAAAGGAAAGGATATCGATGAGGCAGGAGTTTCTGGATGTCCCGGCTTTCCATCATAGCTCGAACCCCACTTCCCGGATCGAAGCCTTGAGAGTAAAGTCCGCCTCTGCCGCCGTAGCTCCTTCCACCAGAGCTTTTCCCTTGAATCTATGCAGGTAATTCTCCTGCGAAATAAGCTGCACCTGAAATTCGACCCGGTCTCCAGGCACAACGGGCTTTTTGAACTTGAGCCGATCGACCTTTTCCAGCGATCCGGTGACTTTTCCCCGGCTGTAGAGCTCGTCTATGAGAAGGAGGGCGCTCTGGATCATCCCTTCCAGGGTCATGACGCCGGGCATGATGGGCTCTCCGGGGAAATGGCCGGGAAGGAAAAATTCATTGGCGGTGACTCCTTTGACGGTCCGAATTCTCTTGCCGCTCTCCGTCTCCAGGATCTGGTCAATGAGGATCGCCGGGAAAGGGTGGGACAGGCGGTGGAAAACCTCTTCCAGTTTTTTCCGATCCGGGGAAGCATCTTCGGGTTTGGTATGAATGGGGAACCTCCTGGCCTTTATTCTTTCGTTTCTTTTTCCGTTGAAGGGGGAGGCGGGGTCTCTTCCTCCGCCGAGGCGGAAGTCTTGATATCTTCAATGCCCAGATAGATCGCCAGGGCGCCCCCGAGGATCAGGGCGATCGGGACCAACC
>Ga0315276_10004103_pt1 | contig 13372 bp, 7 predicted proteins | sample YL17G05_0_MG_FD_204542 | JGI IMG/M metagenome (GOLD analysis project Ga0315276, IMG submission 204542) | Sediment microbial communities from Yellowstone Lake, YNP, Wyoming, USA - YL17G05_0 | ecosystem: Environmental > Aquatic > Freshwater > Lake > Sediment | place: USA: Wyoming | collected...
CCACCTGCTGCAGCTTGGAAGTTACAAAGGCGTGGAGATCTGGAAAGCCAAGGAGGTCTGGAGGGACATCCGCACGAGCACTTGAATGACGGGCTGGATATGCTGCTGAGCCTTTGGAAGTCCTACATCTTCCCCTTCCCGTCTCGCCATTCATTAACCCCCATCCCATTATCTTTTTCAAAGATGGGCCCCGCCAGACCACCCACTCGCCAACTTGGCATTGCCGTCCTCCCGTTCGCCCCCCCTCCCACGCCCCTCGCCCCCCCGGCATGCCCCATCCCCCCGACCCCACGTTCCACCATCGGAGGTCGCCACTATCCTCAGGTCATCCGATGAACCGCTTGTTCTCCGCCAGGTACCTCTTGAAGAACCAGTGCAGGAAGATGGCGTCGTCCCCCTTCACCTGCGACCTCTCCAGAGCATGGTAGTAGCTGGCCCACTTCTCATAGGTGATGTCGAGCATCGGGAACCCATGCTTGTTGAGCACGAGGTTCATCATGAGCCGGCTCACCCGGCCGTTCCCGTCCGTGAAGGGATGGATCGTGACCAGTCTGAGATGGACGAGTGCCGCGAGCTCGATTGGATGGGGCTTGACCTTGCTCTTGCCATACCACTTGAAGAAATCTACCAGGAGAGGATAAATCTCGACGGGCAGGGGCGGCACGAACCTGCTCCCGGATATCCTGACCTCATGGTCCCTGAGCTTGCCCGCGATGTCCCTCTTCGTGCCCTCGAAGAGCCGCTTGTGGAAGTAGAGGATCGTCTGCATCGAGACGTCCCGCTTGTATCCAAGCATCTCGTAGAATGCGTCCCTGTGGGCTTCCGCCTCCTTGATGTCGGAGAGGGGCCTCGAGCCGGGTGCGATCCCATGCTCGAGCAGCGAGGCGGTCTCCCTCAGGGTGAGCCGCGAGCCCTCTATCCTGTTCGTGTTGTAGGTGAAGGTCGTGGCGAAGGCCTCGGTGGCCTTCTCCCTCGCCGACGGGGGGAGGATTTTGCGCTGACCTTCGTATCCGGCCTTGATCCTGTCGAAGTCCTTGAACCAAAGGTCCTTGTAGATATCATCCATGAACTCCCGCTTGATCCTGTCGAGGTCCATCGGGATGGTGGGTCCCAGGTACCTCTCGCGCTTCTCTACCCGATTGCCGTGCCTGATGCTGTGCTCGAGGTAGAAGTAGGTCCTCCCGCCTATCACGCGCTCCCTGACCGCGGCCATGGATAGGTATTACCCCTACACATACTTATATTTATCGTTTTTCAGTGATTTGTAGGGGTAGGAGTCATGATAGGCTGGTATAAGGACCTCCCTGCAACGATTTCCGCACCCAGCCATTCGACATCTCGAAGGGCGCGGAGTGGGTCCTCGATGGCAGCGAGCTCGTTCCCAAGGTGAAGGCAAGGGACCATTGAATCCCACCTAGCCTGGGGGCGTTCCGTGCCCCCTCGGCCACCATTCCGCTTTACACATACTCCTTCCAAGTTGGCCTTTGGAAATCTTATGACCAGGCGCACCCCCCCGGTCGCCGTGGCCACCCCGCATTAGACTGTCCGATAGGTAACTAATAATATCCCCCCGGACATTTGACCCTGGCCCGTCGTGGGAGGGACCTGGAAGCATAGGGAGTAAGGTGATGCCCCTCCCGGTAGTTTTGCCGGCATCATCCATCCTTACTAAACGAGAAGGTCCGTGGCAGAATCCCTCCGGCACGGGTCTCCGGGCGAGCTGAGCAAGGGTGGTAGGATGAGCTGGATATCCAAGGTCGTGGCAGTGGCCGTGGTGCTCCTGCTGGTGAGCGTGGCGTTCCAGACCGCGGTCGTGAAGGCCTACGAGGACGGGGATGGGTCTAGGATCGTGCCTATGGAGGGCATCCCGGGGCCGTTCCGCGACCTCGACAAGCTCGTCGCGGGCCTGCTCGAGGTCACGGTCGACCACACCGACACCGACGCCGACGGCCTACCCGACACCGTGGAGGCGGTGATCGGGACAGATCCCAAGAGCCCCGATTCGGACCTCGACGGCATAGAGGACATGGCCGAGGTCGCCAACCGGACCGACCCGATGGAGGCCGACTCCAACGGCGACGGGATCCCCGACGGCAACGAGGTCGTGGGCGGAGTCGCGGACTCGGACGGCGACGGCACGCCCAACGCCTGGACCGACGACAACGACGGCGACGGCATCGTCGACTCGAGGGACCTCTCGCCCTACGCCGCGACCCCGAGCGGGCTCACGCACCACATCGACCTCAAGTCGGGCGCCGAGCCAACGACGGTCAGCCTCCAGCTGCGGACCAACGACCCCGACACCATGCGGCTGATCAAGCAGACGTGGGACTGGCCCTACGACACCGAGGGCGGCATGCGCGACCTGGACAACTCCACTGACGACGTAAGGGCCACGCCCATCCTCGAGCTCAAGGGCACCGGGCTCGTCGACGACCCCGAGCTCGCGGACTACGGCGTCGTCGTCGTGGGCGACACGGCCTACGTGTCCCTGTACCCCATCGAGGACTACGGCGGCGTGATAGCCCTCCAGGGCCAGATGCTCCTGCCCGCGGCCGCCGCCCCCCACACCATCTCCGTCAACGCCTCCCTCAAGTGGAAGGTGACCGGGATGAGCGACACGCGCACGGTCGCGATCAAGGGGCCGAACGGGTTGTACCTCTCCCTTTGGGACATGGATTACATCATGGCGATCGCCCAGACGGTGGGCGAGAAGGAGCGATTCGAGCTCACCGACCTCAGCGACGGCAAGTACGTCCTCAGGGCCAGCAACGGCCACTACCTGAACTGCAGGTTCGGCAACGAAATCAAAGCCGACGGGACCGACATCTCGGACAACACGATAATCGAGGTCGAGAAGCGCAGCGACGGCAAGCTCACCATGGGCATGAAGCTCCCGGGCTACGAGACGGGCTTCAAGCTCGGCGTGGCCTCCACGGATTCCATCGCCGCCCTCAGGCCCACAGTCGGTGGCTCTCCCAAGTACTACGACTTCACGTGGGTCGAGCAGGCCCCCGCCGTCCACCCCATCCCCCTCGCGGTCTACCCCGAGAGCTTCACGATCGCCGGCCTCTGCGCGCAGGAGGACTACGGCACCGACGTAGCGCTGGTCTACCACAACGGCAGCGCGGAGATGGGCCTCGCCGCCCACATGTACCTGGCCTACCAATTCCTCCGCAACGTGACCACGGCCGCCAAGGACGTCCCGGACCTCTTCATGAGGATGAACGACGAGTACGGGCTCATCTACGGGTCCTTCGAGCGCCTGGACCTGGCGATGAAGGCCCTCACCGAGACCCTCACCTCCGCGGCCAAGGCGGGCTTCGCGGCCGAGACGCTCCTGCCCGTCGTCACGTGCGTCGAGACGCGCTACAGCGCGCTCGACCTCGCCTCGGTCGGCCAGGGCCGGGTGGGCGGCTCCGGGGGGGTCTCGCTCGACGTCGCCTCCCAGCCCGTCATCCTCAAGAAGATGCTCAAGTCCACCTGGTACAACGGGTCCAAGGACGAGGCCGTGCCCATCGAGGACGTGCTGTACAGCATGCTGGATTGGGAGATGGGCGCCGAGGACCTCGCCACCCTGATGACGCTCGTGACCATATGGAGCGTGGGCGAGCAGCTCGTCATCAGCGTCGGGTCCGTCATCCACCCCCCGCTGTGCTCCGAGGCCGTCGACGTCATCAACGCGACCATAGGCGTCATCAGCAACATCAAGACCTACATCTCGATAGCCTTCAACGTTATCTACTACGGCATCGGGGCCGTCTACATGGCCTACAACCTCGCCGTGATGCTCCCCGGCGCGTTCCTGGGCGTCGTGCTGGCATTCACGCTCGAGAGCAGCGCGTGGTCTGCCGTCTGGTCCCTGCTCAAGGACGGCGTCAAGGTCGTGGGGGACACGTGGACGGCCTTCTCGTCGGCGGCCTCGGGCTTCCTGGGCCTCCTCAACTGGGTCAGCAGCGCCCTCAAGTGGCTGTGCATCATCGGGCTGGTCATCGGCATCGCGAGCGCGCTCGTGACGGTGTACGCGATAGGCGCCGCCTACGATTGGTCCGCGCTCGGCACCTACACGGCCATCCTATACGGCGTGATGATGGCAGCGTGGGCGATCCTCATCTTCGTGCTCGCGCTGCTCTCGTTCATCCCCAAGGTGGGGATAATCTTCACCCTACTCTCGACGGTCCTGACGCTCTCGGACACCATCGTCGGGCTCATCTTCGGGAAGGGCTGGACGAGGATGCTGATGGACCTCATCGTCGACCTCGTGACCGACGTGACCGTGCTCACCCCCGCGACCGTGGCCAGGGACGAGACGAAGATAGTCATGGACGACCGGGACGGGGACGGCATCGACGTGGGCGACAGGTTCGTCTACAAGCAGACCATGGTGGTGGACACCAGGTACACCAAGCTCACGCGCGACGAGGTCAACACCACGTACACCCTGCCGGCCACGACATTGAGCGTCCCCGAGGGCTCGGGCTCGACCACGGGCTTCACCCGCGACACGGACCTCTACTTCTTCAGGGACGAGAGGAGGTGCGTCGCGACGTCGACCCTGGAGACGTGGGTCGACCTGGGCACGCCGATGCCGAACTTCCCCATCACCATCTGGCCCGCGACCGACTACAACATCATCTACGAGGAATCGTGGTGGCTGCTCTGGTGGCACACCGAGAGGAAGGTCAAGAACGGCACGGTCACGGCGGACCCGTTCACCCTCTACGTCGACGTCCTCCCGGGGGGCATCAGCGCGTTCGCAAGGTGGAGGGGGCTGGCCTCGCCTGACTCCGACGGCGACGGCATCAACGACACCGACGAGACCTGGATGGGGAGGTGGAGCTGGGACGCCGACGGGGACGGGCTGGGGGACACCTTGGAGAGGGAGCTCGGCACCAACGCGTCCGCCGCCGACTCAGACCACGACGGCTCGAGCGACAAGCAGGAGGTCCTCATCGGGACGGACCCCTGGGCCATGGACAGCGACCTCGACGGGCTCACGGACGCGTTCGAGCTTTCGGGGTGGGTGGTGAACTTCACCTACTGCGGCAGGGAGTTCTTCTGGCACGTCTGGTCCGACCCCCTGATGAACGACACCGACGGGGACGGCCTCAACGACCGGATGGAGTTCCTCACCAAGCAGAACCCGCGCTCGCGCGACACGGACGGCGACTGGAACGAGGACGCTCTCAAGGACTACATGCTCACGTCGTTCGAGCAGCTGCCATCGATCTCGCTGGGCCATGCCGGGGCGACCCCGGTGAGCATCGCGGTCGCCCCTGACGGGTCGATCTACGCGCTCGTGGCCCTTCCCGGAGAGGTCGCCAGGCACATCCACAAGTGGGCCCCTGACGGGACGTTCGAGCGGGAGTTCGGGGATGGCCTGATCTCCCAGGGCAACGGCATAGCATGCAACCGGTTCGGGCAGATCTTCGTCGCCGACGAGTGGTACGGGGTCCTCGGGTTCTACGCGGACGGCACGGCGTGGCCGTATCCCGTCAGCGAGGACGATTTCTCCCACACCAATTGTGTGAGGAGCGGCAAGGACGTCGCCGTCTATGGCCTATTCGACTACTATGTATACGACAGCGTGTTCTATGAGGACACCCAGATGTGGGTGACCGTCATCACGTACTTTAGTTGGCCTTGGCAAGGCTACCTTGCGTCGCCCGGGCCCGGGCTGGGCTCGTTCGGCCACTACGGCAGCCTTTTGTTCGACCCGCAGGGGCTGCTCCACGTCCTCGATTCATGCAACAACCGCGTGCTGGTGTACTACCCGAACCTGACGTTCGTGAGGAGCTACAACGGCGTCGGCGTGGGCCAGAACCCATTCAACTACCCCTGCGGCCTCGCGTTCGCAGGGGACGGCTCGACCTTCCTCGCCGAGCAGACCGCCGGGCGGGTCCAGAAGATCGGCGCCGATGGCAGGTGGGTCGCCAGCATCGACAGCTCCACGACCTCGGACGGCCTGGCCCTCAGCCCGAGGGACGTGCAGATCGCAAGCGACGGCACGGTTCTGGTGGCCGACGGGAACCACGACAGCATCCTCCGGTTCAGGGAGAACGTCACCCTCGTGGAGGTCCCCCAGCAGCCCTTCACCGACACGGACGGCGACGGCCTCGGGGACGCGGTCGAGCACGTGCCCTGGACCATCAACATAACGACCGAGGCGGGGGGCACGGTCCCGCTCCTCGTCACGAGCGACCCCAACTCCCCCGACACGGACGGCGACGGCCTGGGCGACCTGCGGGAGCACGACCTCGGCACCGACCCCAGGTCCCTGGACACCGACCAGGACGGCCTACCCGACCTCCAAGAGGTCGATATGGGCACGGACCCGTGCCGGTTCGACTCGGACGGGGACGGGCTCGCGGACGGGCCCGAGGTGCAGCTGCACTGCGACCCCAACGCCAAGGACACGGACGGCGAGGGGCTCTGGGACCTCCAGGAGGTCCTCCGCGGATCCGACCCGCGCTCGACCGACACAGACCTCGACGGCCTGGGCGACCTCAGGGAGGTCGAGGTCGGTTCCGACCCGAAGGGCGCGGACTCCGACAACGACTCGATGTTCGACGGACGGGAGGTTGACTTGGGCGCCCTCACGGACGTGATGGATTCCGACGGCGACGGCCTCCTGGACGGCAACGAGGACGTCGTCGGCACCAACGCCACGGTGGGCGATTCCGACGCGGACGGGCTCGGGGACGGGCTCGAGCTCTCGATGAGCACGGACCCGCTCTCCAACGACACGGACTCCGACGGCGTCTCCGACGGCGCCGAGGTGGACGGTGGCCTCAACCCCAGGAGCGCCGACAGCGACTCCGACGGCGTCCCGGACGGGGTCGACAGGGGATCTACCGTCGTCCTCGACGGGACGGTCTACGTCGTGGCCGACCCGGGCACGGACACGGTCGGCCTCGTCGCAGAGCTCTCGAAGAAGGCGAACGTGGCGGTCACGACGCCAGCGGACCTCATCGCAAGCCACAAGGGGGAGCGGTACATCGTGCTCATCGGCGACCCGGGCGACACCGGGACCGCCACCGCGGGCGGCATGATCAGGTCGCTCCTCGCGGACGCGCCCGACGTGCTGGCCAGGATGAGGGACCCCTCGGAGGGGGACCACATCGCCATCCGCTACGGCAGGTGGGCGCCCACCCAGACCGTCGTGATGCTCTCCCGCGCCTTCATGTCCGACAGCTACAGGGTGCTGGGCATCCTCAAGGGCGTGCAGGTCAAGGTCGAGGGGGGCGTGCTGAGCTACACCTACTCTGACCCCAGGCCCGACCTCATGCTAGACGGCATGGACGTGGTCCAGGCCGCGGGCGCGGCCGTGTGGGCCCACCTGGACGAGGCGACGACGTTCAGCGTCGACGTCCAGGCCTACACGGAGCGGACAGTGCCCGAGAGGCTCTCGAGGGCCAGCGGGCTCGGGCTCGGAGAGACCTCCATCGGGAGGTACGTGGGCCTCCACGTCAACGGCACCGGGGCGGGCGCGGGCGGCGACATCGTCGCCGGCGCGACCGTATGGCTCTACTACACGCTCGCCGACCTGGACCTGTCGGGCGACGGGTACGCCGGGGGCGCGATGGACGTCGGGGAGGCCACGCTCGGGCTCTACTGGCTCAACGAGACGACCGGCGTCTGGGCCCGACTCTCGACGGACATGGGCTGGGTCACCGGGATCGGACTCGACACGACGGACGTCGAGCTCTACGGCCGGTCCTACGCGGGCAGGCTGTGGGCCAACGTGACGCACCTCTCGACCTTCGGCGCGGCCGGGAGGCTCAACGGCGCCGTCCCGCCCAAGGCCAGGGCGGGGCCCGACGTCACGGCCCGCACGGGCCACGAGGTCGATTTCAACGGCACGGCCTCGACCGGGATGGGCCAGATCACCAACTACACGTGGACGTTCCAGTACGACGGGAGAACGGTGACCCTCCACGGCCCCGCGCCCGCGTTCACGTTCGAGAGGGCGGGCACGTACCGCGTCACGCTCAACGTCACCGACATGTACGGCGGGACTGCCGAGGACTCGTTCGGCGTAGTGGTCGAGAAGGAGCCCGCCAAGGTGGTCCCTGCGTGGGCGTACATCCTCGTGCTGGACATCCTCCTGCTCGCCATCCTCGGCATCCTCGCGGTCAGGAGGGGGCGCGAGGACGCGCCCATGGAGGATTAATGAAAGCGGTAGGGGACGGGAGCATGGGGGCGGTAGCCCGCCAGTGCGCAATCTTGGGATGGTAGCTCGATCCCTGGGCTAACGGTGCCTCCTCACGGCTAGCACCGCGGCGACCAAGGCCGTCGATGCCAGCACGGAGAGAGCACCATAGCCAGGGATGAAGCCGCCGTCGTCAGCGTGCTCGACGACCTTCTCGAACGACAGCGTGTTGAGCCTCCCCATCGTGGTGGCGTAGGAGGTGGCCGCAGCCGCGGAGTCCATCTCCAGGACATCTCCCTCGGAGTTGACGTAGCCGGACATCCCGGCCGGCCATGCGTCCGTCGCGAACCTCCACCCCTCGGGGGCCTCCATCCTGAAGACCACGTTCACCTTGTTGTCCCAGGGCTCGTCCCCCCCGATGGCCTGGGCCCCCCACGGCTCGACCCCGCCGAAGAAGACGTTGTCCCAGGGCTCGTCACCCCCGATGCACTCGTCGCCCCACGGGTCGTCCCCGAGCGCCTTCTTGTCCCACGGCTCGTCGCCCCCGATGGCCGCCGCATCGTGGGCGAAGACGATGGCATGGGAGTCCCTTGTGAGCGGCTGCGGGAACTCCATCGTCTGCGTCATGACGGACCGCACCGGACCCGTCCCCGTCACGGCGCCCTCTGCGCCCTGGAGGTCGAAGCCGTACGTGACCCGCGTCGCGTTCCTCCCATCCAGCGTGCTGGTGGAAAGGCTCGCGTCGCGGGCGATGCGCTGCCTGACGCCCGTGGCATATGCGCTCGCCTCGGCGGCGCTCACGGACCCGTCGGAGTCCCGGTCCATCGCCGAGCGGACCGCGGAGGCGTTCGCGCCCTCGTATGTGACCTTTATGGTCACGTTGCGCAGGTGGAGCTCCTGGTACACGACCAGGACCTCGACGCTCCTGGGCAGCTGGACACCGCCGGATGGGGTCCCCTTGGCCGTGTCCGTGTAAGCGAGCGCCCCCGTCACGGCGAGGCGGGCCTTGGCCCCCTGGATCCGCAGGGTGGCGGTGACCGGGACGGCCGACTTGGAAACCGTCCAGGACAGGACGGTGCCATCTCGCGAGAGACGGCCATCGACGGTGATGATTGTCCCTGACGGGCCCCTGGCGGCGAACGCCCCATTCCAGGTGAACCGGTAGCCGGCGGACCCGTCCGCGAGCAGGTCGACCCTGTAATCGGCCGCTTGATGGCGAGCGCCAGCGAGCGCGAGGGTGACGTTGAGGTCGGTCCCGTCCTCCCCGACATGGACGTCTAGGATGTCGACGCTCTCCTTCCCCGCCGTGACGTTGCCGAAGCTGTCGCGCACGTCCCCCTGGGGGTCCGTCGCGTCGTCCGTCCATACGACATCGGCCACGACGCTCGTCGCCAGGAGCGCGAGCGACATGGCGAGCAACGAGAGGACCGCGGCCGAAATGAGCCTCATCTAGCCACCCACCGACCCACATCCAGGGCGAGGGTCCGTATATATAGATTCCCTCCCGACGGGTCGAGGCGGACCGCGAGCGGGCGGTGGGCCGGCGTTACGGACCCCTCCACCTTCGGCGTGGCCGGAAGGTTCGACGGCGGCCTCGTGCCCAGGGCCCAGGCGGGCCCGGACTTCACGGTCCTCACGGGCCGTGAGGTGGCGTTTTATGGGACGGCCTCGATCGGGATGGGCGGGATGTCAGACCACACGTGAACCTTCCAGTACGACGGGAGGACGGTGCCAGTCCCCGGCGGTATTTGTCGTCTATCTCCGGACGTATATCCTGTCGTTGTGGTCGTAGTCCTCGACGACCACCGTCTTCGTGGCCTCGTCGATCGAGTAGACGAGGACGAAGCTCCCATCGATGTGGACCCTCCTCAGGTGCTGGAGCGGGCTCCTCAGGTTCTTGTAGCGATGCGGGTCCGCCCTCACCTCCTCGAGCTTCTCATCGATTATCCGCAGCTGCTTGGGGGCCTTCTTCGCGAGCTTGGCGAAGACCCTCTCGACGGACCTCCTCAGGGCAAGGCCGTACATCTCAATCAAGCCCGTAGCGGTCCTTGATGCTCTTCACCCTCACGACGGGCTCCTTGGCGCGCACGCGCATCCTCTTCACGAACTCGGGCCTGAGCTCCGGCTCCAACAGCTCGGTCTCGTACCTCTCGAGGAGCCAGACGATGGTCTCCGACTTGTTGCGGAGGCCGAGCTTGGCCTTGATTATGTTGAGGACCCGGTTGCTGCGATCGTCGAGCGTCACCATCGCCTTGACCATCGTCATCACCTGTTACATCTGATTATTAATAGTGATGAATTATTATATATAGTTATCCTGGGCCCGGGCGACCATCGGACCTCCATCGTCTCATATTATGCGATGTGCCCACCAGCATCTGTCCCCAGTGGCCACCGGGCTTGAGGGTCGCGTAATGGATGTCCAGAGACTCGGTCCAGACGGTGAGGGATGTGTCGCGAACAGGCCCCGTATGGACCGGAGCATGAAGGTGGTCCTTGCATGCGCTCCGTCCGAGCCCTACCTGACGAACGTGCCCTCCCGGTACTCCCGGAACGCCTCCTCCAGCTCCTCGTCAGTGTTCATGACGATGGGCCCGCCCCACGCGACGGGCTCGCCGATGGGCCTGCCCGACACGAGCAGCATCCTCGTGGGGGCCTTGCCAGCCGTCGCCGTCACCGCGTCCCCGTCGCCGAACAGCACCAGCGTGCCGTTCCCGTGGGCCCCCCTGCCCCCCTTGAACTTGCCCGAGCCCTCGAACACGTAGGCGAACGCGGTGTGCCCCCTCGCGAGGGGGTGCTCGTAGGTCCTGCCGGCCTCGATGGCGACGTCGAGGTACTCCGGCTCCGCGATGACGTCCCTGGCCGGCCCGACGGCGTCCCCGAGGCGGCCGGCGATGACGCGCACCCTGACCCCGGGCGCGGGCTCGACCTCCGGTACGTCCACCGAGCGCACCTCCCTATAGCGGGGCTCCATCATCTTGGCCCTGGCGGGCAGGTTCACCCACAGCTGGAACCCGCCCATCCTCTTGTCCCGGGCCCCGGCCTTCGGCATCTCCTGGTGTATGATGCCGCCGCCGGCGGTCATCCACTGCATGTCGCCCGCGCCGATGGTGCCCGTGTTGCCCATCGAGTCCCCGTGCTCGACGCGCCCCTCGAGCATGTACGTCACGGTCTCTATGCCGCGGTGGGGGTGCCACGGGAACCCCCTGAGGTAGTGGCTCGGGTCGTCGGACCTGAAGTCGTCCAGGAGCAGGAACGGGTCGAGCATCGGCACCTCGCGCGGCCCGAACGCGCGCCGCAGGTGCACGCCTGCGCCCTCGAGGGTGGGCAGGCTCGCGAGGACCTGCTCGATCGGCCTCTCTCGGGTCATGCGCGATGATTGGGGGCGGGGGGATTTAATAGGATTCCATGCGGGGTACGGGGGGAATGTCCAACTCGGGACTGTTCCGCGCCTCATCTCCCGATGCCCATCGTCGGCAACCCGTCGTCGTAGGCCATCACCTGCACGGCCTGCTTCCCCGAGTAGAGGCTCGTGAGCGCGCTGCCGCCCGGCGTCGACCACTGCCCGGCCATGTAGAACCCCCTAAGGCCAGGAAGCGCCCTCGGCATCGACTTTAGCATCTCCTCCGCGGGCGGCAACCACCCCATGTAGGCGCCCCTGTCGTTGAGGGTGTACCTCCACATCGTGTGCGGCGTCACGACGTCGGTGAGCTCGACCTGCCCCGTGATGCCGGGGTAGTGGGCCTCGAGCCTCGAGACGATGTCGGAGGCCACCTGTTCCTTGGCCAGGTCATAGGCGGCCCTGTCCTCCCGCAGCGCGGCCCAGTGGTCCCAGTCCGTGTCGAACATCGCCTGCACCACGGTCCTCCCGGGGGGCGCGAAGGCGCCGCTGTAGTTGAACAGCCGCACCGACAGGGCCCTGACCCGGTCCTTCCCCACCGCGAGTGGCTCCTTGAGCTTGTACATCGTGAAGTGCGGCTCGCCCTTGAACTCGCGGGCGACCCCGAAGCTCGCCATCAGGAGCGGCTTGACGGTCCTCCAGTCCCGGTACCTCCCCTCGATGGCCTTGTCCACGTACCTTCCGCCCAGCATCCCGTAGATGGTGCCCCGGCCGTCCGCGGCCGAGATGACGCGGTCGGCCCGGTGCTCGGTGCCGTCCGCGAGGCGGATGCCCGCGGCGTTGTCGCTCTCCACGATCACCCTCTCGACCCTGGCACCGTAGACGACCTCGCCCCCCAGGCTTGTGAACCTCCGCTCGATCGGCCGGACCAGGCTCTCGGACCCGCCCTCGAGCAGCGCCATCTGGCCGCCCGCGAGCATGCCCAGGAGCATGAGGATGAACCAGAGCGGGACCTCCGGAAGGAAGAGGTTGTCGAGCAGGTACCGGAGCTCGGGGTCGCTGAGCCCCCTCGTGTACTCCGAGACGGGCCTCTTGTACCTCCCCGTGAAGTACCTGAGGAGCCCCCTCATCCCCCACATCATCTTGAGCTGCTCCCAGGGGCCCATGAGCTCCGGCGGCTCGCCCATGCTGGACGAGAGCATGTCCATGTCGGTGAGCTTCCGGACGTCCGAGATGAGGGACGCGATGGCCTTCGCATCGGAGGGGTGGCGCGCTATTAGGTCGGCCTCCAGGCGGTCGAGGTCCCCCGTGACCACGAGCTCGCGGCCGCCGGCCTCGTCGACGAACCGGCCGTAGGTGCCCATGGGCAAGAACCGGGTGGCGCCCGCGACGCCGAGGTCCTTGTACATGTCGAAGACGGGGGAGCCCTCCTTGTTGCCCATCATGAAGTGGATGCCGCCGTCGATGAGGTACTTGCCTCGGCGCCAGCAGGCGGCGACGCCGCCCGGGGCGGTGTGGTGCTCGAAGATGCGGGCGCGGTAGCCGCCGAGCTGCGCGTAGCAGCCGGCCGAGAGGCCGGCGAGGCCGGCGCCTATTATGATCACGGACTTCTCGGTCATCTACCCACCACACAGCATTGCGTGTCGTCGACGGCCTTCCTTTGGGCAAGATCGTCGAGCGAGGCGACACACCAATGGTCTGGGACCAGATAAGAATGTCGAGGAATCGGTGGACAAGGGAGCCAGATTCTGCAACTATAAATAGCTGCATGGGGATTGTCAATCGGATGAACGACGGGGTACGCAGGTCGTTGGCGCTGTTCGTCATCATGCTATTCCTCCTCCTGTCGCTCTCCTCTCTCATTATGACATCGGATCGAA
>Ga0315276_10004105_pt1 | contig 13370 bp, 4 predicted proteins | sample YL17G05_0_MG_FD_204542 | JGI IMG/M metagenome (GOLD analysis project Ga0315276, IMG submission 204542) | Sediment microbial communities from Yellowstone Lake, YNP, Wyoming, USA - YL17G05_0 | ecosystem: Environmental > Aquatic > Freshwater > Lake > Sediment | place: USA: Wyoming | collected...
TTTTCCCGGAGCTTAAGGCATACCTAGACGAAAAGATTTTGCAGAATCAGATACCACAGCATGCCATGGACATTTATTCCGTCAAAGCGTTGAACAATAAACTCAATAGAGATTAACGAAAAAAATTGGGTCCAAGTGAAACAAAGGGGTCGGGAGTCATTAATTGAGTAGCCGAACAACGGGAGAAACACGATGCAAGGGAAGATAGAGGGGTCAGAGGAAACAAAGGGGTCGGGAGTCATTAATTGAGTAGCCGAACAACGGGAGAAACACGATGCAAGGGAAGATAGCGAGGAAGAAATGGGGTCAGGTTCGAATTAATTTCCACGAAAGCGAAAAGCTGTTAGGGAAAAGCAAAGGGGTCGGAAAGAGGAAACAAAGGGGTCGGGAGTCATTAATTGAGTAGCCGCAGGGGATAAACAAAGGGGTCGGGAGTCATTAATTGAGAAGCCGAACAACGGGAGAAACACGATGCAAGGGAAGATAGCGGGGTCAGGTCTCAACTCTTGTGAAACAAAGGGGTCGGGAGTCATTAATTGAGAAGGGAAGATAGAGGGGTCAGGTCTCAACTCTTGACAGGGTGAACGGATTTGATGGCGGTTGTCACCGCGCAGCTCACAGGAGGAGGCCATGGCCAGGCCGTTACGGATCGAATATGCCGACGCGTTGTACCATGGTACGTCGCAAGGCAATGAACGGAAGGATGTCTTCACGAGCTCACGGGATCGGTGAGAAAGACAGGGGCCAGGCTTGATTGATTGTGTGAAACAGCATCAATAGGTGACTGATCACAATTATCAGGTAAAGAGAAAATAACGAATCAATAAAGCACCAAGGAGACGAGAAATGGCTAAGTGGAGAGAACAACGGGGTCGGGAGTCTTTATTTAGTCTGCCGGAAAAATGGTGTTGGGAACCATTGCGTAACGTAACAGGAGTGCGATGAGGGTCGCCATGGGGAGGCTGTAGTGCGCCACGCCTGCGTAGGTGGTCTGTCACATGGTCAATCAGGCGATCGCGCGCAGGAATAAAATAATAGGAGACAGACCAGAATTATGGATCTCAAACTCTTCACCGACTTAATCGCCGCGCTCGGCAAAGTGGCTGGCGGCCTGAAGGCCATCGCCAACCTGCCCAAAGCCGAGTGGGAGACGATGCGCCACACCCTGGACGAGACCTATCGCCTGATCGACACCACGCTCAACAGGGTGATCATGCGGCTGGGCGACACCCTACTACTCGCTACGGAGGCCGACTTCCTGGTGAGGCCGTTCTGCGTTCACGACGCGCCGCCGCTGGAATAGGAGATCAAAGCAGGTTTACACACTTTCACGTGCACGCGACGCACACTACAGAAAGGAAGCAAGTTATGGACGACAAGATTATCGTGACCAATCGCAGCGCGTTGGTGAGGAAGTACGGTAGCAAGGGGCTCGCAACGATTCGCAAGGCCCTCACGGCGCTGACGGCGGCCGACAAGAAGCGGGGCATTAAGAGCCGGGTTGTGTACCTCGACGACAAGGCCAGCATGAAGAAGATGGGCGGCACGGCGGTGATGAATGCCACCGACCCGCGCGAGAACAAAGCGGCGATCGATGCCCTGTTCAAATCTCTTAATCCGGATTACCTTATGATTCTGGGCGCGCTAGATGTGGTGCCGCACCAGGATCTCGACAACCCCGTGTACCGCCCGCCCCACGACGATGATGCTCACGCGTGGGGCGATCTGCCCTATGCCTGTGATGCTCCCTATTCCCGGGATCCGGCTCATTTCGTCGGCCCCACCCGAGTGGTCGGAAGACTGCCGGATCTGGCCGGCGCCGGCGAACCGTCCTATCTCGTCGCCCTGCTGAAAACTGCTGCGGGGTACCAGAGCCGATCGCAGGATGATTACACGGGCTATTTCGGTCTGTCTGCGGAGAAGTGGCAGGGCTCGACGCGGCTTAGTCTCAACAACATCTTTGGCAATGCCAACACGTTGCTGCTCGCGCCTCCTTCGGGACCTGATTATCCGGGCGGACAGTTACGCGTGCGCATGCATTTCATCAACTGTCACGGTGGTCCCGCCTCTCCGGAGTTCCAGGGTCAGCAGGGTTCTAGCTATCCGACATCGCTGACCACTCAGGCGACGGTCGGCGAAATCGTCGAAGGCACGGTCGCCGCTGTCGAGTGTTGTTACGGCGCAGAGTTGTACGACTCGATCACGCTGGCGATCGACCAGCCCATCTGTCAGAGCTACTTGCGGCAGGGCGCCTACGGTTTTCTCGGCAGCACGACCATCGCGTACGGGCCGGCGGTTGGCAATGGCGAGGCCGATCTCATCTGCCAGTACTTCCTACTAAACGTGTTGGACGGGGCCTCTATCGGTCGTGCCGCGCTGCTGGCGCGCCAGCAGTTCGTGGATCGCGCTGCGCAAATGGACGCGGTCAACCTCAAGACGCTGGCCCAGTTTTGCCTGCTCGGCGATCCGAGTGTGCACCCGGTCACCCAACCTAGCGCGCCCGGCGTACCCAAGGGTGTTGCTCCCAGCGATGCAGAGCGTTTCTTTCGTGCTGAACGGCGAGCGAAGCTGAAGTTGGCCGGGGCGTTTCTGACGGAGACGAAGCCCACTGCCTCCAAGCAGGTGCCGAAGGTCAAGTTGTCGCCGACAACGAAAACTGCGCTTTCCAACATCGCCAAGCTGGCAGGGCTCGGTGCGACACAGATTTTCATGACATTTGCAGTGAAAAGCGCGCCGGCGTCCAAAGGTCGAGCCGCAAAGACCGCCACCGCGCCTGCTCGCTACCACATCACAATCGGGACACCAGGAAGTGAGACGACCGATAAGATAAAGCGCGGTGTCGCAGTGGTGGCTAAGGAATTGAACGGCCGCATCGTCGGCTACCGCATCTATCACCAGCACTGAGCTGACGGCCATGAATTCTACGCAACCAGTCCGCATCACGGCGCTGCATGGACGCGTGACGCGGGGCGCATACGGCACAGGCAGCAAGAGCGAGCGCGAGGCGGTGTTTATCGAGACCCCCGATGCCCGGTACGTCTTGCGCCGCAAGACCGGCCCCGTGTTCGGCGATACCGAACTGACGCGGTACGTGGGACACGAAGTCGAGTGCGACGGGTTTGTAGTCGGCACGACGTTTCTGGCGGAACGGATTGAGGTGGTGGAATAGCGACCGATCCAGAGTTCTCAACAGGGTGATCATCCGGCTGGGTGCCCCCTGCTCCATGCAGCCAATGACGACTTCCTGCGCGAAGCCGCACCACGTTTCCGACTCTCCGCCGCTGCAAGAGGATGAGACAAAAGGTGTCCGGAACCATTGTGTGAATGAACGGGAGCGAGTCGAGGATCGCGCATGGGGAGACCGTTGGGTTCCACGTCAGAGGATGTGGTCTATCACGTGCTTAATCGGGCGAACGGGCGCAAGACGCTGTTCAAGGGCGACAAGGACTACGCCGCACTTGAACGGATGCTGGAACAGGCGCATTGCTCATGGATGTCTTGCTTTTGACTGAATGATTGTCTGTAGCAGGAAGCACTGGTGGTAGTCTCGATCGGCGACTCTTGATCCGACATCGGAGCAATAGAGAGGCGTAGAGAAGTAGAGACCATTCGAAGCGCTAATAAGTGCAAAATGGAGACACGGTATGGCAACAAAGAAAACGCAAGGCGAGAACACAGGCGCGACTAAAAAATCTGTCGCGGCACGGAAATCACAGATAGCCATACCGCCAACGAAGGACTCAGGCGATCCAGTTCAACACTTGATTGTGCGCGGCACGGTCTCCTATCCCGACAAATCGCCCGCTATCGGCCTGACCGTCACCGCGTTCGACAAGGACGTTGGGGGTGAAAATCTTCTCGGTAACGCGACCGTCGACGCGAAGGGCAATTATCACATCACATACAGCGCGGCTCAGTTCCGCCGCTCGTCGAACGAGAGCCGTGGTGCGGACGTATTCGTGCGCATCCACGACGTGAATAATGTGTTGCGCTTTCAAAGCAAGACCGTGGTCAACGCGCCGGCAGATCTCCTGCTGAACGTGCAACTGCCTGCCAAGACATTCGTCGTTCGCGGCCAAGTTCGTCTCGCGGACGGCACGCCACTAGCCGGCGCACTTGTGCGGGCGTACGACAAAGACCTGCGCAAACAACAACTACTTGGTACAGCCACCACAGATCCTACGGGTCACTATGAGATACCGTTTCGACGCGAGAAGTTTGTTCGCGCCGAACGCGGCACGGCCGATTTAATCGTACGCGTGTTTCGGAACAAACCTACGGGTAAGCCGCTGGCCGAATCGCAGTTGCGGATGAATGTAGGGGCTGATGCGACGGTCGACTTCACCGTCCCCGTACCTGTCGTGTCAGAGTGGGTGCGAATTCGGGATGTGGTATTGCCGTTACTCGAAGGTCAGGGCAAGGGCGATCAACCGTTGCCGCCTAGCCAACTCAACGAGGCCGATATCGGCTTTATCGTCGGCGAGACGGGGCTGGACCGGGAGCTAGTTCGACTGTGGGTGCTCGCCGCAAAGACGGCGCAAGATCAGGCGTTGATTGTGCCAACGCCATCCTCTTCGATTTCAATGCGCACAAACGTGAGCATAACTCCAGCAAGTGCCACAATCGACGACGTAGTCGAATGGCAGATCTTTTATGGTTGGTATCGCGAGGGTCAACCGCAGCAGTTTAGCGACCTCATTCGCCGATCGACGGATGCTCTGATGGCCTCGACAGAACGAGCCATCGTGCAGACCTACATCCCAGCTGTTGATCAATCACTTCAAGACAGGCTGCGTCATGCGCTAGACGGGCGCCGCATCGATAAAGCACTTCGACCTGCCAAAGAGGGAGAGGCTGCAAGCCTGGGTGACGCCCTCGGAATGATCCCCGGAGCACACCGTCTCGCGCTTGACAGCCCGGATGGACCGGGGAGACGGCTCGCAGCACTGGTTGTTGCCGCGACGCCGGAGAATGGCCCACCGTGGCAGAAAATCCGTGAAGTTGTCGGCGACGATGATCTTTTCGGGTCGGTGCAACGCTCGTTTGGCCTTATGACATTGACGCGTGGACACGTACCGTTAATGCGCGCACTACAGCACAACGAGGTTGGAGCCACGGCCGCCTCATTGGCTGATCTGGTCGCGAATGATTCAAAGGATTGGATTGAACTGGCAAGACAATATGGGGCACCGAAGGAGATCGAGGCGGCAACGGATAAGGCGCGCTATATCCTGTACGGGCGGCACATGGCCCGCACTGTCGAGCTCATGCATCCCACGCCGTTCATTCAACACCGGATTGCCGCCGATCGGATTCCTCTTGCCGGTGATCTCAAGGAGCCGATCCTCGCCTTCCTCTCAGCCAACCCGGCATTGCGATTCAAGGAAACACCTATTCTGGTCTTTCTTGCTTCCGGCAAGGTCATATCAGGTGGGCTTACGGAAGAAAAGATCAAAGCCATCACGCCTGAGTTGTTGAAACTCGAACGAGTCGCGAGGCTGGCTCCGAGTCTTGAATATGTGGGCCCTATGCTCTCAAGCGGCTACGAGTCAGGGCACGATGTCGTGCGGAGGCACTCGCGCGAAGTATTCGTGCGTGAGATCCGCCACGCGATCAGCGATGAAGCCGACGCGGGGCAACTCTATGACGTAGCGGCTGGTGTTGTGGCCACAACAGAGGCATTGGTCTTGATGTATAGTCCGATTTTTAGCGGAAGGGATCTGCCCGTACTGCCTTCGCTCAACTCACAGAAGAGCACCATCTCGTTGGCTTCTACCAAGACCAGCGGCACCGAGACTTCAATTCTACCGGCAAACCTGCAGCAGCTGTTTGGCAATCAAGACTATTGCGAATGTGCCCATGGTGCGTCGTTGTACGGCGCCGCCGCTTACCTTGCGGATCTGCTCCAGATGCTTGCTCGTGGAGGGAAGGACAAGGAGAGTAAAAAAACTGCCCTGCAGGTGCTGCTCGACCGAAGACCCGATCTCGCTGAGATTGACCTGACCGGTAACAACACCGATATCACGCAGCCATACATCGATCTGGTCTTGGAAGTTCTGGAGGCACCGGACTGGGAGTCGGGCAATCCGCCAAATGACTATACGGTTATTCGCAACAATGTTTTCGACAACAGTCTGGATCTAGGAGAGGTTCCCAGCGCGTTGGCGGACGCCTTGGCGAAGGACTGCGGTCTTGCTTTGAGTGAGAGCCGAACCGCCGGGCGCACAACTGATGCCCCGGGAAGCGCTGGCGCTGCGTTCAAATCGTGGTTGATTCGTGATCAGCAGTCGGGATTGAAGCTGCAGCTGATTGGAATTGCCTCTGACAAATATGGTGTTCGAGTACATCCGCAGTCTGTCGCGGGGATGTCCAATGGCTATCGTCCGTGGTCGAGTCAGCTGAGCCAGGTGGTGCGCCAAGTCGCGGCGTCACGTTTTCCGTGGAGTCTGCCGTTCGACATCGTGAGGGACGAGGCGAATAGCTGGCTTGAGTACCTGGGCGCAACCCGCGAGGAGGTCATGCTGGCATTTGCTGGCGTGAATCGATGGACCAACATCGATGCCGCATGCGAACGCCTGAATATCAGTCGCGCGACGCGCGACGTGTTGTCGACTGCACCCAGCCCTACAAACCCAGACTACCAGGATTGGGGGTTTACGAGCACATTGACCGGCTCGGAAGGAATATACGATCCCATCGCGGGTGCGCAGGGAACACTCAACGCCGGCGAAATCAAGTGGGAAGGAGGCGATGCCAGACCTCCGGATCCGCTTTTTTGGTTTATGCTGTTGAAGAATGTCTCGTTGTTGCGTTCCCGCGCAGGGCTTACACATCGCGAATTGCTCAATGTACTGGAGACCGGCTTTGTTCGCGACGGGGGTGCTCGGCTCGACATTACCGGCAAAGAATGTAATACGGGCTTGATGAGACTTGAGGCGATGGATGCGTCGCTCGCACGCCGCATTCACCTGTTCGTGCGTCTGTGGAGACGCCTCGGTTGGAGCACGACTGACCTGGATCGGGCGATCAAGGCGCATGCAACATCGACCTCTGGTGCTAATCAGAACGTCGCATTCACCAAACCCTTTCTGCTGTTCGTGGCGAATGTCGTGCGCTTACATGCAAGAAGCCCCGTGCCAGTTGCGACGCTACTTGATCTGTTTGGCGCGCCGACACTTGACACGACGTTTTATTGGGATCATTCCGGTCCACAGCCAGTTCGCACGCTGTCGCGTTATGAGTTTTGGTTTGATAATCCCACACTCGGGAAGCCTCGCCTCGCCGAGTTTCGTCTTAACGATGCTCGCGATGACCTCAGTCCTGCTGTTGTGCCTAAAACCGGTCTGCCGAAGGTGCGCATCAGTGATCACTTGACCTACGTTGCCGCGGCGCTCGCCCTGCCGGAGCACGAGTTAGCGACTCTGCTGCCGACTGGCGCTATATTGATTCCATCGACGCAGGTGAATGCGGGCACTAACGGGATATCGATTGAAGTCGGCGATGCCTCACCGAAGGACGTGGAAATCCTTATCGCAATGTCGAAGGGCGCAATCTTTTCGCTGTTGGTTAACGATTCCAATGATGGAGTAACGTATCAGAAGGTAGACACTGCGCACATCAGTGTTCCCAACCCGAGTGTAGTACTCACAGCAACGACTGAAGGGACAAGTCGACTGAGTCGGTTCAAGTATTCAGGTGGAGGAAAGTTCTTACGTTTCACGATTACGATTACGTCAACAGCGGGTACCACCCCGAGCCTGTGGATCACCGTTCGTGTACTGACCTCATCCGGTGTCGTGGATGATGAGTTATCGCTCGCCAACCTGACTACGCTTTGCAAATACAGCATGCTGCGCCGGGTTACTGGTAAGCCGATCGATGAACTGCTGACGTTAGTGGCATTGTCGGGCGTCAATCCCCTGGCAGCCACTGCCGAACCGGACGCGGCGCTTGCGCTGTTGGAGGCACGCGATGCCCTCGCCACCCTCGGTCTTTCACCGAACGATGCGGATCAGTTGCTGCGCGGACCTACCGGGTCTGTGTCTGAGAACCTGGAACAACACACGCAAGCCTTGCTGGAGACCGCTCGACGCGAGAATCGCTCGATTAACGATGAATCGACGGTGACACCCGACCAATACAGTGTATTGCTCACGAAAGTGTTAACGGATCTTGGTTGGGACAATCCGCTTATTGCGGAGGTGTTGAGTGCAGAGCGCCTTGGCGTCAGTTGGGGGGACTATGAGGCGCCACTGGACGCGCTGCCGGCGGGCGCCACCCTGCCGGTGTCGATCACCTACGACGCAATTGGTAAACGTCTCACCGCGAGGCAGTCTACTCGTCCCAAAGCACTGCGTGCCGATCTTGCTCACATTCTGTCTGCAGCCACAGGCAAGCTAAGAGAGGCATTACACACACTTGGCTCCCAGGCGAAGGGCCGCGAAACCATACTGAAGAAAACTCAAGCATCGCTCCGCCGGAAGACCCTTCCGACACTTCGAACAAGTTTTGAAACTGCGTCAAGCTCCCCATTCGAAATTCCATCAGAATGGCGAGGCCGCTTTTACTACGAGCGCGCAACCAAAGAACTGTGCTTTGTTGGATGGATGAGGCCAGAGGATAAGACCGCGCTGAAGTTGTTGTCGCCAAGCTTCGCACACGCCATCGACGACTTGTACCAGCAGTCCGAAAATTACGCTCCGACTCCAGACGAAACGCTGGTTGTTCGTGAAGATGAAGCAACCGGGCTGTCGATAGAAGTAATCCTTCTGGACACAGATGGCTTGCAGGACCGCTGCGGATTGATCCGAACGAGCCTGTTGCGGGAGTGGCGCAGCGAAAGGCTCAAAGTGAAGCTCAGTGCAGCGCTTGCGCAGGATCTGGGCTGCCCGGGTGAAATAGCCGATGAATTGCTCAAGGTGCCTGTCGCAGTCGCGTCAACCGGTACGCCGCCATTTACCGAAAAGACTTGTTTCGATTGGCTGGCAAAGGACGACCAATTGCTCACAAGCGACCCAGCTACGAAGGCTGTACGCGATGCCTTTCCAAACACCTTCGATGCGATCGCACAACTACTCATTCTGGGGCAGCTAGTCAAGAAGCTTGAAATGGATGCGGCTCAAGTGTCATGGGTGCGGGGAACCTGGAGCGGGCTGGATCTGAAAGCGCTACCGACAACGCGAACAACGAGCAGCACATCCGAAGCATGGGCGTCTCTTGTCGCACTCTCGAGTCTGCTCACTTTGCGAAAACACGCTAAGGTCGGTGCTGCAGGCCTGGCTAAAGTTTTGACCGCGACGCAGCAAACGGGCATCGACTATGAGCAGCTCGGGATTGCGCTTGATTGCAGCGAAGCGAACCTTCTGGAATTGGGAGTGTCTGCTGAGTTGAACATCAACACCCCAGCGTGGTTCCGCGATCCATTGCAACTGAGGCAGCTAGTGTCCTGTCTGGACCTCAGCCGAAAATTAAAGATCCCGGGCAGTGTATTGGTGAATGCGATATTTGGGCAAATGACATCGCGTTCTCCGGGCAAGGCAGAAGCCGAGGTGCAGGCGCTGCGCCAGACGGCTCTCGGGGGAGTGAACGAAAACAACTGGCCCGAGGCTGAAAAGAAGGTGCTGGATCAAATTCGGCAGCGGCGGCGTGATGCAACGGTGGACTATTTGGTTCAAACGCAGCACGTCCGGGATGCCAATGATCTCTATGGCTTCTACCTGATCGACCCACAGATGGGGCCATGCATGATGACCTCGCGTATCGTGCAGGCGATTAGCTCAGTTCAGCTCTTTATTCAGCGCTGCCTCATGCAGCTGGAACCGAAGGCACCGCCCAAGTCGATTGACAAGACGCACTGGAATTGGATGAAGAACTACCGGGTCTGGGAAGCCAACCGTAAGGTGTTGCTGTATCCGGAGAACTGGATTGAACCGGAGCTCAGGGATGACAAAACCCCCTTCTTCGATGACGTGGTCAGCAGTCTGCAGCAGGGAGATGTCACCAGCGATAAAGCGGAGACCGCCGTTCAAACGTTTCTGGAAAAGCTCACCGACCTATCAAAGGTGGAAGTCGTCGCCACATGCTCAAGCTACGGCGATGTGAGCTCGACCACCGGCGACGCAAACTGTTTATTGATCACACATGTCTTTGCTCGAACCTTGTCGGAACCGCACGCCTACTGGTATCGACAGTTTCGCAATCTCGATCCGACAGATCCGGCGAATTCGCTCGGTATATGGACCTCGTGGCAGGCGATCTCCCTCGACATTGAAGGCAATCACTTGTTTCCGTTTGTGTGGCAGGGGCGTTTGTTTTTGTTTTGGGCCATTTTTTCTCAAGAAGCAAAAGAACCGACGGCGGACGAGCTCAAACAAGGGAAAGACGCGCCGGTACCACCCAGAAAATTCTGGTGCCTCAAGCTTGCGTGGAGCGAGTTCAAGAGCGGTGCCTGGACCAGTCGACGTCTCGCACAGGATGACTTGTTGAGCGACGAGCGTCTGAACCCCTTGAGCTACGAGCGTCTGGACACCGGGCGCTTTACTACGTCGGATGATTTCTTCTTCAGGGTATCAGTACGAGAAGGCGGAGTAACGATCAATGGCCACTATTACAGGGACGATCTCTCGTCTGTATATGAGGGCTATCTCGTGCCTAAAGCTGTGCTAAAGAGCTTGCCTTTCACGCGCCTGCTTTTTGATGGTCACAAGGTTCTAAGGGCCGACTTTATCCCCCCCACGGTGCTATCAAAATATAATTCTGTCATCAGGCAATACATACAGACACTTATTGTTACGCAAACCGACTCACAAATGGCAGATGTGCCTGTTGACGTAAGTCAGCAGGAGAATATGATCTCTCATTTTAGGATGAACATTGGTCAATCAGCCGGGACATCGCTCGCTGGGAAAGCCTTAGCGCTAAACGCATGGACTATCAATCCCGTCGAGGTTTTTAAAACATTGCCACGATCGGTGAGATTGCTGTACTCCGCGCAAACCGTGGCGGCTGAGTTTTCTGCACCAAGCTTATTTGCGAATCCTACGCCGCAGTCCGGGAAGGCATCCCCTTTCTTCGTCTCAGACCGTCAGCACCAGTTCTTTGTCTATCCCAGCATGCAACAGTGGGTGCCCGTTGCGACGGAATCGAACACCGGCACCATTCGTCAGGTCCCAGCATCCGGGACCGATGAAATCCCAGGCCAGCATTTCTACAGGGGAATCCCACGCCTGCATTTCTACGCGCTCGATTGGCCGCAAGCGCCACCATTGAGAAAGACATTATCAGACAAGGGCGTAGAGGGACTGTTGTCGTTTGATTCTCAGAATATATTCGCACATCCGCCTTCTCAGTACTTTCAGGAATATTCCGGTTCTCCGGTTTCCAATGTCTTTACCGCCTATCCCGATGGCGACTTGGAGTTTTCACTGAACTCAGCTGCATCGACATATAACTTCGAATTGTTCTTCCACGTTCCCTTCGCGATTGCATGTAGCCTCAGCAAGAATCAGCGCTTCGAAGAAGCGCGGCAGTGGTTTCACTACATCTTTGATCCAACCGATCGGTCAGACGAATCATCGTCGGCTCGCTATTGGCGCTTCCGACCGTTCCGTGAGTCCCCGGGTCTGAGAATTGATGAATTGGTGCAACGTCTCGCTGACCCGAAGGACGTATCTCGCGAGAAGCGTGAGTTCCGAAGTGCGATCGCTCAATGGAAAGATCAACCATTCAAGCCACACCTGGTGGCGCGGATGCGCCTCCGCTCGTACATGTATACCGTCGTGATGAAATATCTCGACAACCTAATCGCCTGGGCTGATCAACTGTTTCGCCGGGACACTATGGAGTCGCTCAATGAAGCAACCCAGTTGTACATTTTGGCCGCCCAGATTCTTGGCCGCCGTCCCGAAGGGATTCCTCGTCGGACCCGGCCGGTGTTGAAGTCGTTTTCAGAACTTGCCACATCGCAACTGGATGAGCTGAGCAATACCTTGGTAGCCGCGGAAAACTTAATTTCCAACGCATCGACAGGATCCGGTTCACCCGCGTCCGGGAACCTACCGTCACTTTACTTTTGCGTTCCGAATAACCCGAAACTTGACGACTACTTCGACCGCGTAGAGGACAAGCTATTTAAGCTTCGCAACTGTATGAACATCGATGGGGTAGTGCGGGAGCTTGCGCTCTTTTCACCGGTGATTGATCCGGGGCTACTGGTAAAGGCCGCGGCCGCAGGTCTGGATATATCGACGGTACTCGCGGATTCTCAAGCGCCACTGCCGCTGTATCGCTTTAACGTGATGGCGCAAAAGGCGACCGAACTCTGTGCTGAAGTTAAGTCACTCGGTGCCGCGCTACTCAGTGCAATTGAAAAAGGCGATGCGGAATCGCTCGCACGATTGCGTTCCGGTCATGAAATGCACCTGCTACAGGCAGTCCGACTAGTCAAAGAAGCCCAGCTACTTGAAGCCAAGGCAAACATGGATGCACTCGGCAACAATCTTCAGTCGGCACAGACGCGCTTTGCTCACTATGTCGGACTCATGTCTCAACTGGACGCGTTGTCTATTGCTAAGGGGCCGGTTGTGGGTCCGACGTTACAAGGCCTCGCGGCGGTCGCGTTGGAGACTTTAAGTACGGCCACCGCCTTCGCGCAATCCGTCGCATCGAAGATCGACCCGATTGCCAACGCAAGTATTGAGGTGCTCAAGCAGAGAATGGCGAGCGCGGCAGCAGCCTTGGCCGAGTCCTTGCCGGCGGAAGGCATGGACACTGCGCGAGTACCGATGAACCCTGCGGAAAAGCACCAGCTGGATGAATTGAAAAGCGCGCATGACCTGCAGCAGAAAGCTGCGGATCAGAGACTGGTTGCACAGGCGCTCGCAATGATTCCTGACTTTACCCTGGGCGCTCAGGGGTTCGCGAGTAGTCCGGTTGTGCAGTTCCAGCTTGGCGGGACGTTGCTGTCGAAAGTGGCGAATTTCGCCGCCTCCGCGACCGACTCTAAGGCCGGCGAGCACACGTATCGCGCCACCCTGCACTCCATGCTCGCGGGCTATCAGCGCAGGGCTGATGATTGGTTACTACAAGCGCAGCTCGCCAGTTGGGAGATCGCGCAAATTGGCGAACAGTTGAAAGCCAGCACGTTACGTATTGCCATCGCGACCCAGGAGTTGCGCAATCATGACTTGCAAGCAGCAAATGCACTTGAAGCGGATGAGTTCATGCGCAGTAAGTTTTCCAACACGGAACTGTATGCCTGGATGAGTGGGCAACTGTCGAACTTGCATTTCCAAGCTTACCAGCTTGCGTATGACGTGACGAAGCGTGCCGAACGGTGCTTCATGCACGAACTGGGCGTTGACACCTCGTTC
>Ga0315276_10004107_pt1 | contig 13369 bp, 12 predicted proteins | sample YL17G05_0_MG_FD_204542 | JGI IMG/M metagenome (GOLD analysis project Ga0315276, IMG submission 204542) | Sediment microbial communities from Yellowstone Lake, YNP, Wyoming, USA - YL17G05_0 | ecosystem: Environmental > Aquatic > Freshwater > Lake > Sediment | place: USA: Wyoming | collected...
TATGATGTATTGATTTATGAGCGACAGCCCGGTTTTTTCCTCCAGACTTCCTATTTACACCTTTCATTACAGCCCCCGCGTACCAAAGAACCGACAAACTCAATGTTTTCCTATCTTTCAGTGTAAAAGAACGGCAAACCTCATTACATTTCCATTTTTTGCCGGCGAAAACCCCAAATGCAGCGTTACATTTCCATTTCTTTGCAACCGAGGACACAAATGCGCCGTTACATTTCCAATTATTTGCACCCAAAGACGCAAATGTAACGGTACATTTCTATTTATTTGCAGTGAAAAATACAAATGCAGCGCTGCAGTGCGACTTTTCTGCATTAAAAAGCCCACCTGCATCGTGTTTTTTTGATTTTCCAGTACCGAAAAGCCATTTGTCCCACGTTTTGGATGAGCCCGTACGACCAAAAAAGGAAAAAACAAGGTTCATGACAGGAATGCCCTTAAATTAAAGCTTAGCCGCAGGTACTGGACGAACACAGACGACTCAAGGATAAAAAGAGGCATCGGTTATACTGATTGCTTTTTTCATCATCCATCATTCATCATTCATCATTCTATAAAAAGATGTGTCCAGGTATGGGCGATTCCACGGATTGTCACAGTTTGTTTTTCCAGCAATTCCCTGCTTTTTCTTCTCTTCCTCGCTTCCTCGCTTCCGCTCTTCTGCTTTTCTCCGCTCTTCTTTTTTCTTCGCGCCCTTCGCACTTTAAGGGCGTCGCCTGTCCTGCCCTTAAACTCTTTTGCCACACCTCCCGGCATATATATTGGTCCTGCCTGCCTACATGTTATTCCTGCTTGAGATTGTAACGATCCTTTGAGAGGCGATATCAATCCTTAAAGGTATGATTGCATCCCTTTTTGCTATTCGCTCATCCCTTCGAGGTCTGTTATCATCACTTTTGGGTATAATATCACTCCTTTTTACTATTCGCTCAATCCTTCGAGGTCCGGTATCACCCCTTTTGGCTATTATCACACTCCTTTTTGCTATTATTTCAATGCTTTAGGGGATCAATATCATCCCTTAAAGGGATTGAGCTCACCCTCCAGGGGATGATATCGATCCTCAGATGGTTTGATATCAAACCTTTAGGCATTGAGTTCAATCCTTTTCGAAGTGATATCGATCCTTAGAGGGGTATAGTTTAATCCCCTAAGGGGGTGGCATCATCCCTTTAGGCTGTGATATCACCCCATTTAGGGAATGATATTACAACTCGAAGGGTTGATATAATAGCAAAAAGGGGTGATTCGATACCTGGAAAGGGTTCGGTTTGCCTATAAATGCTTTATTAGACTGGTTTTTTTCATATATAAATCCCCTGGTGAACCTTTGTGACTTCGTGCCTTTGTGGCTATTTTCATATCATCCACGGGAACAGGTTTTAAAAAACTGGAAGGTTAAATGAAAACAAAGCGGCGCCCTTCGGGCAAATATTAAACGCCTGCGGCGAAGCCACCAATCACCAATCCACCCCCGCCCGAGGGATTTCTTCGCGTCCCTTCGCGTTCTTAGCGGCTTGGTCTTGATTTTTTCTTTCTTTTCCTGTACAATCAATCTCTAATGAAAATAAAGAAAGGTTTTGGGTATGACGGTGAAATATAGGGCTAAACATGGGAAACGCCATTGAAAAAAAGGACATTTTAAAAGTCGCCGAATTTTTAGGGATGGGGTATTACCGGGTGAAGGATAATGGGGAATTCGTAGAAGCCGATTCCATTGCCAGGGAACTCTTTGGCATCTCCCTGGTTGAAATGGATTTATCGAAACATTCGATTGCCGATCTCTACATATTCCCGGCGGAAAGAAAACTAAGAATGGATAACTTGAAAAAATCCATTGGTACTCCAATGAGCCATACACTTTCAATCAGGGTCAGCGGTGAGAACAGGCTCTTGTTTGATCAATGCTGGTGTGATAAAGGACCCCGTGGTGAGATGTATATTTCGGGGCTGGTTAAAAAAATCGAAGACAGGGTGATATCTCCCGAAATGTTTGACGAATTCCCCCTTGGCTTATATCAGTTGGATGAAGAGAAGAGAATTGTGAATTTCAATAAAAAAGCACTGGAAATATTTGGCTATAATAAGAGCGATGAAAAAAATTTGCTTGGAAGAAATATCGGGGAATTTTATGTAAACCTGGAAGAACGAGCGAAATTTACTGAGAAACTGGAAAAAGAGGGCCACGCGCATGATGTATTAAAGTTTAAGAATGTCAAAAATGAAGCGATCGAACTGGAATGCTTTACAGAGCACCATAATGAATTAAAAATGGCTAGTTGGGGTGTAATCCATGATGTGACGGAACGGGAGCGCTACTACAGGGCTCTGGATAAAATGCCCACAGCTTACTATTACATAGAGTATGACAAAAAGGGGGGGCAAAGACATCGTGGGCCTATAGTGCATTGCAATGAGCAGTTTGCCTGCATATTGGGGTGCAAAAAAGAGTATTTAATCGGCAAAGATGTGAGAATCTTTCATGCTAATAAAGAGGATAGTGAAGAGTTTTTTAAACGTTTGGATGAGGCAGATAAAGAAGGGAAACCCCTTTTGGGTTATCCTTTTAGATTGAAGAGAGTCGATAATGGGGACATCGTTCATATTTCCGTTGATGCTCACCTGGTAAAAGAAAAAGGAAAAATAATCGGAAGAGAAGGAACCATCCGGGATGTTAATGAACAGGTGAAGCTGGAGAGAGAAGTCGAAGAAGTAAAAGAGCGATTAAGCAAAACTACCGCAGACATCAATAATCTTATTCATACGTTCATGCACCCGGTTCTTAAGTTTGCCGGACAGTCTGAATTATTCCACCAATTAGGAACTATAATTTATAAATCGATAAGGCACAACAAACCTGGTAGTCCCAATCTAAAAAAGCTGGGAAAGGGATTGGAAGTTAAACTTGCTGAAATTAAAGACGGCCTTAAACATTTATCAGAAAATTCAGAAAGTGCGGCTGTTTTGGCTCCAAGATTTGAAAAAATAATGAATGTCTTTGATTATGAACTGAACCGGGCAGAAGAGAGTAACATTCTACTGGATAAAGCAATTAGAGATACCGCTTTGTGGATACTGGAGGAGTTAGAACTGGTCGGTTTTTTTGATGAGAATATTAAGAAAGGAGTACCTGGAGATGTAATCACCGGCGAATTTATCGAATACCTGGAAGATATATTATTTGAGTACTTAATACGAACAGCGGGCATTTTAAAGGGTGAAACGCAAGCAATGAGACGAGAAGTAGAGGCGCTTCGCAGGTATATTACTTTTGGGGAGAAAAAAGTATATACTTTTAGGAGACATCATTTAAAAAAGATATTAGAGGAAAATATCGAACTTTTTAAACCGATCCTGGCGCAAAAAAATATTTTAACGGAGTATCAACTCACCGGTGACCTTGATGCAATGGTATCGGAAAACGATATCGATCGCGTCATCTGCAATTTATTCCACAATGCAAGTAAATATTCCGATCACGGTCCCGGCAGATTCGTGAAAGTCAGGGCCAGGGAGTTAGAACATGAGGATGCTGTGGAATTCAGTATAAACAGTTGTGGTACCCCCATTAGGAAGAATGAAATCGATAAAGGTGACATTTTTAAATTCGGTTATCGAAGTGAATTTGCATATAAAATGGATCGGGACGGAACCGGCGTCGGTCTTGCCGATGCAAAAGAAACAATTGAGGCCCATGGTGGAACAATTAGCGTCACCAGTGAACCGGCAAGGGATGATGGGAATCCCCCTCAATACAAAGTTCCTTACTTCACAACTGTTAGTGTAAAATTACTCAAATCCGGAAATAAAAAGGAGGTTAAGGAATGAATAAAGTACTATGGATAGAGGACCAATTTGAAGACCTCATGGACTATTCCAGCCGTTTGGCCAGGATCGATTACCTGGTGGAACCCGTAAAGTCTGTTTCAGAGGCCCTGGAAAGGTTGAAAAACCAGGAATATGCCGCCTATATTTTCGATTTAAAAATCCTTCCCGGTGATGACCCGGAGTGGCAGGCCCTGGATGAAAGAAAAAGAGCGGAGAAACCTCTATTTGATCCTTTATTGGGATTTGAATTACTTCATTTCCTGGATAAGGCCAGACAGGAAAAGGATACTTTGTGGAAAAAGATTAATTTCGATTTCAGCAAAGTCATCGTATTTTCTGTTGTGATCGACAAAGAGGTTTACGATGAACTGCAATCCTTCGGTATCCCTGAGCACCAGATCGTTTATAAATCCGGCAGCAACCTGGACACCTTAGCGGAAACGATAAAAGAAATGCAGAGCGAAAAGCCTGAGGAAAAATAAATGAATCATATTGTGAAGCGTCCGCTTATGGAAGCACCAAGCATGGGAATTTTTTCCTATTGAAATTTTTATCGATTTAATATAAAATGTATTCTTCGATAATGAGAAAGACTAATGACTGAAGCCGATCCGAAAAAAGAACAGATTTTAAAACTCGCCAATGACTGGGGGATAGATATCTACAACGTGGTCAGGGAGGATACTGATGCCTCCTGATAGACTGGTGGAAATGGATAAGCTGATTCATAAATTCCTCCACCCCCTCCTTGTGTTTTCCGGGAATTCGCAATTAATTTTCCAGATAGGAACACTCCTTCAAAAAACACTGCCGCCGGCAATTGCCGCCAGTTCTGATCTCCAGCTATTAGGCGAAGAACTTAAAACCAGGCTCATCGGGATAAAAGCTAGATTAAACACCGTCGATGAAAATACATTGCAGGATAAACTTGAACGTTCGCAAATAAACGACCTGAAAAAACAACTCTCTACAATTATAAATGTACTGGACAACAGCTTGAAAACCCAGATGGCCCCGTTTTTACTGGATGTAAAAATCAGGGACGCGGCAATATGGGTACTAGAGGAATTGAGTAAGGTTGATTCTCCCGGAAATAATGTGCTTAATACCCCTGTCAAAGAGGATTTCACCCGGTTTATTCAAGGGCTTCTTGTCAGGCATATAATCCGGGGTGCCGGCATACTGAAGGCGGAGACCGGGATACTGGAACGGGAAGTGGAAGCCCTTCGCATGTATACGGGTCTTGAAAAAGAAAGAAAATATTCATTCATAACCAGTGATATCGGGAAGATAGTTGAAGCGAACATCGAGTTGTTCCAACCGGTCCTGGCGGAAAAAAATATCCAGGTCGATTATAAAGAAAGAGGAAATCTGACAGCCGAAATATCGAAAAGCGATATCGACCGGGTTATCTGTAACCTCTTTCACAATGTACGAAAATATAGTTACAAGGGAGACGGGCGGTTTTTAAAGGTTATCGCCAGGGAAATACAGCCCCAAAACGAAGTGGAAATTTCCATTCAAAGTTTCGGCGTCCCTATTAAGAAAGAGGAGATCGAAAGCAGTAAGCTCTGGGAATTCGGATTCAGGGGCGAATTTGCCTATGAAAGCGCCCGGGACGGCGCCGGCGTCGGACTTGCCGATGCAAAAGAGGTGATTGATGCCCACGGAGGGAAAATATCTATCACCAGTGTACCGCGGGGAAATGAGACCGATCCCCCCCAGTACAAAGTCCCCTACCTGACAACTGTTACGATACGAATTCCCCGGAGGAAAAAGAAATAAACATGTCTACCTCGAAAGCGACCAGTTCTAGAAGAAAAATTGAAATTCTACTGGCGAAACAATTCTTTATGGTATATAATATTTTTTCAGAAAGAAGATGTTTGTTCATAGTCATTAATGAGAAGGAGTTATTTTTTAGGAGCTAAAATGCAATGGGAAAATTTAATGGATAGACTAAAATCCGGAGAAATTGTTCCTGTTATCGGTAATGACCTAATCCTTGTAAAAAAAAATAATAAAGATTTTATCTCCCTCTATGAATATTTCGCCAGGGAAACGGCCAAGTATTATGAAATCCCTAACCCTAGCCTGAGTATTCATGAATTGACATTAAATCACCAGGGATTTAAAAATGAGAATATTCATTTAAAAATCAAAGAAATTTACGACAAGCTCAAAAGTGAAAAAAAAATTTTTATAGAACCTTTGATAAAATTGGCAGAAATTACAGATTTTAAATATTACATTTCTACTTCAATCGATGATCTTTTGGAAGATGCTATTCGAAACGAACGACAGATTGCAGAAGGAGAATTAAATGTCATTGACTATTCTTTAGTGAAAAAAGCAAATAAGCATGAGCAACATAACGTAACTATTTTCAGATTAATGGGAAGTTTGAATAATTTGGCAGACTTTGCTATCGATGAGGAAAAAATGCTTGAACATGTATATTCGATCTCATCACGGGAATACCATGACCACCCCCAGGTCAATGAGCTTATCGATAGGATAAAAGATAAAATTTTTTTATTTATCGGATGTGATTTTCCTGACTGGTTTATGCGGTTTCTTATGCGAATTTTGACCAACCGAAGGCTTAATAATATGGTGATCAAGGATTATGTAATCAATAAATCCAGTAAAAATCCCGAAAAACTAGTGAATTTTTTAACTCACTGTGGAAAGGATTGTGTTGTTATTGAAGAAAGCGACATTAATGACGCTACCACTTTTGTTGACCAATTATATAGTCAGTGGAAAGCTAGTGCAAGAATGAGTAGGAAAAACCAAATTAAGGGGACTGTTTTCCTTAGCTATTACCATGAAAACCAGCAATATGCCGAATATCTCAAAGAAAAACTGGCAGCAGAAGGAATCCAGGTATGGTTTGATAAAAACAATCTTGGACCAGGAAAACATAAAGATATTATTGAAAAAGCCATTATGAAGGAATGTGGTGTATTTGTGCCCCTTATATCGGCTGAAATACTGGACAAGCCAAACTGTTACGCCCGGGAAGTGGAATGGAAAGCCGCCGAATATAGGTTTAATGTAGATAAATATCGCGGTGTACCCTTTATTATTATACCCTGCGTTATAGGAGATTATGATTTCTCAAAAAACCGGATACCGGATTTTTTTAAGGAGTTAACTGCGTACAATTTAAGAAAAGAGGAGAAAAGGCTTATCGATGTAATAAAGGATAATCTAAAGGAAATTATAATGGAGTAACATGTCACAAACTAACCTGGATAGATCTAACGATTTCGAGTTGCGTCTCGATAAACCATTCCCTGGGCCATATGCTTTTCGTGAGAGTGATAAAAATTTTTTCTACGGAAGAGAAAAAGAAACTCATGAACTTTGCGAACGAACTCAAAAAAATATTCTGACCGTCGTGTTTGGAAAGTCCGGGATTGGTAAGACCTCTCTTTTGCAAGCCGGACTGATTCCGGAACTAAAGAAAAATTACTTTTTCCCCGTTTATATGCAGCCTAGATTCGATGAAGAAAGTGAAATAAGCCCACTAGAACAGGTAAAATCATATATTGAAAAAAAATTAAAAGAGCACGATGAAAAAGTTCGATCATTCGAAGGTTTAACATTATGGGAATACTTTCATAGGGTCCAGATATTCGGAGGCTTGGTCAAACCCCTTTTGATTATCGATCAATTTGAAGAAATGTTTAAAATAGGTAAACAAAACCCCGAGAAAATAAGCCCTTTAATCGTCGAAATTGGGGATTTAATTCAGGATTGGATGCCGGTGGTAGTCCAGGAGAAATATAAAGATAAAAGTATTTCATATCCTGTAAATGAAATGGAGTACAGGGTGGTTGTCAGTTTACGGGAAGATTATCTTCCCCAGTTGATTAATTTAAAACGCTGGATACCTTCCCTGGTAAATGGCCGTTATCATTACCGCATATCTCAAATGAAAGGAGAAGATGCTCTCCATGCGGTGTTGAAACCCGGTAAAGAAATTATTAAGGATGAAGCCGCTATTGAAATAATAAAAAAAATCCCCGAATCCAAAGACTTCGATTATATCCCTTATGAAATGCAGGAGAATTCATGGGAAAGCAAGTGGATTGAACCGTTTTTATTAAGTCTTGTTTGTTACCAAGCCAATGAAAAACGAATAAAAGAAAACGCCGATGAAATTTCTCTTGGATTGCTGAGTAGTATTTCCCTAACAGATATTGTGAAGGATTATTATGATGAAATCATTAGAAATCTTGATTGTGGAGATGATGCACGTATTGCCATTGAAGAAGAATTATTGACTTCTGAGGGAGAACGTAAACTTGCGGATATCGACAGCTTGAAAGAAAAATATGCTATTCCGAAGAAGGATATAGACGCATTGATAGATAAGCGTATCATTCGTAGGGAGATCAGGAACAATGTCGATTACATTGAATTAATCCATGATGAATTAGCCCGTATTTTGATAAAGATCAGGGATAAACGGCGGGAAAATGATAAAAGAAAAGCCGAAAAAAGAAAATTGAAAATTGCAATCTCTATTTCCATTGTTTTATTCTTTGTGATCGGTGTAATTATATTGCAATGGTATAAAGCCGATGAACAAAATAAGAAAGAGCAGATAAATTTATTAACCGCCCAGACCTTATTGGAATTACCCCTAGACAGTACCAGGGCAATCCGCATTGCAGAGGCTGCCTATAAAATTAAGCAGTCAAGTCCACCAGCAAATATTTTTAAAATTTTGAGCAATATCGGTTATTCCTCATATGAAAAACCATTTTATATTGCCAACCTACGCCATAATGGCCCGGTTTATTCCGCTGTATTCTCACCCGATGGTCGCCGGATATTGACGGCATCTGAAGATAAAACCGCTAAGGTACATGACCTGGAAGGTAAAGTAATTGCTAACTTAAAGCATGATGCCAGGATAATCTCGGCCGTATTTTCCCCCGATGGCAGCCGGATTCTTACCGCTTCCTGGGATAAAACCGTAAAGCTGTGGGATATGAAAGGTACACCGCTGTTAGATTTAAAGCATGATGGAATCGTATCCGCTGCTGCATTCTCTCCCGATGGCCAGCGGATTCTGACTGCTTCCCGTGACGGTAAGATCATCATCTGGAGTCTTGAGGGTAAGGAATTAGCAGCCTTACCATATAATAATGTGGTATCCTCTGTTGCGTTTTCTCCCGACGGCCAATGGATTCTCACTGCGTCCTGGGATAAAACACTAAAAGTATGGGATTTAAAAAATGATGGAAAGATTTTACTGGATTTAAAACACAGCAGTACCATATCCTCTGCCGTCTTTTCACCGGATGGACAATATATTCTTTCTGCTCTGGAACAAGGCGCTGTATATTGGTGGAACATCCATGGAAAATTGTTGTTGAATATGGAAGTCAGGGGCGGAATATCCTCTGCAGTGTTTTCTCCTGATGGACAGCGGATATGTACGACTTCCCGTACCGGGACAGTGAAATTATTTAACCTGGAAGGCAACCTGCTGGCGGAATTAAAATATAACGCCTATTTATACTCTGTGGCATTTTCTCCGGATGGACGCTTGCTTGTCATTGCATCTGACGATGGTACTGCCAAAGTATGGAACCTTAAAAACAATATTGTGAGAGACTTAGATGAACAGAAAGCGGATATAAGGATTGCCTTATACTCACCTGACGGAAGCCATATATTCACCTCTGCACTTGATGGGGCATCAAAGCTGTGGACCAGTGACGGAATATTTTTGCAGCAGTTGAATAATTTCGGGGTGCTATCCTCTGCTCTGTTTTCACCCGATGGACGCCAAATCCTTACCACATCGCAGAGTTCAATTGCCAGATTGTGGAGCATCAAGGGGAAGTCATCGGACGCTATAATTGCTTCGGGTGATCCGGATACACCAATATCCTCTGCCGTTTTTTCACCCGATGGGAAGCAAATTATAACAACATCACAGGGATTTAAGGTTCAATTGTGGGACCAGGAAGGAAAGTACCTTAGAGACGTAATTAAATCGGATGTAAAAATCTCATCCGCTGTTTTTTCTCCCGACGGGCAATGGATTCTAACTGTTTCAATGGATAACTCCGCCAAATTGTGGAATCTTGAAGGGAGATTGGTTAAGCAGTTCAATCATAGTGGAGCGCTATCAACAGCGGTTTTTTCTCCTGACAGTAAGAAAATACTCACCACATCCGCAGATGGTACAGTACTGATGTGGCCCTCTGACGGAGAAAAGCTTTTAGAGTTAAGACATAAAGGGGCGGTTTCTTCCGCGGTGTTTTCCCCCGATGGCCAAAGAATCCTCACTGCTTCGGCTGATCGTACCGCAAAACTTTGGGATTTGCAGGGGAATTTGTTGGCAGATCTCGATAAGCATACAGATATGGTCAATTCAGCGGTATTTTCCCATGATGGGCACCGGATGCTTACCGCATCCCGCGATGGCACTGTTAAAATCTGGCTAACTCCGGAAGCCATCTTCGATTGGCTAAAAACAGCCAATATCCCACCGTTGTCTGATGAAGAAAAAAGAAGACTGGGAATTTAAAGCATTGACTGATGATTGAAAGATTGAATGGTTGAAGTGAAACAAAAAAAATTTTTTTTTTACAAAAAACTATTGACAAACAACATTCGTTTGTGGTAGAAAGGATGTGCAGTTAATACGAGGTGATTTTGGATGGAAGTTTGGATGAGAGAGAAAAAAAAATTTTTACGTGAACGGAGGTCTGATTTATCAAAAATTTTTTTAAAAAAATTTAAGAAATCTCTTGACTTCTTTTCCGGTTTGTTATATAGTAAATTCTTAAATTTATTGAAAGCCTTGATACGAAGGCAATTGGCGAATATGGAGCTCATTGGAATCAATGAAGGAGTTAGCCTAGTATGTGTAAACCAACAAGTTTGTCATATAAAATATGAATCAAAAACGATGTACGCGGAAGGATATCGGCTCAGCGGAGCTTATACCCAGGCGGGAGGAAAACATGAGATCAAAAACAAAATGGAAAGCGCTGTTCCTGGCAGCGTTATTTAGCGTCGTAGGAACGTGTTCTGTATTTGGGGTCGAGGTAAGACTGGCGGGAAAAATTGGATTTTCCCCGGAAAATGGATCGACTCCACTGATAACTCAGGGGTTTTGTCTGACCGAAGATGAATTGCTTATCATTCCCAATCAAGGTGAGGGGAAGATAGAAATTGCCGAAATTAACGGATCACGCTTGGAGTTGTTTAAAGTTATAGGGCGGAAAGGATTTGATTTTTTAGAGCCAACCTTCTGCTCTTATAATAAACAAGCAGGTCGGCTCGGTGTACTGGATTTTGGGAAGAAACAAATCCTTATATATGATAGGATAGGGAGGGGTGAGTTTGTAAAGACCAGGGAAATTCCCTGTTTAAGGTTGGCAACCGATATCCAGTTAATGGGGGATAGAGTAATGATTGCAGGCTACATGCCCGACGAAAATGGAGTTCCATACGATTTATATGAGGTAAACTTATCCGACGGCCACATAACGTTCCTACTGCATTCCTATGACAAGTATGGATTGGCCTCCGATGAAGAGTATAAAGCCCAATATAGAGACAAACCCGATATTAAAGTCAAAGGGCTTGATAGCTGGTTTGATGTGCAGGGAGATGATGTTTATTTTGCCTGGTCCGCCAGTTATAAAATTATTAAATTGAATATCAAATCCAGGGCATTAACCTTTTTTGGGCAAAAACCCCGATCCTATGTCGAACCTTCATCGGAAAAATTGCTGGAGGCATTGCATAAAAGAGACTTTCAGATGATGGATAAAGTGAGACAAGGCATGTCTTATATCATGAAGGTTTATGCGACACATGAATATTTCCTGGTAATTTTCGAAGGGCCGTTCACCCAGGGAATTAACTCTAACTTTACTCTGCAAATGTATAGTTTGGAGGGAAAATACATGGGCGAAAAGACTATCCCAGGCCAACCCGGGGACAGGATGTATTTCGACAAAGATAAGAATATGTTATATTCTTTTTCGAAGAATCCATCAGATATGAAGTCTGGATATTTTATTTCGAAATATACAATTTCCAGGTAAAAGCACGTGAAAAAATGAAAAATTATGTAATTGGCTTGTTGGCAGTGGTCATAGTGGTGTTAGCTAGCATTCTCTACAAAGAGAAGTACTCGCTTAGGAATAGATTCCCACTACCGGAAGAGATGAGCACTTTTGAAACGAAGGCACCTCTGATTTTATTTGTTTTCTTTTCGAAAAATAACTGTCCCGATTGCCTGGAGATTATCGATGTGCTCAATAACTTGCCGCCTCATTTTGCGGTTTTCGGGATTGTACCTGAGAACGAGTTAAGGGATGAAAATGAGTTAAGACGCATCACAAAGGCCGCATTTCCATTGATGAGTGTTTCGAAGTACCGGGAACATATCCCCTGGTATGCGCCAACCGTAGTGGGCGTATCGCCTGTTAATGGGGATATTCTTTTCACTTTACCCGGCGTTCCGGGTGAGAAGGCATACCTGGGTAGTTTTCTGGACGCTCTTTATACTAAAATATACCCAATTCTTTTAACGGCCCCCCCGGGGAATACTCTAACAGAAAGGAGGAAGTTTGCTCAATGAAAAAGATCATTAAAATAATTATGGTTATACTTATGCTTATGGGGATAGGGTTTTCCATTTTCAATTTTCTTTCAGTCGAAATTAAAGCCGGTGGTGGTGGTATTCCAATTAAAGGTGCCTGGGTTTACTCGGCAGGTCAGTATCGGTGTATGGGAGATGGAACCGATTGTACTATTGGTATGTTTGAACCAAAGGAGTGACTTCGCCTCCCTTGTGATATACCCGACCGGATAACCCGGACCGGGAAAGAAAAGTAGCTGAAAAAAAGCTGTCCACGAATGGTACGAATTAGCACGAATTGAAATAAAGCACGAAGCACGAATATCGAAATTCGAAACAATATCAAAATTCAAAGTCTCAAAATTCAAAACAAAAAACAAAAGCAAGCCCACGAATTACACGAATTTTCACGAATATTTTTTGTCCACGGAATAGCGATTACAAAGATTAACACAGATTGTTTTTTCCGCTCTTCCGCTCTTCTTCGCTTCCTCGCTTCCTGTTTTACCTTCATCATTCATCATTCATCATTCTATATAAATATCTGTCCACGTATGGGCGATTCCACGGATTGTCACAGATTACAGGATGTTTTTCCTTACCTTCTTACCTTCTCAACTTCCCAACTTCCATCTTTTTCCGCTCTTCTTTTTTCTTCGCGCCTCATTGCCATTTTCCCCCGGAACTGTGGCATTTTCCAAAAGCGCCGGGGCCATTCCCGCACCTGCCGGCGCCATTCCCGCGGTTGCCGGAGGCATTCCCGCACCTGCCGGCGCCATTCCCGCAGTTGCCGGGACCATTCCCGCGGTTGCCGTGACCATTCCCGCACCTGCCGGGGCCATTCCCGCACCTGCCGGCACCATTCCCGCGGATGCCGGGGCCATTCCCGCAGTT
>Ga0315276_10004108_pt1 | contig 13369 bp, 11 predicted proteins | sample YL17G05_0_MG_FD_204542 | JGI IMG/M metagenome (GOLD analysis project Ga0315276, IMG submission 204542) | Sediment microbial communities from Yellowstone Lake, YNP, Wyoming, USA - YL17G05_0 | ecosystem: Environmental > Aquatic > Freshwater > Lake > Sediment | place: USA: Wyoming | collected...
GTTAATGGAATCTGTGCCGTCTATAGCAGCTGGCGGTATTATGGGTAAGGTAGCTAAAGTAGCCGCAGGGTTAGAGACTGCGGTAGCAGCAGGTGCAGGGGAAGGTTTAATAGGCGCTGGTAGCGCCGCCGCAGATATACGCTCAGAGTCTGAAGACAAAGAACTTTCTGGTAAAGGTGCAATCTCTGCATTGGGCTCTGGTGTAGGTACAGCTTTATTTGGCTATGGGGGTAGTAAATTAACAACTGCTCTTGGCGGTATTGACGTTGACACATTACTGGTAGGTGGCGCTAAGAAAGCCTTAGCTGAGACTGTAGGTGAAGCAGAAGCTGTATCTCCAAGTATGTTTAGAAGAGTTGTAACTTCTACATTAGGTGAGGGCGTATTAGAAGAAGCCCCACAATCAGCACAAGAAAAGATGTGGCAGAATTATGCTACGGATAAGCCGCTGTTAGAGGGTGTTGAAGATGCAGCTATCAAGGGCGGCCTATTAGGCTCTATTATGGGCGGCACCGTAGGTGCTATCTCAGGCGGTACTGAAAAGGTTCCAACAGCCCCACCCCCTCCTACTACAACAGGTGAAGTTGAAAAGAAAGAAGAGCCTACACCTTACACAGAACAACAACAGGGCGTAGAGAAGAAGAACGCTTTTAAGTACATAATAGGTGAGGAAGGGCGAGGACACTCTGCATACGGTAAGTTGATGGGGTTTGACTACACTACGCCTGAAGGTATAGCTGAAGCTGAAGCATATATAGGTTCCAACAGTGAAAAACTACCTAGGGGCTTTAGGGATGAAGCATGGGATAACTATATAACAGAAGCTAAAGCAAAAGCAGGAGTAGAGCCTACAGTACCTACGCCTGTAACAGGGCCTAAAGCGCCAGAAGCTAAAGCACCAGAAGCTAAAGTAGAACCAGTAAAAACAGAAGAAGTACCTCCTTCTGCAGAAGCAGAACGCTATAAAGAAAATGACTGGTTTCACCCAGTGCACAACCCAGAGGGGAATATATTACCTCCTGCCTCAGAAGCTAAAGACCAAGGACAAGAGCAAGCGGCTACAGCTCCACTGCATACTCCTGAGACACTAATAGAAGGGTTTAAAACATCTCGCCCAACTAACTTTAGTACTAACACCCAAGTTAAAAAAGCTTTAACTGAACAGGGTGTGCCTGAAGAGCAGAATACATTAGAACTACAACAACAAATACGTGCTGCTCATAATGCACACGTGCAATCGGTTAAAGAAGCCCCTGCGGCAGTTGTAGGAGAACAAGAGCAGGAGAAAGAAAAGCCCTATGTCGATGCAGTAAAAGTAGAGATGTATGATAAGGCTTTAGACAAAGTAGAAGAAGTAGTGCTAGGGGACAAAAAAAGCTCAGCTAAACCTCTTATCCTTAAACTAATAGATCAAGGGCTTTTAACTAAAGAGCATCTTGTAAATTACGAAAATATTTTTAAAGATAAAGATATGGGGCTTGATGACATTATGTCTGAAGTCCGAACTGACTTGGAAATAGGTAGGGAAACTGCATCAACAACGCCTGTAGAACGGCCTACAAAACTACTTAATTTAGGACAAGGTAAAGTAAAAGAAGAAGTAGCTGATGAAGGCTTAACCCAATATGAAAGGGATCAGCAACAAGCACAAGGGTTTGCTAATAAGATAACTGATAGAAAAGCTGAAACAGCTAGGCTTGAACAAGTAGAAGCAGATAGATTAGCCTTAGCAAGGCAAGCGGTTAGAGATGATATTGCAGCAAAGAAATTAGCAAATAAACCAGCGCCTAGAGGTAAGAAAACAATTACCCCAGAAGAAGCTGAGTATGGTAATGAAATAGCTAAACAAAGAGAAGAGGACTCCCCACTCGCTTCAGTAGCCCCAACAGATGTAACCACTGGAAACACTGCCGCCTCATTAGAGAGAAACCTGTCCCCTGAAATGAAACGCCTTGTGGCTTCTGGTAAAGCTGTTATACATGACACAGTTGAAGACCTTAATAAAGCAGTGCCGGGTACTCATCCAGCTAACGTACAAGGGCTAACGACTAAAGAAGGTGTAACACACTACGTTGCTAATAAACTAAGACCTAGCACTATACAAAACGTTGCGCTACATGAAGTAGGTGTGCATGCTGGCATGAGAAAGATGTTGGGTGATAAGTTATGGGCGTACGTTAAAGATCAAGCCATGACCAACCAAGGCAAAGAGTTTGATGCAGCACGTGCGGCAATCCCTGAAGGTACTCCAGAACACTTACACGCAGAAGAAGCCCTAGCATACCTTGTTGAGAACTCACCAAACCTATCTTTAGTTCGTCAAATTGTTGCATCTATACGCAACTTCATGCGCTCTAAATTAGGTGCTAATATAAAACTGTCAGAAGCTGACGCTAGACAAATGGCAGTGCAGTCACTACGTAAAGAATCTAAAACTGCAGAAAGAACTGCTCGTGAAGCAACATCGTACTCATTAACCCCTACCGAGCAAGTATCTCAAACAGCACGAGAAGATAGGACAAAAGGTAAAATACCAGTTAAACCGCCAAGTACCCCGTTCTATAAAAACATAGCAGAAACTATAAGTAATGCAGAGACTAAGTACTTATCCTATGACGCTAAGTTTATTAACACGCTAAGAAGTGCTATTAAGGCCCTAGGTCTTCCTGTGCAAGCAATGCAGAAGTTAATGTTGCAAGCTAGTCAATCTCAAACAGTACAAGCTACAGCCACTGCAGGTGCGGCTGCTGTTCAAGGAGATATAAAATACAACCCTAACTCCCTTAACTGGGAAGCTGTAGATGGGGAACATTCAATGCCTACAGTAAGGCGGCTTGTAGAAGAGATAGCGAAAGCTAAGGGTGAGACCTTTGCAACTATTAATAAAATCTTCAGTGACATTATGGTTGCTAGTCGTTTAGATGATATATATAAGAAAGCAGATGCAGTAAAAGCCCAAGCTAAGTCTATTAAAGATAGAGCTAAAAAAGCAGAGTTCTTACGTAAAAATAGGAAGCATGTATCTTTAGCTGTAGTTGAACAAACTCATATGAGCAGGGTAGAAGTTGCACAACATTTACAAACTCTAGCGGCTAACCCTGAATACCAAGACCCTCTAGATGAGTGGCGAGGGGTACGTAAGTCTGTAATTGATTTCTTAGTTGAGTCTGGACGATACTCTCCAGAGCAAGCGGCTAACTATATGGACGCTGTAGCTTACGTACCGTTCCAACGTATTATGCACGATAGGGATGTTGACTCTGATACTGCTTATGTAAGAGCCTCAGAAAAGAAAGTAGGTAAAGCAGGGTTATCTGCAGGACAACGTGAACGTGCAATGAAAGGGTCAGCTAGAGAAGTAGATGACATCATATCTAACATGGAGAAGTGGGTAGTTAACAGTTATATTAAAGGTATTAAGGCGGCTAAGAGTAAAGAACTCATTGACCTAGCTGATAGCTATTTACCGCCGGGAGCTGTTACTGAGTTAAGTGCTAAGGCATCTAGAGAAGGTGCAGTTACTTGCTATAGGCATGGTGTAAAGGAGTACTGGCACTTTGATGATCCGTTCATGACGTTTGCTTTTAATGGGATTAATAACCCTTTAACTATGCCTACTCTAAAGACTGGGGCTAAAGTAGCTAACAAGCTACGAGAATACATCGTACTTAACCCTCTGTTTACTATATCTCAGCTACCTCAAGATACCTTTGCGGCTATGTTCTCTTCAGGTGTTAAGCACCCCTTTGCACTGCCGTTTGAAGTAGTTAAAGAATTTGGGGCTACTCTGTTTAACCTTAAACAGTCTAAGACTAGTGCCCACGAAAAACTTAAAGCTATAGGGGCTACCGGGCAAAAAGACTTTATTGATTCATTTGCAAGTAGTATCCATGATATCGCTTACGGTGGAGATGTAGCTAAAAAGTCTAAGCTTAGGCAGCACCTAGAGCACATAGCTATGGCAGGGGATAATTCTGTAAGACAAGCTGTGTACAACAGAACGCTGAAGGAAATGAAAGGCAACCCCAATGCAGAAGCTATTGCACAGGAACGAGCCTTTGAAGTCATCAACTTCCGTAGAAAAGGGGCAAGTGCCTCATTAGATGCTATCCGACAAATCACTCCTTTCTTTGGAGCGTACCTACAGGCACAACGTGTTGCACTTAACGTGTTGTCTGGTAGAGGCATCTCACCAACAGAAAGAAAAGAGGCGATGCAAACTCTAGCTATAACCACAGCTAAGGTTGTTGCATTTACTATGCTTTATAACATGGTGTTAGGGGCAACAGGTATCGGTGGAGATGACGAGGAAGAAGCAGATTTTACTAAGCGAAACATAAAAGATCGTGATAAGAAGATGTTTATTCCGGGAACCAAAGCTACACTTCCCTTGCGGCAAGATGTGTTCTCCATACCTTTTATCCTATCTAACCACGCATACCAGTACATGTTTGAGAAGGGGACTAAAAATCCTGCCGAAGCATGGAAAGCCGTAGGTGAAGCTGTGTTACACACACTACCCGGTATAGGTATGCCTATGGGTCCGACTATAGCTAAGCCTTTCTTGGAAGTAGCTATAAACCATGACTTCTTTACTGGGCGAGATATTACACCTCAAAGACTACAAGGCAAAGATACTTCACTGCAGTACAACGAGCGCACTTCAGAGATAGCTAAGATGCTGGGTAAGACAGGCTTTATAAACCCTATGGATGTTGACCATCTTGTTAAAGGGCTAACTGGGTATGTAGGTGGTGGGATGTTACTTGCTACAGATATGGCAATGCGGAAATGGGCGCATACGCCTTATATGGACAAAGGGGTTCTAGGTAAAGGCGTTCGTGACATTCCGGGAATGACTAGCTTGTGGGCTAAAGACTATGATCCTCAAGATGTAGATACTTACTACAAGATGCGAACTGAAGTCGATAAGGCAAACGATACCTATAACACTTTAAAGAAACTAGGTAAGCGTGAAGAAGCTAGGGAGTATAAGCAAGACCACAGGACTGAACTTAAAGGGGGAGTGAAGACTCAGCTAAATAAGATGGTATCTAAGATAGATACTATTAATGAGAAGATACGAAAACTGGCAGAGACCCCTAATGAACGAATGTCTCCAGAAGCTAAACGTGCTAGAAGAGATCAGCTAGACGCTAAGATTAGGCATATCCAGTCTGGGGTAGAGCGGCTACAAAAGAAAGTACATCCTGAGTAAAACTAAGGGGGCGTAAGCCCCCTCTTCTTGTTAGTGCATTTTAGTAGCGTCTAACACCAGCGCATTAACTGCAGGACTATCTTGCACTGTACCTGCCGACATACGTACTCGTGAAACATCCATAAGAATCCCCACATACCGTAAGTCTTCTAGCATATTAGAGTAAGAGATTTGTTTCTTAGCACACCAAGACTTCAACACAGAAGCAATAATAAACGCTCGCTTAGTATCAGGCTCCCTTCTTATCACTAACGCGCCGCGAGGGGACTCTATCGGAACACTTAATGCCCCCTCAATAGCTGGAGGTGTTTTGTTTATAATAAGTTGGCTCTGCATGTACTCTGACATAAACAAACCTAGGTGCGCCGCAGACTGCTCTTCGTTGCCTGACGATGCTTCCTTAGCACGACTTACTTTACTAACTAAGTAATTGAACACAGGCTCAACAGGGATATTAACAAGGCCTAGCTTATTAGCTAACTTACCGCCCCATAGAGCTGTAGCACACAGAGCTGAGTAATATCTATCACGCTGTTGAAGGTTCGCCGCTTTATCAAACTCTAGCTGTATATCGTACAAGTCTTTAATGCAGTCATCGTAGTTATCAAGAACAAACTGCATCATAACCTCACCCGCATGACCGTAGTTTTCTACCATGTCTCTAGAAAAGATTTGATCTGATTGCTGTTTTGTTAAGGAGTCACTACGTACTACCTCTAGCTCCAACACTCGCAGTATCTCACCTTCAGGGTCAGCTTTTAAAGCTTGTAGTACCTCATGCAAACTATTATTACCCGAAGTGATACAAGGTAAAGCCCATGTAGTGTTGTTGATGCGCTCTGAGTTACTTGATGCACTCATGCGGTTCTTACCACGCCCATTAGTAGCCCCGAAAGCCAAGTTACTAATATCTTCAGAAGGTAAGTTAGTCAGCTCATCAATGCACAAGATCATGTTCTGCACTACACCCATGCGGTGATACCTAGACAGCATAGTATCATCTTTAACTAACATAGCCTGAGTAGGATGACCCCAAACACTATTAGCTACCATCTGTATAGTAGACTTACCCACACCTGAAGATGCATTGGTGAGATGCAGTATTGCACCCCCTAAAGAAAAGAACTTAAACATCGGTGCGCCTAGACTTAAGAATAAAGCAAACGCTCTAACCTCATTTCCCGGTAACGCATAGTTATTTGCAACCTTAGTCCACTCATCTAAAGACCCTACTTTAGAATATATACCTACTATAGTATCTGTTGCTGTTGATGGGGGGCTATATCTAGGTGGTGTGTTCTTAGATAATTCCCGTGATCCTATTACGAAAGCATTTGTGCCATCGTTCCAACCAAATTGTACTCTCACTAGTTCCGCCTTTGATTCGTTTTGTAATTGTTTAGTCCATGCAATTAAGTAGCTTAATAAGCCTTTCATTTGAGCTGTACTTGCGGCGATCCCATGATGAGACAACATATCCCTGCACTTATCTCCTGCAGTTACTGTAGCCAACGGCGCAGTGAAATCACTTACGCCATCATAAGGACGAATTAGCCGCATATGTAATACTTCCCCTGAGTCAGGATCAGTACGTCTACCTACTACATAGAAGTCGTTTTCATATATTAGAGCCTTCTCTGACTCTCCATCTTCTCCATCCTCTAAAGGTTTCTTAAGGTATATTCCGCCTTTTGGCCCTCTGGTGTATGCAGTGGGATAAGGGGGAATCTCTATATCTATAACCCCTAAATCGGGGCTGTGTGCTGTGATAATATTATCACTAGGTGTTGCTTCCAATATGTCCCTCCCAAGCAGTAGAGGGGTAGATATCTTTCCAGAATGAGTGCAGTTCACACAAAGCTCTGGCAGTAAAGTAGCAAATGTAGAACATAATTGAGGGCCCTTACACTTAGCTGCTTTTATTTCAGTCTCTGCAGGATCGTATTCAATATGCTGACTAGATATTTTATGTATAGCTGTTTCTTTATCTTCACAGTGTTGGGCTATGGACAGACCTGCTCTCCAATGCGGCTCTGCGATTTCGTTCTGGTGTAAGTAGATATGCTCTAAGTGAGCACATCCTGTGCCTTTTAAACTCTTTCGCATAATACGAGAGAATTTATAAACCGTGTTACCCATTAGGGCCTTAGTGGTTTCGTTTAAAGAGTTATTGCTATTGCCCGATAATTCTATTAGTGCTAAGGGAGTAAGTCCTCCGTCTCCTAATATGTTTTTATATGTTTGTACAGGGGAAGATGGGCTAAGTACTAATACCTCTACATCTACCTGAGTACCCCCTTTAAAGTTTTTAGTATTAGGGATACGTAGTATCCTTACAGCATCAGCAGTTAACCCCTTATCTTTTATCCTAAAGTTCTCAGTAGACAGGCGATCTTTTAATGCATTAGCTAAAGGCTTCCATACGTTATAATCTACAGCTTCGTCAAACGTCCAATACACATGTAGTCCGTATCCTGAAGATACAATGGTAGGTTCTGGTAAACTTAAAGAGTTAATAAATATTCTTAATGCAGCGAACCCAGCCATCTGTGTATCAAACTCTGTACCTTTACCTATATCTAGGTCTACCCATAAGGACCTAAACATCTTAGTGTTCTTAACGTTCCTACCTAATGCTGGGTCTTTATACGTAGCTGGAGAGAAGTAAGCATCTGTACCACCAGTAGGTTGTAGGTCTGCCCAGTCTTCTATTTCTTGGATTGTGTCAAAGAAATGTGTTCTTGGTTTGCCGCTTGTTAAGCCTACTACGCAGTAACTACCCCCTTGTGCTAATAATGTATTTAAAAAATCATGCCTAGTCATGGCGTACACCTGAATTTTACGGGAAAAAAAGGGGTGATCTAGTCACCCCCCATATGGGCTTACTCTAAATATCAATCAGCCCATTCTGCTAGTACACTGTCCATAGTAGACGGCGTAGGTGGCGCAGATTTCTTTTCCCTTACTACAGGTTCGTCAGCTGATGCTTGAGTGGGAGCTACCTTAGCAGTGGGTTGTACGAAAGTCAATTCTTCACCATCATTTAATTTTTTAGCAACAGGACTATAAGATGCTTTGATTGCCATCTTGGACTCTGGAGAACTGCCATGTACTGCAATGGACTCTAATTCAGAAACATCTAGCGGACGCACAGCTCTAAAAATCATTTTAGGTGTCGCAGAATCTGTATCAAAGCGCATCTCAGTTACTACGTCAGTAATATCCATACCATTAGAACCTAACAACTTAACGTATTGGAATAAAGGCATCTTAGTAGTTTCGCCCTTACCAAACAAAGAGGTAGCCGCTAAAGATAGCTCATATATCTCACCACCTGATACGTCATTCTCTAATACTACTGCTAGTCTATGCACGAACCTACATGCTCTGCCTTGACCTTGGCCTGATCCTGCTATGTTCTTAGGGCAGTTAGCACAGTTAGCAGACTGTGGAGACTCAGAAGTAATGTCAGGCTGTTCACCGTTATTACTCCAACAAGCAGGGATAGCCGCAACACCTTCTTGATATGTGTCAGTATAAAACTGTCTTGATGTTTTAGGTGCCGCCGCCGCAATGATGATATTCATTGCACGATCTTCATTCTTAGCAAGCTCTTGACCACCTACAACCATACGGAAGATGTTACCCTTAAGAGATATTCTACGTACGCTTGTACCACCGCCCATGAGGGCTTTAGTTGTTTCACTTAGTTCTTTGTTTTTAATATGTGCTGGTACTGCACCACCGTTTTTAAATATGCTTACTTCATTGCTCATTGTTGTACTCCAGATTTTAATTTTGTAATGGTTGATCTTGATTGTAGGAATGCTTTTACATTAGCGGCACTGTACACTAGTTTAGAGCCCTGACTATACCCTTCAAGGACTCCTTTCTTCCGTAATGCTAATAAGGTTTGGCGAGAGAGGCCTAGTATCTTACTTACCTCCGCACCTGTCAAGTACACAATCTCTTCGTTCTCGTTCATTTTATTTCCTCCTAACTGTTACGCTATATCTGCTATCAATGTTCATACCCGGAGGCATGAGGTCTGGGTTTTCTTCTAAAAAGTTCTTCATGTTAGTCTGGTGTACTCGTTGCTCCAATAGGTCTACAGCATCATGATCCTTGATAAATGCTTTCATACTGCCCCAGTCGCTTGTCCAGTACCTAGTCTTAATAGTCCTAAACACATTACCTGCGGCAGTACGTAAACCATCTGCGCCTGTATCTTTGCAAAGCTCTAATAGAGCTTGAGTAACTTGATCTTGCTGTTCTTTAATCCTACCATCTGCATCATCAAACTCTTTTTGTAACTTCTGTCTGGCATCACGCATCTTTATATAGATAGTGACCAGTTTTTCTGCATTCATTGTACTTACTCCTCTTATGGCCTAACTGAGACTGTAGTGTACTACAACTGTTAATTGTCGTCAAGTAAAATTATATGTATCCTAAAGTATTTAATACCCAAAATAAGTTAGATACGATAAGCCCAACACCAAGAAAGTTAATCGTTCTTACGGAAGTAATTATCCTAGCAGCGGCTAATTCTAGTAACCATATCTCTCCTCCAAGTTCTTCTTCTTCTGACTCCCCCATGCTATCTATAAAACTAATTAGCCCCCCTACAATCTCTTTAGTGGGTACAGCTATGTTATCCGTTATTGTTTTACTTCTCATTGTATTACCTCTTTAAATAAATCTAATAGCTTCGTTTGGGAAGCGCCTTTATTCTCCAGTACATGTAGTACCTTCTTCTCTACTGGACTTCCTATAAGATGCACAACATTGCACCTATTAACCTGCCCTGCTCTGTGTATGCGAGCGTTAGCTTGTTTGTATGTCTCTAAACTTAAAGTCATACCCCACCAGACGATTGTGTTAGCCGCATGTAAAGTTACTCCATGAGCTGCCGCTTGCGGCTGGATAACTAGTATGCGTGGGTCTGGGCTAGTCTGGAACTGATTGAATATGTCCGCCCTCTTACCAACACTTACCCCACCATGTATTATGTCTACTGTGTGTCCTGCATTTTGTAGAGCCTTTTGCACAAGCTCTATCGTATGTCTAAACATAACGAACACAATTACTTTATGTGAAGCCTCGTCTACTATGTCTAGTAACTCGCTTGTCCTATGCTTAACATCAAACTCAATAACCTCACCTGTGTCTGAGTACACAGCACCTGCTGATAGTTGGAGCAGTTTATTCAAAGCTACCGCTGCGTTTGCCGCAGATATCTCCTCTCCTCCAGCTTGCATAAGCATCTCTTTCTTGAGCAACTTATAATACTTATCTTGTTGTGCAGATAGCGGCACATCTCTGGTCTGATACACAAGTTCGGGTAAGTCTAGGCACTCTTCCTTTGTATAGCGTATAGCAGGTTGTAAGATACTATGGACTATCTCCTCTGCTTCAGGTCGATTTCTAAACATAAAAACAGACTGACGTATCTGCACTAAGTCCCTGAAAGCACTAAAAGATTTAGGCACACTCTTAGGGTTTACTATTTTAGCTAAGCCGTAGGCATCTACTGGAGACTGCGCCGCAGGTGTCCCTGTCATTAACCATAACCACGTATCATCTTTAATGAGTTTGTTAAGTACTTTCCAGCGTTTAGTAGCTACGTTCTTAAGGTGAGTTGCCTCATCTACTACAATCAGATCAAAGCCTCCTGCATCTATCTCTTTCTGGACAATCTCTACGCCATCGTAATTAATAATAACTATCTCTGCATCACCATTAATAATCGCAGCTCTCTTCTCACGGCTACCGTGTGCTATCTCTACTGATCGGTGCATGACTGTTCTAAATAAGTCCCTACGCCATGCGGCATCCATGATGGATAGTGGGCAGATCACTAGCATACGCTTTATAACACCTAACTTCATTAGATAGTCCGATGCCCATATAACACTGTTAGTCTTGCCTGTACCCATCTCAGATAGACAAAAAGCTTTCTTGTTTAGAGTTAAGAACTCTGCTGTTACCCGCTGGTGGTCAAAGGGTTTATACATGCCTGTCCACTGATACTGAGTGCGGATAGGTGAAGGCACGTTCTTAACCTTCATATTGTTTAGTATATGCATCTCACCTAGCCCAAACTTAACCCATACCTCGTTTTCAGCTACGTATTTACTCCTGTCTATTACGTCAGTAATAGCGTCAGGGTCAGTTGTTCGTATAGATACGACATCATTATTTACTACAGTTATTTCCATTGTTCCTCACAGTCCCTTAAGGGGACGACTCAATTTGTTAGTCTTCTAGTATCTCAAATATCTGCGGTTTATTCAAGTTACGGTTATTATACCACCCTCTGATCTTATTCTGGCAATGTTTACGTTCTGCCGCTCTTAAGCGTAATGCCATCTCACAAAGGGCATCTATGTGCCTTTCTATTAGAGTATCAGGTAGCCCTGCATCAGCAGCCATTACCTGTACAGATTTTACTGCTACCCTCATTTTGGTTTCTTTTTCAAGGGTTCATTCTTTTTAACTGTGTGGTCTGCATTACGTGAGTAAGAACGGTTCTGAGATGGTGTACGTATCCTTAGATTGTCTTTACCATTACCAGCCTTAGTACCCCTAATATGGTCTATGTCCTTACCCTCTCGCCTGTCAGCTTCACCGTTATGGTTCTTATCTGTTCCAGTCTTATCCATTGCTCGTCTAGCACGTTGCCTTTCCATCCTAGCCTCATGTGCACCGGGACGCAGTTTCTCTAGTTGGTATTCACGTGCTACGTTTCTATCTTTCTTATCTTTATACGGCATCTTCTAGTTCCTTTTTATATCTTGCTGATTGTTCTTCGTTAGCTATTATCTGGGCTACCTTTACACCATTCCTAAAAGTTTTACCTGCTTGTATAAGGTGTTCTAGTTCCTTTTGTTTTGCTGCTTCATTATGTATTATCTGGTCTATCTTCAAGTTTTCATACTCAGCTTCAAACAACCTATTCATATTAGGCAGTAACTCTTTCAGTAACTCAACTCTACTTATCCCCATTGTATCTCCCATTATGTATGCATCGTATAGCTTGACACCACTGACGGCACAAGCCATTAGGCTTAGTATTAAAGACACCTGTTTCGTAAGCTACCTCACGCTGAGTGAGGACTTCTTTTAGCTTGTCAAATATCTCGAATCGTTTATCATACGTGTACTCAGCTTTTATTATCTCTTGCGACACTACAAACAGTAGCATACCTTTAATAACTTTAAGAGCTGGGTATTTCAAGAACACCGCCGCAGCTAGTAGTGCAAGCTGCTTAGTGTCTGCATACTTGGCAGATTTACCTGTCTTATAATCCACAATATACGCTTTACCTGCCGCTTCGTCTACAATAACTAAGTCGGCTATACCTCTCCAATACCTATCCTCTGCCCCAAACTCGCACAGTGCGTACTCTCCATCTTCTAACTTAATGCCCAGTTCAAGCTCACAGAACTTATCGCCATTGATATTGTTTAATGTATCAAGGTAGCTCTTAATATAGTTGTATTTCTCAGGCAACGGGGTGCCTAGTCCTATATAGTGCTCTGCCGCCGAATGGACATCCTTACCGTACAGTGTGGCATCTGTATCAGTAAAAGGAACGTACTTTAAAACCTTATGGGCTTCGTATTGTTTAGGGCATGTAATAAATTGGCTTAGTGAACTGTATGAGAAGCTAGGTGTTTTCATCGTTGGTGTTTAATTATGTTATCGCCCCAAAGCTCTGACTCTTTATAACACTCAGTGCATATCTTTAAGTTAAGTGAGTAGTACTGACGGAATGTTTTGCAAACATGTGGGGGGCAGAACCAGTTTTTAATTAAGTTTCTCATTGCGTCTCCTAATATGTTCGTCCACAGATTTGTCATACCCTGCAATCTGTTCTGCAGTGGTGGCGCATGTTGAACGTACGAACTTATATCTGTAAGAGTCTAGTTTTAGTTCTTCTATCTCCTCTCGTAGTTCTTTGATCTCTGTTAATAGAGCATTAACGTTTCTTCCAAGTCGTTGCATATCCTCTTCAGAGATTTCCATCACTCCTCCACTGCTTCTAAGAGTTTAATCCTACGGTTTAAGTAGTATTGCGCTTTCTTTAAATCTTCCAGCTTGCTTATCTTGTATCCTGCACGAGACACATACTTAATCACATTCGC
>Ga0315276_10004110_pt1 | contig 13364 bp, 10 predicted proteins | sample YL17G05_0_MG_FD_204542 | JGI IMG/M metagenome (GOLD analysis project Ga0315276, IMG submission 204542) | Sediment microbial communities from Yellowstone Lake, YNP, Wyoming, USA - YL17G05_0 | ecosystem: Environmental > Aquatic > Freshwater > Lake > Sediment | place: USA: Wyoming | collected...
ATCTGCGAGGGGCTCTACAGCAAGTACCTCGGGTTGCTCGACCCGCAGGACGAGCAGCTGTTCGGCGTGAAGGACGACGCGAACTGGCAGTACCTGAAGTCCGACCAGTCGTGCATGAAGGTGGTGGCCACTCCGTGGCCCAACGAATACGTGGCGCCCGCAATTGCGGTCGTGCGACGCAAGCTGCCGCTCACCGACGCCACGCGCTGGAACTACGAGCTGGTAGGCATCGCCCTGGCGAAGAAGAACGACGCCGGCACCTACGAATACACGCCCGACCTCGTGTTCGACGCGAAGCAGCACCAGTCGACTTCGGCCTGGTGGCTGGCCAAGTTCTTCGTGCTGCAGGGGGCGATCCACCGGATCAACCTCGTGGACCACATCAAGGTTCACTTTCCCGGCGACACCGTCAACGCCATCACCAAGTCGGTGCTGCCGCGCTGGCATTTAGTGCAACAACTGCTGTTGCCGCATTTCCGCCTCACGCTGCCAGTGAATAATGTCGTGCTCGAGGGCGAGCGCTCGATCATCAACCGCGACACCTGGTATCCGTGGAGCCCGGTGACGGCGCAGGGCGACGAGATCCGCAAGCTCATCCCGCTCGCGTGGGCGGGCGGCGACTTCTACTGGAACCAGCGCAACACCTCCTACCCGAAGTACTACTTCAGCACCGATCCGGGCAGCGTGCCCGACCCCGACGCTCCCGCCAGCCGACGCATCCAGACGTTCATCGGCCTGCAGGCTTCGCGCTACGCCGAATTCATCGCGGAATACCACGCCCCGATACTGGCCTTTACGCGCGAGGTGATCGGCGGGCTGCCCGACCCGGCGGCCACGCCGGAGCAGGACGACCTCCAGTGGCTCGAGATCCGGCGCTGGGCCTACGAGATCGCGAAGCTGGTGCCGGGCTTTCCGGACGAGCTGGCGATCCGCAGCAAGGAAGCACTAGCGCAGGTCTGCGCGACGATCATCTGGAACGCCGCGGTGGTGCACTCCACGGACCACTCCACGCTGCACATGATGATCGACAAGCACCCGGTGCCGTTCATCCTCCGCGTGAAGCCGCCCGCGAACAACGCCACCGAAGTCGAGCAGACCATCGGCGATGCTCTCGACGAGCAGGGCAGGAAGTACCTCGAGGGCGCGCTGCACGGCGTCGAGGCGTTGCTGAAGAAGATGCTCGAGAAGGATCTCGGCAACCTGGTGGGCGGCATCGCCGCCGACGCGCTGAACGGCCTCGCGGGGAAGCTGGTCAGGAACCTCGAGCAGCGCGAACTCACCGAGGGCAGCGTGCCGCTGTGCTGGCCGACCGACCTCATCTACTGCAAGATGGCGGACCTCCTGTTCTACCGTCCGCACAACAGCAGCCTGCTGTGGGACTGCGACTACGGCTTCCTGCCGCGCGACAAGAAGCAGGCCGCCGCGGAGGCCGAACTCGAGCAGGTGTGCAAGAATCTGCAGCGGCCGACACTCGACGACAGCGCGCGGAACCGGCTACAGGAGATCCGTGCGCGTTTCCAGGGTGCATTGCAGCAGGTGAACTTCAAGTACTACGACGAGAGTGGCGTGCCGAAGCTCTATGGCTCCGCGACGACCCCGGATACGGGGTGCGTGTTGAACAGCTATGGCTTCCCGAAACTGCTGCCGGGCACCAAGGACACCGACGTGAAGGCGAGCCGCATGGAGTGCTGCTTCGGCGCGGGCATCCAGTACTGAGGGCCTCTCAGCGAGGCGGGTTGGCCGCCGCGCGTGACGGGAGCACCGTGCTGCCCAGCACGCGCAGCAGGACATCCGGCAGCAGCAGGGACCACACGGGCCGCACGAAGTGGATCACCTGCAGGAAGCGCATCTGCACGACCTCGCTGCTGGCCGAGAGCCGCAGCAGCCGCGTGATGTACCAGCCGATCAGCGGAGTGAGCGGCGGTCGCGGCCCGGTGGTCTCGGGGTACAGGAAGTCGCTGCCGGAACCGAGCAGCCAGGCCGTGTCCACCACCCTTGAGGCGCGGCGGAAGTAGTCCCTCGCCAGCGCGGTGTCCGGGGCGCGGCCGCGGTTGCGCTCGAGACAGTGGTCGAGGATGTCGGCCTCCAGCGCGCACAGCGTCATGCCCTGGCCGTAGAGCGGATTCAGGCTGCAGAGGCTGTCGCCGAGATACGCCAGCCCCGCCGGGAACGCGGACAGGCGCTCGAAGCGCCGCCGCATCTGGTTCGCGTAGCGGATCAGGTGCACCGGGCCGTCGGGTTCAGCATGGCGGATCGCATCAAAGAGCTCGGGCTGCTCGAGGCTTGCGGCAAACTCAAGAAAAGCCGCTTCGTCGCTGGTGCGCGGGTAGTGCCCGCGCAGCCCCACCAGCGTCACGATCCAGCGATCCCCCTCGATCGGGAACACCACGCCGAGCCGGTGCGTGCGCGGCGCCGTCGTGTACACCGCCATGGCTTTCCAGTCGCGCCCGTCCTGCGGCTGGCGGAACACGCGCGTGGCGTAGCCGATGTCGACGCCGATCGATTCCTCCTCGGGCTTCGCGTAACCGAGGCGCTCGAGGGGGCCGAGCGTTGCTCCGCTGCGTCCACTCGCGTCGACCACCAGCTCCGCGTCGAGGTTGATCTCCGCCGTGTCTGCGCCCAGCCGTTTCAAGGTCACGCCGGTCACGCGGCCGCCCCCTCGCTCACCGAGCAACCCCTGCAGCATATGACCGGACAGAAGTCGAACGTTGGGGATTTCGAGCAGGCGGCGGCGCAGGCAGTGCTCCAGCAGAGGTCGGCTTTGCGCGTGGATCTTGAGCCCGCTGGCGTGGCGCAGTTTCCAGACGCCGTGGTGATACCAGCGCATGTCGCGGCCGTTGTCGAAGACGGCGCCGCCCGCGGCGACGAGGTCGTCCGCGATGCCGGGGAACAGGCCCTCGATGACCCGCATTCCGCCCGACCACAACAGGTGGATGTGATTGCCCTGCGGCACACCCTTGCGCGCGACGACGGCCGCGTCGCAGGCGTCCCTCTCGACGACCGTCACCGCGTCGAAGTGACGCGCGAGCACGCGCGCCGAGAGCAGCCCCGCGACGCTGGCTCCGATCACGACGGCGTGACGCGGCATCGACGGCTCCGGTGACTCAGACATCGCGAAATGCTCACAGAAGATGGGGGCGGCGGACAGGCACCAGGGGCCTCAGATCTTCATCAGCTTCCGGTAGACAGGAGCGAGCGCGGAACCGAAGAGCCGTGTCGCGAGATTGAGCGCTCGCGCATCGAGGCCAACTCGCCAATGCGAGCGTCGCCCCGCGACGGCGCGCCAGACGTACCCGGCGACGGTCTCCGGCGTGACCTTCACGCCCAGGGTATCGATCGAGGCCGCCTTGACCTTGGCGTCGAGCACCATCCCCGTCCGCACGTACGCGACGTAGAGCGCGGAAACCTGGATGTCGTGCACGCGGTATTCGATATTCAGCGCCTCCGTGTAGCCGCGCACGAAGAACTTCGTCGCGCTGTAGACGGCATGGTGGGGTGCGCCATATTCCGCGGACGTCGAACTCATCGCGACGAGGTGCGCTCCCGGCGTTGCCTTGAGGAATGGGAATGCCGCCGTGACGGTATGCACGACGCCCGTGACGTTGACGTCGACGAGAAGATGCTTCTGCTCGAGCGTGATGCCCTCGTCCGGGCCCATGAACAACACGCCGGCGTTGGCGAACACGGCGTCGAGGCGGCCGTCCCTGGAGTGCGCATAAGCACCGACCGCTGACTCGACCACACGATAGTCGCGAACGTCCGCAACATGGGTGCTGACTCGATCACGACCGAGTTCCGCCTGCAGCGCGTCGAGACGCTCGGCACTGACGTCCGCGGCGCCCACGTGCCAGCCCCGGCTCGCGAACAGGCGCGCCGTAGCCGCGCCGATGCCGGCGGCAGCGCCGGTGATGAATATGGACTTCTGCATGGCCTGATTCCTGGTGTGCCCGCGCTTCTGGTTGCCTATTCTCGACCAAGGCGAGGTCCGCGTACATCGCGATACATACGGGCAACGCGGCGTGACCGGATGCAGGCGCGGCGCGGGAGACGGTTGCAAATGCCCAGCCGCGCCCCTCTAATGCCCGCTCCGGTCACTGGGGAGTCCGCACATGTCCAGCACGGCACCGCCGCCGCAGCTCACCGTCCGCGCAATCGTGCTCGCCGTCATCCTGGCCATGCTGCTCGCCGCCGCGAACACCTACCTGGGCTTGTTCGCTGGCCTCACCATCGCCTCCGCCATCCCGGCGGCCGTCGTCTCGATGGCGGTGCTGCGGGTGCTCGGCGGCAGCACGATCCTCGAGAACAACATCGTGCAGACCGGTGCCTCGGCGGGTTCGTCGATCGCCTCGGGCGTGATCTTCACGGTCCCGGCGCTGGTGATCCTCGGGCACTGGACCGATTTCCGTTACTGGTGGGTGCTGGCGATCGCCGGCCTCGGCGGCATCCTCGGAGTGTTCTTCTCCGTGCCGCTGCGCCGCTCGTTGATCGTCGAGCAGAATCTCAAGTTTCCAGAGGGTGTTGCCGCCGCGGAGGTGCTCAAGGCCGGCGACAATCCCGCACAGGGCGTGAAGATCCTCGGCCTCTCGGCGCTCGGCGGCGGGCTCGCAAAGCTGTCTGCCGGCAGCGGCCTGCGCATCATCCCCGACACTGCGGCGGCCAGCGCGTACTGGGGCAAGTGGCTCGCCTACTTCGGTACCAACCTGTCGCCGGCCCTGCTTGGCGTCGGCTACATCGTCGGCCTCAACATCGGCGCGCTCGCGCTCATCGGCGGCCTGATCTCGTGGAGCATTGCGATCCCGATCTACGCCGCGTACTTCCTTGCAGACAACGTGGCGCTCGCGCAGAGCGTCGCGGGCGCCGATGCGGAGACCGTGGCGGGCGCGATCTGGTCGGCGCAGATCCGCTACCTCGGCGTGGGTGCGATGCTGGTCGGTGGCATGTGGGCGCTGATCTCGATCCGCAGCTCACTCGTGTCCGGCATCAAGAGCGGCCTCGAGGCCACCCGGGCAGGCGCCGGGCGGGCTCTGTCCCACACTGAGCAGGACCTGCCGATGAAGTGGATCCTGGTCGGGCTGGTGCTGTTCACCGTCCCGCTCGCGATCCTCTACCAGATGATCGTGGACAACCTCGGTGTCAGCCTGCTGATGACGGTGATCATGGTCGTCGCGGGATTCGTGTTCACGTCCGTTTCCGCCTACATGGCCGGCCTGGTGGGCTCGTCCAACAATCCCGTCTCCGGCATCACGATCTGCACGATCCTGTTCGCGTCGCTGCTGCTGCTCGTGCTGATGGGCAAGGGCGCCGTGCTCGGGCCGGTCGCCGCGATCATGATTGGCTCAGTGGTGTGCTGCGCCGCCTGCATCGGCGGCGACAACCTGCAGGACCTGAAGTGCGGCTACATCGTGGGCGCGACACCGTGGCGCCAGCAGGTGATGCTTGCGATCGGCGCGGCCAGCTGCGCGCTCGTCATGGCGCCCGTGCTCAATCTGCTGCTGAAGGCGTACGGCATCGGTGCTCCGTCGCCCGAGCATCCCAATTCGCTGATCGCACCGCAGGCGACACTGATGGCCTCCGTTGCGAAGGGCATGTTCGGCGGCGAGCTTCCCTGGGGCATGATCTCGATTGGCGCGGTGATCGGCGTCGCCATCATCCTTGCAGATGTTTACCTGAAGCGCCGCAATGCACCGTTCCGCGCGCCCGTGCTCGCCGTCGCAGTGGGCATCTACCTGCCTCTCGAGCTGTCGGTGCCGATCTTCGCCGGCGGCCTGATCGCGCATCTCGTGGAGCGCGCGCTGGGCCTGCGCGGCGATTCGCCGCAGGCCGAACGAGCGAAGCAGGGCGGCGTGCTGTTCGCAGCCGGGTTGATCACCGGGGAGGCGCTGATGGGCATCTTCATCGCCGTGCCGATCGTCATGAGCGGCCGTGCCGACGTGCTGGCGCTGCCCGCGGCGCTGCAGTTCGGCAAGTGGCTCGGGCTGGCCGTGGTCGGCGCGCTCGCGCTGGGCCTCTACAGGGTGGGCACGCAGCGATCGTGAGCAACGACGCCGACGCGAACGAGCCGCACGTCCGCCTGAAACTGATCGCAGCCTTCGCGATCATCTACTTCGTCTGGGGCTCGACGTTCCTCGCAACCCGCATCGGCTTGCGTGACCTGCCGCCCATGCTGTTCGCGGCAGGACGGGCGTTGCTCGGGTCCGGCGTACTGTTCGTGCTGGCGATCCTGACCAGGGAGCGCTTTCCGCGGACCGCCCGCGAATGGCGCTACATGGTGCTGATCGGCCTGCTGATGATCACGTTCAGCAGTGGCCTCACCACGACAGCGATAAAGCACATCCCCTCCAACGAGGCCGCGTTGCTGTCGTCAAGCATGGCGCTGTGGATGGCCGGACTCGGCGCGATCGGGCCGAAGGGTCACGCACTGACGATGCGCGGCACGGTCGGACTGCTGCTTGGCCTGGCGGGGGTGGCGCTGTTGGTCTGGCCGCACGGCGCGAAGCCATCCGGGCAACTCGGCTGGCAGCTGCTGGTAATCGCCGGTGGGTTCTCGTGGTCCGTCGGGACAATCCTGTTTCGCGACGCCCGGTTGCCGGTCGGCCCGATGGCCTTCAATTCGATGATCATGCTGTTCGGCGGATGCGGAATGCTGATCGGCGGCGGCGCCGGGGGCGAGTTGCCGCTCTGGCATTGGGAGGTCCGGGGTCTCGTGGCGATGGCATACCTGGCACTGTTCTCATCGGCGCTCGCGTACACTGTGTACTCGTGGCTGATCAGGCGTACACCGATGGACCGGGTCGCGACGTTTGCCTACGTCAATCCGGCGATCGCCACCGTCCTCGGCTGGGCCGTGCTCGGCGAGGCACTCGGGCCGCTGCAGATCGCCGGCACGCTCGTGATCCTGCTCGGCGTGGCGCTGGTGACGATGCCCTCGCGGGCGAGGTAATTGCCCCCCTCACCCCAACCCTCACCCGGGCTGCGCCCCCCTCACCCGACCTGCGGTCGACCTCTCCCGTCATGGACGGGAGAGGTAAGAGGCCAGTTCAGCGCTTGCCGTGGAAAACTTCCACCTTGCCGGTCGAACCGATCGCGCTCGAGGCAGCCCATGAGATCAGGCCCACGATCACGGACGTGCCGACAGCCGTCCAGAAACCGGAGATCGTGAAGCCCGGGACGATCCACGCCACCAGCGCGACCATCGCGGCATTCAACACCAGCAGGAACAGGCCCAGCGTCAGCACGGTGAGCGGCAACGTGAGGATGAACGCCAGCGGACGGACGAAGGCATTCACGACGCCGAGCAGGATCGCCGCGACGGCAAGCTTCTGCGGCGACTCGAAGTGCAGACCGGCGAAAATCTGGCTCGCGACCCAGAGGCCCAGGCCCGAAATTACGGCGCGCAGCAGGAATCCGATCATGACTCACCCTCCCGGCCCATTGACGTAACGGCGATGGTAACGGAATCTCCGCCCCGCACAACGCCACAATCAGATTGCCCGGGGGATCAACTCATGGAACTGGTAACGATCGTCATCGCCGTCGCATTGCTCCAATACATCGCATTCGGAATGCTCGTCGGCAGGGCTCGCGTCAAATACGGCGTGAATGCCCCGGCCACCAGCGGTCACGAGATCTTCGACCGCTACTTCCGCGTGCACCAGAACACCATGGAAATGATGGTGGTGTTCGTCCCGGCCATCTGGCTGTTCGGCGAGTACGTGAACGCGCGCTGGGCCGCGGTCCTGGGGCTCATCTACGTGATCGGTCGCGTCGTGTACTTGCGCGCCTACGTCGCGGACCCGTCGAAGCGCGGCACCGGATTCGGCCTGAGCTTCCTGCCGATCGCGATCGCGGTCGTCGGAGCGCTGGTCGGCGCGACGATGAGGGTATTGGCGGGATAGCGCGCGAAGCGCCGCTCAGCGGCGCGCGTACTGCGTGCCGAGGCCGCGGTCCCGCAGGTACTGCACGGCGGCCTGGGTGGCGACGTCACGCGCTGTCGGCTCCGGCCGGGCGGCACCAGCCTGGCCGGATTGTGGAAGCACGACGTCGGGTTCAATGCCACGCTCGTGGATCGACGCACCTGAAGGCGTGAAATACCGCGAGGTGGTGAGCTTCAAAGCCTGTCCGTCGCGCAGCGGTATCACGGTCTGCACGGAACCCTTGCCGAACGTGCGCTCGCCCATCAGCGTCGCGCGATGGTGGTCGCGCAGCGCGCCTGCGACGATCTCGGAACCCGACGCGGAGCCGCCGTCCACGAGCACGACGAGCGCCGCGCCGTGAATCGCATCGCCCGGTGTCGCATCCATTTCAAACCGCGCATCGGGCGTGCGGCCGTCGGCGCGGACGATCATACCGGAGTCGAGGAACTCGTCGGCGACGCTGACGGCGGACTCGAGCACGCCGCCGGGATTGCCTCGCAGGTCGAGTACGAGGCCGCTCAGGGCGCTGGCGCGGTTTGCCTGGAGCTCGTCGAGCGACGCCCGCAGGTCGGCCGGCGTCGAATCGCTGAACTGGGTGATGCGGAGGTACCCGTAGCCGCCCGGAAGGGACTCGGCGCGCACGGTGCGCATATGCACCTCCGAACGCTCGAGATCGAACTGCAGCGGCTCGGGTTCGCCAGTCCTCCCGACTGCGAGGCGCACGTGCGAGCCGGCATTGCCACGCATCTGCTCGATGGTCGCATTGAGCTGGCCTGCATTCACCGCCACATCGTCGACCGACAGGATCACGTCGCCGGTGCGCATGCCGGCCCGCGCAGCCGGAGAACCGTCGATGGGAGCGGCAACCACGATCCGGCCGTCCCGCACGGACACCTCGATGCCGACACCGGAGTAGCGCCCTGCCGTGCTGATGCGCATTTCGTCGTATTGCGCGGCCGTCAGAAACGCCGAATGCGGATCGAGGCTGGCGACCACGCCCTCGACAGCGGCCTGCTCGATGGCGGCGTCGCGGACGGGCTCGACGTATTCGCGGCGCACGCGCGCGACGACCTCATCCAGCAGTCGATGGTCGGTCCAGTCGCGCACTGCCGCGACGGAAGTGGACGGCTGCACGGGCTGGCGATCCGCCAGCACACGCCCCATCAGCGTCAGCCCGGCGCCTGCGAGGACGCCGATCGACACGGCGACGGTGGTCTGTAGGGCTCGATGCACGGGTTTCAGGCTGTCAGGCGGGTACGGACTCCAATGTTAGCCCCAACGAGTGCCGCCAGCACCTGGTCCAGCGGCTGCGGCCGGCCCAGCGAGAAGCCCTGGCCGAAATCCACACCCAGCCCGGCGATGATGGCGCGAATCTCGTCGCTCTCCACGCATTCCGCGACCGTCGTCAGCCCCATCGCCCGGGCGAGCTGCACGATGGCGCTCAGCATCGCCTGCGAGCGTTCGTCGCCGACGACGTCGCGCACAAACGTGCCGTCGATCTTGAGGTGAGTCACCGGCAGGGACTTGAGGTACGTGAGCGAACTCAGGCCGCGCCCGAAGTCGTCGAGCGCGACGTTGCAACCGAGGTCGCGCAACCGACGGATGAGCGACTCCGCGCGCACGATATTTGCGACCGCGGCGGTTTCGGTCACCTCCCAGGACAGCAACTGCAGTGGCAGGCCGCTGTTGCGCAGCGCCCCTTCGAGGAACGCCGCGAACTCCTGGTCGCCGAGGGACTGGCCGGAGATGTTCACGGCGAAGCACGCGCCGAGCGCAGCCAGCTGGCTCGCGCAGGGCAGCAGCGTCTCCAGCACCTTGCGGACGACCCAGCGGTCGATCGCCGGTGCGATCTGGTAACGCTCGGCGGCCGAGAAGAATTTTTCCGGCGTGACGCTCTGGCCACTCTCGTCCGTCATCCGCAACAGCAGCTCGAATTTCGGCGGCGCGGACACCCCGTTCAGCGGGACGACCGTCTGCGCCTCGAGATAGAAGCGATGGTCGAGCAGCGCCGAGCGTACCGTGCCGATCAACGCGATGTCCGTGTAGCGGCGGACGATGCTCTTGTCGCTGTCTTCGTAGATCTCGACGCGGTCGCGGCCGCGATCCTTGGCCGCTTTGCACGCGATCTCGGCCGAAGCGAGTGCGTGCGAGAGCGGGTGCTTGCCGTCGGTGATGGCTGCGATGCCGAAGCTCGCCGTCACTTCGACGGCTTGATGACCCTGGACGAAACCGAGCCGCGCGAGGCCGCTGCGCAGGTTCTCGGCGATTTCCTGGGTCGTCTCCATGGAGGAGTCGGGAACGAACATGGCGAAGCGGTCGCCGGAGATGCGCGCGGCGAGCATGCGCGGCGAGACATTGCGACGGATCACCTCGGCGACCCGCACGATCACCTCGTCGCCGACGTGCATGCCCAGGTTCTCATTCAGCACGTGCAGCCGATCGATGTCGACGTAGATGACGCAGTTGCTGGCGCACAGCGCCGCCGGAGTGAGCACCGCATGGGTGCGCTTCTCGAAGGCCGGTCGCGTCAGCAAGCCGGTCGTCGGGTCGTAGGCGTTCAGCAGGATGAACGCGATCCGGCGCGCGAGCAGTTCGACGATGCGCACCTGGCGCAGGTCGAAGTCCGGGGCGCCGAGCGGCTTGAACAGCACCAGGACACCGAGCACGCGCTGCGCGCCATGCATCACCGGGCACGACAGGATCTTGTACGGAATGGACGCCAGCGGCCCGGTCGCAACCTGGCTGTTGGCGGTCATCGTCTGGCGGTGCAGCTGCGTCCAGCCGATCAGGTGACGATGCGTGCGGGTCAGCACGTCCGCACCGGTCCGCGGCGGAGTCCCATTGCCGGTGCGACAGACCGCGATGTTCTTGTCCGGGATCAGCAGCGCGCCGACGCCGCACCCGAGGTGGTCCACGCAACCCTGCACCAGCCGCACGAAATCGTCGGTCGAATCGGCGCTCGCGGTCTCGTCGTGCGCCGCATCGAGCAGCAGTTCGAGGTCGCGGTCGCGCACGATCAGGTCGCGCTGCAGGTCGCCGATGCTGCACTGCGAAGCCAGTTCGCGCTCGAGGCACTGGATCGCCGGTCGCAGCAGGCCCTGCACCAGCGAGTACGGGCGCGGATCGGTCTGCTGTTGCGCCTCGCGGCTGATGATTCCCACGGCACCGAGCAGGCCGCCGGAAGTGTCGCGAAGCATGAACACGTACGCGGACTGCTCGCCGCCCAGTGGCTCGACGAAGCCGCTCTGGCTGGCCGGGGTCGCAAGTTCCAGGGCGAGTGTCTCCTGCAACAACCGGTGCAGTTCCGAGGCGTCAAATCCGTCGCTGACCCAGACCGCCATGCCCATGCGGTCGTAGATCGCGATCGACTGCGCCCTCGGCAGCAGCATCTTGACGAGCTGGCCGTAAGGATCGAGCGAGGTGGCGTTGATCGGCGTGGGCGCACCGTTCAACACCTCGGCAAAGTCCATTGCAAAGCCTTGACCCTGGCGGGTCCGTTCGAATTAGACGTAGATGTTCATCGAACCGGCCGCACCGAATCCTTGACGCAGGCCTCAGTTTGGGGACTGCCCTCAGCGGCGCTGCAGCCAGATCTCGGGATCGACGGGCTGGCGGCCCCGGCGCACCTCGAAATAGAGCGCGGGTTCGTTGTGGCCCCCGGAATCACCCACCGAGCCGATCGCGTCGCCGGCCGCGACCGGTTCGCCGACCTTGCGAAAGATCTCTTCGTTGTGGCCGTAGAGACTCATGTAACCGCTGCCATGGTCGATGACGATCATCAGTCCCATGCCGGGCAGCCAGTCGCCGTACACGACGCGTCCCGCGTACGGCGCGCGGACCCGAGCCCCGCGCTCCGTTCCGATCAGCATGCCCTGCCAGCGCAGCGAACCGCCCGCACGCGGCTGCCCGAAGCGGGCGAGGACCCGGCCCTGCTGCACCGGCCATGGCAGCTTGCCCCTCAAAGGCTCGAACGGCGCGCGCTTCGCGACCGGTGCGCTCTCGAGCGCCTTGCGCAGGTCGGTGATCAGCTTCTCGAGGGAGGCGGCCTGCGACTGCAGACGCTGCAGTTCACCGCCGTGACTCTTGATCTGCTGGTCGATCGCGGTCACGGCGCGGGCCCGGCCTTCCTGCGCCGCGCGCAGCGCGCCGAGTTGCTGTTGCTGGCGCGACTCCAGGTCCTGCAGGCGCGCCGCCTCCGCCGCGATTTTCTCCCGCAGCAGCGCGAGGTGCTCGAGCTTGTCGCGGATGCGCTGGATGCGCTCAGCCCGCGCCCGGCCGAAGTATCCGTAATACGCCAGCATGCGCCCGAAGCTGGCGGGATCCTCCTGGTTGAGCAGCAGCTTGAGCTGCTCCTCGCGGCCGTTGAAGTAGGCTGCCCGCAGCTCCCCGCCGAGGGCGCTGCGTTCGCTGTCGAGTTCACGCTCCTGCTGCGCCTTCTCGAGCTCCAGCTCGTTCAGCCGGGCCTCCGACTCGATGCGCTGGGCTCGCAGGCTTTCGAGCTGCTGTCTTGCCGACTGCACGCCGAGTTCGGCGTCGCGCAGTTGCACGGAGAGCTGGTCCCGGCGCGCGACATCCTCGTTGACCGCCTTGCGGACGCGCTCGATGCGGGTGTTGACCTTCTTGAGTTCAGCCTCCTTCTGGGCCGGGGTCGGCTTGCGCTCGGTTGCCGCGGCGGGCAGCGCCAGGACCAGTCCCAGCGCGACGGCCAGGACCACCGGTCGCCGCAAACGGGACCGTCCAGGCCCCGAAACACGACGAAAAAGACCGAAAAAGGAGCGGGTCATGCGTGAAATCGCGTGGGTGGGCCTGGCCTCGAAGTCGGCAAGTCTAGCCTGTAGCCCGGGCTGCTATAATCCGCGCCCCTTTTTTGCCCGGTTCGCCAATGGATCGTTTCCTCGAATATGCCTCCCGTCACCCGTTGCTCGTGGGGGGTACGGCGGTGCTGGCGATTGCAGTGGCGGCCTACGAAATGAGCAAGTTGCACTCCGGCGGCCAGGCCGTCGGACCCGCCGACGCCGTGCGCCTGCTGAACCAGGGTGCCCTGCTGCTCGACGTGCGCACCCAGGCGGAATTCGACTCGGGGCACGTGATCGACGCCCGGCACCTGCCGCAGGAGCAGGTCGCCCAGGCCGGCGAGACCCTGAAGCGGTACAAGGACAAGGCGGTCATCACCTGCTGCGAGAGCGGCGCCCGCTCCGGTGCAGCGGCCCGCGAGCTGCGCACCCAGGGTTTCAGCAAGGTCGTCAACCTCCGGGGCGGGCTGCAGGCCTGGCGTGCGGAAAACCTGCCGCTGGTCCGCGACGAATCGAAAAAGGGCAAGTGAGGCCCGGGACCGCATGAATTCCCCAACCACTCCCGAGATCGTCATGTACTCCACCGGCTGGTGCCCCTACTGCGACAGGGCCCGCGGCCTGCTCCAGCGCAAGGGCGTCACGTTCAGCGAGATCAAGG